>JAABUH010002434.1_pt1 | contig 17892 bp, 16 predicted proteins | sample 5559121 | NCBI WGS metagenome assembly JAABUH01 (sample SAMN10711871, study PRJNA513364) | rock metagenome | isolation source: Antarctica rocks | place: Antarctica: Victoria Land, Battleship Promontory nord | collected 2015-12-28
CTGCGCTGGAGAAGCGTGCCACCACCTGCAGCGCGACCCGGCCCATGCGGCCGCCGGCGTGGCGCTCGCAGGCGGCGATGACGCGGGTCTTGCCCGCGGTGCCGCGCCCCTCGTTGCGCTCGCCGCCGAGGTAGACGTCGTCGGCCTCCACGATCGGGGTGCCGCCCTCGCCCTCGCCCGGTCCGCCCAGGCGCTCGGTGCCGGTCTGCTGGCGCATGGCATGGCGCAGGCGCTTGTGCAGATACCAGGCAGTGTCGTAGCGCAGCCCCAGCCTGCGGCCGAGTTCGACCGCCGAGATCGCCTGCTTGGTGCTGGTCATCAGGTGCATGGCACGAAACCACGTGGCCAGCCCAAGCTTGGTGTTGGCCATCACCGTGCCCGCGGTGATCGACCAGCGCCGAGGGCAGCGCGTGCAGCCGACACGACGGCCATAGACATAGCTGCGGGTGTTGGCACAGCTCGGACAGGCCATCCCCGCCGCCAGCCGCACCGCCACCAGCGCCGCCTCGCACTGCGCCTCCGTGCCCTAGAGGCGCTCGAACTCCACCTCTGTCAGACCCCGCATGATCGCCCGCATCGCCCTAACCCCCACTGCCAGCAGAACCCTGCACCCCCACAAAGCGGAGTACAAGGTCGGGTCGAGTGGCGGATAAGCGGGGTTTCCAAAGGCCCTACGCTTGAAGGAAGGAGCCTTTGGCGGGTCCGGGCGGAGCCCGGCCTTGCTTGCTGCCCGACCGTCCGGCGGTAATTCAGGCCGGCCCACACCCGTCCTCCTTGCCGGCGCCCACGCAGCCTGTATCGTCGCCCGGACACACAACATCGACGACGGCAGCCGGACGAGCTGACCGTCGCGCCGGGGGGACGACCATGGGCCTGAACAGGCAGGGACTTGCGGCCGCGGTGTCGCTGGCCGGGATGCTTCCGGCGCTGCCCGCGCTCGCCGACAGCACGCTCACCATCGCCACGGTCAACAACGTACAGATGATCGAGATGCAGAAGCTCGCGCCGGCGTTCGAGAAGCAGCACCCCGACATCCACCTGAACTGGGTGGTGCTGGAGGAGAACGTGCTGCGCCAGCGGGTCACTACCGACATCGCGACGCATGGCGGGCAGTTCGACATCCTCACGATCGGCAACTACGAGGTGCCGATCTGGGCCAGGCAGAACTGGCTGCTGCCGCTCGACAATCTGCCCGCCTCGTTCGACGTCGACGACATCCTCAAGCCGGTGCGCCAGGGCATCAGCTACCAGGACAAGCTGTACGCCCTGCCGTTCTACGCCGAGAGCGTGATGACGCTCTACCGCACCGACCTGTTCAAAAAGGCCGGCCTCGCCATGCCGGCAGCCCCCACCTACGAGCAGATCCGCGGCTTCGCCGACAAGATCACCGACAAGCCGAACCAGATCTACGGCATCTGCCTGCGCGGCAAGCCGGGCTGGGGCGAGAACATGGCCTACGTGAGCACGCTGGTCACGGCGATGGGCGGGCAGTGGTTCGACAAGGGGTGGGCGACCACCATCGACACCCCGGCCTGGAAGCAGGCGATCGGCTACTACGACGACATCCTCAAGGCGGACGGCCCGAGCGGCGCCAGCTCGGCCGGCTTCAACGAGAACCTGACGCTGTTCACCGGCGGGCACTGCGGCATGTGGATCGACGCCACCAGCGCCGCCGGCACCGTCTACGACAAGAAGCAGTCCAAGGTCGCCGACGACGTCGGCTTCGCGGCGGTGCCGACCGGCAGCTTCAAGGGCGGCCCGACCTGGCTCTGGTCGTGGAACCTCGCCATCCCCGCCTCCTCGAAGCAGGCCGACGCGGCGCGCCAGTTCGTCACCTGGGCCACCTCGAAGGAGTACATCGAGCTGGTGGCCAGGACCGATGGCTGGGTGAACATCCCGCCCGGCACGCGCGCCTCCTCGTTCGCGTCGGCGGAGTACAGGAAGGCCGCGCCGTTCGCCGGCTTCGTGGAGGACGCGATCAACCACTCCAACCCGGACGGCGCGACCAGGGAGCCGCGCCCCTACACCGGGGCGCAGTTCGTGGCGATCCCCGAGTTCCAGGGCATCGGCACCCAGGTCGGCCAGACGATCGCTGCCACCCTCACCGGCCAGCCGGTGGACGCGGCTCTCAAGACCGCGCAGTCCGCGACGGACCGGACGATGCACCAGGCCGGCTACCTGAAGTAGCAACGACCCCGGGGTGCACGGCTCCGACGTCACCCCGTCCGGATTCGTGCAGTGCCGCCCGCTCCCGGGCACAGCGTCCGACTCTCCAGGAGCGCCGGTCCAGGGGCGGCTCGCCTCTGGCGGGTCCCCGCTTCCAGGCGGTGGGCGGAGCCCGGCCTCGCCCGCTGTCAGCGCGCCGTCCTGCGCCCTTCCGCCGCGAGCTGCTTCGCGCGGTACTCGCCCTGCCGCTCGAACATCCACCCCGGATACTCGGCCGGCAGCGCGCTGACCGCGGCCAGCGCGTCGAGGTCCGCCTCGCTCAGCTCCACGGCCGTCGCGGCGATGTTGTCGTCGAGCTGGTCGAGCCGCTTGGCGCCGACGATGACGCTGCTGACGACCTTCTGGTGCAGCAGCCAGGCCAGCGCGATCTGCGCCACCGAGACGCCGCGCGCCTCCGCCATCGGCCGCATCGCGTCGATGCAGTCGTAGGCGCGGTCGCGCTGCACCGGCGGGAAGTCGAAGCTCGCGCGCCGGCCGTCGCCCTGCTTCTCGCTGTCGCGGGTGTACTTGCCGCTGAGCAGGCCGCCGGCCAGCGGGCTCCACACCATCAGGCCGACGGTCTCGGAGCGCAGCATCGGCACGATCTCGCGCTCCAGGTCGCGCCCGGCCAGCGTGTAGTACGCCTGCAGCGTCTCGAAGCGCGCAAGGCCATGGCGCTCGGCGATGCCCTGGGCCTTGGCGATCTGCCACGCCGCCCAGTTCGACACGCCGACGTAGCGGACGTGGCCGTGCTTCACCAGGGTGTCGAGCGCGCCCATCGTCTCCTCGATGGGGGTCGCGGCGTCGAAGCCGTGGATCTGGTACAGGTCGACGTGGTCGAGCTGCAGGCGCTTCAGGCTGGCCTTGCAGGCGTCGATGATGTGGGCGCGCGAGTTACCGCGCTGGTTCGGGCCGGGTCCGGTGGGGCCGAACGCCTTGGTGGCGACCACGACGCTCTCGCGCGGGACCTTGAGGGTGCGCAGGGCCTGGCCGGTGATCTGCTCCGAGACGCCCTCGGCGTAGACGTCGGCGGTGTCGATGAAGTTGATGCCGGCGTCGATCGATCGGCCGACGAGGCGCTCCGCCTCGGACTGGTCGAGTTCGCCGATGTGCTTCCACATGCCCTCGGTGCCGCCGAAGGTCATGGTGCCGAGGCACAGCTCGGAGACGAAGAGGCCGGTGCGGCCGAGCTTGTTCATGCGCATGGGTTCGGTCTCCTGGTTTGATGCCCGCATGGGGTCGAGCGCCGAGGTGGACAACGCGCGGGGAAGGAGAAAGCAGCAATCCAAGGCTGGGCTCTGCCCAGACCCGCCAAAGGCCCCCTCCTTCAAGCATGGGGCCTTTGGAAACGATTTGGTTGAGGCCGGCGGCACGACGCCCCGGTTCCGTGCCGCCGGCCTCATCGGATGCGGGTCTGGGGGCGCTGCCCCCAGCGGAGTCCAGAGGCAGAGCCTCTGGCCTTACCTGCTTCCTTCCACCAGCCGCGCCGCAAGCTCCGGCATCACCTCGACGAGGTCGCGCGCCTCGCGCGCGCTGAGCCCGAACGCCGCCGGGTCGAGCGGCATCGCCGAGGCCAGCGCCGCGCGCACCAGGGCGATCTGCTGCGCGGACAGCGGCGCCGCGTTGCGCACGTAGTCGCAGAACGCCTCGTGCACGGTGGGCACCCAGCGCGCGACCACGCCGAGGATCGCCTCGGCATAGACCCGGATCTCGTACTGCGCGTGGGCGTCGGCGCGCAGGTCGAGGAAGTGCAGCAGGTTCCACAGGTTCACCTTCCAGTAGAACTGCGTGTAGATGCTGACCGGCAGCGTGGTGCGCGCCAGCTCGCGGGTCAGGCCCTCGCGTCCAGGATCGACCGGCGCCCCGTCCTCGTCCTGGTTCAGCATCGCGAGGTAGGCGTCGTAGGAGCGCGCGGCCTCGGCCTTCAGCGTCTCGATCACCGCGCGCGCGGTCCCGGCGTCGGCGGCCTCGCCCCGGCCCTGGCGGTTGGTGGCGGACTGGGTGGCGACCTGGCCCGGCTCGGGGACGTAGAACTCGCGCTCCAGCACCGAGTAGCGGCCGGAGTACTCGTTGATGCTGGCGGTGCGGTGGCGGAACCACTGCCGCGCCACGAAGATCGGCGCGCGGACGTGGAGCTTGAGGTCGCACAGCTCGAACGGCGTGGTGTGGCGGTGGCGCATCAGGTAGCGGATCAGGCCGCGGTCCGACGACACCTGGCGGGTGCCGCGGCCGTAGGAGACGCGCGCGCCCTGCACCACGGCGTCGTCGTCGCCCATGTAGTCGATCACCCGCACGAAGCCTTGGTCGAGCACCGGGATCGGCCGGTACAGGATCTCCTCCACGCCAGCGCAGGTGGCGCGCGCGGTCGGCTGGCGGTGCGCGCGGGCGGTCTCGATGTCGGCGTCTTGCTCGGGCGTCAGGCTGCGCATGGGAACCTCCGGTCGTCGGCCCCTAGTACACCGGGCGCGGGGCCGGGGACATGGCGCGGGGACGCGAAGGCAAGGCTGAGGGGCGAGGCCGCCCCCCAGACCCTGGCGCATGAAAGGCAAGGCTTTGGAGGCCGGCCCGGGGCGGCTCGCCCTGGCGGGTCCCATCTTGAAGCAGGAGGCAGAGCCCCGGCCTTCCTTGCCTCTGGCGCCGCGGCACGATCTCGCCTATATTGGCTGGGCTGGCTTGCCGGCTATGGCGATAAACGGTGATTGGAATAAGCGTTGTGGACCCGGGGGCAGTGCCCGGCGCCTCCACCATCCTTCCGGAGTTGTCCGGCGTTGGGGGCGACACAGGCTCGACACGCGTGGTAAAGACTCATCTTTTGCCCGGCATGATACCGCCGTTATCGGGTCAATTCACAAGTGCCAATGACAACAACATTGCACTCGCGGTCGCAGCCTAACAACTGAGACACGCGCGGTTCGGGGGGCACCGGGCAACAGAAGCCCCCCACTTCTCCCGGACACCCGCAGCCTCCGCGTCAAGACGCATGACACTTGCGCGTGGCACGCGGGCGTCGCATTGCTGTCCGGCGGGTGCAGGTCTGACACAGACGGATTTGACGCACACAGGTCTGGCGCGGACAGGATCGGCCGATGGAAGACGACGACATCCCACCCCGGGGCGAGGACCAGGCCGGCACACCCAGCCTGCTGCCGTACGACTCCTGGATGGAGGACGCGATGCGCGGCGTGATGGTGCGCGCGCTGTCCTACGTCGCGGCGCACGGGCTGCCGGGCGGGCACCACTTCTACATCACGTTCCGCACCGACCATCCCGGCACGGTGATCCCCACCCGGCTGTCGGCGCAGTACCCGCAGGAGATGACCATCGTCCTGCAGCACCAGTTCGGCGGGCTGAGCGTGGACGAGGCGGCGCGCACGGTGAGCGTGCGCCTGTCGTTCAGCGGGGTGCCGTCGAGCCTGCTGATCCCGTTCGACGCGGTGAGCGCGTTCGCCGACCCCGAGGTGCAGGTCGGGCTGCGCTTCGGCGTCGTGGTGGCGGAGCAGGCGCCGGCGCCGACCGATGTGGTGCGGCTGACGCCGGCGCCCGCGCCGCAGGAGGACTCCCCGCCGGCGCCGGAGACCGCCGCGCCGCAGGTCGTCAGCCTGGACGCGTTCCGCAAGCGGCCGAAGGAGTAGGGCAGCGAGGTTGGGCTCTCCCTCCGCTGCCCATTCCAATGGCCCAAGCGGGCCGTCGGAACCTTCGGGCAGCTACGCCCAAACCCGCCATGCCTGAGACCTTCGGAAACCCCCCTCTTAAGGAAGTGGATTCTCAAGGCCTGCCTTGAGCGGAGTCCAGAGGCAGAGCCTCTGGCCTTGCCTTGCTGCGGCCTTGGGTTGACCGAGGCCGGCTCGCCGCAGCCGCCAGGTTTTCCGGCCGAGCCTTGCATTGCCCACTCCGGCGGATATACGGCTGCGCAACACAGACGGGCCGCCGCCATGCGCTTCACCATCGACCGCCTGGATCACCTGGTCCTGACCTGCCGCGAGCTGGAGATCACCGCGTCCTGGTACCAGCGCGTGCTGGGCATGGAGCGCGAGGAGTTCGGGACCAGGCGGCGCACCGCGCTGAAGTTCGGCGGGCAGAAGATCAACCTCCACCAGGCCGGCGAGGAGGTGGCGCCGCACGCGAGGTCGCCCACGCCGGGCGCCGCCGACCTGTGCTTCGTCACCGCGGTGGGGGTGGAGGACATCGTGGACCACCTGCGTTCCTGCGGCGTGGCGCCCGAGGCGGAGCCGCTGCCGCGGACCGGGGCGCTGGGACCGATGACCGCGGTGTACTGCCGTGACCCTGACGGCAACCTGGTCGAGATCGGCACCTATCTCCCGCAGTAGGGGCGCGCGATGCCGGCCTCCGGCTCGACCGACGCCGCCGCGACAGGGGCGGGCGCGACAGGGGTGGGCGCGACCGCGACGGGCGCGCCAGGAACGGGCGCATCCAGCATCGCGGCCTACGACTTCGCGCTGCCGGCGGGGCTGATCGCGCAGAGCCCGGCGCGACCACGCGACTCGGCGCGGCTGCTGCACGTGGCCGCCGGCGGGCTGGGCGACCGCACGGTGCGCGACCTGCCATCGCTGCTGCGCCGCGGCGACATCCTGGTGGCCAACGACACGCAGGTGATCCCGGCGCAGCTCGCCGCCTGCCGCGGCGAGGCCAGGGTCGGCATCACCCTGGACCAGCCGGCGGCGGACGGCACCTGGCACGCCCTGGCGCGCAACGCCCGTCGGCTGCGCGCGGGCGACGTGCTGCGCTTCGCGGCGGGCGGACCGGATGGGGCAGGCGCTGCACCTCACCGGCCAGGAGCCGAGGGCCCGGAGGCTGGCGACGCGGCCGGTGGCGACGCGACGGCCGGTGACGCAGGGGTCGACGCGTCGGGCGGTCTGACGGCCGTGGTGGTGGCGCTCGACGGGCACGGCGGCGTGACGCTGCGCTTCGACCGCGAAGGCGCGGCGTTCGACGCGGCGCTGCGCGGTGCAGGCGCGCTGGCCCTGCCGCCCTACATCGCGCGCGCGGCGGGCCCGACCGCGGAGGACGCGTCCGACTACCAGACGGTGTTCGCGCGCCACGACGGCGCGGTCGCGGCCCCCACCGCGGGGCTGCACTTCACGCCGGCGCTGCTGGCGGTGCTGGACGCGGCGGGGATCGGGCGGACCACGGTGACGCTGCACGTCGGCGCGGGGACGTTCCTGCCGATGCGCGAGGACTCGCTCGACGCCCACACCATCCATGCCGAGCGCGGCGTCATCACCGGGGCGGCGGCGGCTGCGATCAACGCCGCGCGCGCCCGCGGCGGCCGCGTGGTGGCGGTGGGCACCACCTCGCTGCGCCTGCTGGAGAGCGCGGTCGGCGAGGACGGCCTGGTGCGGGCGTTTCGCGGCGAGACGCGGCTGTTCGTGCGGCCGGGGCACCGGTTCCGCGCGGTGGACCTGCTGCTGACGAACTTCCACCTGCCGCGCTCGACGCTGTTCGTGCTGGTGTGCGCGTTCGCGGGCGCGCAGCGGATGCGCGCGGCCTACGCGCACGCGGTGGCGCAGGGCTACCGGTTCTACTCGTACGGCGACGCCTCGCTGCTGGAGCCGGCGGCGGCGAGCCGGGACGGATGATGGCAGCTCTACGTGACCGGCCAGGCAAGGAAGGCCAGAGGCTCTGCCTCTGGACTCCGCCAAAGGCAAGCCTTTGGAATCCAATACTTAAGGAAAGCCAGTCCAGGGGCGGCTCGCCCCTGGCGGGTCTGGGCAGAGGGTAGTGGGTCAGTTTGAGCTTTCCGTAACGATCCCACCCGCCGTCTTCTGGTGCGCTTCGGTGGCGAGGGTGCCATATTCCCGGTATGGCACTCAAGCGCACCCCCAGACCCCGCGATCCAATCCAGCTCGGCAAGCTGATGGTGGATATCATGACCGGGGCCGTGCCGGATGCGGTGGAGGATGGAAAGGATGCGGGGGCGGCTGCTATGGGACAGAAGGGCGGTACTGCCCGCGCTACCAGCTCTACCTGCATTGTGACCCTGCGGCGAGCCACTATCTAAAACTTCTTCTAGACTCCATATTCGGAAAGATAAACTTTCTAAGTGAAGTAGTATGGAAGCGCACAGGCACACACTCATCTGCTAAGAGATGGGGCCCTGTGCATGACGTCATTCTTATGTACGCTGTCGAGAACGGTAAGCATAAATGGAACAGACTTTATGTGCCGTATTCTACAAAGCATCTTGCCTCACATTACCGGAAAAAGGATGAAGAAGGTCGGCGCTATGAACACGGCGAACTAACCGGGCCAGGAGTAAGAAACGGCAGGAGCGGCGTGCCGTGGAAAGGCTTTGACGTGACTGGGATTGGTCGGCATTGGACTACTACTGTCGAAAAGTTAGAGGAGTTATACGTCGAGGGTCTTATCTATCTTCCCGAAGATGGAGGCTGGCCGAGGCGAATTCGCTTTGAAGATGAGTCGAAAGGGCGCGCACTTGGCGATGTTTGGGAAGATATCGCCCCAATCAATATGCGTGCTTCAGAACGTCTTGGCTATCCGACGCAAAAGCCTGTCACTCTATTGGAACGCATTGTTGCTGCGTCTTCTGATGCTGCCGATTTGGTTCTTGACCCATTTTGCGGCTGCGGCACCACAATTCACGCCGCTCAGAAACTGGCCCGCCAGTGGATCGGCATTGACGTGACGCACCTCGCCATCAGCCTCATAGAGCGGCGGTTGAAGGATGCGTTCCCCGACATTGCGTTCGACGTCCACGGCACACCCCAAGATATCGACGGCGCCCGCGATCTCGCCTTGCGCGACAAATACCAGTTCCAGTGGTGGGCCGTGTCCCTAATCGACGCTCAACCCTACGGCGGCAAGAAGAAGGGTGCGGACGGCGGGATAGACGGCCTGATCTATTTCCGCTCGGACGCCAAGACGACAGAACGCGCCATCGTGAGCGTCAAGGGAGGCGGCGTGAGCGTCCCCATGGTGCGCGACCTCAAAGGCGTTCTGGAGCGCGAGAAGGCTCCCATAGGGGTGTTCCTGACCCTGGAGCCACCTACCCGCCCCATGGAGAAGGAAGCCGCCTCAGCAGGCTTCTACACGCTTGGGGATCGGCAGTATCCCAAGGTGCAGATCATCACCGTGGAGCAAGCTCTGAAAGGGATGAAGCCCGCGATCCCGTTGATTGACACGGGAGCCGCGTTCAAGCGCGCAGCCCGCGAAGCGACGGGTAGCCAGTCCAAGTTTGAACTATGATTCTTATTTCTGAAACTGACCCACTACCGGGCAGAGCCCAGCCTTGCTTTCCGGCGGGTCAATGCCAGGAACCGTCGGCATGAGCCAGGACGTGTGCAGGCCAGCGGTGCCCGCGTCGTCCGGCGACGCGTTCGGCTGGGAGAGCGTGGCGCAGGACGGCGCGGCGCGGGCCGGGGTGATGCGCACCGCGCACGGCCCGGTGGCGACGCCGGTGTTCATGCCGGTCGGCACCGCGGGCACGGTGAAGGCGATGGCCGCGGACACGGTGCGCTCCACCGGCGCCACGATCGTGCTCGGCAACACCTACCACCTGATGCTGCGCCCCGGCGCGGAACGGGTGCAGGCGCTCGGCGGCCTGCACCCGTTCATGGACTGGCCCGGCCCGATCCTGACGGATTCTGGCGGGTTCCAGGTGATGTCGCTGGGCGCGCTGCGCACGCTGGATGCGGACGGGGTGACGTTCCGCTCCCACCTCGACGGCTCGAGGCACCGCCTGACGCCGGAACGCTCGATCCGGATCCAGCACGCGCTCGACGCCACGATCACCATGGCGTTCGACGAGTGCACCCCCTACCCGGCGACCCCGGAGCAGGTCGCGGCGTCGATGCGGCTGTCGATGCGCTGGGCGGAGCGCTCGCGCCAGGCGTTCGTGGCGCGGCGCGGCTACGCGATGTTCGGCATCGTCCAGGGCGGCACCGACGCGGGCCTGCGGGCGGAGTCGGTGGCCGCGCTGCGCGAGATCGGCTTCGAGGGCTACGCGGTGGGCGGCCTCGCGGTGGGCGAGGGGCAGGCGGAGATGCTGCGCGTGCTCGACGCCACGGTGCCGCTGCTGCCCGCCGACCGGCCGCGCTACCTGATGGGGGTGGGCACGCCGGACGACCTGGTGGCGGGCGTGGCGCGGGGCATCGACATGTTCGACTGCGTGATGCCGACGCGGGCGGGCCGCACAGCGCGCGCCTACACCGCGCGCGGCGTGCTCAACCTGCGCAACGCGCGCCACGCCGGCGACCCGGGGCCGGTGGACGCGGCGTGCGGCTGCACCGCGTGCCGGCGGCACAGCCGCGCCTACCTGCACCATCTGTTCCGCGCCGGCGAGATGCTCGGGCCGATGCTGCTCAGCGAGCACAACATCCGCTACTACCAGGACCTGATGCGCGGGCTGCGCGAGGCGATCGTGCGGGGGGAGCTGGCGGCGCACTCGGCCCATGTACGGGCAGTGTGGCAGGAAGGCCAGGGCTCTGCCCCGTTGCCTGAAGTCGGGGACCCGCCGGGGGCAGCGCCCCTGGACCGGCACACGTAAGGCGAAGGCCGCGGCGACGTGCCGCCGGCCCAAGGCCATGTTTCCAAAGGGTTCGCCCTTTGGCAGAGTCCAGAGGCCCCGCCTTCAAGCATTGGGCCTCTGGCCTTGTTTTCTTCGGGAGGATGCGATGAGCGAAGGCCTGACCCAGCTCGGCCGCCAGGTCGCGGCGCCTGCGAGCCCCGAGGCGGCGGTGCTGGAGCGCGTGCCGGCGCCGCACCAGGGCCGGCACTACCTGGCGCGGTTCACGGCGCCGGAGTTCACCTCGCTGTGCCCGATCACCGGGCAGCCGGACTTCGCGCATCTCGTGATCGACTACGTGCCGGGCGAGTGGCTGGTGGAGAGCAAGTCGCTGAAGCTCTACCTCACCAGCTTCCGCAACCACGGGGCGTTCCACGAGGCGTGCACGCTCGACATCGCGACGCGGCTGGTGGGTCTGCTGTCGCCGGTGTGGCTGCGGATCGGGGCGTACTGGTACCCGCGCGGCGGCATCCCGATCGATGTGTTCTGGCAGACGGGGGCGCCGCCGGAGGGGTGCTGGGTGCCGGCGCAGGACGTGCCGGGATACCGCGGGCGGGGGTAGCGGCAACACTGCACCTCGCGCCGGGCAGTGCGACGTCAGGCCGTTGCCTCGGCGGTTGCGCGCACCTCGTGCAGGCTGGCCGACAGGACGCTGGCGACGGCATGCCGGTTGGGGTCGGCACCGTGGCAGGCGACCACCAGGGCGGGGCGACGCTGCCGGACCGGGCGGCTGGTGCACGGGAACGGGACCTTGACGACGTCCCAGACCCTAAAACCCGGCATAGGCCTGGGCGTCGCAGGCACTGTCCCATTCGCCGAAGCCAGCGAAAGGGTCCTCCCCGTCCGCCGGGGCCGGCCTGCGGGTCAGCACCACGCGGTCCTGCTCGATCGAGTGGGCGAGTTCGTCCCCGGGCTTCAGGCCAAGTGCTGTCCGGACCGCCTGGGGCACCGTCGTCTGTGCCTTGCTGGTCAGCTTGCTGGTCACCACGGCCCCGAGGTGAGGAAAGTCCTTGCAGGATGCAGCACTTGCGGCCGGAGGGGTGCCCTCATGCCGGCGGCCTTCGAGCGGGCCCGGCCGGCAGGCAAGGCCAGGGGCTCTGCCTCCATGCTTGAAGGCGGGGACCCCGCCAAAGGCAGGGCCCTTGGAACCTCCCCCTCAAGGCATGGGATCAAAGGGCCTCGGGCCCTTTGCGGGTCTGGGCAGAGCCCAGCCTTGCTTCCTGCCTTGTCGCTGTCACCCCTCGCGGAACACTCCCGCCGGATACCCCTGCGCGAACAGCAGCGCCCGCAGGTCGGCGTGGCGCACCTGGTTCGCGATCTCGCGGTTGACCACGTCGCGCGCCCGGAACGCCACCGCCATGCCGGCCTCGCGCAGCATCGGCAGGTCGTTGGCGCCGTCGCCGACCGCGAGCGTGGCCGCCGCGCGCAGGCCGCGGGCGTCGCGCAGGGCACGAAGCGCGTCGAGCTTGGCCGGCCCGTCGAGCACCGGCTCCTCCAGGGCGCCGGTGAGCAGGCCGCCCTCCTCGACCAGGACGTTGCCGCGGTGCTCGTCGAAGCCGCACAGCGCCGCGACGTGGGCGGTGAACAGGGTGAAGCCGCCCGAGACCAGGGCGGCCCGCGCGTTGTGGGCGCGCATGGTGGCGACCAGGGTGCGCGCTCCGGAGGTGAGCCTGACCTCGGCGACGGTGCGCTCCACCGCGGCGAGCGGCACGCCGCGCAGCAGCACCAGGCGGTCGCGCATGGCCTGGGCGAAGTCGACCTCGCCGTCGATGCTGCGGTGGCTGATCGCCTCGACCTCGGGGCCGACGCCGGTCTCCTGCGCGAGGCGGTCGAGGGTCTCGCCGTCCACGATCGTGCCGTCCATGTCGGCGACGAGCAGGCCCTTGCGCCGGCCGCGGGCGCGGGTGACGAGGGCGTCCACGGCGGCGTCCTCCAGGGCGGCGCGAACCAGCGCGAGGTCGGGCCGCTCCCTGCAGGCGATGTCGGCGGCCTCGCCGGGGGACAGGATGACGGGGACGCGGCCGCGGACCGCGTCGCGGGCGCGGTCGAGCAGGCCGGCGGGCAGCGCCGCGTCGCGGGCGGCGACCAGGGTGAGGACGAAGGACATGGGCGCGGCATCGCACGAAGCGGGCCAGGCTGGCCAGGGCGGCGACGCCCGCCGGGAGGGCAGGACGGAGGCGCTGCCGCCGTGCCTGATAGTGGCGGGGCCGACAGCGAGCGGCAAGTCGGCGCTGGCGCTGGCGCTGGCGGAGCGGCTGGGCGGCGTGGTGGTCAACGCGGACTCGATGCAGGTGTATCGCGAGCTGCGCGTGCTCACGGCGCGGCCGTCGCCCTCGGACGAGGCGCGGGTGCCGCACCGGCTGTACGGGGTGCGCGCGGCGGCGGAGCCGGGCAGTGCGGCGTGGTGGCGCGGCGCGGCGCTCGATGCGCTGGCGGCGGCGACGGCGGCGGGGCGGCTGCCGATCCTGTGCGGTGGCACCGGCCTGTACCTGGCGGCGCTGACCGACGGGCTGGCGGAGATCCCCGAGCCGGGCGAGGCGGCGCGGGCGGAGGCGAGGGCGCTGGTCGCGTCGGAGGGGTCGGCGGCGCTGCACGCCCGGCTGGCGGCGGTCGATCCGCAGACGGCGGCGCGCACGCGGCCGGGCGACCCGCAGCGCGTGGCGCGGGCCTGGGAGGTGTGGCGCGGCACCGGGCGCGGGCTCGCGACGTGGCACGCGGGGCCGGCGAGCGGGCCGGCGCCGTACGAGTTCACCGTGCTGCGGCTGGACCCGCCGCGCGAGGCGCTGCGGGCGGCGATCACGCGGCGCTTCGCCGCGATGCTGGCGGCCGGCGCGCTCGACGAGGTGCGGGCCTTGCTGGCGCCGGGGCTGGACGAGGCGGTGCCGGCGCTGCGGGCGCACGGCGTGCCGGAGCTGTCCGCGGTGCTGCGCGGCGAGGCCACCCTCGCGGAGGCGGCCGGGGCCGCGGTGGCCGCGACGCTGCGCTACACCAAGCGGCAGCGGACTTGGTTCCGCGCGCGCCGCATGGCCGATCCGAGCCGGACGCGGGTGATCGATACGTGCTTGACCAATCCTGCGCAACTTTCGGAAAGCGTCATGGCTGATATGTTCAACTTTGTTCGCGCGCGCGGTTGACGCTGCACCGTGCGGACGCCTAATTCCGGCTCTCGCGCGGGCGTGCCCGGGCACGCAGGCAAAGGCTTCGCGGAAGGATGCGACGATGAATGCGATCACCAGCACCGCCCCGGCCACCCAGGCGACGCCGGAACTTCGGCCGGGCGCCGTCGTCCTGCTGCGCGCGCTGCGCGCCCAGGGCGTCGAGGTGATCTTCGGCTACCCCGGCGGCGCGGTGCTGCCGATCTACGACGCCCTGTTCCAGCAGGACGCGATCCGCCACGTCCTGGTGCGCCACGAGCAGGCCGCGGTGCACGCCGCCGAGGGCTACGCCCGCTCCACCGGCAAGGTCGGCTGCGTGCTGGTGACCAGCGGGCCGGGCGCCACCAACGCGGTGACGGGCCTGGTGGACGCGCTGATGGACAGCATCCCGCTGGTGTGCCTGACCGGGCAGGTGCCGACGCATCTGATCGGCAACGACGCGTTCCAGGAGGCCGACACCACCGGCATCACCCGCCCCGCCACCAAGCACAACTACCTGGTCAAGCGCCCGGAGGACCTGGCGCGCGTGGTGCACGAGGCGTTCTACGTGGCCCGCTCCGGCCGGCCCGGCCCGGTGCTGGTCGACCTGCCCAAGGACATCCTGATCGGCGACGCCCCGTACGCGCCGCCCTCGACCGGGCCGCACCGCTCCTACCGCCCGGTCACCGAGCCGGAGCCGGCCGCGATCCGCCGCGCGGTGGCGATGCTGAAGTCGGCCCGGCGGCCGATCGTGTACGCGGGCGGCGGCGTGATCAACGCCGGCCCGGCGGCGTCCGAGCGGCTGGCCGAGTTCGTGCACGCCACCGGCTTCCCCTGCACCAACACCCTGATGGGCCTGGGCGCGTTCCCGGGCAGCGACCCGCAGTTCGTCGGCATGCTGGGGATGCACGGCACGTACGAGGCCAACATGGCCATGCACGGCTGCGACGTCATGCTCAACATCGGCGCGCGGTTCGACGACCGGGTGACCGGGCGGCTCGACGCGTTCAGCCCGGACAGCCTGAAGATCCACTGCGACATCGACCGCTCGTCCATCAACAAGAACGTGCGGGTGGACCTCGCGATCGTGGGCGACGCCGGGCGCATCCTCGACGCGCTGCTCGCCGCCTGGAACGCCGACGACGAGATCCGGCAGGACAAGGCGGCGATCGCGGCGTGGTGGCGCCAGATCGAGGAGTGGCGGGGCAGGAAGTCGCTCGGCTTCACCCAGGACATGACGCCCGGCGCGGTCATCCGCCCGCAGCACGCTGTGCGCCGGCTGAACGAGCTGTGCCACGCGGACGGGCGCGACACCTTCATCGCCACCGAGGTCGGCCAGCACCAGATGTGGGCCGCGCAGCACTTCCTGTACGAGAGGCCGAACCGCTGGCTGACCAGCGGCGGGCTGGGCACGATGGGCTATGGGCTGCCGGCGGCGATGGGCGTGCAGGTCGCGATGCCCGACGCGCTGGTGATCGACATCGCCGGCGAGGCCAGCATCCTGATGAACATCCAGGAGATGGGCACGCTGGCGCAGTACCGCCTGCCGGTGAAGGTGTTCATCCTGAACAACCAGTACATGGGCATGGTGCGGCAGTGGCAGGAGCTGCTGCACGGCAACCGCCACTCCGAGAGCTACAGCGCCGCTTTGCCCGACTTCGTGCGCCTGGCCGAGGCGTTCCACGCCACCGGGCTGCGCGCGCGCAGCGTGGACGAGCTGGACGGGGTGATCGAGCGGATGCTGGCAGAGCCCGGCCCGGTGATCGCCGACATCTGCGTCGCCGAGAAGGAGAACGTCTATCCGATGATCCCGTCCGGCGCCGCGCACAACGAGATGATCCTCGGCCCGGGCCACGACGAGGAGGCCGCCTCGATCACCAACGAGGGGCTGATGCTGCTCTGATGCCCCATCCGCAGACAGCCCAGGGCGACCCGGTGCGCTCCGCCACCATGTCGGTGCTGGTCGAGAACGAGTCGGGCGTGCTGGCGCGCGTCATCGGCCTGTTCTCCGGCCGCGGCTACAACATCGACAGCCTCACCGTGGCGCCGGTGGACGACGAGCGCGGCCAGTCGCGCATCAACATCGTCACCTCCGGCACCGAGATGGTGATCGGCCAGATCAAGGCGCAGCTCGACCGCCTGGTGCCGGTGCACCGGGTCTCCGACCTGACGCTGTCCGGGCCGCACCTCGCGCGCGAGCTGGCGATGATCAAGGTCGTCGGCACCGGCGAGCACCGCGCCGAGGCCCTGCGCATCGCCGACGCGTTCCGCGCGCGGGTGATCGACGCGACGACGGAAAGCTTCGTGTTCGAGCTGACGGGTGCCACGGACAAGCTCGACGCGTTCCTGGCGCTGATGCGGCCGCTGGGGCTGGTCGAGGTGTCGCGCACCGGGATCGCGGCCATTGCACGGGGCACGGCCACGCTCTAGGCCAGACAGACAAGGCCAGGGCTCCGCCCTGGACCCGCCAGGGGCGGCGCCCCTGGACCTGCATCCATTGGACTCCATGTGTGCCGGTCCAGGGCGGCTCGCCCTGGCGGGTCCCCGCTTGGAAGCAGGGGGCAGAGCCCTGGCCTTCCCGCCCCCTCACGGAAGGAAGACCCGCCCATGCGCGTCTATTACGACCCCGACGCCGACCTCAACCTGATCAAGGGCAGGAAGGTCGCCGTCATCGGCTACGGCAGCCAGGGCCACGCCCACGCCAACAACATGAAGGACAGCGGCGTCGGCGACGTGGTGATCGGCCTGCGCCCCGGCTCCGCCGGCGTGGCCAAGGCCGAGGCCGCGGGCTTCCGCGTCCTGGACGCCGCAGAGGCGGCGAAGTGGGCCGACATCGTGATGGTGCTCACGCCCGACGAGGGGCAGGGCGACCTGTACCGCGACAGCCTGGCCGCCAACATGAGGCAGGGCGTGGCGCTCGCCTTCGCGCACGGCCTGAACGTGCACTTCAACCTGCTCGACCCGCGGCCGGACCTCGACGTGTTCATGATCGCGCCGAAGGGCCCGGGCCACACGGTGCGCTCCGAGTACCAGCGCGGCGGCGGGGTGCCGTGCCTGGTGGCCGTCGCGCAGGACCCGTCGGGCAACGCGATGGAGATCGCTCTGTCCTACGCCTCGGCGATCGGCGGCGGGCGGGCGGGGATCATCGAGACCACCTTCCGCGAGGAGTGCGAGACCGACCTGTTCGGCGAGCAGGCAGTGCTGTGCGGCGGCCTCGTGGAGCTGATCAAGGCCGGGTTCGAGACGCTGTGCGAGGCGGGCTACGCGCCAGAGATGGCCTACTTCGAGTGCCTGCACGAGGTGAAGCTGATCGTGGACCTGATCTACGAGGGCGGCATCGCCAACATGAACTACTCGATCAGCAACACCGCCGAGTACGGCGAGTACGTCACCGGGCCGCGCATCATTACCGCCGAGACCAAGGCGGAGATGAAGCGCGTGCTCGCCGACATCCAGTCCGGGCGGTTTGCGCGCGACTGGATGCTGGAGAACCGCGTGAACCAGTCGAGCTTCAAGGCCACGCGGCGCCGGCTGGCGGAGCACCCGATCGAGCAGGTCGGCGAGAAGCTGCGCGCGATGATGCCGTGGATCAGCAAGAACGCGCTCGTGGACAAGGCGAGGAACTGACGGCCGGGAAGCGAAGCCAGGCCAGGGCTCTGCCCTGGACCCGCCAGGGGCAGCGCCCCTGGACCTGCGCTCGTTGGAGTGCCCAGGCTTGGTCCTGGACTCCAACGAAGGCCGGTCCAGGGGCGGCTCGCCCCTGGCGGGTCCGGGCAGAGCCCGGCCTTGCTTGCCTCACAGATCGCTATTCAGCGGGTCTGCTGTCATATACCTGAACTACAATATTCTGTCCCTCGAACACATATAAGCAAAATTTATCCGATTTATACCAACCGCCCTAATCCCTGACCGTTGCCCAGGTGCGTTCCGTGATTGACCTGACCCGTGCGATGTCACCGATGAACGCGTTCCACGCCGTGCAACAGGTCTCGACGATCTCGTCGTAGCTGT
>JAABUH010002435.1_pt1 | contig 17882 bp, 14 predicted proteins | sample 5559121 | NCBI WGS metagenome assembly JAABUH01 (sample SAMN10711871, study PRJNA513364) | rock metagenome | isolation source: Antarctica rocks | place: Antarctica: Victoria Land, Battleship Promontory nord | collected 2015-12-28
GAAGGTTTGGGTTCCAAATCAGTATTATCGGACTTATCTATCTCCAAGCACTAAGACTAGATTACATGTAAATTACAGTGTGGCTGGGTCTTGGCATTCCGAGAACATAGCTCGTCATGCTCCGTAATAGGTTTGGCTTCCGCGACTTCGGTAAAAGAGCCAACCGTTTTACAAAGAATTAAAATAAGGTTGACGCAAAAGGGGTCAAAATCAGTGGTAGAAGCAACTGCGTTGCTAACTAGGTCCGTTGATGTTGCTAAAAGAGCTCTCAGCAGCTTTGTGGGCTGATATTCGGCCCTGAGCCAGTCAAAAGTCACATCAGCTGGTTTGACCGAATTTTGCTTGAGGTAAAATCGAAATTCGCCCATCTACTCGTTCATCTACTCGTTCATCTACTCGCTCACCTACTCGTTCATCTACTCGCTCACCTACTCGCTCACCTACTCGCTCACCTACTCGTTCATCTACTCGCTCACCTACTCGCTCACCTACTCGCTCACCTACTCGTTCATCTACTCGCTCACCTACTCGTTCACCTACTCGCCCACCTACTCGCCCATCTACTCGCCCATCTACTCGCTCACCTACTCGCCCACCTACTCGCCCACCTACTCGCTCACCTACTCGCTCACCTACTCGTTCATCTACTCGCTCACCTACTCGTTCATCTACTCGCTCACCTACTCGTTCATCTACTCGCCCACCTACTCGCTCATCGATGAGCTCATCCTCGTCGTTTTACTAGCCAATTAACGTACTTGTTCCGCTAATCCGCAAGTTCCTCGGCAGTTCGCATCGCCTCCCTCTTCTGTATAGCTTCGTCTTCCTTCGACTTCTGAAGCGTAGTCGTTGCTTCTTTCATCCTCTGTCGCCGGATAGAGCCTCTACCACTGTGAGTATCGGTCTCGCTGATGGAACCGGAATTGTGAGGTCGGTGAGGTTGAAGGGGGCGGCGAAAGTGGGGTCAGTACAGTCCGGAGCGAAGAAGGTGAATTTGAACATGTTGACGATGTTGACAGTGAGGTGCTATAGTGGTTAGCGACAGGAAGGTCAAATAAAGAAGCAATAGCAGGAAATGGGGCGTGGGAATGCGCGACGCGTCTCCTTTGGGTACCTTTTATACTTCAGCTACGCTAATGCAAGCCAAGAGGCACTACACAGGGAAGGCCTGAGGCTTCTCCTATTCTTGCCATACAAGTTAGTATGTAAACAAAGAAGACGCGTCGCGCATTCCCACACCTCATTTCCCATTTCTTTCCTTCTTCTATTGCTTTTTTATTTGACCTTCCTGTCGTTAACCACCATAATTACTATAGCACCTCACTGTCAACACTGTCAACATGTTCAAACCCACTTCCTCCGCTCCGGACTGTGTTGACCCCGCTGTCGCCGCCCCCCTCAACTTCACCGTCCTCACAATTCCGGTTCCATCGGCGAGATCGATGCTTACATTGCTTCATACGCCGGCGAATCTAGCAGTTAAGCGGCGTCAGCTGTTTGAAATGACGAAGCCAGTGAATCTGACAGCGGAGTTGACAATACACTGAGATTTCATCGATAACGCGTGGGTTCGGAATAAGCCTCCTGAGCGGATTTATGCCAGCGGGTTGGTGCCGATTCTGGCGATCAAAAGCATGGAAAGGCAGCGGTAATGATCCTATCCGGCGACATGGGGTGGAAGAAGCAATGGCTACGCTTCAGAAGTTAAAGGAAGACGAAGCTATACAGAAGAGGACGATGAGCTCGATGAGGCAAAGGAGTATTTGGAGGAGGGAAATCTGCCCATGACCACTGAAGACCGCTTGAGGGAGCTGGCTCCCTATGGTATAACACATCTACTGCCTGCCCGAAGCTCCGCCCAAAAAACGGCGGCGGCATCATTAGGGGTGGGTGGGTGGCGTTAGAAATGATGTTATACAAAATTCTATTGAACTTTTGACTCTATATCTTCATGCCTTCATAATTTGGCGAGTGGTGACAGCGAGATTGACCGGTAATCTCCGCGATTTACTATGTATGGCAACTGGAAGAGAAACACTAAAAGTCCCCTAGTTAGTTTAGCGTAGCTGAAGTATAAAAGCTCCCCTTCTTTGTTTACATACTAATTTGTATGGCAAGTATAGAAGAAGCTTGCCTCAGAACCTCAGACGAGAGGGTCACCATTTCCGATGGAAATTGCCTTTACGCTTAGTAAGTAGTAAATAGCATGTATGGAAAAGTATTGACATTCACGTGATCAGTACTGTGATGTATTGTTCAGTACGGTCATTTGCAGTGAATTTGAGGTTGCTGCAATGAATCATGAGGTTGACATAAGTTTGTTTCTACCGCACCTTTCAAACGTAACTTTTACAACAACTCTTCCGGTAAGTTCTTACAGGTCTACCTGTACAGACATGTAATGGTATCTCTGTACAGACCTTCGCTCCTATGTACCACTATGTACTGATGTTCACCTGAGCTTGCAGCTTTTGAATGGTGTTCAAGAGAGGTACTTCTTCTTGTCGAATACATGAGTACTCGTATTTTTCTACCTGTCGGAATTTGTCTCCGATCTCGCGAAAGGTTTCGGCAAAATAGGGTTCATTGTACAACCAATGCATGTTTTCCGTCAAGTGTGAGGTGAGGGCGAGAGTAAATTCAAGGGACTGATTCGAGAATTTTATAACTGTTGGAATACGAGATCATATGAGGCATTTAGTATATGGGGTTGAAGCTGAATTGAAGTCTATCTAGAAGGTGAAAGGTGAAAACTCTACTGGCGGCCCCGCAGCCCTATAAGGCGAAGATTATCAACACCTGAAATTCCAACAACAACAATGAAGCTTCTTAGCGTTCTATTACGTTCACTTCCTAGCCAATCGAGATGTGAAATAGCCTTTACATACACGTCGCTTCTAAGATTTGGCCAATAAGATTATAAGCAAGGCTACCGCATGTAGGCTTCAGAGCCAATGACATCTTGAATCCTCATGGGCGAATACTTAAAATCTATTGTTAAAATTTGTACTAGATTAAACAAAATTATTAATTTTCGTACCGAAAATAGTATAATTTTAGATGTTACCTATTTAAAGAAAAGAATACAAAATGAGCTTAGTTTTTGATTAAGAAATAGGTATAGGATTAAAAGAAGGATTAGAAAAATTATCCTGCGTTGTATCGCTACTTGGTATACCAGGGGGTTAATACATAGCGTGCGGGAGCAATACGTTAGTTTCTCCACGCCGCTCTAACCATTTAGGTACTATGGCAGCTCTGAAGACAGTATCTTACTCAACGCTTTTACATCACAATTAATCAATCAATCAATCAAGATGACTCTTTACTTAAGATGAAGCTTACTTCAAATTTTTTGAAGCTTTCTCCAATTTTTACGCTTATTCGCAAGCAATTAACTTCAGAGCCGTCATATTAAATCGTTAGAACGGCGTGAAAAATACAGCGCTATGCTCCCGTGCGCTAGAGTTTAACTCCCTGGAGGACCAAGTAGTAAAAATCATCGTCACCAGGGAAACCATTTGGAGTGGCTCACCCACTGGTGCTTCAGAGCAACGATGAGCTGAAACCGCCTTATTCCGTCTTTCGGCGTCTGCAATCCCTAGCCCTTCCGGATATATCGAGAATCGACAGCCAATCCAAAACCGTGTCAAGTAACGCAGTGAAACCAGTGTTGGGCTAGACTTCGATGGCGCGTAGTATAAGCAAGGCTGGCAGTTGTGAGGGGAATTCTGCATGCAGGGTTGTAGGCTGAGTGGTACCTAAGGTTAAGGTAGTTGGCCTCCATGGAAGAAGACTACGGTAACTACTCAAGCGCTAGGGGAAGGCGGCCCCCGTTGAGGAACGCTAAGGTCATGGGTGTGGTGTGGATCGATCGAGGTCGCTTGCTTGTTCCTTTCGGGTGTTCCTTCCGGATGGGGGGGGGATTAGTCAGCTCCCCCCCCCCACCAGAATACTATTTAGTTCTGTTCAGCTTCGATCTAGTTTAGAAATCCACTCCTGTTGCGGGCTGAACATTGCTTAAGCGTTGCCGGGCTTGTTCAGGTATAGCTGGCTTACGCTCTCATCCTAATAATCCTTGTTAAGAGGCTTTTTGCTACTCTCAACGGTGCTACCAAGAAGGAGGGTTATTAGGTAAGGATTTGATTCTCGGGTTTTGAGATAGGTTTCCCGAAGAGGCGGCTGACTTGGAAGTAGGGTCAGGAAAAAACCGTTTATTCTATCGTTGTATGCGAAACCTTGTTCGTTTTTTAGGATTTGCCGAGAGCCCCACCAAAATCAGTGGAAAATCTCCAAAAGTGCAAAATAAGAAAACAGAAATTGTAAAATCAACCCCACTGCCCCCCCCCATGCCGTAGCATTAGGAATTGAAGTTATACCCACCTGCCATGGCCCCCAGAAGGCCCACTGGTCCTCCTCCTGCTACTGCTTCTCCTGCTGTCACTCGTTCCAGGAAAAGAGCGGCATCCAAGCCACTCAGCAAGCCCAGATTGACTCTTAGACCACCTAAACCACCTGGAGTTCCAGAGACTGATAGAAGTGCCCTTTCTACCCTTGCTGCTGCTGCTGCCGCCGTGATTGTGACCTCCTCGCCGCCGCCTCCGTCGTCATCGCCGCCGCCGTCCCCCTCGTCTGGACGATTCCGACTGTCGATCAGTCCAGACGGTCCAGAAAACTCAGGAGTTCTACCGTAGTGTGCGAGCTCCACATGACGAGACTCAGGCTCCTGATGTAGTTCATCGATGGTATCAGCTGCATCCAAAGACTTCGTCAGTCAAAGGGGTTGATCCGGGTACTTCGTCAGACAGCGAAGTCTCTCCGTCAGTCCCTCCGTCAGTTCCTCGGCCAGTCCCTCAGCCAGTTCAGAAGCCGAAGAAGAAACGAGAAAGCAAAGCTTTCAAAGCTGCCGTCGCCGTCGCCGTCGCCGTCGCCGTCGTTCCCGCCGTTGTATCCTTAGAGTCTTCTGTCTTAGAGCTTGCTGCCCCAGAGCCTTCTGCCCCAGAGCCTTCTGTTTCAGAGACGATTTCATACTCGGTGAACTGTCAGCTTCTTTACGAGATCTCAAGCGTACACGGTGAAGTCTTGCAGTGTGTCAACGACGATCTCACCAGCGGTTTAGATCTTGAGCTCTTAAGCTTCAGGCAGAAGACACGTGCAAAGAGCTGGGCAGACGGCAAAGGCCTGGCTTGCTTCAGAGTCTCTGTCACCGCCTCTGTCACCTGGGCCAACATGAAGAAGGAGGAGAGATTTGTGACTTACCTCACTCTGTCGGATACGTGGCAAGGAGTAGCTTTCATCGTTCGTGCCAAATTTAATGCTGGCAAGAAGGATCTGGGCGTACATTTAGTATATCAATACGGAAGAACTCAGAGCGGTGAGATTCCTGTAGAGCCAGTTTCTACTGCCACGAAGGCGTCAGCGACTCAGACGGCTAAACTAGAGAAGGAGAGAGCTGAAAGAGAAGGCTTACGAGGTTCTGAACACAATCGAGCCAAGATGCTTATGAAGGAGCTTCTATGTCATGATAGAACGTGTAAGAACAAGGGAAATCAGTGCTGAATCACTCCTACCAACCAGCATGTGCCTCTAAATTCTGCTCAGGTGTTTGGCTGGTCTGCAGCCATAGATCAAAACGATGGCACGGCCACTACTGACACACCTCCAAAGAACATAATTGAAATAGCTCAATCGACTGCTGCAAAGGGTAAAAGAGCTGCTGCAAAGGCAATGACTGAGCTCTCCCCTTCTTTGAAGGCTTCAGCTTCTTCCGGCTCTGACTTTGATCGTCTGGTAAATTTGATGGCATTAGGAGAATTAAAACAACAGCAGAAGCAACAGCGACGAGAGCAGAAAATAGAGGAGCAAGAGGAGGAGAAGGAAATGAATAAGATCAACCAAAAAACGAAGCTGGGGAAGCCGAACAAGCTGGGGAGGCCGAACAAGCTGGGGAAGCCGCCTTCATCTGAACAATCACTGGCTATGCGGTCTAGTAGTCCTGTTGAAGGTGACGATCTACTGGAGTATGTTCAATGGCATATCTTACAGAAGGAGAAGAGAAGAGGGGCGTTCATGACTGCATACATCAAGCTGAATGCTCGAGGCTACGATCTGCAAACACTGCAATCCTGGAAGAACAAGTCTGAAGCTCACTGGGAGAACATGCATATACAGCCTGGCATTGGTATACAGTTAGCTCGTGATGTCAGCAAATATGGTACCTGGAGGCTGCAAAGATCTTTACGTGTCGGATCAACAACTAGAACTATGCCTGTGTCACAGTCACAGATAGAGACTCAGGATCAGACTCAGGATCAGACTCAGGATCAGACTCAGAAGCAGAAGCAGAAGCAGAAGCAGAAGCAGAAGCAGAAGCAGAAGCAGAAGCAGAAGCAGAAGCAGAAGCAGAAGCAGAAGCAGAAGCAGAAGCAGAAGCAGAAGCAGGAGCAGGAGCAGGAATGGGAACAGCAGCAGCAGCAGGAGGAGGAGGAGTACTCTGATGGTTTAGAATATGACAATGATGTTTACGGAGAAGTCTCAGAAAATGACTACTACTTCTGAGCTTGAATGCCTGTTTCCCTAGCAGTTTATCTACATCTATGGATTATAGTCTATGCCAGCAAGCCGAAACAGATTGCCTGGATCACCTTCTAGCTGTGATCGCTGTGACCTCACTGCATCGCGTAGAAACTCGTCAAATCCGCCTCTAGGCTCTGTGTAGTACTGAATCAGCTCGGTGTTTTTCTTAATTCAGGCCTTCAGCACTGCGAAGGAGGTTTCTATGGGGTTGAAATCAGGTGAGTACGGTGGCAGCTTGATCAGCAGTACTCCAAACTCCATACAAAGCTGATCTAGTTCGATAGATTGATGAATTCGAGCATTATTCATGACTACGACGGAACGAGGTCCAGAGCCACCTGGAGTGCACTGAGGAAGGACTCTGGTCCTCATGAAGTTCAAAAAGATAGCCTTGGTTATGGAGCCGTGATGCACCTCCCATGCCATATATCCCTCTATCGTGTATGCCGGCAGTATGCTCCATCTCTTTGATCGCTTGAGCGTTTGACTGACGTGTAGAGGAACTTCGATAGGAGACCAGCCATACTTCCGATCGCCTAGTCAGTGAATCAGCATAGAAGCTTCAAGCGTTGATCTTAACCTCTACCTGTTCGCTCGCATGCAGCACTTTCATCCAGGAACATCAGCTGATCTGCTGTTCAGCCAGCCAGGCGAAGCTTCCACTCCTTCCTCAAGGTCTCACTTCGCTGAGCTGCGGTGCGTTTGGCGAGTTTCTTGCTCCATTTTCGCGTGGCTAGCAATCTGGATATATTGCTTTGATCGATGACTATGCTGAACTCGTCAAACAGGAACCAGATCATCTCATCCTGATAGGCAGTGGGGCGTTGATGCAGATATCCAATGAGCTGCTCTGCATGATAGTCGCTCAGCTTGGAAGGTCTTCCGCCTATGGAAGCAGTGACCGTGCCGGTGGCGATGTATGCTCTTCTTATCCTCCTGATCTGGGCCATGCTGACTTCGGTGGCTTTAGATATGAAGGCAGTGGAGTCTGAACGATCGAAATGAATACGAATACGACTCCGCATCGCTGGAGGGAGCGGCGGCGGCATACTGGGGCTGGCAGCAGTGGCAGCAGTGGTAGGGCTAGCCTTAAGGTGGGTATAACTTCAATTCCTAATGCTACGGCATGGGGGGGGGGCAGTGGGGTTGATTTTACAAATCTGGTTCTTATTTTGCACTTTTGCCACTAAATTTGGTGGGGCTCTCGGCAAATCCTAAATTGAAACAACCAAAGAATGGACCTCCAATCACATCAACATCTGGTTCTGGCCCAGAGGCCAGGCGCCTCCTGGCGTCACGGGCGTCAACCCCGACCCAGCGGCATGGGGTACACCCACGGCAAACTTTCAGCAAGGACAGGGCCCATTTCAAGGACATGCATCTGGTTTTTGACACCAATTTCTGCGGTGATTGGGGGGGTCAGTCGGCGGTCTTCGGCGTTGAAAGTCAGTGTCCCGGGACTTGCCAGTTCTTACAACCCTCAGGCATACAAGGACGCATACTGGAGCATTAACTGTTTAGCTTTCTTGATGGTGCCACTACTTTCCAGTCCCCATGTTCGACGGCCACCATAACAGCCGTGGTAACAGCAACGGTCGCCGACGCCCCAATCGCCATCACAGCCGAGCAACGCTTGCAGCTGCTCATTGAGACGATGACTGATGGGCACTGGAATGTGGGATATTCTGCAGAACCTCTGAAGGGAAAGAGGCGGGTTAGATCAGTCGCTATTAAAATAACAACATTCTTAACGCTTCGCCTGGTTTCTTGAAAACACTGGGAAAACAGTTCTTTGCGTGTTGAGGATATGCTGTAAATGTTTACCCTAACTTTTCTGGACGAGAATAGACATTAGATAGAACATTAACCACGCGCCTCTTCTCATCCATAGCGCACAGCTATACTTGAGTGAAACGTCTTGCCCACGCAGACGTCGCAAAGCATGACTCGAGGCAGCGATCTGATCTCTCTCCAGCAGAGAATTCATTGTGCTGAATCAATCGCCGGAACATCTTCCTTCAAAATTTCTAGTTATAGTCCCCGGCTGTAGAGCCATTTCCAGGCACATGTTAAGCTTTAATCTATGCTCGGAGATGCAGATTAAGATCGCAGACCAGCTTTCCGCCTTCGTACTCGAGGATGATGTTCCACTCCATGGACATGGGTTATTTACTCATATTGTCTCTATCTGCTAGTCTAGCACACGTTCGGTCCTTTCTGGCTCCCTGACCGACTCCGTAGGTTGTAAAGATTGTAGGATTGGGAGGGTGGGAGCTGTAGCTACTCTGAGGCGGCGAAAGCAATATTCAGCTAAGCCTGTCAAGTCACTAATTCAACCTCTCAACCCGACAAACCGCGAAGCCCCTGGCACTACTTGAGAAGCCATGGAAGCAAGTCAGGTATACCATCGGGTATGAGGAGCGTGACCGTGCTTCCAAGGGCGAGCGAGCCCTTTCGTGGTTGGGACACCAAGGATGATAGCGCAAGACGAACGACACGGGGAGTCATAGCTATGTCCAAGGAGCCAAGAAAGATGGTATCAGTTAGAAGCTGAGCCTCGCATGGCCACCCGGCCCCCATGGCCCCTGTGACGCCCTTTGCCAGAGTATTCGCTACTTATGCTGAGATGGGAAGGAGGCCCAATGGACGGGACGATGTCACACCATGGACCTGCGAGACCCTGAGCCCACCGACATCGTCATACCTGCGCTGCTGCACCCCTCCATTAAGTAGGCCGTCCCTCTGCTTGTTCCATGGCCGCACCGCGAAACCCCCAAACCCCGACCACACTTTCCATATCCGAACTCCCATCCTTCTCCTCAATTTCCAATGTAATTTCCCTCGTCCAATCTAGCAGTCCTTTCACCAACTTCTCCTCATCTACAGCTCGCGAAGGTACGTCTATAGCTTCATCAATCGAACACTCTCTAGTATATGGTGTCAGTGCTAATGTTGGTCGCAGCGTTCGACCACTTAGGTTCTAAATGTTAAGCCTAATCAGCTCTTGACTTTCAAGATAACGCTGAAAACATACCTCGCTTTTCCCGGCAATATTCCAAAGCCTCTGAGGTAGAGTCTTTTTCTGCGTCGGGATACATTGGCGTAAGGTTGTAGGGTGGTAGTATTGTGTCGTCAATGGTACGAGAATCATGTTCATCTTGAAGAATGTTTGACGATTCGCATTCCATTGCACCATTTTGAAGGCAGTGACCGTCGTCAGCAGAGATGTGGGGGGCCAATGATGCCGCATGGGGCTTCGATGCCACGAGGTATCCTGTTTCGCCGATGTCTGGCCCGGAGCGCAAAGTCGACCTTGGAGATAAGATGGAGGTCGCCCGGGCGTGGGACGTTCGTCAACCAAGTCTGTCGAGTCATGCCCAGTGCTCTATCAACCCGTCCATCATCACCATCGATGCATCCATGTTCTTGGCCCACCTGCATCTCCAGCCGCGCAGTGTGAGCTTCGTTTGTGTGTTATCGTTTGGCAATATATGAAGGGAGCTTTGATGCTCTGTGTCTGTGCCCGGTTCGATGTTTCATTCTGTGCACTTTACTATGGTACAGTACTAGTCAGAAATTACCGCTAGCGCGCGTGAAGCGGCAGGGCACGAAGTACTGTACCTTGCTGTACTTCGTACCTCATCAAAACCCTACACCACAAACCCTTCTTTCGGATTATTCTGACCTACTTTTAAGCACTGAGCACTGTTGCAAGGGAGTGATGTGAGTGGAGGTTACATAGAAGCTACCTGATGATCTCGGTTATGACTTGAATAATTTTGAGGTAACATAAGCCCACCCGGGCAGCAATACAATGAGAAACTCGCTGAACGTTGACCAAAGCTTGACGGCGTTCTTTAGTGCCTCGAGCGACGTCGTCATGTATCCGACTCGCTACTTATACACCCTATAGGTCTTCGCCTTGTCTTCTTCTTCTTCTTCTTCATCTTCGCCTTCTTCGTCTTCTTCGTCGTCTTCTTCGTCTTCTTCGTCGTCTTCTTCGTCTTCTTCATCTTCATCTTCGTCTTCTTCGTCGTCTTCGTCGTCTTCGTCGTCTTCTTCATCTTCATCATCATCTTCTTCTTCTTCTTCTTCTTCTATCTTTAAGTTCGATTCCTGCAGCATCTCAGAGAAAGACGGTGGACTATCGATGTTTCGGTAATACTCAGTTGTATCGATTTCATAATACCTGGCTGCATGCCATATCCCTGTATTAGAGAGATGCGTCAGCAGATTCAAAGGATTCATATGATTAAGACTTACGATCGTGTGCTTTCTGTGCACCTTGATAATACTTAGATCCCTTACTGCTGTGTGGATCAAAGAGATTTGAGAATGCCACAAATGCGATGTCAGCCGCATCTCTGCGATAAGTTTCATCTGCATATTGCCCTTCCAATTCAAGAATTTTCTCATAATCAAAATCATCGCAGGAATTAATTCTTCGTGCAACTGCTTTGTGCGTTTGATACCAATTATCGTTGTTCAGTTTCCACCATTCATATTTTTTAGGATACTTCCCGGTTTGAGATCTTTTCGTTATTAACCCTTTCATAATATGCGTTAGATTCTTTGTGTTACTCGTTACTTCCTTTAAATCATAATCTGGAAGACGAGAACCTGGTTCATCATACAGGTTCTTCATGTCTTCGTTTATCTTATTAAGTTTCTTGATTATTTTATTGTTTTGAAGAAAGAATTCTTTCATGATCATCGACAAGTGTGCTGTGCAACATGCTATCATAGCCAAGGTTTGAAATAAGACCCTATGTCTTTTCTTCAAGTCATTCATTTCTTGCGCTATTTGATTAAGGCCCTTAACTGTAGACTTAGATAATAATGGTCTTGTCGGATTCGCATTGACGTTGAACTTTGTTATAATATTGGCGAATGTCGCAGTGCAAATAGCTACTTTGAAGATTTTATCCCTAAGTAACAACGCGTTATCGTTTTGAACCTTGGTCAATGTTCTCGCTATTTTATCAAGCTCTTCAAGCATAGCGTCTGAAACTTCAGAGGAAATCATTGTTATGTTATGCGATTTTCTTTTCAACATTGGGAGGAAAGAGCAACTTAAATATCGATTATTGGCTATACATTTACTGTCAGCAAGGAGTTAAAGTAATCCGAAGAATTTCGAAGAACTCTACGTTGTGAACCGTGTCGGTTATGCATTAAGGACACACCCGAGCTCCGTGAATATAGAGGCCTATTCGCAGCTAAACGAATGGCGATAACATATTTGTGCCTGACCATTCCCTGTGTTCTACTCTGGGAAGGTGTTGCCCCGACCCTGAAGCAAACGCTGGAGCCATGACCAGGAGTCCTTGACTTCAAGGTCAGTCGAATGACATGTCCCCCTACAAACGTTCGATCAACCGCTAACTGTGGCTCCAGTAGTGCGATCTCGGAGTGTCCTGACCAACTTCTACTAAGCTCCCCAACTCTTTATCAAGCTCTCGATCAGCTTCTATACCTCTCGCGTGTGGTCTCGGTTGACTGAGCCTAAGGGTTCAAATGAAAGGCATGATGTCGTCGTGGCCATGAGGCTGCAAGCGTCTGGTCTGAATCGAATAGTCTCATTTGTGCCACGATGCCTCGCCAGGTGCCTCACCCAGTAAGCAACCATAACACTACCAGATTGAGTACTACTAGTCATTAGCTTACCAGCCGCCAGCGCATTACCCTGCGGCAAGCCAGGGCTGATGCTTACAAAGTGGGAGAGACCCATTCACCCTTGAATACTACCCCTTCTCTCTTGCCTGAGCAGAAGAATATTTCCCCGCAGGTCACAATCTACACCTGGTATCTTCATCACACTGATGCGCCCGCCATTCTTCATGGGGATGTCCCCCATTGCCGGTGTTGAATCTTGAACAACGGATAACGTGTCTGTGAAAAGGATGGATTTAGATAAATTCTTCTTATCCAATGGCAAGCGTCTAACAATTTTGAGGCAGCAGCTTCAAGAGACGTGTGACCGCAGACTCAAAGACAAAGAGCAAGAGCGCCGACTTGTTCATTGTCCATGGCCTGTTTCTGGTTGACAAACACGCTGAGTTGATCCATATTCAACTCCATGGTGATATTTCGCTTCGGGTGTTGTGCTTCGCTACTAAGCACACTCTGGACTTCCTTCATCACCAGAGCCTTCAGTTTGGTAATCGGAACCTTTCGTCCCCTCTTATATGTACGACCTGTTTTGGGCGAGACTAAATATAGCGCGGGGATCACCCAAATATGGAGGCCAGGAGATGCCGCAAAATTGGCGTTGAACCGTCCGCTAGTCACAATGGGAAGGGCGTTGACAGCTTCCGTTAAAACGGATGTGAAACGAGTCCTAGCATCGTGAACGTTCGGATGGCTTACGGGTGTTTTAGGTGGGGTCTGCGTAAAGGCTGTCAGATAGATCCTTCTAGAATCCCTGACTTGCGGACCCATTAGGTCCACAAGTCCGGGTCCGCAAGGGGTGATTCCCAGCGTACGGTGGCTAGCATCGGAGAAATCCTCGACAGATATCAAATGGAGAACTGCAGAGTAACCTTGTTCGGTAGATTATTTCTCCGTCCATACACCTATGGCAGAGGGTCAGGATTGACGACGATACGCATAGGTCCTTTTAAAGTGACCTTTTCTTAAGCATTCACTTCTGCTGACCCCCCTCAAAGCATCCACTTGTGTCCATTCTCTTCCTTTTGGCTTGTGACACCGCTTCTGACTCCCCCATTGACCCTACGCAGCATGAATGCTTAACGTACCGCAGTTCCCTACGCGTTTTGCTTCCCTACGCACCATCAACCCCTACGCAGAAGTAATCCTTACGCATTGGTCAACCCTACGCACCATCAATCCCTACGGAGGAGCGATCCTTACGCATTGGCCAACCGTACGCGCCATCACCATAGATCGCGTCACCATGGCACACCTATTGGGCTATAGCACCGTCCTCTTAAACCAAGATGGAAAGTTCAATATTGATAAATCTCAGAGCGTTTGAAGTAGAGTGGAACGGACTAGGATAACAAGAATTTGAATAACTTGAACAGCAAAGGCCTAGTATGGGCAGTGTCCACAATAACCACAATCATCGAGGCTGCACGCCGCGTAGTCTCTTGGTGACTCCGAGTCATCATCACCACCATAAAGACCATCATCATGATCATTCAAGTCATCGTGCGGGCCATAATCCCACCTCTCACTCCCGTCAGAGCTACTTAGAGCGCCAAGTCGATCATCACCTAGTGCTTGGGATCATCACCCAGTGCTTGGGAATTGAGAAGGGTCTCCCCCGAAACAGCGGCCAGATGTTCTCCCTTATCTTGCGAACCCGAATCTGTATCTTTCGCCGGCGTTGGACTCGGGAACAGGTCGTCAGGCAATGTTTGCTCTCCTTCTTTCGCTGCCTCTGCGGCTTTCTTGCCCTTCGTGTCTCCTGGACCAAATCCAATGCTCTTCCCTTCCGCTTTGGTCTCCACTCCGTCGACAGGCTTTACAGCACTCTCACCTCCTGCATCATGTTCCGTATTGGTCTCCGCTTCGGAATTGTCCCTATCGTCCCATTTGGAATACAAGTCCTTTGGCAGCATCTTTTTCCCGTCAACCTTCCGAACAACCAATTTATCTTCCTCAACATCGTATTTGACGATAGCATTTCCACCACATCCCTTCACCACATTGAGGATTTTGTTGATCAGTGCAGCCAACTTCCTCAGATCCGTCTGGTTGCGTTCTTCCCATCTCTTGATCAGAGCCGCTACATCTTCAACCTCTGGACCCTGAAACGTACCCTTGCGATGGTAAGCTCGCACGAGCTTAAAAGTTTGAGATACCCAGAGTTGTGGTGCGACCTCTTGAATCTCAAGAGGCTTATGGGAGACACGTGTTTTGATTTCAAGGGTTGATTCGAGCGGTATAACCTGGCCTTCTTCTTTAATTGTCAATTTGGACCCAGCAGGAGTGGTACTGGGAGGGCTGTTGGTCGGGGATAGAGACAAGGATCCCAGCATGCTGGAGAGACTGTCGCTTTCCGGCTCTTTGCTCTTGGAAGAAGGTATCCTGGTACTATTGTCTACATATCCGTCCGTTTCATGGCGAACGATGAAGTTTAGATCACTGAAGCGATATGAGATAATTCTGTGATGTCCAGTGCTGCCGCTGATCTGACTAGTAGTGTATACCTTTTCGAATTCGTGACCAAAGCCCCTAAATTCATGCAGTCCGATGAACTCGTGGGTCGCGGTCTCCGCGCGAGAGAATATTGCAGTGTTTTTCGTGACCTCGATGTTGATGGTGAATGTTTCGAGTCCGTTTCTAGTCAAGCCGGGGTTAATAAACGAGAGGAGTTTACGGATATTGTTTCGGTCGGTCACGACATCAATCGAGCGGATGTCGAATGAAGGATTTGCGATGTACAACGCGCGAAATAGGGGTTCAAGCGGACTGTCCGGATGGCGAGCTGCATTTTGGGCGATGTAGATGAGGCCGGAGTCCTTTTTCAGCCGTCGAGGAGCTGATGGAGCGGACCAGAGAGGTGGACTGCCCGGGACAGCAATGGTGGATGTGGGTGCCTCGATCCAGTTGTAGGAGGACAGGTGCTTGACGTCGGTGATTGACGCCAAAGGAGGAGTACTGAGGTCTGGGAGATCTAGGCGAGAAATCTCGGCTAGGGTAGTGGATGCCATCGTTGAAGTTGGCACAACGTCAACCAGCCGATCTAGAGACACGGTAAGAGAACTAAAAGTAATTGCTTCGATCTAAGGCTGATGGTTAAGTCCAGGACCTGAAGAAGATGGCGGCGAAATTTGTTAACCAGCCCGATTCCTCCCTTGCTTATATGATGTTATCTCTGCGGCCCCTTTGATTACGGCGGATGAATTATACGGATGTTTCGTTTTTCAACCTCGACAATATCTTTGATGGAAGAATTTAAGCCGATAGGGCCTAATGCAATGTAAGCCAGTCTAGGATTACACTCACTCAGGCCTTACCTCTTACCCGCTTACCATAGTGTGGAGCGAGTGAGGAGAGGAAAATAGAAGGATATTTGATGGTAAAGGCACTAGTCGCTAAAGATAACGAATCTGGAAGGAACAGCTTATGACTGGTCACACTGGTCTCGTATCGAACCGCTCGGGATGATTTTGTAGACTCAGACGCCTTCGTTCTGAGTTGTCAATAAGCAATTATTCACGGGCCGGCCGCGATCGCTAACCTTCCGACCGAGTGCACTATTATACGCTTAACTTGAGCTTCTCCCAATCTTCCAGATGAAATAGCATTTGAAGAACCCCTTCTAGCGACGTTGATGACCAACACTTCGTATCATGCCTCCTGAAACATGTACAACCTCAACTCCCTTGATCAATGGCCCCACGTTAAATAGTCCCCCCACGAATAATCTAGGGTTGGCACTTCTCACCCCATATGTCGTGAGATCAATACCAAAGAAAGGCCAAGGACTCCTCGCAACTCAAACCATTCCAAAGGGCACTCGGATCCTATCGGAAAAGCCCATCTTCACAGTCTCGGGGACAGGAAACAACCTCAATCTCATAAATCAGCGGATCGCCAACGAACTCAAACGAGTATCAAAAGACAAACAACGAGCCTTCCTCAGCCTTCACAACAACTTTCGAGGCTCTTTAGGCCCCTTCCTCGGCATTGCCAAAACCAATGCCCTCCCATTAGGCCCTGGTGCAACAGAGAGTGGGCTCTTTTTACAGGCCTCGAGGATCAATCACGCTTGCCTCCCGAATTGCCAACACACGTGGAACGCGAGCATTAGCGAAGAAACGATACATACTGTCAGGCAGATCGCCCAGGGCGAGGAGATAACAATCTCATATTCCCATACCGGCCCTTCCAAATCTCGACGTGAGCACCTTCAAAAGAGTTTCGGCTTCGACTGTACCTGCAGCCTTTGCAGCCTTCCAGCAACCGAGCGGGTGCTCAGTGACGACAGACTGGAGGAGATCCAAAACCTTGACGACGTCATCGGTAACGGCGCACATCTCATGCTGCATCCTCAACAGCATCTCCAACAAGTACATACACTCATACGGCTACTGGAAGCCGAGAAAATCTCGGATGCTAGGCTTTCAAGGGCATACTATGATGCATTCCAGACCGTCATCGCGCACGGAGACCAGGCGAGGGCAAAGGTCTTTGCCGAAAGAGCATATGCTGCGAGGCTATGCTGCGAGGGGGAAGATAGCCCGACAACTTTGAAGATGAAACTACTAGTAGAAAACACAAAAAGCCATCAGTTGTTTGGAACGTCGAAGCAATGGAGACAGAATGAGACGAAAGTTCCGAAGGGATTGGGAGAGGAAGAGGTCGAGAAATGGCTTTGGAGACAGAATATGTAGATGATACGAGATGGTGATGAGTGTCGATGACGAACCCTTGGAAGTGATGGTGATGCTGGTGGCTCTGGCATTCAATGGCCGGTCCAGATTAGAGGAGTCAAGGACGTCTCATGCTCGGAGATTGCCCATCACTTCTGCATGATCCTTTCTGTGAATGCGTTTTGCTACCGACATATAATCACTCTTGTATGTAGATACAAATCAAATATCGCAGCGCTCGGGAATCATTGCCCATCAACGTTTAATTGGAGGGTTTGACCTATAGTATCAAATAGTACGCCGTAGCGTACTCTTTTCATTGTCTATCATACATGATTGGCCAAGCATTCAGTTTGACGTGAGTCATGTCTTAAGGGAAGTTGAAGTAAACAGAAGGGAAAGCAGGATTTCCACACAAACTCCCGCATACTCATTCTCTGCAATCAAGGGGGGATTGTGTGACGGACTTGACAGTTGATGTGGCTACATTCGGTCCCGGCGGCGTAGTGGCGTGATGGGACCGTGTATGCCGTGGCGGAGCCGGAGTCTTTGCACAGGCGGCCCACCTTCAACACGGTCGATCTTGGCTTGAAGTGCGCTAGGGGTTCAAGGGGTTCCTCCATGAACGTGGGGCGTGTGATCCTTGCGGAGACAATGTCGTTTTTTAGTATGGGGATCCTGGACGAGTAAATTCTATGTTCGAGTTGCAACGCGTCCTCCTTGAACTCGGAGCGAGGAGCACGGACATCGAGGAGCCGAAGGCGATAGTGGAGCGACCCGTCGTTTAACCAGCCAACGTAATCTGTGTCGACATTCTGGACCTCTCCCGCCTGAACGAGGCAAGCTTCTTGGAGTTCCAAAAGATTTCCTTTCCGGACTGGGTTAGAGAAGCGCTCTATCCCGATGATTACGTGGACCCTGTGGAAGATTTCATTGACTGGCACAACGGCCTGATTCATC
>JAABUH010002436.1_pt1 | contig 17877 bp, 19 predicted proteins | sample 5559121 | NCBI WGS metagenome assembly JAABUH01 (sample SAMN10711871, study PRJNA513364) | rock metagenome | isolation source: Antarctica rocks | place: Antarctica: Victoria Land, Battleship Promontory nord | collected 2015-12-28
GTTTTGATTGGTAGCTATGATTGGTACAGAATGAATGGTTTTAGCTGGTTCCTTGCATATCTAGCTGCGAATTTTTGATAAACAATATTCTACTACTTGGATTATTCTAAAAGAGATGCCTAACTATAATTCTGTCCTGTGTACTTACGTCCAAGTTCTCTCCCTCGGTCATCTTGGACGATTCCCGTCTCCTCTTGAACAAGTCTAGCTTCTCGTCAGGATTTGCTGCGTAACACTTCAGCCGCGGCCTCATCATCGCCTGCTCGAGCTCCCGGGGATCGTGGTATATAGACGGGTTAAAGTGGTAGTTATCACGTGCGGGAAAATCATCGATCGTAACCTTTTCGAGGCCCCGTACCTCGCGGAGTGCCACGTACCCATCAGGCTGATTATCAATGATCGAGGTTTTCAGAAACTTTAAGCCTTGGCAGGTCTTCAGAAGGCGGAACGCCCGTTTTGAGTCGCTACCGAACCAGTAGAATTTAATGGCCGTAACGTGTTGGCGACGGGGGTATCCGATATTACGCAGAAATCGGTACAATCTATTTGTAGACGTGAAGTAGAAGTTGTTGTATCTGTAGAAGATGTGGAAGGCTTCGATGTAGGTTTGTCTTGAAAGCAGGAGAATCGAAAGATGCCATTTATTGCAATTTTCACCGTCTATACTGGTACTGATGATATCGTCGCCCACAACAACGGACTTGTCCGAACAAAGAACATACTTGTAAATGCGGTCTCGGATCTCCGGAATACATGGCAGTTGCTTCAATAGCGAATGCTTGTCAACTTTTGCAAGAAGCTGCTGCTCGGGCTCCAGCGACTCTTCTTTGGCTTGATTCGGAAGCGGTGGAACAGAGGTTTCGACTCTCTCTGGCTGGCTTTTACTAGCTTCGGCTCATCAGTAACTGCATTGTGCATCGTTCTAACATCAGAACCACATATAGAGGTACTCGCCCATTTCTCATACGATCAACTTGCGACTTTGCACGCCACCTATTTCGTTGAGAGGTTTTACTCCGTATCACCTACTCGTAGTTTTCGCGCACACTGGGACAATCTGGGAGTCCGCGCAAGAAAAAGGAACCACACTAGTACTAGATTGGTAAGCAACCCACTAAGATATCAGAGGATGTAGGTCGGCTGACCCACGCTAGAGGTCGGCCGACCATGCAAAATGTCCGATCATGTCACCCGACCATGCGCATAATTCCGCGTTCCTGAGCTAGTGATAATCTGAAATCATAAATAACAGCATTGATGAACAGAAAATTCTTAAACTCATTTTAATCTTTATTAATCATTTATTAATATCTGATTAATTAAGTATTAATTTGATTCATTGTAATTAACTAATTTAGACTGACCGCGTCGGGTCGGGTTGAGAAGTTGGATCCGAGCACTGGGGTCGGGTTGAGAAGCTTGACCCGACAACCCGACCCGAAAACCCGACCCGACCCGACAAGATATTAGGTAGGTGTAAATAGCTTGGTCGAACAGCCTACATGGTTCCCCTTCATGGCTTCCTACCATGTTTCCCCGTCATGTTCCCCGTCATGTTCCCCGTCATGTTCCCATCCATGTTCCCCTCCATGTTCTCCTTCATGTTCCTCTCCATGTTCCCCTTCATGTTCCCCTTTATGTTCCCCTCCATGTTCCCCTTTATGTTCCCCGTCATGGCCCCCTACCAAACGGCCTTCATGTTCCCCTTCATGGCTCCCTATCAAAAGGTAATGCAAAAAGGTAATGCAAAAGCCAAAAACCGGAAAATTTTCTATATTTAGCCCTCTTGGCGCCAAGCTCGGGTCCTTGGCGGGTCGGGTCGGGTTGACCCAATTCCCAGTCGGGTCGGGTCGCGTCGGGTTGGAAATATGCGCAACCCGACTCGGATCGGGTTGAAAATGTGGGCAACCCGACTTCGGATCGGGTCGGATCCAAAATGTCAACCCGAAACCCGACCCGACGGTCAGTCTAAACTAATTATACATGAATAAAAATTCACTAAGTCACAAAATTCGAAATTTGAAAGTCAGAAAGGTACAAAAATTATAAATGTAATAATTAATTTTATTAATCTATAATTAATTTTATTAATCATTTATTAATCAACAAATAATCACAAATTAACAATTTTAAAAATTTTATCATTTTTTTCTTCTTGCATTCTATTAAGTTAATTCAATATTAATTAATAAATAATACATTATTAATTATTAATTAATCTTTTTCACATTTGAATCTTGATCAACTTTTATCTCACTGCAATGATTAGATTAATTATTGATCAATAAGTTATTACTAATAAATGATCAATCAACTTTTCTTTTACAATGAATTTAATTGAAAACACGACAATCACGATTTTGATTAATCTAAGATTAATTCTAGATTAATCTTATACTATAAATGAGAATTCAAGTTGATTTGATTAACATTCTACATTCTTGATTGAAGATATATTGATAAGTGATTGATTATTGATTAATCAATAATAAGAAGTGATTGTGTATTGATAATGAAGTACTTAGTACAGGTGTAAAGATTTCTTCGACCATGAAATCTATGTATTAACCTCAGGTGTTAGCTTGATTTTTAGCTTCGAACATTTTGCATGGTCGATCGATCTCTAGCGTGGGTCAGTTGACCTGTAGTCTCAAAATATCAGGTTGGTTGTCTTAGGTTGGTTGGTTTCATAGAAAGTACATACTTCTCAGCTACTCACTGAACGTGTTCTTGTTTCAAATATGACTGCTCGTAGTACTAGTGCCTCTAAGATCAAGCTTAATCAGACTGGTTCAAGAAGAAGTACTTAATAGTTATATAGATTTCATGCAGCAAGATATCTCGTTCGCTGTGTAGAACGATACAAAGCCTACGAGAGAATCATCATTTTCGATGGAAATTGCCTTTACGCTTAGTAAGTAGTAAATAGCATGTATGGAAAAGTATTTACTGTGATGTATTGTTCAGTACGATCATTTGCAATGAATTTGAGATTGCTGCGATTGCTGCGATGAATCATGAGATTGACTCTGAACATAAGTTTGTTTCTATCGCATCTTTCAAACATAACTTTTACAACAACTCTTTTGATAAGTTCTTACAGATCTATCTGTACAGACATGTAATGATATCTCTGTACAGATTTTCGCTTCTATGTATCACTATGTACTGATGATCACTCGAGTTTGCAACTTTTGTGCAAGTGTTTTTCTTTCTTTTCTAGTACTGTATTGAATTGTACAGTTCTTACGTGAAAGCTTCAAGATAGTTAACAGTAATTGCAGAGCTTTGCTTTCTACAGCTTTGAAACTTTCAAAGATTTTCTTGACTTTTGAATTTTAAAAGACTTTGTAAGAATGTATAAAGATGCATCGACAAATCCTCAAGTGCTAATTAGTCAACCACACGCAGCTAATTACCACGTTGGCATCGTTGGCACCGTTGGCAGGTAATCAAATCAGAGGTTCAACCAAACATCACTAAATTACGCCATTAACCTCGTACTTAGGTCTAATAGCTGATAAATTGAATCATTTACCTTTGCGCATAGATAATTAAATGGTTAACAGCATCATTAAACAGTTTGACAACATCTTTGTTCTTCGCATTCTACATACTCACCATCCTACTCGCCATTCTACATACTCATCATCCTACTCGCCACCCTACATACTCATCACTCTACTCGCCATCCTACATACTCACCACCCTACTCGTCACCCTACATACTCATCACCCTACTCGCCATCCTACATACTCATCATCCTACTCGCCACCCTACATACTCACCACCCTACTCGTCACCCTACATACTCACCACCCTACTCGCCACCCTACATACTCACCACCCTACTCGCCACCCTACATACTCACCACCCTACTCGCCACCCTACATACTCACCACTCTACTCGCCATTCTACATACTCATCACCCTACTCGCCACCCTACATACTCACCACCCTACTCGTCACCCTACATACTCACCACCCTACTCGTCACCCTACATACTCACCACCCTACTCGCCACCCTACATACTCATCACTCTACTCGCCACCCTACTCGCTCACCTACTCGCTCACCTACTCGCTTCACCTACTCGCCCTACCAATCTCTCTATCAAACGCTCTATCAAACACGTCGATTGAACGCATAAAACACGTCAAACAGTGCTTCAAACAATGCTTTCTACATGACTTGAAAACAGTACTGTTACCCCTGTGATTAGTAATCTTCGCTCTCAGCCGAAGGCCGACGCTAGGAAATTCAGGGAATTCAGAGTATTTACTTCTTTTCACTTCTTTCTTCCTTCGTAGTTCTACTTTCTAGAACAACAACAATTGTATTTCAACAATGCTAACTAGCTCAATAGAATACACCCTTCATGACTCGATATCGAACTTCCTACCAAATTCCCTACTGAGCTTTCTACTGATCTTTCTACCGACCTTTCTACCGAGCTTTCTACTGATCTTTCTACTGACCTTTCTACTGATCTTCCGATCAAGCTTTCTACTGACCTTTCTACTGAGCTTTCTACTGACCTTCCGACCGAGCTTTCTACTGAGCTTCCTACTGAGCTTCCGACCGAGCTTTCTATCAAACGCCCTACCAAACTTCCTACATGCTTCAAATTACCCGTCGGTCGAGCGCATAACATGGGTCGAACAGTGCTTTCTACATGGCTCCTTCCATGTTTCCCTACCAAGCACCCTCCATGATTCCCTACCAAGCACCCTCCATGTTTCCCTACCAAGCACCCTTCATGTTTCCCTACCAAGCACCCTTCATGTTTCCCTACCAAGTACCCTCCATGTTTCCCTACCAAGCACCCTCCATGTTTCCCTACCAAGCACCCTCCATGTTTCCCTACCAAGCACCCTTCATGTTTCCCTACCGAGCACCCTACATAGTCAACAATTCGTTTAAATAGATGGTTAGATAACTAGTTAAATAATAAATTCATTGATTTAATACTTTGCTTTTACATGCGCTTGAACATATAGAATTGAGCATATAGAACTGAGCATATAGAATAAGAATAATCATTGTCAGCAGTATCATTCATGTCATTTTGATGATTCGTGTCATTTTGATGATTCGTGCCATTTTGGTGATTCGTGCCAATGTGGTAAACGATACCATTTAAGCTATTAGGCATGCGCTCGCAGCTAATCACGCCAAAGTGATCTTATAAGAAGGGGGGTCGGTCAAAATGGTAAATCACCTAATTTACCGACTAATTACGTGATTAGACATTCGACGGGATTTCTCGATGTGTACTGATTTATTCAGATCAAATGCTAACTTCTTTCATTCTGTTCAAGTCTTTATACATCTGATTAAACATGTAGTTTATCTGTATTGATTTTGTGTGATATCGCGCAGACAGTTTTATGTCTTTTCAACTCTTAAAACTGATCTGTATCAAGATGTGCACAGCTTTACTAATCAATACGAGTTTTCTAGAAAAGTCTATGACTGAAAAAATTCTTTCATAATCATACTTTAACATTACAAATCTGTACATTCATGCAAATGACTCATAATGATGTTTCAAACATTGAAGCTCTTACTGAGAGTGATAACAATTCATACACACTTGTTTCTTACATTAATATCAAGATGAAGTTGTTTATGAGCAAGAAGCATGAAGTTCTTGTAAGAGTTGAACAGAGATGTGCAGAATCATTCTGTTTGATCAAGATTGTACAGCTTGCAGCACAGTCATTATTGCAAAATATCAATCTGTGAAGTAATTGAGTGAACAAAAATGTCGAGTTATATGTATGTACAGATTTATATTAATGTGCATTGAATATTGTTAATCTGTACAAAATTGAAAGCGAAAGTATATCTTTCAGAGCATAATCTTGCAGAGTCATGTCAAACTGTTTCATAAGAAAATGAATGCATGTAAATCATGCATCAATGATTTTGACATGTTTCATTTTTGTCAATTCTTTCTCAAGCTGTGTCAGAGAATATGTGCTTCATACTTGACATCAGAAAAAAGAATCGATCGATGCAATCTTGTATCAAGTATGTACAATCTTTGTACAAATAAGTTTAATAATGTATTAATCTGTACAGACATGATCAAAGCAGAGAATAAATGTATCAAAGAGAAGACGCTTGAAAAAAGCAAGTTCAAGAATGCATATGATTGCACGAAATTCAAATCAAGCAGTAAGAACTCATATCAATGATGAAAAGACTTTACTAATCTGTACAATCTTTGCAAAAAAGCATAAGACATCTGAATTCAACAATAATGAATTCAACTCAATTTTCAATCTGTTCAAACAACTTTTTAATGTATATGATCTTTTTGCAAATCAAGCATTGATCATTGCAGAAGCTTTATGCATGATAAAAGTTTTATTCAAAAGTCTTGAGAAGAAGTACAACTTCAAAGATGAGTAGTAAGAATCTGTGCAAATGATTGCATCAATGCGCAGCAGTAGATTGCATCTATGTGCAGCAGTAGCTAGCTCATAAAGCTCTGTAGTTAGTCAAAAAGCTCAATGCAAAGAGCACATAAACTTGTAATTACTTATGCTGAGCTGTAAAAAGACAAATTCAACGTAACAGTGATTTAATTCTAAATACAAAACTCAAAACTACAGTTCAATCATACTTATAACAACAAAATCTTTAAATAAACTATATTATCAATACATTGATTTTTAAAAGAATGAAACAAAATTGATAATCTTCGTACATTTGTGATTCTAGACAATGCAACATATAACTGATCATGACTGAAACAGAACAAAGAAAAATTTATATTTACAATCAATAACAACTGTTTTTACAATTTGTTAATTGTTATTGTGAAGCAGAGATGAATAGAAAACTGCTTGCGTGATAAAACTCACGAATAATCATCTTTCTTACTGATTAACTTAATTCTCGAAATCAATCATATGTCTTCATCAAACTCATTTTTCAAGATGCAATCTTCAATACAATCTTGATGCAGATGTGTAATAATCAATCAAGTGTCATTACACATTTTCTCATGTAAATGCAAATTATGTAGTAACATAATTGAAGTTTTTATCTTAAGATACATCTGTGATAAAAGAAATTCAAAGAGTTCAAGAGTCTGCAAATACTTCATACTGATATTCTCAATCTTCTCAACATCATTGTTTTCAATTGTATCAATCGACGTGAACAGTCATGCAAACTTGAAAAAGTCGTTCATGATTTATTGATTCAACAGATTAACGAAGTCGTTGTGAAAACACAGTATAGCTTTGCTCTTGAAGAAATTCAAAGATGTATGAGCTTGTGCAAGATCATGCAAAGAATATACATAATCAATAAACAATTATGATGTTTCATAATAATTGATGATCATGAATGATAAAGATCTGATATCATATAAATCGAAATCATATGACATATGATCAATTCACTCAACAAATTACTGATTATTCAGACTTGATTGAATTTGCATGTTTTGATGCAGTTTCAGCACAGTTAAATGATTTCAGATTCAGAAGCTACGAATGCTGACATTGATCTGCATTGATTGATTTTCTCGTGAAATCACGAGAGTGATTTGTGCAAAGTTCTCATCAAGAATTGCAGATATTTCATCAAATACATCGCTGAATTGCAGAATGTTACATAAAAATGCATTGATGATCATGAAGTTGTGCTTGTGCTGCATAGAAATCTCATTTCATATGATCAAGATCATACATTTCAGTAAATTGATAAGCTCTGAGCATGCAATGATGAAACAGATGAATGTATCATGATAAATGATAGAAATCTTGAAACAAGAATGTAATGTTCTTTCATCAAGCAGTAACTGAGCTGCAATGCTCATGAAGATCATGCACAGAATGATCTTTGTCTGTGCTTGAAAGTGATGATACAGACATTCATATAAAAATGTCTTTTTGATGTTTGCAGAGTTATGAATGAAAAAATGTACAGTCTTAAACGAGTCTGTAACAACTGAAATGATACTGTTAAAAACTTGACGTTGTTTCTTATTTAATTGAGCAATCTTTGCATCTTGTAATCTGATTTATTCAATCTGATCATACTTAAACTCTGCAAAAATCAAAGAAGAAACAATATTATTGAATCAATTTAAGATCAATGCAAACAGACTGAAATCTGCAAGAGTTTTATCATGTTGTTGCAGCATTTTTGCAATCAAATATAACTCATAATCAAGATGTGAATTATTGAAATCAATTGATATGAAAGAAAATTCATGCATATGACGAGATAAATCATCATAGAGATCAACATGAAATTTGTTTCATAATGCACATGAATCTGCAAGATCACTGTGCATCAGAGTGATTATGAACAGACTTCGTAAAGATGAATTTGTAGAGAAATATACAACTTCAATGAAACAATTAATTCACTCATCATCATCTTCAAGCAGACGCAGAGCAGTACAGATGAAGCAATAAGTGAGATGCAGTACTTCGTCAACAATGCATATATCATCAAAGCTTTGAGCATCTCATACAATCATTAAAAGAAGTCATAAATAATGTTTTTCTCTCTGCATTGAAGTGAAATGATACATACGATCAATTGTCGTATCTTGTTATTTCAACGTTCAGCGTCGTTGTTCTCTTTTCAACTGATAAATGTAATAAGTTGAAAATTCTTGATATAAAAATGCATGTTCATTCGAATGTTATTGATTATATTGAAATCATGCAGTAAGCGTCGTTTCAATCTCATTCAGAATAATTTATATCTGTTTCACTGTGATATTCTTTGAAAAATACATTGATTATTCATCAAAAAGATGCATGATCAAACGCATAATGAAAGAATTCTTGATATGACTGCGAAACTTGAACAAATTTCACGCAGTCTGATTTGAAGAAATATAATGATCATTCAAGTGATGTGTGATCTCGTTCGAATTATTCTTTAACTTCATGATTGTTCAATTTTCTTCTTTGTACATGTATTTATGAACATACTTGATTATTTGTATAGACTTGCAGATTTCAACATTAATATGTGCACTATACTTATGAGTCAGATAAGAATTGTACAATATCACTCATGTGTTATTCAAATGAATATCTTTATCATTCACACATTTCATTCAGATATGATTATTTTGACATCTTCTGTACAAAGAATAATCATCAAGTTGAATCATGATTTCAATTTGATACGACTTTGAAAACTTCTTTTCACAAACTCATTCAGAATCTTTTGAATTATTTTTCATGCATGATGCAGAAGAATTTCAAACGTCACAAAAATCATGTGTCAGTTGACTCTTGACGATGCATCGTAAAGATTCATTCAGATCAATATTGAGATTCAAAAGCTTTGCACAAATCAGTTCATTCATGTGAACTCATTCAAGAAAGTTATTTTCTCGATGCAGAAACAGTAAAATATGTATATGAGATAAATTGCGTTTCTGATACTCAATAGTTCATATGATGTCAAGATATTGATCGTACTGAGTTTTAAGATTCTGCAATAAAGTCTTTATCTTCTCATGAAAGACTTACGTGATTATATTTAATTGATTCTCGACTTTCTGATTCAATTCAAGTGCAGCAATAATTTCAAATCAGTGCAAGTTTGCAATACACATTACAAACATGATAAACTTTTCGAAATGATGAGCAATGATCATGAAATTCTGATACAGCTGCTGCATTCATCTGTTCTTCTCTATGTAGCTTGATGATAGTATAATTCAATGATTTATAAGTTCAGAATCATCATTCTCTCTAGTAATTGCATTTGCAAGATCTTTGTAAAGATCTGCGTGAATAATTTTCTGATTATATCAAAGAAATTTCAATCGACTCTGATCAATAATCACAAAACAATCAACAATATACTGCTGAAATAATCATCAACTTCTCTGTACAACAGAGTATTGATTTGATCTTTCAAAGAGATGATATCACAGTCATGCACATTGACTGTAATGAGTCTTTATGCATGAATGATCATCATTATGCAATCAAAGTGCTCAGTGTCAATTTGATTTATCTTCAGAAAAGAATAGTATATAATGTAAAGAAAAGTATATGATGTTATTATGATTGATACAATGAAATCGTGATTCTTCATCGACAGCTGTACGTTTTGCAAAAACAATATCTTGATATTTGATCTCATTATACTCATTTGAAATAAACACAGCAACTTCACTGATCATGAGTAAAGTTGTACATCGTTGATCGAAGTCACGTTCTACTATCAACTTAAGCTGCAAATTTAAAATAACATGCATAGAATTCGTACTCTGTCGAGCAGTCTTGAGCTGTTCTCATGCAGACTTGTACATGTCAATAAATGAATTGTCACATGCTTGTATCATCTTGTTCAGCTGTTTTAAAAGACTTTCATGAAGAGCAAGACTTTAAGTCAAGCGCATAGTAATCATTTGAGCAGAATCATGAAAGTAAAGCTATGCAAAGCATGATAATTCTTGAACAGTTGAATGTAAAGATCTCTGCAGATGATACAATTCATCATGTACAATAAATGCTTGAATTTCACGTTGATTCATAAGATGTTTGTTCGCAGTGTACATGCAAGATGTAAAGATCAACGCATGATTGTAATTTCAAATGTGATTTAGAAAATGTTTTGACTGAGCTGTATCATTTTCAAAAAGACTTTTAATCAAAGATGACGAATCTGATAAAGAATTTAGCAGTTCATCATCTTTAAAACAACAGATGATATATGAATATAAATCAAAAATGAATTTGAACTTTCAATGCAATGCTGTACAGTTTGAACAACGTTTCATAAAGAATTCTAAAGTATGTTCATCGTCTTGATAATTGATTATGAGTTTTCAATAAACATTGCAAGAAATGTTAACTGAGCGAGAAGCAGATGTTGACTGTTGAGAAAACTGTATGAAGTCTAAAGAATTTATAAAGATCGATAAAGAAGATGAAAGAGACTGTATAGAGTTCAAAGAATTTATAAAGATCAATAAAGAAAATGAAGAAGATGATTGAATAGATGTGACGTGAAAATAAGCACGTTTGAATCGACGCAGTGAATTTGCAGAAACATTTGAATTTAACTCTTGAAGAGAACGTCTTTTGAATCGAATAGAAGTTCATAAAACAGTCAGTAAAGTTGAATACAGATAAAAGCAGAACTTACATGACAGAATGAACAAAGATTCAAAATACGCGTTGAATTAGAATCAAAGAAGTCATTAATGAGATGATTATGAGCACAGTGAATACAGATGCGTTGAGACATGAAAAAGGATCGTAAAAAGAGATAAAGATTGATATATACGCGTACAATGAAGATAATGACAGATGCAAATGTGTACGAGTAAACAGATAAACAGATAAGAAAATTTCAATCGTCGATCAGGTGATTTTCGATCATTTGATGTACATACAATGACTTCAATGAACTGTAAAAAACAGAATGATAGTTTAAGCGAAAGAAAAAGGAATGATGGTAGTTTAAACGGAAGAAAACGACTTGCACGGGTCAACGCAGCGAAAAACATAGTGCGGGATTGAAAAGTTTTGATGTTGGGTCACCTGATGCAACTCTTGGCAACCAACGATCAGAATAAGCCGCTATTTCAGTACTATATAGATATTCGGCAGCCAAACAGCAGTTCATATTTGTTCACAAAGGCTAGACTAGACCTTGACGCCATGAAATCGTTGATCTTAAGAGCAGCAAACCGCTACCTTAGATATAATGACTACTTATAAATAGGTGGGCCTATATCGAAAGCATCTCTAAAGTAGTGTTCTCTATTTAGCAGCGTGTTCACAACATGTACTTATCATCAACAAACACTACTTGGAGATCTTTCAGTGCAACAAGCATACGCTACAAAAGCATACGATGATACAAGCAGTTCATTGGAGAGAAGTCAGCCTGGTCCACGGGTCGGGCGGTTACCGTCAGCGACGGCGTCTCGTCGACCGACACCAACCCGACTCTCAAGGCTTCGAAGCGCTACTCGCCAAACAAATTGAATCATCGCATCGAGCCTGAGTATTACTTAAGGATCACGAATCTGAGAAGTAACACAGCTTATAACGGATTTCAAACGTAAGATGGCGCTGCCGTCCAATAGAATCAAGATATTTTCACTATCTACCCTTATCTAAACTTTGCGGAGGCAGACTTCCTAGTACGTGCAGAACTTGTCTGCCTCTCATCGTGTTTCGTTCTTTGATTTTATGGCACCTCATTACTTCTTCCATCCTTCGTATGGTATCAATCATCACACCCACAGAGAGAACATCCTTGTCCCCCTTCTGCACTATGGCACCCTTTATCTGTTGTTGTCTCCTACTTGATTCGCTTCGGAGTTCTCTAATGTTGCATTTCCATTGAAAGATGCAGCCACGAGCTTCGATCAGAATAACCCCAGCTGTGCGGGGATGGACCGAGCTATGATCCTATTCCCTGGGTTAATTAAAAGTTGACGGCAGCTTGCATTTGCTTCCCGAATAACAAACCCTTAGCGTCTTTAATACTGCCTTGATGGTACTCAATGGAGAGTATTCATCTCGATCTACCTATCGATCTTCGTCCATATGTGGCTTTGACTATGAATTGCGGACAAATCATAATTGGCCTCCTATCATAGCCTTGACGATCAATTGTTGAGGGGAACGCTTGACTGGAAAGATAACAGGCAGGCCTGGAAGTTACCAGATTGAAGTTTTAGGAGCCAAAAAAGGCATGTTCAAAGATGATCTCCTGGAGACGCGGGAGCGATCGTATTACAGAACTGAGATTGAGAACTACGTGGCACATGCATCTCGGAAGATAGACTTTATCTGCTGTGTGGTGATGGCATGTGATAAAAGAACTCCTTGAGCCAGCTACAATAGAGCATCTTCAAGCACACTTTCCGAACCGAAACGTAATTGCAAAATATTGAGAACAAGTTGTTTCCCTGAAGAGATTTAATCTTTCACAATATGCCCACCACGATCAAGAAGTACAAAGCAGCCGCCGTGCAGGCCGAGCCTGGTACATCTCGCTCGTTGCCAAGGATATAGAATTACTAAAGGCTAAAATTGTGTAGGCTGGTTTGACCTCGAACTCTCCGTAAAGAAAACCATCCACTGGATTAACGAGGCAGGGAAAGCAGGATGCAAACTCGTTGCGTTCCCAGAAGTCTGTATGCATGACCTTCTCCTCTTGACTATATGTTCCTCGATTTACGGGCTATTGCTGATTTTCGTTACAGGGATCCCAGGATATCCATACTGGATGTGGAAAATCAACTATCAAGAATCTCTCCCTTTTATTAAAGCTTATCGCCAGAATAGTCTGCCTTCAGACTCTGATGAAATGCGGCGGATCCGCGCTGCTGCTCGCGAAAACCAGATCTATGTCTCAATGGGCTACAGTGAGATTGACATGGCTTCTCTGCATCTAGCACAAGTCATGATCTCGCCGACCGGTGATATTATCAACCACCGCCGCAAGATTAAGCCTACCCATGTCGAGCGCTTAATCTTTGGAGACGGAGCAGGAGACACATTCGAGAGTGTCGTGGATACCGACATTGGCCGAATCGGACAGTTGAACTGCTGGGAGAATATGAACCCCTTCTTGAAGGCTATGAATGCTTCCGCGGGAGAACAGGTGATAACTTGCCTCACCACTTGGGGAACTGTCACTAATCGTTCCAGGTCCATGTCGCCGCCTGGCCTATTTACCCCAATAAGGACACCTTGAAATACCCCGATCCATTCACCAATGTCAGCGATGCTAACTCCGAGATCGTGTCACCAGCCTATGCTATTGAGACTGGAACTTTTGTACTAGCCCCATTTCAGCGTCTGTCACAGGAGGGTGTAATCAAGAATACCCCAGAGCACATTGAACCGGAAACCCCAGACAGATACAATGGCCACACCAGAATCTTTGGACCCGACGGAGCTTTACTTGCTAAACCAGACAAAGACTTTGAGGGCTTAGTGACGGTTGATGTTAGTCCTTTCTCCACGTCTAATGTTCGCAGAAGCTAACATCTTCATAGATTGATCTCGACGAAGCTCATCTTAGCAAAGCTCTTGCCGACATTGTACGCTTGCTGCGATGCTTTGTCTCCCGTTCCACCTCACAAGCTAATATCTTCCAGGGCGGCCACTACATGAGGCCCGACTTGATTCGACTACTTGTCGACACACGCCGTAAAGAACCCATTACACACTGCGACGAGGGCGGGAATGTTGAGAAATACAGCACCCAGGATCGAGTGGGCTTGTCCATGCCGCTCGACCCACCGAAGACGGATGCATTTGCAGTCAAGAAAGGTACGAAGCACACGGAGATTAAGCAAAAAGGTTACAATGGTCTTGTCAACTAGGTAGAGATGCAACGAGGAAACATAGGAGACTTTCTAGAGTAGCAAAGGATATGCAAAAGTATCTGTAGTTCTTGACAGCAGTCAGATCAATCGTTGGATACCGTTATAAGATTGGTTTTGTATGATGTTCGCTCTTAATTGTTCGTTCGATGTCCTTGTTTTGTAATCGAGCTGTGCTATGTCTATTCCCGGGCTTAAACAAGTCACATTCCGTGATACAAATACGACTGGACACTGATTGTACGATTCAAATATAACGTACTCTGTTTTAAGGTTAGAAGATGTCGTTGGTACTCGCTGGTACTGAATCATGTCGGGTCCTAATCATGATAACCCCTGGGACGCGCTTACAAAGAAGCGCCCGGCCGTTGCGGCGTTTGTTTAATTCCGCAAGCCTTGTTCTTGAGCTTTCTCAACTAGCAACCACACCTTCTATGCACTTCTGCACGGTGACTTGATGCGTACTCCTATATGGCGAGCAGCCAGGGTTATCCGGTTCATCGTTGGTCGCCGCTTTCCTCTTCCTCTTCCGCGCCGAACATTCTATTCTTCACCGAGCCAGCGCCGCGAAGATGATCCTGCGATCGCACCAGAGGCAACATGGAACCATATCGCCGAAACCGGGACGCCCATTTCCGATCCATATGACGGTACCCAAGAGGTGGAAAGTGGCCCAGATGGGGGAAACGGCGCGCCACAGAAGCCACCCAGGCCTACAGACAGAAGCTACTATGGCTCGGGGATAAAGAGAGCCAATAGGGGCATCAACAAGAAGAAAGAGATCCCACCGTTCCATATTCCACAATGGTTCATGGACCGGAATGTGATTCTTCGAGAGTCCTATATCGAGAAGGTGAATGAGGCCGGCATCGGGTCTCCAGTGCAACACCATCCCACAAAAGCTCAAAACACAGAAGATTTAGTCATGCCGACTACTTCCAACGCAGTATCTGATGTTGAAGCTAAAGACTCCGAGACCGCGGCAGAAGAAGAGTCTTCCGCGCCCACCCCTGACCTGGACGAAGAAGGTTTGCCGCTTGAAGACCAAATTGTGGTCGAAATCAGTACATTAGTGTCAGCGGGCCTTCAAGTCCCTACAAAAGACTGTTCTCATAATTGGAGATCCCCAAAGCCTCATCTTGTGTTGCACTGTCCGAAGGACGGTGGCACTCCTTATCTAAATATGCTAGTCAAGGGAATGATGGGGTCGCACGCTACGGACCTAATCAAGCTTGATGCACAAGATCTTGCTCAGCTTGGAAGCGATTATCTGGAAGACCCAAACAGGGTCTCGCATGGTTCCTTGAGCTCGTTGAGTTACGATGCTCATCTAATGACTATGTCTGGTGGTTCACAGTGGATCGAGGATCCTGCGGATGTAGAAGAATATGATGAGGCTGAAGATGAAGACGACAAGGGCCGGCCTAAACCAATTTCCTTTTCCAACTCAGGCATAGGAATAACACCCTTCGCAAGCTTTGCTGGTATAATGAGCAGAATTCCTCAAATACTGTCGTCCAGTCCCCAGCAACCAAGCTCCTCTTCGAGATTAGTAAGGGTAGTGCCACCACCCACTGAAAAGGACCTGAAGATGGGTATATTCATCGAGACTCTAATTGATGCTTGCGAAATCAAACGGAGATTGGAATTGAAGGGCGAGCCAAATAAATCTACTAATATCCCTATGTCGGAGGATCAAGCACCTCCTAATGATGTGTCTATTGAACAAGCAACGGAGAATGGCCCATTAACCACTGCTAGTTCGGAGCCACGAAGTCTCATCATCCACATCGAAGATTATCCGGAGATAAATGCTACTTTCACTGGTGGTAAGGTTCTTGACAAAGTACACGAGATTGTACAGAGACGACGGAAAGAGGGTCAAAGAATCCTCATTGTGGGTACTACTTCTTCTCGAGACCTTATTCCATCTTTTTCAGAGGCAGGTTTTAAGAGTGTTCAGTCACAACAGGAGCGAGGGCCAACCAGAACTATCATAACGCCGTTGAATGTCCCAGAATCAAAACTCGAGCGTGACACCAAGCACAGGATTAGAATGGTCAATCAGCGACATCTTCAGGATATGTTACGCCGTCTCACTGCTGATCCCGCACTCGTAAGTAAGCTTGACGCTCAGGAAGAATTGGACTTGGCATCTTCAGCCGTTTTTCTATCGGAAATGGATCTGTCCGTCTGGTCTTTGGATCGTGTTCACCGCGTTGCTACAGTTGCACTTGGCTCGCTTACAGACGGTTCGGAGATGACAATCAAGCACATCGAGGATGCATTAGCACTGATCGAGCTAAGCGATTCCAAAAAGTTCGAATGGGCGGCGAAAGAAACCGAAAAGGAAAAAGCAGGCAAGAATTTTAGATCGCTTAAGTCCACCAAACTAGGCGCGATTATGTCGAGCGATGAGAGCGAACAGCGAATGAAGAGATTGCGCAAGACGTGCAACAAGCACGAGAAAAAGTTGCTAAATGGAGTGGTTGATCCAGAAAGTATCCGCACAACCTTTGCGGATGTGCGGGCTCCGCCTGCGACAATAGACGCCCTTAAGAACCTTACCTCCTTGTCTTTAGTAAGGCCTGACGCTTTCACCTATGGTGTTCTTGCAACAGATAGAATACCGGGTCTTCTCCTTTACGGGCCTCCAGGCACAGGAAAGACGCTGTTGGCAAAGGCTGTGGCAAAAGAGAGTGGAGCGACGGTCCTCGAAGTTAGCGGATCTGGTAAGCACTTCGATACATGCTGTTCCTGATCACTATTAACGGCACATAGATGTGTACGATATGTACGTTGGCGAAGGCGAGAAAAACGTCAGGGCCATCTTCAGCTTGGCGAAGAAACTCACACCCTGTATCGTCTTCATCGACGAAGCCGACGCCATTCTCGGCTCGCGTAGTGGATCCAGCAACCGCACCAGCCACCGAGAACTCATCAACCAGTTCCTGCGCGAATGGGACGGTATGAACGACATGTCTGCGTTCATCATGGTAGCCACCAACCGCCCCTTCGACCTCGATGAAGCCTCTCTCCGCCGCCTCCCGCGCCGCCTTCTCGTCGACCTTCCCATCGAAAAAGACCGTGAAGAAATCCTCAAAATCCATCTTAAAGACGAGCTTCTCGACCCATCCGTCTCCCTTACCGCACTCGCATCCCAAACCCCTTTTTACTCCGGCTCCGACCTCAAGAACCTTGCCGTCGCCGCCGCGCTCGCCTGCGTGCGTGAAGAATTCGACGTCGCAAAGACTGCTTCAGAGGAGCATAAGTACCCCGAGAAACGTACGCTATACGAGCGCCACTTCAAAATGGCAATGGAGGAAATTAGCGCGAGTGTGAGCGAGGACATGGGCAGTCTAAGCGCGATCAGGAAGTTTGATGAAAAGTATGGGGATCGCAGGGGCAGGAGGAAGAAGAGTGGGTATGGGTTTTTGACGGTGCAAGAAGGGGAGAAGGCGGGCAGTGATGCTGCGAGGGTGAGGAATCAGACGTGACCTCCAGATGCGATTGGGT
>JAABUH010002437.1_pt1 | contig 17871 bp, 30 predicted proteins | sample 5559121 | NCBI WGS metagenome assembly JAABUH01 (sample SAMN10711871, study PRJNA513364) | rock metagenome | isolation source: Antarctica rocks | place: Antarctica: Victoria Land, Battleship Promontory nord | collected 2015-12-28
TGAAAGCGCATTCTCGTCTTCACCGAGAGCGCATCCGCCAGAGCCAGGCGCGCAGTGCGTGACGTGACATGACCCCTGATCCTGAACCCACCGCCAGGTCTGGGCACGGGCGTGCGCGGCGCGGCCCCGGCGCGCACCCAGGCGGAGGGCGGCAGGCCCATGTCCTCCTGCGCCTCCTCCATCTTGCGCTCGAAGCTGTCCACGGAGCCAATGTTGAAGTAGTAGCGGTACGCGGCCGCGGGCGCGCCGCCAGCCGGCGCCGGCAGCCCGCCGCCGATCTGCATGCCGTCGGTGTCCGCCCTGCCCGCGCACACAGGTGTGTTTGCCCTGCACAGAGACAGCACTTGCATGCACTGCCTGGAGCGTTGTCAGCCCCACACCACCTGCATCGCTAACACAGAACAGAGTGGAGCTCAGGCCGTGCATTCAAACGCAGCGTCCCTCTTGCCACTGCACACGGTGCGAACTGCACCACATGATCTTGCTCAAGCAGCCCTGCGCAACGTCCAGACTCAAGCGCTTCAAGGCAAAATCTTCAAGACGCAGCCTTACCATTAAGCGCTGACCCAGAAACACAGCAGTGCGCGCTCGGGCGGCGCACCGCTGCGAGCCGGGCCGCACGAAGACCTTGGCGGCGGCCTTGTTGGACACCTCGATGTGGTCCACGACGCCGTTGGCGAGCAGGTGCGTGCGGAAGTGCTGGAAGCTGACCTCCTGCACGTCGGGGCGGCCCATGCTGGCCAGCAGCAGCGCGGAGCCCAGCACGCCGACCAGCAGCATGCCCTGCTGCACACCATTCATCTGCTGCGCGCGGCGCACCACCCCCCCGAGGTCGTAAGTCGCCACCCAGAGTCAACAACCTTGAAGGCCACATTACTCAGTGATGCAGCTTCGCACTCTGCTCTCACTTTTTCGAAGCTAATTTTTCATGTGTCTGTCTGCAATCAGACTGCATACTGACACAGGACAGCTGGACAGGTGGCGCACAGTCTCGATGGCGCGGTTGCCGCCGCCCAGCGTACCCCGCGCTTTGTCCGCAGCCTCGCCCTCCGCCTTTGCACCCTCTGCGCCGAGCAGCACAGGCAGGTAAGCAGGTGCAGTATTGTGGCACAGCTCAGCAGGCATACTTTACTTCCAGGTGTTTAAAAAAAAACGCAGCCACGAAGGACCGCGCTGCCACTAAACAGCTGTGCATGCTGCCGCACAAGCGCCTCGACAGACAGACTGGCAGCTAGTAAACACGCGCCGCGCGCTTGTGAGCGCGCGCCGCACCCTTAGGCGGCGCGCGACCGGGCTCCGGCTTTGCCTTCCCGTCCTTTACGCGGAACTTTCCCCACCCTGTCGCCGCACGCCGCACACGTGCGTCTGCAAAGGAGCTTGCGCTACCGCCCTCACCAGCACAGCACGCGCACCAAGCTCTCAAACCAGGTTATCACAGCCAGCAGCACGAGCGCCACACCGGAGCACGCCCGCGCACCTTTCTGAGGCTGCTCTGCACAGAAGCCTCGCCTCGACAGGAGCCCCGCCTCGGCCTGCGCGACGCAGCTGCATTTCATCGACCGAGGTGGCCGCACTCACAGGTACGGTGTTGCAGTATGGTGTTGCACAAGGTGCGCAGCATACGCATCGCCTCGTCAAGATCTTCCTGCAACCAGCACAGGCGCGTGGGGCCGTGTGGGCACCTGCAGCGCGCGCCGAACAGCGGCGACGCCCGACCCCGAGCTGGCTGCCGCTCCCGCCTGGCTACCCTGCTGCCGCACGAGGGTCGTGTACGCGCGCGCTGCCGCACGCAGCGCGCGCACATCCCCGCGCGGCAGGCCCTGTACGGCGCACGCGCTCGCGACGCAGCCGGAAACGCTCGCCAGGCTGCTGGATGCCAAGCGCTCAGACAGCAGCGCTCCAGCCGTTGTGGCTGCATCGCCCAGGCACGCCTGCAGGCGCAGGGCCTGGCGCCGCATTGCTGAGTGTACTCTGGTGTTCAGGCGCTGCGCTGCCTCAGCCTCCCGGGCGACCGCCGTCGGCAACCAACAGCTAGGTGCAGCGGACGCGGTCTCGGCTCGATAGTGCGCTCTTACGCAAGTTCTGGGAGGTGAGCCACGCCTTGGCCAGCTTCGACACATCTCTAGGTCTCGGTCCTAGGGTTTAAATAAATTCCTGTTTAATCATATAGAGCTATGGAACTGTTGTAACTGTTTATTGCATGACCACACTCCATGGCCGGTGTGCAGGCGAGCTCCTTGCATAAAGCGGCCAGAGGCTATCGTGCACGAGGCTTGGCGTCAGACCGTGCTCACAAGCGGCCGCGCAGCAGCAGCGCGCGCTGCCGCCCGCGCGCCGCCTCAGTCGTCGATGGGCTTTGTGGTGGGGTCCCGGAAGCGCTTGTACACGCGGTCAATGTCCGCCAGGGCGTCCTCCGTGAGGTCGACGTCGAACGCCGCGAGGTCCGCCTGCGGTGCACAGCGCCTGTCGCGCCCCGGCTCACAGGAACAGGCAGGGTTGCGCGGCAGGGCCTGGTACGCACTTTGGAAATGCCGCAAAGCTCCAGCGCCACCTGTGCACGCAAGGGGATCAGGGTTTGTAGAGTCAGGGTTTGCGGTCAGCGCACCTTCAGCTGCTCCATGCTGGTCGCGCCGATGATCGTGCTCGCCACGTTCCACCGGCTCTTGCACCAGGCGAGCGCGAGCTGCGTGGGCGTCAGCCCATGCTTCTCTGCGACCTTGGCGTACTGCGCGACAGCCTCGCGCGCCAGCGACTTGTTGTACCTGGCGCCACACGGCCGGCAGGTAAGGGTGAGGCCCGCGGCAGGGCGGCGCTCGCGGCGGTGCGCGGGGCAGGCACGGCCTGCCGGGCGCTGCATGCCTGCATGCACCCCGCGCCGCTGCGGGCATGAGGCTTGCGCGCGTGAGGCTGCAAGCGCGCCGGGCGGGCGCCCGGGCCTGCGCGCGCCGCTCCACGCGGCCGGGGCGCCGCACAGGCGTCGGCAGAGCGCTGGCACGGCAGGCCTGCCGGGCGGGCGCCGGCGCACGCGCGCGCACCGCTCCATGTAGCCGGGGAAGATGTTGAAGCGGGCCTTCTCGTGCCCCTGGCCGCCCTGCAGGTACTTGCCCGACAGCGCGCCGCCGGCCAGCGGGCTGTACGCGAGCAGGCCCACGTTGCACTGCCGCGGCGCGCACACCTCGGACAGGTCCGTCTCGAACGCCGAGCGCACCTGCGCGCGCCCTTGCACAGGGTTTGGGTAGGGTTTGGCGCCACCCCCGCGCATGTGAAGCCAGCGGCGCAGCGGAGGCGCTGCACTGCCACGCAGGGAGCGCAAATGCACATGCAGCACACCGGCATGCAACAAGTTGCGCGGACGCGGGCGAACGAGCAGGCCGGGGCGCGCCAGCAGCGAGTAAGAATTCTGGATGCTCACGATCTTGGGCAGCCCGTGCTGCTCGGCCAGCTGGCAGAAGCGCATGACGCCGTAACTGGTCTCGTTGCTGACGCCCACGTGGCGCACCTGCGCGCCTTGCGCAGCCTTGCCAGCCAGCACAAGGGTTACAGTTTTGGGTTAGGGTGGTCGGAGACGCTTCCCGCTTCCTCACAGCGCTTCCACCCGCTCCCTGTTTGCAGGTCCGCAGCTTCCGGCTACACTGATGCAGGTGCCTGCGGGGCCCGCTGCTCAGCATGCGCCCTCGCCGAACCAGGGCCGGGGCAGCACCGCACCTTGCCGGCCTTCACGACGGCGTCCAGCCCGCGCAGCTGCTCCTCGAACGGGATGTCGCCCTCGCGCTCCAGCGCCACGTCGTACGAGGACGCCCCGAACAGGCCGCCCACGTAGCGGTCGGGCCAGTGGATCTGGGCGCCGGGTGGCGCACGTCAGACCAGTCCCAACATGGGATCCAGCGATCGAGCAGCTGGAGCAGCTGAAGCAGCTGAGCAGGAACAGGGTCGCATTTGGTAGCCACATGACTCCCACCCCCCACACGCATGCCTCGGCACGCTCGCAGCGGCGACCGCCCGCCACCAACGCAAGCAGCACCCGCTGCTGCTGGTGGGAGCGGCGCAGCGCGGGCGCGCCTGGAGCAGGTCGATGTGGTCCACGCCCAGGCGCTCCAGATTGCCGTCCACGGCGTTCTGGATGTGCGCGGGCGTGACGCGCGTCTCCCCGTCTTTCCTCAGGTACTTGTTGCCGTATCCCGCCACCTGCAGGACTGCACCTTGGTAAAATAGTACGGCATGTCTGGTACGAATAATGGCCATCGGTCCTCAAACATGCAACAACTGCGGCTCGTGTGGCGACAGCAGCACGCCTGACAGTCTAGCAGACTTGCCAGCGCAGACCTTGGTGCAGACGATGACGTCCTCTCGCTTGCGCTCCTTGAGCCAGGAGCTTATATACCTGTCTGTGCGGCCCTGCGTCTCTGCAGAGCAGGCGCACTGCCCTCAGCCAGCAGGCGCGGCGCCAAGCCAAGCTGGAGACGAGGCGGCAGGCAGGGCATGGTGACGCTTGCAGAGGCTCCAGCCTCGCACCTGCAGATGGCGGTATCTGCGCACAAGAAGCAGCTGTGAGTGACGGTAGTGCACTCAGCAATAAGGCAAACCACCGCGGCGCGCAAGCCCTCTGGTAGCGTTGGGCGCACCGGGTAGATCTCCGCGGTATCCAGGGCGTTGACGCCCAGGTCGAACGCATAGCTCAGCTGCTCATGCGCCTCCTGCTCTGTGTTCTGCGCCGGGCCGACCAGGCAATTCAGCCAGGCGTATATGGGCAAAAAGCATGCTTAGCAAACAAGATGATCAGCTCGCCTGCACTCCGAAGGTCATTGTGCCAAGAGTGACCTCTGCGCGCCGGCCGCAAGACATGGTCAGGCACATGACAGCGAGGGAGAGCATCCAGTTGTGTGATTACGGACATGCAGGCGCACTGTGGTCCCACCACAAGCACGTCAGCCAGAGGAGCCAGAGAGGCAATGTGATAAGCCACAGTGCTGTAGTGCATACGGCTGGTAGCGCGCAGTGGCAGCACGGCTGCCTGGGCTGTGGCACAGGCGCACCGCTGATGTTCAGGTCACTGTCGCCCAGCCTCCGCTGCTTTGCGGCCGCGGAGACTGGCGGCGCCTGCGCAGCAGCCCGGCACACCTGCCTGCAGTGCGTCCTGGCGTTGGACGGATGGGTCGCCACTGCACGCGAGCGCGCGCTGCATGGCAGGTTAGGCAGAGCCAACATGGTGCAACTCAGGTATGCTACTCTGCGACAGGCTCGCAACCTCTTCGTCAACAGGGGGCCCAGTATTGTGGTGGCCACGGGGCTGCAATCAAGCTATTTGGTAACAGCGAAAACATATGCTATTAATATCAACATGCTATCATCCAAAGCAGTGCACCTGCATGTCATAAGACATGTCACAGGCATGGGGCCACATCATGGCCCCATGATGGCTGCCATGCATGATGTCTGAGTGCCACTGTCACCGTTTAGGCAGATCAAAAACACTCTTGCAACAGTGCTCTGACACCACAGTGCAAAGCAATGACACCACAAGGCGCCTTGAGATATACAGCGGGGGCAACCATTTAAGAGCGGGCCCTGTTACTGCCGTGAGCAGGTACAAGCCCATCCGCCTCAGGTCGTGCGCGACAGGCCACTTAGGCGATGAAAACAATATATCACAGACACACGCGGCATGTCCCACCTGCACCTCCGCATAGCTAGAGAGCACGACGTCCACGCTGCTGTGCTGCCGCAGCAAGGCACCGGCTGGGCCCAGCTCGGCGCCAAGCTCACCAGGACACCAACACAAGCAGCCCGCAGTTGCTGCGTTTCGCTCATGGCGCCCGGCCGCCCGCGCGTGCTCACCTGCGCGCCCCGCCTTGCGGCCGCATGCCCCGGCCCGCCGCCGGCCTAGCTGAACAGAAAGGCGACCAGGACGACGAGCAGCAGCAGCAGCGCGCCCAACATGAACAGCCGCCCGCACATGGCCATGCGGCCGAGCACGCCGGCCTAGCTGAACAGGATGGCTACGAGGATGACGAGCAGCAGCAGCAGCGCGCCCAGGATGCACAGCTGCCCGCGCATGCCCATGCGCTTGAGCACGCCGGCCATCTTCTTCTGCGCGGCGGCCAGCCGGCTCTGCGCGCCCTCCACGTCCTCGCCCAGCTCGGTCAGCATCGCGTCCTGCACCTCCAGCTCTTCATGGATCTGCAGGCCCACCTGGCCGATGCGCTCCACATGCCGCCCCAGCTGGTCCAGCTCGTCGTCCTGCCGCCTGCGCGCGCAAACAGGCTGCGTCATGCGCCTCCAGCTCCTCATAGATCTGCAGGCCGACCTGGACGATGCGCTCCACGTGCCGGCCCAGCTGGTCCACCTCGTCGTCCTGGCGCCTGCGCGCTCGCTAGGTTTGGAGTTGGCCACACCCGCGTCGCGCGCCCGCGCCCGCCTGCGCCAGCGCGCTGGCTGGGCGCCGGCGGTCCCCACGACAACATGGACGAGCCAGCCGGAAACGACAGCCGTCCGACGCGGTGGCGCCTAACTGCGCTTACCAGTCCGCTCCTGACTTCGCTCACCAGTCCGCTCCTGGCAACCAGCAGCCAGGGCGTATCACCACAGGCATTCAGCATGGCTTGGCAACAGGGCCTGCCACGTGACCAGCAGCAGCTGCTGTCTGCCGCCTGGCGCTGCGCTGGGCGGCCAGCAGCGCCTTTGTATTGCCAACGCTCTGCATGGCAAAGACGTGCAGGGATGCGCGCACCGCATGAGCAGCTGCTGCTGATCGCCCTCGCTCGTGAGGAAGCGGTCGTTGTCCTGCAGCGCAGCGGCATGCAGCTTTGACGCGGGCGTCGCCGGCTCGGCCACGCGCGCCCCCGGCCGCTGCGCCGCCTCCAGCGCTGCCATCACGCTCTCGCACTGCGCGTGAAAACTGATACTGTTACCTACCAGTGGACTGCAGTGTTCCTGCAAAGCGCCTTCCGCTCGCACAGGGACAGCCAGCGGTGGCGGCGTGCACAAGGCCAGCTTGCGAGGCCACGAGCCGAGCGCCCAGCCGTGGCGCTCCCTCCAGGTGCTGCCTCACTTCTTAGCAAGCTCCACGGCTTTAACGTGGGCACCGCCAGGCTGGCGCTACCAGCCAAGCGGCTCAGCTGAGTCATGGCTTCTGTGGCATCCTGGTGCGCGTTGCAGGCAGGACTTGCGTGGTACAGCCGCGGGGCTGCCGCCGCTGCGGACCTGCCGCCGCGTCTGTAGCACCCATTGCCTGCGGCTGCCGATCTCCTGCTGCGTCAGGCCAAACCGGCTCATATTCTTCTCAGCAACATCCACTGCCTTCTCCATCTCGTCCACCTGCGCGTCAGGCAGCCCGTGTGTGCAACAGTGCTTGGCTGCTCATATGGCTTTGCAGCACTGCTCCAGGCACGCACCTGCCATGCTATACTTTTGCACTCGTCGTCGATTTCGCCCTCCAAGCGCCTGCGGTCCGGGTTGGTCCTGCTGAGCTGCTGCCAGCACGCGTGCTGGCCCTGCGCCTTCTCCAGCTGGAGGAGGCCAGCAGCGGTCAGTCAGTTGGAGCTCGAGCGCGGAGCAAGCGAAGCCCAGTAGGTCCAGCCGGTATGCCAGCCAATGAGCGCCGCACCGAGCTCTGTATGTCATCCTTGACCAGGTAGAAGGGGTCAGAGGTTGGCTTAGCCATCTGACCCCTCCGCTCCGCACCGCGGCACCGCGCCAAGTGCCAAAGCTGGGCAACGCTGTGAACGCTCCCCGCTTACAGGAGAGGAACCTGTTCACTGTGCTCTGACTGTCAGGGCCTACGGCCTGCCAGATGGCCAGGCCCCCAACGCAGTTACACTTTGATCTTGATTTCCACTTTTGCTAGCTAGCTCTCTTTACAACAGACGCACCAACAGGAGTTGCTTGAGCACTGCTGGTTGTAAGTGGTTTACACGGAAAGGCCTCAAAATAAAGTGCTCCAGCTGGAGCATGCAAACCAAGAGCTTCAGGGGGGGTACCCGGTGGCTTGCCAGTGACCGGCAAGCCCCGACTCAAGTGCACATGATGCCTACTAGCACGGTACTTAAAGAGCAGGACTTTCATGCATGCAGACACACTGCAGCCCAATGTGGCTTACGGCAGACACCCAATACAGGAGTATGCAGCTATTATTCCTTCCAAATGCATAAAGACATGCAAAGCCCTGCAAACAAGCTGACGAGCATAGACGACCAAAAAGTGTGTTACATGCGTGAAGTGTAGAAGTGCATATTCATTTGTAAAGGAGATGCATTATTCAGCTCACATCACTCCTCAACACACTCGTGACTCGCAGCTCTCGACACCCTCAACCGCACACACATTTTCTGACGGGCATCAATGCACATACCGCGAGCAACTTGTGCCCTGCAGACAGCAAATACGCTGTGAAAGCTCACAGCACGTGCGAGTCACGCAGAGGTCCTCTCACTTAATTTAGTAATGCAACCCAGAACAAATTCTTCAACGGCAGCAGCAAACAAGCAGCTGGCGGCAGTCACTTCTGCCGCTTGTAGATCTTGTCGAGCAGGTGCGTGAAGACCTCGGGCGGTACCAGCGTCTGGTCATGGATCATGGCCTTGAGCCGCTCGTAGCTCTCCGCCTCATACTCCCTGAAGGCCGCCTCGAGGCCCAGCTGCTCATAGAGCGCCTTCACCGCCGCCACGGCGTCCTCGTCGTCCTTGCCGTAGTTGGCCTGCAAGACATGCTTGTCAAAGCCTAGCCAAGCTGTTCTTGTGCGGCATATTGTGTCTCCGAGTTGCACGTCCGCTGCACTGATGCTCTGTGGGGCATATTGTGTCTCCGAATTGCACGTCCGATGCACTGATGCTCTGCTGCTGCAATCAATCACAGGATGATCCAGCCTTTGGCAGCACAGACTTGAGGGGCAGCTTCCTGCTGCAACCACACCATTCCATCTCTGACTGCGGGTGGGGCTGGCAGCCGCAGCAGCATGCATGGCAGCGCGTGTGAGCGGGCAGGGGGGCGGGCGCGCGCCTTGAGCACGGTCAGCTGCGGCGCCTGCGCGCGCTGCAGCGCCTGCACCACCAGCCACGAGCACTTATTGTCCTGGATGTCGGTGCCGATCTTGCCGATCACCGCCGGGTCGCCGAAGCAGTCCAGGTAGTCGTCCTGGATCTGCGCGCGTGCTGGCGGCGCCCCGCGGTCAGGCCAGGGCTGCGCGCTAGCGTGCCACGCAGTCGTTGCACCTGCAGCGAGCCAAGCATCCAGCAGCCACATGCACAGCCTGCGGCACGCGCGCCGTCCCCCGCCTGTGCAGCGCAGCCAACGAGCGCCAGACAAAGAGCGCCGGGCGCCGCGCGCGCCTGGAAGTACTGCCCCATCTGGACGCAGACGTCCCGGGCGAGCGCGAGCGCGGGCGGCGCGGCCACGCCGCCGACCAGCAGCCCGCACGCGACGGGCAGGTAGAACGAGTAGAAGGCCGTCTTGAAGGTGACGATGCGCATGTAGGTCGGCAGCGTGTAGCGGCTTAGGTCCACCGTGCCGATTGGCGCGGTCGCGATGTCCAGCAGCTGGCCGTGCGCGGTCTGGTGCGTGGTCTGCGCCGCGGCGCGCGCGTCGCGGGTGAGCCGCCGTGGTGTCTGTGAGCTCAAGGGAGTACCGCTGCACTGTGTGCAGAGCGCGCATGGATATGCGGCATGCGAGGAACAATTGCACTGGCGCACACCGATGCGGCTGCTGAGCACAGCTCCATGGACGTACCCGCATCTATGCCAGCATTGCATCATGCGCCCTGCATGGTGAAGCCCACCAGGATCCTGCATAGCGCAAGGCCGGCACCTCGTGAAACAGCTCCAGCAGCTGCGCATAGTAGGGCGCTGCCGCGAAGTGGCGCTGCATGATGCGGTATATGCACGACTCCAGCAGGATGTAGTCGTTGCATGCCACCATGCCCACCTGCACAAATAAACAAGGAGATGTCAGCGCCCTGCACGTGACCTTGTGGCCAGCACCCTGCATGCATGCGCAGGGCGGCTGCCCGCCAACGTCGCCACAAAGTACAGTGGGGGACTGGCCTTGGCGGCTGCAGCCTGCTCAACGACTCTGCAGGTGCATGCTGGACGCCATGCAGCGCGGCAAGCCTGGGAGCGCTTAGCAAGGGAGGCACCACGGGCACGCGGTACCAGCAGGGCTGCCCCCTCCGCGTGATGGAGTTGTCCATGATGTCGTCCGCCACCAGGAAGAATGCTTGCAACTGCGCGAGCCGTGTATGATGGTGTGAGGGCGGTGGTGCCTCGCTGCCCGTATAAGCGCATGCTGCGCCAAGGCATATTGCAGACGCCATAATATCCAAACCTGCCTTGAGGCATGCGACGTATGCAGCGGGGGGTTGGCAGGGGCCGCACCCACTCGATGCACCAGCCTAGCGCGTTGGCGCGGAACACCTCGTCGGGCGTGACCTGCACAGACCACGTCACGCAGACGTTGCTGCACAGCGTAGCAAAAACAGCGGTCTCTAGCCGGGCAGGCTTGCGTCCCAGGGGCGCACCTCTCCCTTCTTAAACACCTTCAGTATGTCTGCAACTGCCATGCCGCGGTTCAGCTTGCCGCCAGGCACGTTGTAGTCCAGCATCTGCCAGCCGAGCACCCGTCAGCCCAGTGTGAGAACTTGATAAGCAAACTGCCAGAGACCGGCCCAAGCGCGTCCTGCCCTACCCGTTTCAAGTGTTCGGCGGCGAACTGAGGCTGCCCTTCAGTCAGAGGGTCCGCCACGAGCTCGTCCCGCAGCGTGTCATAGACGTGCATAAACTCCTGCGGCCAGCAGGCGCACGCTGTTGGCTACACTGCTTACATTGCCACAGATCGCTTCGGTGCCGCAGACTGCAAGCGCCTTTAGTAAGTTGCATATAGGAGTGAGGCAATGTGAGCCATTGGTACAGGCACTGCTACTGTTTGATGCAGTGACATATAGTGTATGGGTCCATGGTGCGCACCTGCTTAGGCGTTCTGTCTCTGCCCGCTGCCCCACTTGCCCCATTGGCCAGCGCCGGCTCGCACACCAAAGTCGCTGCCATCTCAGCCCCGAGCGCACGCGGAACGCCCTCCCACGCCTCTGGCACGGTCGTAAATAAGGCCGGCTGCAGCAGGCGTTTCACCGCAGGTCGAAGTCTCTTCACCAGGGGCAGCAGCTGCATCAGCTGGCCATCGCTTAACGCCTCCGTCCAGCTATTCTGGGGACCAGACTTGGCCATCCAGCAGCCCCAGCAGAGGGTTTTGCCTGCACTTCTGCTGGGCAAGAATGTGTGTACACAAGTCTGTTTTCTACACTCTCGCTGGCAAGAACTCTCGCTGTGACAGGAACCACTGTAGCCGTTCGCAGGCCCTGCAAGAGCGCTGGAAGGTTCTGCTGACAGCTCCCAGGTGTAGGCAGCAGCTGGCGCGCTCATAACATGTGACGCCGATGCCTCTGGTTGTCCACACCTTCAGCAACACCTTTCGAGGGCGCGGCCGCGGCCGCGGTCGGGGCAGGGACCAAGGCCGCGGCCGAGACAGGGGGCGTGGTCGCAGCAGACGGCGCGCAGGTGCGCTGAGTTAACACACATGCTATCTCTGTGTCTGTCTATTCAGTAAGGACAGCGCTCCTTGCAATCATGTCCGCAAAGCGTGCGCGGCAGGCAAAGCGTGCTGCTGCCGTCGCAGGCGAGCCCGAGGACGAGGACCGGCCCTTCCGCGGCCAGCCACGAGCCCTCTGCGGCGGCCAGCCTAGTGCCACCAGCGGTGACATCGGCAGGGACGCAGGCGCCGCCGGTGCATCGGCCGGCGTGTTTGCGGACGCCGGCGTCGACGTGGGCGTGCCGCGCTGCTACGAGGACAGCGTCGCGCGCCTGCAGGCGCAGCAGGACGAGGCCGCGCTGGCCGAGCTAGCCCTGCGCGTTGAGCAGGGGCACCGCGAGCGCACCGCAGCCGCCCAGGCGGCCGAGGCTGCCGCGCACGCCGAGCAGGCCTGCGCGGCCGGCAGGCCGCAGGGCAGGGCTGGTGGTTGTCCAGCGGCGGCGTCTGGCGGCGAGACTGTTATAGACCTGTGCAGTGACGAGGAGCCGCCGACGCCGGCGAGCAAGCGCGCCCGCGTGGAGCCGCGCCGGCCAGCAGCCCCCGCAGCAGTGAGCGCTCCCGGACCTGGTCCGCCCCAGGAGCCCTCAGCCCCACTGCCGGCGAGTGGGCGTGCATGCGCTGAGCGGCACGAGGCCGCGGAGCCAGCGCGCGCGCCTGCAGGCGCCCAGTCGTCCGCGCGGCCATCCGCGCGTCTGGCCAGCACCAGAGCGTGTGAGGGCATTGCCGGCCGGAAGACAGTGTCGGGGACTTGCGGCGTGTCTCCGCTGGCCGCTGCGCGCCGCGACGGCTCGGCGCCGGTCGGCCGGGAGCAGGCCAGCAAGCCTGACGCGGGCGACGCCAGCTGGATGTTTGGAGGCGCGCCTGCCCTCCATTGCTGCGCCGCTGTGACGCAACCCCAGCGGCTTTTAGCAGAGGGGCCCTGCGCTGCTTGCTCTGCTCTGAAGGCGATGCTGCGACATGCACTGGCCGCCGATGAGCCCAGGTGCTGTGGCATCCTGACAGGTTTCTCAGATCTGCTTAGGCAGTCTGCTCACATTGCCCTGCAGCCTCCGGGGGTGCGGGGAGCGACGAACGCATGGCGGCGCAGGGGCGGGCGCATATGTGCCGCCGGCGGGCGCGGGCGCGGACATGACGCTGCGCCTGACCGAGCCGGCGTACGTGCTGGACGCCGGCCTCGTCCAGCACAGGGCAAACACCGTCCTGGACACCGGTGCGCCCTGCACCAGCCCCCAAATTAAGTAAAGAGCTCGAGTGAGTAATTTCCAGGGAAGGCGTTGCAGACATGGTGCGCCCTGCACCAGCCCCCAAGTCTCTGTCAGGAGCGCGAGCGAGCCTGCTCCAGGAAAGGCGTTCCAGACATGTGCATGCATGTGCGGGCAGGGCTACAGTTTACTTGCAGGGATGACTGCTCGAGGGGTTGGCGCACCCTTGCAGAGGCTGAACAGAGGTGCCGCCCCTTGCTGTGTCCATGGCGCACTGACACATGCATGTGCAGGAAGGATGTGCAACACCTCTTTGCTAGGAAGGCTGCTGAGGGGTTTGGCGTACCCTTGCAGGGACTCAACAGGGGTGCCAGCCCTGGCTGCGTCCACGCGCACTGACAGTGCGAAGTAGTCGTTTGCGGCCTAGCTCAGACGCGGTTCGTTCCCGCGGCAGGCAACGCGGGCTGCACGCTCATCACCGCCCAGTTTGCGGCGCGGTTGGGGCTGGTGGACGCCAGCGGCTGGCCGCGCCAGGCGCGCGTGCGGACCACGCGGTGCGCCCGCGGCCCAGCATGCTTGCAGGACTCTCCAGCCTACAATTCAGTTGTGTAGTGCTGAGTCTCTGGTGGTTGCTACAGCGTACACGGCGTGGTTGCGGGCGCCGCCGACTGCATCCCACTGATGACCCTGGCCTACGAGATCAAGGGTGCGCTCGCTGCCGGCTGCTCTGAGAGATGTGCGTGTGGCGAGCTGGCTGACACTGCAGCCTCTGCTGTGATTTTTGGGTTTTCGTATGAGGATTTGTGATACGTCTGGTGAGACCAGCTGCGCTGCCGTTGCAGGCAAGAGGCTGCACGTCACCGCAGGCGTCACCAAGGCACGCCTGGGCTGCGACCTGCTTGTCTGCGTCAAGGAGATTAGGGAGCTCTTGTCTGAGGGCTACAGGTTCTCCGTGCATTGACATTGTACATTTGAGGTATACAGTAGAGGGCGTGTAGAGGTGTACAAAAACATTACTTGTATGTGTATGTGTCTATTGCAGAGAGCCACTTGCACAGCAACTTGTAGACCAAGGCAACTAGAACTCAGGCAAGATGATGTCCCTCCGTTACGTGCATGCACATGCTAGAGTTGGGCTCAGTAAAGCGATGAAACTCAAGGTACTTGTGTAGGCACTGCTAACGGCTGACAGTGACCCTAGCTGAGCAAATGCCTGGCGCCAGCTGCTCGACATTGGAGCGTATAGCAACGAGCGTTGCGCTTATCTGCATGATACATCTGTACGAGGGCTAGGAGAGGAGCAGCCCGTGTTTTTGCAACGGAGTGCACCATCCTACCGTAACCATGCAAAAGAACATAACTGCACCACATGTCCCCAGCTGCCTGGGGCGCGTGGCGCACAGAGTGCAGCCTTTCCAGCCGGCACAGCAGCGCGCTGCAAAACGGCTGCGACATTGCTCGTCGCACGCGCGGAGAACAGCAGAGTGGCCAGCAGATGTCCGAACAGGCGCGTTCGAGCATCGCTGCCACGAGCGCTGTCTGCTTGTCCTCCACACTCCTGCTTGATATCCACTGGCGCTGATGCGGCAATGCAGGCGCCCGACAACTGTGCAGGAGCAGCAGTGAGGCCTCGGCGGACGCCGACGGCAACCTGCAGGTCCTCCACGAGAGCCTTGTGAAGCAGGCACGCCCCAGCCTGCGCTTTGCCTCTGCTGATTGGCCACCGCCATACTGGCATATTTACGCCCCGCAAGCGCAGGTGGAGGAGCGCAAGCGCTTGCATCAGGAGCTCATGGACAAGCTCAGCCGCCAGGGGGTGGCTGACGGCAGCCAGGTTGGTGAAGCAGACAGTGGCTGTGCGCGGCTGCTCCCCCTGTGACTGACAAGCTCGTTTGAAGCAGCACGGCGCGCTGAGCGGTGTGAGTGGGGTGGCCAGGCGCCCGAGGCGCCGCCCAGCAGCGGCAGCAGCAGCAGCAGCAGCAGCGCGCAGACGTGGATGCCGCAGCCCGTGCGGCCTCCACCGCCGGCGGAGCTCAGCTTCCCGCCGCCGCCGCCGCCGCAGCAGCAGGAGCCGGCGTATGAGCCGGAGCCTCCGCCAACGCCGCAGCAGCAGGAGCCGCTGGCGGGCCCGAACGTGATGAACGTGGTCATGGTCGGGGCCGAGTGCGCGCCTTGGTCGAAGACTGGTGCGTGCCTGGACTTAATAGGCACAGTCGCATGCGGCTGCCCTGCCTGCTTCATGTCCTGTACTGTGGTGCCCTTGCTTTGTGCACCCGCATTGAGGTCCGCACGAAGCGGACTTGTACCGGGCACACCATGCATGCCTGGCAATCCCATTTTGTTATTTATTGAGTCAGGGATAGCCGCGATATGCTTAGTGTGCCTAGAGCAACTCCGCCTGTATCTGTGCCATAGCAGCCAGCTAGGATCCGGGCGCTGCGCGCAGGCGGCCTGGGCGATGTGATGGGCGCGCTGCCTAAGGCGCTGGCGCGGCGCGGGCACCGCGTGATGGTGGTCGTGCCGCGGTACAGCAATTACGCAGAGGGCTGGGAGACAGGCGTGCGCGTGCGCATGCGCATCATGTCGTGCGATGCGGAGGCGCGCGCCGCGCGCCACGCAGCTCGTTGCCCTGCCAGGAAATGCCCCTGACGGCGCTGGAGCAGACAGACGCGCACCTCGACCACTCGCCAGCAAGCGCACGCAGCCGCATCGCTAGACGTCCTGCCTACACACTGCTTCCCAATGCTCAGCACCTCCTCAGGGATCCGCGGTGCCTGGCCGTCACAACGCAACCGTGGACTCACGCAAATAGTGCAAGCAAAGTTTCTGCAGTTTTTTTAAAAACAATGTGTGCAACGGCCCAGCTGCGGCAGCATGCGTGCATGCGCGCCCAGGATGCGGGGATGGCACACTCACCGTCACAGCGCGCGCGGGGCAGGTGGGGTACTTCCACGGGTACTTGGACGGCGTGGACTATGTCTTTGTGGACCACCCGTGCTTCCACGGCCGCCAGGACAACATCTACGGCGGCGACCGCCAGGAGGCGCGCGCCGCCCCCGCCCCAGCCTGCCGCCTGTGCAGCCGCAGCCCGTCGTCCTGTCCTGCACGCGCTCGACGCACACAGACAGCAGCGTGCACAGAGGCGCCAGCCTGGCGCGCGCGCAGCAAGCGCGCGCCGGGCCGCTGCGCGTTGTTCCCACGCCGCGCCGCGCGCGCCGCGCAGATCATGTTCCGCTGCGCGCTGCTCTCCAAGGCGGCGCTGGAGGCGCCCTGGCACGTCCCCTGCGGCGGCGCGCCCTACGGCGACTCCAACCTGGCGTTCATCGCGAACGACTGGCACACCGCGCTGCTTCCGCTGTACCTGCAGGTGCGGCCCAGGGCCTCGGTCAGCCTCAGGATTGGGTAGGGTTGGGACTACCTAGACTCCGGCAGCATCGGGATGCGCACCAGCTGCTGTGCTCCAGCGTGGCGGCAGACAACCCGCTGAGGACTGTGGGCCCCGGCGTCTCAAATGCGCAGTCTGAGCAGGCACATGCGCCGTCAGCCTGCTGTGGCGGCAGCAGGGCTCGTCAGTGGGGCTCGAGAGTGCCAAGCTTGGCCACGCTGCATGCGTATGCTTACGGGACGGGACATGCTGGTGCGTGTAGGCGCCGCCCCATTCCCTGCCATGCCTGGCACACGCGGCGGCCCGCACGGCCGCGAGCCGTGCGGCGCAGCGCGCGCGCCGCAGAATCCTAGCCCGGAGCGCGCGGCGCGCAGGCGCACTACCGCGACTATGGCAAGATGACGTACGCGCGCAGCGTGTTTGTGGTGCACAACATCGCGCACCAGGTAAAGAGTCGACATTTGTGCCCTGCGACTTTTGTGACCTTCTCTCTCTCTTGCAATCTCCTCGACTTTGTGCGTGTCGAGAGTGTGTGTCTGTGTGTGTGTGTTGAGTGTGTAGTGTGTGTGTGTGTGTGTGTCAGGGCCGCGGGCCCATGGCCGAGCTGGCGCCGCTGGAGGTGCCGACCAGCTACGCGCATTCCTTCCGCCTGGACGACCCCATCGGCGGCGTGCACATGAACGTGATGAAGGCCGGCCTCATGGCCGCGCACCGCGTGATCGCCGTGTCGCACGGGCGCGCGCCCCGCGCCGGGCTGAGGCGGCCCCACCAGCCTGAGCCCCCGCACGTCGCACCGACTCTTTCAGGCTTGCACTGGGGCTTGCACTTGAAGGGTCGGGGCCCGCCCTCACGCTGCTCACACACCCCAGAAGGGAGATGAACGCAGCAGTCGAGGATGTGGTCTTTGGGGCCGGCTGCGCGTGAGTGCCGCGCCGCGGCCGGGCAGGGACGGGGGCGCGCGGCGCCCCGCAGGTATGCATGGGAGTGCCAGACGGCCGAGGGCGGCTGGGGCCTGGACGGCGTGCTGCGCGAGGGCGCCTGGAAGCTGCGGGGCATCGTCAACGGCATCGACACGCACGAGTGGAGCCCCGCGAGCGACGCGCACCTGCGCAGCGACGGCTATGCCAACTACTCCGCCACGGACCTGCGTGAGGGCAAGGCGCGCTGCAAGGCCGCGCTGCAGCGGGTGCGCGCGCGCGCCCGGCCGCCGCCCCCCCCCGCGCCCGGCGCGCGCGTGCCTGCCGCGCCCGCGCAGTGCGCGGCTCCTGTGCACAAGGAAAGGAGGAGGGCCTTGGGACGAGCGGACCGGGCTCGCCAGTGCTTGGCGCCCGTCAGCCTGTCTGAGAGGCGCTCTGCTGTCAGCTGAATATTCCTTTCAAGTGGGCGCTCGCCGACTCGACAAGGCCGCTACCTGAGCCCGGTGCACAGTGATTGATCGGCCGGCCGTGGACAGGAGCCTGCTGGCGAATGCATTGCGCGTGAGCCGCCGATGCGGACTGCCTGTGTGCATACCTGCAACTCATGTTGAGCAAAGCAGTGCTCGCTCAGACTGCAGACGCGCGCGGCGCCGGCGCGCGCAGGAGCTGGGGCTGCCGGAGAACGCGCGCGCGCCGCTGCTGGGCTTCATCGGGCGGCTGGACTACCAGAAGGGCGTGGACCTCATCCGCGACAACTTCCAGTGGATCATGGACGAGGGCTGCCAGCTCATCCTGC
>JAABUH010002438.1_pt1 | contig 17865 bp, 26 predicted proteins | sample 5559121 | NCBI WGS metagenome assembly JAABUH01 (sample SAMN10711871, study PRJNA513364) | rock metagenome | isolation source: Antarctica rocks | place: Antarctica: Victoria Land, Battleship Promontory nord | collected 2015-12-28
CTCCCAGCTCAGAGTTCAACGAGCAGCCTCAGCACACTGAACACAGTGCCGTGAGGACCAGGCGCTCCTAATGTTAGCAACACATTCTTAACAACACAGCCTAGACACTCGTCCAGAGACACATGCAAGGAGTGCACTTTTGAAAAATTGATCATCATCTCCGAGAGCCACTAGGAGCCATGTCGATTTTCCCAGATCATCCCAGAAGTGCGGCCAGCAGCCGTCCACAAGCACAGCGACGCCGTACAGGCTCGCCTGCCTACTAACATAGAACTCACTATCCAGCAAATGTCCACAAGCGTGCATGACATGACAGGGGTTGCTAGCGCCAGCAGGCTGGAACCAGATATGCGAGCCTAGGGTGGCGTTACCCGCACCGCACCTGCCTGAAGCTGGGCGCTAGAACAATACATGCAGGTGAGCTGCAGCAGCCCCTGGCCCCATACAGCGTCGCCCTGCCCCTGGCAGCCCGACCACCCAACACCCTATGACCTGGAACCAGCACAGCACAGCGCGGAGCTCTCGGGCACAGCCAGCGCCTGGTGGTGCATGCCCAGCGGCATACGACATATTGAAGCAGACCCAGCGTCCGCTCAGAGGCGGACGTATGTATGCAAAGGCTGGCCTGCATGCTAGGCCGCTGCGTCCTGCCCTCAAGGGCGGAGCAGTCGCATAAACATGATAATGAAAGGCAGGTCAGGGGCTGCGAGCGCTCAACCCGCGCCGGCGCCCAGCGCGCGGCCGATACGCGCCACCACGGCCGCCGGGTCGCGGCCCGAGATGTCCCAGTCGAAGTGCAGCAGGTTGTACTGCTCCACGCGCGTCGGCTCGTCCCAGCCCGTGAATGCGTCGACGTACGCGCGCACGCGCTCGCGCAGCTCCGCATCCGCGCCCAGCTCCGGCCGCCGCAGCAGGCCGCGCAGGAACGCCATCACCTGGCGCGCGCGCACCAGCTGTCCGTTTCCCGTCTCCAAGAAGGTGGCACTCTTCATGCCCTCACCTGCGCACGCTCCCACACGCTGGCTGACGTGGAATGCCTGTGTGCTTGCCCGGTGCGCGCGCCTGCATGTGCATGACACGCCGCTCGCTGCCGAGGACACCGCCGGAGAGGTGCGCTCGCATGCGCGTGAGCATGCTCGTCGACTGCGGCTGCACCAGCTCGTGCGCGAGGCGCCCCGCGCTTCCGCAGCACGGTGCAGCTGCTGCGCGGGGCTGTGCACGTGCGGGCGTGCGTGCCTGCGTGTGCATGACGTGGCCCATGCTGCCGGGCATCGCGGCGGCGACGCCGCCCGACGACACCGCGCTGGCCGCCGCCGCGGCCGCGCGCACGTCGTCTATCGACAGCAGCATGGGCTCCGCGGGCGCGCTGCCGCCCGCCTCGCCTGCATGCGCCAGAACACACAGGTTTACGACCTTCACTTGAGCCCAGGTCCTCAGCCTTGACAGCAACAGAGTGCTCCCTCTACCTGGGCAGGCGCCAGCTCCCGAGGCACATCACCGCCAGAGCAGCCTCGCAACACTCGCAACAACACCACGCTCTGCCGGCAACCAGTCTCCGCTCCAGGCCATCAGCGTATGGCGCAGCTGCCTGCTCTGGCAGCTCTTGCAGGGTGCTGGTGACACCCATGAACAGCAAGACAGCAGGTACATCCAGGTGCGGCGCAACAGGGTTGCAACCAATGTGCCTCCACCTGGAGCTGGTGCTGCAGACATGCCTGGCGCTGCGGCAGGGCCAGCTGCAGGCGCCGGGGCGCTGGCGGGTGCGGGCGTGGCGCCGGCGGCCGCGGGCAGCAGCGCGTGCAGGTGCGCGGCCGCCGCCGCCGCAGCCAGCTGGGCCGCCGTCCACCTGCAGGCACCCAAGGAGATACAGGAGCAGGCACACAGACATCGTTGCCGAGCCCAGGTCGCTGTGGACCTCACAAGTGACAGCCCAAAGGGGGCAGGGTAGGGTAGGTGAGAAAGATCCACGTCCTGACACAGACACACGCGCGGCGCAGGCAGGGCAGCGCGGGCCTGCGCGCGCGCTCACTGGGTCTGCGACGGGTCGGCCAGCATGGCCGCGTGCGCGGCCGCATAGGCCTGGGCGGAGACGGTGGCGCCGGCCGCCGTCGCGGCGTCCACAGCCTCCTGCACGAGCGCGTGCGTCTCAACTGCGGCTGGGCAGGGTCGCCCGCTTCCGTCACTTAAGGCATGGTCTTGTGTGCATGTTCACGTGGCGGCTCGACCATGCCAGACCAAGGCCACCTGCAAATATACATGCATGTTTGCTGGCAGCCTCGGCATCAGAGGTGCCGTGCAAGACTGCCAGAACAGGATGCTGGGAGCGCGGTGAACAGTGGTGCTGCCCACCCCGGTGCACTGGCTGCACCTGGCTCGGCCGGGCGTCGGCCTCCAGGAAGCGCGGCCGGCGGAACCTGAGGTTGTCTGCCGCGGCGCCCCCTGCGATCGGCACCTTGTCTCAGAGCTGGTCTTGCACCTCAGGTCACCCAGCTACCCCTAGCGAGCGCCACGCCAAGCCAGGGCAGCCAGTGCAGCGAGCTGTATTACCCTGCTTGGCTGCACACGATCAAGACTGCAGCACCGCGGCGTCTTGGCACGGGTTGTGGAGCCATGCAGGCGCAGGCCACAGCGCACCTAGCGCTGACGTGGCACATCTCCTGAAATGCATGCGGCCCATGACGTCTGGCGCGCGCCGCGCAGCGCAGCTGACGCCGCTCATGGATATAACACACAACTCACACCTCACAAGGGACCCACAGTCCCTTGTGAGACGCACCGCGGTCGACGCGGGGGTAGTAGGGTCCCTATACACGCTGGGGTGCGAGGCGCACCGCGGTTGACGCGGCGGCGCTCCTGGTCCACGTTGACCATCCCGGGCAGGCGGTGCGGCCCGCAGTACAGCGCGCGCGTCTCGCCGCTGAAGTTGAACGACGGCCGCTTCTGGCAGGTGTCGTGCACGCAGCGCTTGTGCTTGACGTCCACCTGACGCGCATTGCGCAGCGCCTTGCTGGGGATTTGCTGAAGGGCCGGACCAGAGGACCCGCCAACAGGCCCTCAGCAGACCATGCTCTTCACGTGTTCAAGTCCACTCTAAACAAAATTCAACCAGCAAGTTGGTTTCCGACTAGGAAGGTGAGGCAGGCGCGGGGACGGAAAAAGCAGTAAGCAGGTACAAGCGCGCTGACAGGGGCGCCACACCACGTGCATCACACAGCAGGCTACCTCTTACGTACAATGCGGAGCGCAAGTTTGGCGTCACAGGGCAGGCCCCGGCGCCGCTCCGGCACCCACACGGCGCTACTGCGCATGGGGCGCGCCATGCCCTCCTCCTTGTGGCGCGAGCAGTATATGCCGCGGCTCTCGCCCTCCTTGTTGAAGACCGCCTGCAGGGGGCAGCCCTCGGCGGCGCAGGGCTTGTGCATGACGTTGCGCATCCCGTCCTGCGCGTGCTGCGCGCAGAACAGCCCCTGCGTCTGGCCCGGGAAGTTGAAGCGAGCCTGCACCGCTTGCCCGCTGTCAGCGCTCGCAGAACTGGCAATTGTCAGTTGCAGCAGAGCGCTGCGTAGCGAGGTGCGTTGCCGGAGCTGCGGCCACCACGCGCCAAGGAATGCAATGCAGGGCGGCCGTGCCTGCACGCGGCAGTTCTCAGCCCTGCAGGGCGGCATCCCTTGATAGTGCTGCTGCCCCCAGGGGCTCAGCCCGAAGGCTTGGCGCCAGCGCCGCTCCGAGCTGGCCCAGGCTGTCGCGGGTTCGTACGAGAAATACCGTGGCTACGCCCGCTCAAACGGGGATGGATGGACCGTCACGGCGTGCTCCACTGACAAAGGGTATTGACGGGGACCCCGCCTAGGGCGCCAGTACAGGAGCAGATTCATTCATTGAGAGAGGTCTGTGTGTCCAGCCGGGCACGGGTGCACGACCTGCTGATACGGCCGCGAGCGGAGGGCAGGATGTTGAGCTCGTGTGTGCACGGCAATGCCTGGGCCAGTGTTGGGCAGGAGTGTGTCTGCCACCACCCGCGCAGTCAGCCACAGCGCAGGCTAGCACGACCCCTGCCTGTGGCCAGGTGTCAGGCTGGCCTGCCGACCAGCGCTAATGCTCAGCCGCATGCAGCAGAGCACGGCAGCGGTGCGCGAGCGTCCCGGCGGCAACTGGGGGCAGGCCTTGCAGGCGCCGCTGGGCTGGCGCTGCTCCAGCAGCCCCCAGTGCGCTGCCTGCAGCCCAGGCTGACAAGCTCGTTGAGCCAGCGCAGCAGCCTCGTGCTTGTCCTGCGCTGCCCTCTTGCGAGCGCCAGGGCCGCTGAAGCCCAAGCCTGTCTGAGCACAGCTCTGACTCACATGCTCAGCCGGCAGGCGCCTGGCAAGGGTGGAAGCGACGGGGGTGGGTCTGACGCAGCTGCGCTGCTGCGGGCGGCAGGCAACAAGAGCGGGGGGCTTGTTCGAGGCCGCTCGCGACTACATGATGCCGTCGCAGCCAGAGCCGGTGCTCTTCCCGCGCAAGGCGCTGGACCAGCGCTTTGCCGTCCTGCTGCTGAACAGCATGTACGACGCCGTGGACAGCCTCGACTTCATTCCCATGGTGCGCGCTGGCCGGACGTGATCTCGCCGGGCTTGCAGGCCGCACGAACTGGTGCCTCGACATGTGCGGCACACCTGTGCCTGTGCCGCGCACCGCACTGTCTGTGGCTCCGACCACACCGTCAGTTTGCCGGCGTCACACGGCGACTGGCAGCACTGTGGTGCACCTGCACCTGTCACTCGAGCTTGCTGCACACTCTCCGAGTCCTTGTGTCGGCTGTGCGCACGTGCGTTGGTCCCACAGGCCGTGCCTACCGTGCCTGCAGGAGCGCGAGCGCGCCTGACCGGCCCTGGCTGCCGCGCAGGATGAGTTCCAGGTGCGGTTCTGGAAGCTAAGGCAGAGCGAGTACGAGGCGTACACGCTGCAGTGCGCGCCCGCGGTCATCCGGCAGGCGCGCCAGGCCGCACGCCCGGCGCCACGAGCGGCATCCTTACAAACACAAGTGTTAGGGTCGCAGTCGGAAGCACTGCCAGCTTGGCTGTGGGCAACTGCTCACGCGGCAGCTTGTGTAGTGCATCACTCGCTTTGCGTGAGCGTTGCTCGCAGCCGTGTGCAGAGCCAGCGGATACAAACTTGGTCGGGTGCGGTGTCGGCGGCGCCCGGCGAGGCCGCCGCGGGCGGCGCAGGGCGACCTCACCAACCCCGCCTACTTCGACTTCATCTCGTTCGCGCAGCTGGGCACGGTGTCCGCCGCGCTGGACCGCCCGCGCAGCGTGTTCCAGGCGCGGCCGGCCAGGGCCGGACCCACGACGCGAGCAGCGAGCGCGGAGTGAAACACTGCTGTGACAACAGCACCCGCCCGGCGACTGCCCATGTCTGCCTTGCGTGTTGCAGGAGTGCGGAGCGCCCGGCGCCGAGCGGCGCGCGCCGCGCGCGGCGCGGCCGGCGCCGAGCGGGCGCCCGAACGCGCGGCGCCAGGAGTTCTGCGAGGAGTGCGACGGGCAGCACCGCACGGTCGTGCGGCCGGCGGCGCCCGGCGCCGACGCGGCGCTGCCGGCGCGCCTGCGGCGCGCCGCCGGCGACCGCATCCTGGCCGGCCTCGTGCACGGCTTCCGCGGCGAGCAGTTTGGCGCGCCGCCGCCGCTGCCCGGCAGCGCGCCCCTCGCCGACCTCGCGGCCGGCGTCCAGAGCCTGCTGCGCATCTTCGCGTCGCATGGTGCGGCGCCCGGCGCTCCCGTTCCCTGCAGTCCAGTATGCAGCAGGCCTTGCGCGCCTGCCCATGCGGCCGCTTGCGGCCGAGCCCGTGGGCACAGGGAGCCCAGCAGCCGGCCCTGTTTGAACACTTGCCGCATGCGATGCCGCGCTGGGACGGCGATGGCGTCCAGCGCCAATGCGCCATATGCCGTCCAGCGCGGCATGCCCCTAGCCCTATTCCCATCGCGTGTGTGCACTGCGGGTATCGCGTTGCAAAGGCGTGAAGGCGCCGGCGGGGACGAGGCCAGGGCGCGGCGCGCAGGGTACGCGCTGGACGCGCGCGTCAGCGACGTGGCGCCCGCGCGCTCGTGCGCAAGCGTGGAGCGCCACGGCGCCTGCCCCTCGGCCGGCAGCTTCTCCGTGCGGCTGGAGGGGCCCGCCACGCTGTGGGGTGCGCTCCGCGGGCCGCCGCCCCGCGCCTCCTGCGTCCTGCATCCCTGCATGTCACCAGTCGGCCAGTGGCCGAGCGGCATATTTCTGCGGAGACAGAGTCTGCCCTGGTTATAGCTCGAGCAGCTTAAGAAATGGCGCTTCTCAGGATCACAACATGCTGACTCTCACTGCTGCCTCACACCATGTGGCTCTGCAAGCACTCGCGCAGGGGGGAGCTGTCAAAATGCGTCTGTAGGCGCATCATACCTTCATGGCGTGGGACAGCTCTGCGCCAATCGCAGACAGGCATGGGTGCAGGCGAACATGCTGAGCGCAGCTCTGCGCGCCTGATCAGGCATGGGCGCGCTGGCCAGCCGGCGCGCGATGCCCAACGCGTACGACGCGCTGGCGGTGGAGGCGTTCCTGCGGCAGTCCGGCTGCGCCGCCGCGTACGAGCTGCGGCGCACCGATGCTGCCGTGGAGCAGCGCTGGACGGTGGCGTGAGTGCGCGCGGCCGGCGAGAGCGAGCCGAAGATGAAGCAGGCGGCACCGCAGCTTCAGCGACAGCAGCTCTCTAGGGCGTGAGCGCGCCGGTGGGCGGGCGCGCCATGCACAACGGAGAGAGTGACAGCAGTGGCGCTTTTTGTAGCATGGCGGGTACGCTGTGCCGTGTAGGAGATGTGGGCACGGCTGCGAAGCAGCAATGCTCCGTGATGTTAGTGTGCCAGACCTCGGTAGTATGCTGTGCTCCTCATAACTGTCAATGCTTCGTGATGTTAGTGTGCCAGACCTCGGTAGTGTGCTGTGCTCCTCATAACTGTCAATTTTGGGGAAATAGTGTGAAAGCTTCACGGAGTGATATTCATTTCGGTTGTGTGTGCAAGTCACAGATGACTATGTACGTGTCAACTACTTGATACTATCAAGCAATGTAGGTGTGTATTGTAAGCACAAGTGCACTTTAGCAAAGACGTAGATTGCCCGATGTATGCATAATGCAAAACTCCTGAGGGGGGTGATCTGCTGAGCGCTGCATAATAAGGGCGTGCCCCGCAGTGCTTGCAAGAAAAGCATTCAGGCCTTAATGTGAAGCGCAGATGCGCACACAGAATGCATGCACGCTGCACCTTGAGTAACGCAGCTGGCTACAGTATCCTTGGCAAGTTTGACATGCGTTTCTCGACAGGGGCGCAGCATCGCACAGGCCACGCACAGCGCGGCGCTGTCTTGACCACAGAACGCGCTAGATTTACCCAGGAGCTCAGACCAGGACACAGTACTTGCAGGACCTACCACTGGCTCCTACTGGAACGTGGGAATCTGCTCCTGCACTGCGGCCACCGCGGCCGCGAGCGCAGCGCTGTCCCTCCCCGTCAATGCCAGGCGCACCTGCGCGTCAGCCAGCACAGGCTCAGTGGCAGGCCTGCCGCTGCAGCAACACCAGCCGCTCGGCAGGGTCTGAGCTTGAACACGTCGCCGATGCCATTGAGCAGCCATGCATGGTAACAATATTAAATACGCCACTTGCCTCAGCATGTGATAACACAGCAGGCTTGGATATCATTCTCGCGCGCTGCGCACCTTATGCCTGGGGCGGTCAGCGGCGGGGAGCGCGTCATCTGCTGGGTAGCTCCCAATGGTCACCGCTGGGTGCTCCTGAGCAATCTTTCGCAGCGGGTCTGCATGCGAAACCATGCATGTTGTCAGCAAGGTGCACCAGGTCGCACAGGTGTGATAGCAGGCAACTCACACCCTGGCAACTCACACCGTGTCACAAGGAGGCGGTGGATGTGGATCATTAGAGTTCGCACAGCCGATGCCATATGGAAGGTGCTAAGTCAGGTGGACCGGCGGGGCCATAGCCAGCCATGCCAAGTTTGTCCACGTCCATTGTGCGAGACACTGCACCAAAACCTAAGGCAACCGCCATGAAGTCCCACTCCTGCATGTTCCAGCGCCCGGCTCTTAACGTGCTGGGCGCGGGCCGCGGCGGGGCCCGCCTGCCAGGTCGCCCTCGCCCATGTCAGTGAGCAGCTCCGCCTGGCAGTACGCGGGCCCGGCGAAGCGGTCCGCGTGCGCCTCCAGCATGGAGCGGAACAGGCGCGGGATGCCGGGCAGCACGTAGATGCCGCGCAGGTTCACCAGCGGCACCCATGTGCCCGGCACCTCCAGCACCTGCGCGGCACGGCTGAGCGCTGTGCGATGCCTAGGGCAGGGTAGGTTTGGGGTGAGGTTAGGTTCAACGCATGGCCACCCTCACGCATGGCTGTTAGTGTCTGCAGCGCGACCTCAGCGCGGGCATGCGTCCCTGACACAGAGCGGGGCCCGCGTCTCACAGCGCAGGGCGGCCAGAGAGCAGCGCCTCAGGCACAACCACGGCGCGGTGAGCGCCTAGAAGAGCTCCCACCTCAGCGGTGGCCGGCAGCGTGGCCATGCGCAGGCGCGCCGCATTCAGCTCCATGCCGCGCTTATCGTAGTGCGCGCGCATGCGCTCCACGGTCGGCTGGTGCAGCTCCAGCGGCACGCCTGTGCGCGCGCTCAGCACCCGCGCTTGCACGCGACTCGCGCGCGCAGCGCACCCGGGCCTGCACACGCGGCTACTCTATGCGTGCTGGGGGTTAGAAGCCCGGTCTGAGATGAGGAGGCGGTGCTTGCGTGCGCTGGCAGGCCCCGCAGCCGTGGCAGGGCGCGAGCAGACCGCGCGGCGGTGACTGCCGACGGCGTGAGGTTGCATACCTGCACGGGACACTGCCAACCACGGCAGCCTGCTCGGCCTCGAGGCAGCGCGCTGTGGCCTGACCCAACCTACTATAACCCTGCGGCGGCGCACCGTGCGCGGCGGCCAGCGCCTCGTACGTCACGTCGTCGTGCGTGGCGCCGATCCCGCCGCTCGTGAACACGGCGCCGCTGTCGCCGACCAGGCCGCGCAGGCGCAGCGCCGTCGCGGCGATGTCCTCTGTGTCGTCGCCTATGACCTCGACGCGCACCAGGTCCACGCCGCGGCTGCCGCGCAGGTGTGGGACCAGCCACGCTCGACAGCGCTCCCAGAGTCAATGCAAACAGGGCCTGAACAACTTTCTCTTGCTCACAGCACAGTCTTGTTCGGGTAAGTTTAGCTGCTGAGTTGCCAGCGTGCAAAGAACAGCGACTCTGCCAGCAGCTGAGCATCACCAGACTGGGCGTGCTTGCAAGACATGCAACTCAGCTCGGTGTGAGCCTGCACCTGTACAGCAGCTTCGCCAGCCACGGCGTGTTTGTGTCGACAACAGAGCCGTTCAGTATCTCGGCACCAATGACAAGCGCTGCGGCGCGGGGCGGCGGCGCATCGACCTTGCTTGCCATGCACCGTGTGCGCGCACTGGCAGCGCCCGCTTTGCAGCCCTGCAGCCTGCACCACACTCTGGTTAGCTGCGAGCGTCTGTGCCCGCATACAATAGTACTAGATGTGTGAGCAGGAGGCAAGCGCTCTGCAGGGGCACCTGGCCAGTCCTCCTGCCGCTTTAACGGCACACGGACTGCGCAGAGCTGCCAGCATGGGTGGCCTCTCTACTGTCCCCGCTCTCAACTTCGCGTGTTACAAGCTGTGAACCGCAAACAGGCAGTCCCTCCGACCACGCACCGACCCCGAACAGCGTATGTTGAGTACAGCATATATGCACAGCAGTGCAGCTGTGAGGCGGGCGATATGACTCAGCTACTATGCTTGTGCTGGACTGCAGGCCCTAGCGCAGAGGGCCAGGCCTAGGCAACATGCTAGCAATGGCTGCCTCGGCCGTACTGCGCAGCCTCTGCTGCACGTCTCAGGAGTAGTGAGGTCTGCTTGTGGCTCTCCACCTGTGCGAAGTTGCGGTAATGCACAGTGCATGCATGCAACACTTTGCACTCTGACGCAGGCATACGTGTCAGGCACCCGTTCGGTGAGCAGTCTTTCCAACAAAACAGGCAAAGCCTGCGAGGCGGTATGGTGGAAGCCACAGACGGAGTGTTGAGCAAGGAGGAGAGCAGGGAGCAGCGTTGGAGGCGCTATGACACAAGTAAGTCGCCGTTCTTGGAACTACAGACCCCGTTCACCGCCGGGTGCGGCACTCACTGTCTGTTCAGCTTATCACTGCTTGCGGCTGCGTGCATTCCCACACACATGCACACAGCTTGTAGCCTTTCGTGACATAGACTGACACTGGCCGTCACTGCAGGGAGGCTGCAAAAACGGTCCTCATGGCGCCAGTGGCTATCCTTCGGTGCCTGATCGCTCTGCTGCTGCTTGTAGTGGTAGCCGGCCTCAGCTTCACTGCCGCCTATGGCTGGTGATCTGCTGGCACTGCTGTGCACGTGTGTATGCGTGTGTGTGTATCTCTGTGTCAGCCGTGCTTTGTGCCTCTGCGGTGCTCTGCATCTTGCTGCCGCTCACCGTCTTTGATGCAGCCTCCCACAGTATGGTGCCTGCACAGCCCGTCGCGTTTGGAGTCAGAGCAAGGCGGCCGTCACGCAGACCGGCTGCCCGGGGACCAGGCCGCTTGACACACCCTTTCCTCCCTGGCGCCGGCGGCTCGTAGTGTGGGGCAGCAAGTGCACGGGCGCGGTGCTGCTGGCCATCGGCTGCCGCGTGCGCGTGTCGGGCTGGGAGAATGTGGAGAAGGGCCGCGCCGTGGGAGCGGTGCGCTTTGCAGCGCGCACCCATTGCAGAGTCTGGCTCTGCTAAGTGGTGCAGCTCTGGGCTGCGTCGTGGGGGCGGATGCGCTTCGCAGCGCGCACTTGTTGCAGAGTCTGGCAGGGCTAGGCGGTGCGGCTTTGTGTCTGATGCATGCTTGTTTTGCTTGACACCACAGGCATGTGCGACGGCGGACGAGCAGCGGGCAGGCTGCGGCGCATAGCGGGCATTGCAATGCTAGTAATTATATAGCCGGCAGGGGTGCGCATGTACAGGGTGTGCTTTTCTGGTCGCTTGCCTAGGTTCGGGACCAGACAGAAGCCAGGGCGCCTCGTAGCCGGCCAGCCATGCAGCAGCATGTCAACCTAGCTGGTCCGGCGCGCAGCTGGGCCTCTTCAACCACACGAGCTACGTGGATGCGATCACGATGATGTGGCTGCTCACACCCTCGGGCGTCAGCAAGGCCAGCAACGCGGACATCCCCCTCCTAGGCGCGGCGCTTTCCTGCTTCTAAGCATTGGTAGATCAAGCATTGAGTAGAAGCGCAAACACGGGGGCGGGCTTTATACCGCATGCCATGGCCTGACGCTGTCCTTCTGTATGCAGCGCACACAGCCATGAGAGGACAAGTACAGGGGTCATGTCAACCTCAAGCATGCAGTGAAGGGCCTGACACGACACGACTGATGCGTTGGGCGACCGCCGCCAGGGTGCCTGGGACGCGCAGGTCTGAGCCGGGGGCGTGATGGGCTGCGGGGCGGCGCGCAGGCACCTGCATCAAGGCCTTCCAGAACATCTACGTGTCGCGCGAGAGCATCGACAAGGAGCGCAGCAACGCGCGCGCGCCCGGCGGCGCGCAGAGCGTCTCCCAAATGATCGCCGCCCGGTGCGGCAGTCACACACATGTTGTGCACTTTTACCTCTGACTTGACTGCCCAGAGCTGGCAGAGCAGCTGCAAAGAGTGCCAAGGCCAAGCGTGGTGACTGGGCTACGAGCCCTGCGCAGATCTTTGCCCAGTGTCAGTCGCACCAAGCCCTCCTGCGACAACCTGCAGGGCGAAGGACAGGCGCTTCCCCATGCTGGTCATGGCGCCGGAGGGCACGACCGGCGACGGGCGCTGCATCCTGCAGTTTCGCACGGGCGCCTTTGTGCCCGGCGTGCCGGTGCTCCCGGTCTGCCTGGCGTACGGCAAGCGCTGCCACAACCCCGCCTGGACCATCATCAACGAGCCGTTCCACTTTGTGCGCTCCTGGCCTCCCGAGAACCATGCACATGCTTCCCAGTGCAACGCAGGCATGCTGCTGAGCGCTCTCCTGCACGCCCATGACAGCAGTGACAGCACTGGCATCGCAGATTTGGACGCAGCTGCTTCTTGCCCTGGTGACACAGCCTGTGGCCCGCGCCGCGCCGTGCGCGCCGCCGACCGCGCGCCCGCGCGCGCGGCCAGGTGCGGCTGGTGACGCAGTTCCAGACGCGGCTGGACATCGCGATCCTGCCGCCGTACACGCCCTCGGCGGAGGAGCGCGCCGACCCGAAGCTGTACGCTGCCAACGTGCGCCGGCTGTACAGCCAGGCCATGGGGCTGCCGCTCGCGGAGCAGGTGCCCCCTGCAAGGCTCCATGCCGCCCCCTGCAGGCTGCCGACAGGGTGCGCGCGACTTGGCGCCGTCCCCGCTGGCGATGGGTGCGCGGGCGGCCCCGACGCGGGCAGTGCCTGCACATCAGCTGGTCACAGAGTGTGTTCCGCACAGCGTCGTACGCTATGGGTTGCCGTGGCATTTGGCATGATCGCCAGAAAGCACAGCATGCACACCGGTTCAGTGGTGGACACTATTTGTGCGTGCTTATGCAAGGCCGCACGAGGCGTATAGGGTCAGGGTAGGGTAAGGTACAGCTGGTTACTAGGTACAGCCTTCAGCTGGCAGTGGGCAGCACTGCGCAGCGCGTCCTGCTGTGGAGCAGCTCTGCTGAGGCTGCGGCTCAGGCAGCAGTGCGCATGCCTTTGGAAGCTGACAATTTGCGAGTGCATGAAGTTATACAATAGACCACACAGTAGGCCACCTCGGACGCTGTCATGCTAAGCAATATCTGGCTGACTCAAAACGCGCGGGCGGGCGTGCGCGCGGCAGAGCCAGGAGGACTACCTGGCGCTGATGCGCGCGGGCGTGCGCGTCAGCCTGGACGGGCGCCACGTGCTCGCGCCGCCGGGCGTGGTCGACGCCGACGGGTGCGCCAACCTGGTTAAGGGCGTGAAGAAGCGCGCATGAGACTGCGCCTGTGGTGCGGGCGTAGCCGATTGGACCTCGTAGGGGAAGTGAACTGCGTATCATGATAGGCGAACTGCTGGGATGCGTGGTCGGAACTTTGTAGATTTGCAAGAGATGAGCTGACTGTGTGGCATGTTAAAATCATGGTCACCGCGTGTGTTGCAAGGCATCGGCCATCTTGTGTCCTTTGCTACTGTATCTCACATGAAAGGCTTTCTTACCCGACCATCAGATCCTGTGTGTGCCAGTCGCTGTACTATATAGGAAAATGCAGCAAATGAGCTCCTAATGCGGCAAAAGCCGTGTCATGCGCTGTACGTGGGTGTTCTGGTGAAAGACAGAGCTCTCGTTGCGCAACTTGCGGGATGCAAAGTTTCACAGTGCTGCACCGCATGCACTCTCGCAATTGTCTTGCAACCAGTTCGTACACCCATGGGTTCTAGCACACACAGATCACGTTCTGTATAGCACTCAGCACGGTGCTATTCTGTCCACACACTGCAACTGCCTCCGTCTCCAACATGCTTTTTTGCGAATATAGGTCCACACATCACAGCCGAACAGACTCGCACAGACACACGTCGCATACGCAGGCGCACAGCCGTCACAAGTCGGCAGAGCACCCTGTTCATACTCCTCTTCTCAAAACTGGAGGTGCCAAAGCTCGGGCTCAGGTGCGGCAGACGGGCAGTGGGCACCAGCCGCTCAGTCAATCCTCCCGGACTCCTTGCTCTCGGTCAACGGCGCCGAGACTGAGTCCTTGGCGTTGGACTTGGCAATGCCCGGCAGCGGCTTCTCACCACCCTCGAACTGCGCCAAACATAACAAGATGAGTGGGTGCGCAGGCAGAGCGGTAGGTATGACTTAAAGCTTCAGCTAGCACAGCTTCGCACCTTCATGTTCGGCGTGGCCCGCTCAGCGTTCCGGAAGGGCAGGGGCGCGGGCAGCCGACCAGGTGCGGAATCCTTTACCTGGTCACGCTCAGGCACCAGCCTCCGGCCCTCGCCCAGGTCCCGCTCGAACAGCTTGTAGTTGTTCTCCGTCTGTTGCGCCGGTGCACGACGTTGCGTCGCAGCCTTGACCGTAACACAGTTGGCAATGCATGCCGAGCACATCCGTCAGCAACACTTACCATCGGAGCGCTGTCGGGCAGGAGCTTGTCCAGCGGGCCAGCGGCAGCCGGCATCGCCTGCGAGGGCGGAGGCAACATTGGACCTTGGGGACTGAGGCATCAGTCCTAAAACTCGAAGAGATAAGGAGCGTCCAGACCCCCTACCAGCAGCAGCGCAGCAGCAAGCCCTGCAGCGCCAGACTTGAGAGGCTGCATGTCCACAGGGCGCTGCGGGAGCGCGGCGTGGCATGCCACGCGCGCGCAGCGTGCCGGGCGCACAGCTGTCCGGGCCACCGGCGCATGCGTGGAGGCAACAGATATCGTCATCATGTTTGCAGAGCTCTGTGAACGGTCAATGTGCGTGTGTGTCTGATTGTGACTCAGTGTGCAGGCCGCAAATGGCCCTGCTAGTTTTAAAGGAAACGCAAGATCGTGAAGAAGAAGCTAAAACTTTTACCCACAGATCATTGCCACTAGTGCGCTGCTTGCGCACACAGAGATCACTGAAGGCAGTAGAGAGAGTGCGAGACTCATGTGCGAGACATGTTCTTTTGCAGCCCACAGAGCTCATTGGAGGCGGTAGAGAGTCCCCGCACATGTTGATTTGCAGCACTCCTCAAAACCGCAATTGCATCACACACCTTGGTCGCCCAAAGCTCATTTTCCACACGCACCAGATCAGATCAGCATGCACTCACACCACAAACACTTTGACCGTCAAAGCTTCACTCGAAAAGATACCGCGTCCTGGCCTGGGAGCCTGCCTGGCAAGTTTCTTCCATCATCGCATAGCCTGACAAAACAGCTCAATCCAATGTCCATAGGCGCTCCGCGCTGTGGTGCACTCACAGGCTCACGACATACTGAACGCTTGAGCCTCATCGGCTCCAAAAACCAGCTGCTGTACGCTCTCTCTAGCTCTGGCTGCTGGTCAGCGGCACGCCAACCTTCGGGTTCGTGGGGTCGGTCTTGCCAATGTCGTCGCCGCCAGACTGCGCAGAACAGAGCAGAGCAGATATGTGAGTGCTTGAGCTCGCACAGCAGCAGCGCGTCGCTCACAGAGCCAACGGCGCTGTCGCACCTTAATGTCCGGGGCGGGCCCGCCGCCGCCGCTGTCACTGCCAGGCTTTGTAGCATTGAGCCTCCCCTGTTCGCTGACGTCGCCCGCGGCCGTCTTGAGGTTCTTCATCTCCTCCTCGATCTGTCACGGCCATGGATCAGCACGGTCAAGGTGAGCGCTTTGCCAACAGCGGCATATTGCGATGGCCGCCGCCACGCCCACCTTCGTCGAGCTGTTGGGCAGGATGTCCGACAGCACGCCGGCAGCGGTCGGCATTGCCTGCAGCGCGCGACTCACTTAGACTGCCAACCCATCCTGAAAGCATCTGTCCCAATACTCAGCGGGTGGAGGGCGCGCAGCCCGCCCCACCAGCAGCAGCGTGGCGGCGAGCGCTGCGGCGCCAGCCTTCAGGGGCTGCGCGGCCTCCACCGGGCGCGGCATCTGTGCGGCGCGGCAGCTCATGCGCGGGCAGCGCGCCGGGCGCGCCGCCGGCCGAGCAGAGACAGCAGGTGAGAACGAGACACAGGCCGACATCATCTTGAGTGCGTCGAGTTAAATGGCGGACGTGGAGGTGTGTGGCGCCAAAGAATGAGTCAAAGTTCAAATGGGCATCGATCGTTGCATGCAGACCCTGGTCTTCAATGATGGGCATGATGCTCCGACTTGTTTCACTCCGCGGCGCTCCTGCACTATGCGAGCATTACCCGCTGCTAAAGATTGCCAACACCAGGCATAAGTCTCGACCACCTGCGGGCTCTGCCTGCTCTATATGTGGGCCTCACAGTGCCACACCTGCTGCCCCTGATGGACCGCAGGCCACCACCAGGCTCCAGGGCGGGAAACAGAAAACAACACACACGCCTGCAAGCAAAACCAGGGACAAAGCGCCGCATGCGCTACCCGCAGTCCTGCCCATGATGACAATCCGAAAAGGCGAGACTGGGCAGGCTGCATGCCCCACACGTCCGCAAGAGCGCGGTGAGGGAATGAGGGAAAAGGTGCAGTGCCCCAGGCAGTCTCCTGCCTGACAGCCCGGCGCCTCAGCGCCGCAGGTGGCCTGGCACACTGCAACCCGGTGGGAGCAACACAGGCATGGTGAAGACCCTGAGCGCCTGCTGCGTCGCTGGCAGGCTGCGCATGACGCCCCTTGCCCATCATGATGCCGGTCTGCCCACGTCCAGCAAGCAGTGCAGCTGCTTTGACGCAGCAGCTGCCTTGTTGCAGCCCCAGCGGCCGCTTTGTCACACATGCGTCCCAACCCACCAGACCACGCGTCTTTGGCAACCCTGCACCACTCCTGACAAACGCGTCAATCCTTGCGCAGCGCTCCCAAGCGCATGTCTGCCTGCTGCACATGCAACTTGCCATGCCCAAAACGACTCCTCGCTCCACAAGTCAGACCCTGGGATGATGCGCAAACGCTGCTGGAGCGCCGGCGTTTGTGCGGCCCCTCACAATCCCGCGCGCATCGGCTTTGCTTTCTTCCGGCGGTTGGGGTTTAGCGCGCTGCCAAGCGCGGCCGAGCGGCCTCCCTCCGCGCCGGGCGCCAGCAGCGCCGCGGCACTGCGCTTCATACCTGCGCACGCACGCGCAAGTCAGGCCCCGACCTCGCATTTCCAGCTCCGGTGCGCAGATCATGCAGACGCGCGCAGCGCTCAGACAGGGGCCAGCCGACCCCGCGCAAGTCATCGCAAAACATGTGAAGTATGTTGCAGAGCCTGCTTCGTGTTGCAAGACCTGAAGAGACCCGCTTTGGCCTGAGGCTCCTTGTAAGCTGTCTGCTTTTCAAGGGGCGCGCGGCATGGGGCTGCACGGCACACCGCACAACGCGTCGCAGCCGCGCGATTAATACATACCCTGCAAGGTTGGGCGCGCACCCTGCGCCTCCCCCTCGGTGCCGGAGTCCGAGCCGGCAGCCGCCTCGCTGGCGCTCGCCGCGGGGGCATCCGCTGACGCGCCGGCGTCGGGCCTGGGCGCCGCTGCTGCGGCCGCCGCCGCCGCGGCCGCCGCCGCGCCCTCGGCGCCGTTGCCGCCGCCGCCGACCGCCGCAGTCACCGCCGTCACCGCCGCGCGGCCCGCCGCGCCGACCGCCTCGGCGATGCCCAGGAGCATGCCAGCAGGCGTTGGCGGAGTGGGTGCCGCTGCCTGCGAACGTGCCATTGCTTCACGATGATACACCCTCACACGGCGATGGTGTCTTCACCAGTGAGCCGACATGGGCAGGTGTGTTTCTGTTGCAACAACATGCCGACCACCCGCCTGCCTTACAAGCCAGCACATGCATAACGCTTCATCAAGGCAATACCTCCACTATGTGCGTGTCCCGCAGAATCAAGCAGGCCGAGGCCGCAGCGCGGCGCACCCGTCCGCGCACGGGCTGCAGCGGCGTCAGCGGCGCGGGCGGCGGCGCGCCGCCGCGGCCGCCGCCGCCGCGGCCGCCGCCCGCGCGCGCCTCCGCCAGCGCGCGCTGGCGCTGCGTGCGCGGCTGCGCGGCCGCCAGGTAGCGCGCCTCCGCGTCGCCCGGCGAGCCGTCGCGGCCGCGGCCCGCGTCGGCCGCGTCAGCGTCCGAGTCGGACTCGCCGGACGGCGCCGACGCGACGTCGGTGGCGGTCGTCGCGTCGCTCGCGCCGCCGTC
>JAABUH010002440.1_pt1 | contig 17859 bp, 24 predicted proteins | sample 5559121 | NCBI WGS metagenome assembly JAABUH01 (sample SAMN10711871, study PRJNA513364) | rock metagenome | isolation source: Antarctica rocks | place: Antarctica: Victoria Land, Battleship Promontory nord | collected 2015-12-28
TTTTCAAGCAGACACCAAATGGCCATGTATCTGGTTGTTGGTGCCAGGTGTGTGGCAAAGAGACGCACTGACTTCAGCCCTGACTGATGAAAAGTCAAAGGTTGAGGCATGTCGGCCTTCCCTGTGGAGCCTTTAGAGGCTATGCTGTCCCTGAGGGGCCTTTAGAGGCTTCACCTATGGGGCCTTTAGAGGCTATACCTGTGAGGCTAGACCTGTGGGGCCTTTAGAGGCTAGACCTGTGGGGCCTTTAGAGGCTATACCTGTTCCTGACTTGAGGCACACCCTGGTCGCAAGCTGCAATGATGCCCATGCGCACTTGGTAACTCAGCAGCAGTAAGGAGCCCATGGCTGACTTGGCGTACATGCCATCTTCCTTTTTCAAGATGTCCACCACATTCTCCATCAGCACAAAGCCAGGCTGGAACCACAGCACAACATCGTAGAAAGCCTCCATCTGACGGTTCCTGCATCGACAAAGTGCTGAACATTGCTGTCTCTCTTGCTTGTATACTGTTGCCCCAAAATGTCAGTGGAGGGCAATAAGGAGACATGCAGATGGTAGCTGCGGATATCTCCTTTACAAGTGTTGTGTTGCCCCAAGACGTCAGCGGAGAACGATAAGGAGAAAGCTTTGGAGAGAAGCATGTGGTAGCTGTAGACACTTCCTTGACAAGCACTGTATTGCCCCCAGATGTCATAAGGAGGGCAATGAGAGGCTTAGAGACACACAGGTGGTAGCGGTAGACATATTCTTTACAAGCGGTATGATTGGTCGACTGGCAGAGGTGTGAGTTCAGCAGCTGCAGCACCGTGTGGATCAATGGTGATACATTACGAGTTTGGACTTGCTGGGTGGACCTTTGAGCATGCATTACATTAGGTCATTCATTGCATCACAAGTGTTCAACAGAAAACAACAATCAAGAAAGTTTGGCACCACATGAGACATAGGGTCATCCTGGTACATTGTGCAATTTGAGGCATGCCTCATAGTTGGGAAAGTGGTTTTATCTCTTGCTAAGCTTCATGCATGGCACCTTTTGGCTGCTGCTAATTGGAAGCTTGCTGCGCGCTGCTGTGAAAATATTTGTATATGCGTTTTGTGATAAATTTGTGTACCTGGAGTCATCTTTGATGTCAACCCTCACTGCATGCCTGTTTAGCCCTGTTACCCCCTGGCATGGCGGCCCACCTATAACGATGTCTATGTCCCCTGTGCATCACCCAGGACACTCAGGCTTTACACTTGTTGCGCTAACAGCATGAACTCAACGGTGGAATACTGAGGATAAGCACTCAAAGCACAGACTGACAGCCCACAGCATACTCAACGTGTAACAGAATCAGATCAACCAATGTTTTTCAGTATGTGTGCAGGTTTTGGGTGCCAATGCAATCTTGCAGTTCAAAAACACCTCTGCTGTGCTTCAGTGAGGTCAAATCATGAAGCAATGGCAGACATGCAGAGCACGCCATTTGATGCATTGCTGATGCTGGATTTCACATCCTTGAAACCTGAACACCCTTGACATCTCACAAGATTTTGCAAACAGTGCAACCGCTTGCCTTGCAACCCCCATATGAGGGTTGATGCTGAGACTGCCAACCAGTTTGAAGGTGGTTCATAGTGGCTCATGAGTGTTTCAGAGTTTCATTCTTCCACATGGTTCAGCAAATTCAGGCATATCCTTTCTCATGACCCCCCCCCCCGCAATCCCACCCCCCCTGCTATTCCAGTCACTCACCTGGCAAGGGTACATGCTTCTCTCGCCGCACTTTACATACAAACTTGAACAATATCTCGTCGCAGTTCAGGTTCTTCTCATGCTCCCATGTGGTGCCATTAGGGCTGTCGTGGCTGGACCAGCCCTTCCACTTCACCTTGAACTCCAGCCAGCAATTGCTGTCCTTCAGGGCTTCTAGCAGGTTGCCCTTGTCCTGCCCTGCATGTACACAACAGCCCTGTTTGTTGCATGCCACTGAACATGAAGTTCTGTTTCAAACCCTGTCCTCTTCTTCCCTGTCCTCTTCTTCCCTTCACATGGATGTTGTAACGGCCCATTGCTGTGAATGTTGCTCCTGCTGCTGTGAATGTTGCTCCTGCTGCTGAATGTTGCTCCTGCTGCTGAGCGATGCTCTTGCTGGTGACTGTTGCTGCTGCTGTACATGGCTATCATATTGCTACGGCTGCTGACGTCTATGATTGCTGCTGAAGTCTGCTGGACATTGATGTCAATGCTGCAAGCTGTCTTCATCTGCATATGGGGCTACAGGCAGTCATGATGGCTGAGAAGAGGCATCTGGACAGATTTGCTGAGGCAGATGCCTGTCAAGATGCCTCTTCTCAGCCATCATGACTGCCTGTAGCCCCATATGCAGATGAACACAGCTTGCAGCATTGACATCAATGTCCAGCAGCAATTGTAGACTTCGGCAGCCGTAGCAATATGGTAGCGACATACCGCAGCAGCAACATTCACCAGCAAGAGCAACATTCAGCAGCAGGAGCATCATTTACAGCAGCAGGAGCAATCGGCTTGTGCAGCAGCCCTTCCTCAGCCATTGTCCCCAACTTATGCATCGGTGCTGCTCTGCCAATGAGCCATAGCCTCAGTTATGACAGCATTGATAGATGCAAAACAACAAAGAGGTACAGAAATGTCACACACATGCCTATGATCTTTAAGTCTGTTTGCAGCTTATAAAAGTGGTACCTTGCGTGCCTCTTTTTGCATTGTCAGCAATGCGCACATTGACAATGTCCTCGACATCCCACTCCTTCTGATCTTCTTCATCCTCATCAGCATCTGCAGTCTCTGCATGAACTGGCCTTCTTCTTTGCCCCTTGGCTTTGCCATTCCTTCTTCTCTTCTTCCCTTTCCTCTGCTTCCCAGAATCCTCTTCAGGTCCATCACCTTGCTCCTCTGCAAGCAATGGTTCAGCTGCAAGCGTGCTGTCTGCTTCCGTCTGACCTTCTTCTCCTTTGTCATCAGGTGGAGTCCATGACTCAGGGAATCTATCTGACAGCTGTTTGAACTTCTTGCAAAGCATCAGCCATTCATCAACGCCCATACACCGCACCTGCAAGCAATTAGGCAAGAGAATTAGGCAATTAGGCAATAATTAGGCAAGAAATTGTGCATATGCCTGAATCTACTGCAGCAGGCAGCTTCAAGTTGTGTGACACACCCTCAGGTACATGCTTGAAGATTGCATCAGACACGCACAGGACACAGTCGCAAAGTTGCTGAGTACACAGCAGAGTGCCTGCACTGCTTGGCGAGCTGTTCATAAAAAAGTGCTGACACTTGCTTGCGTTTCATGGCAAGGCACGGAGGCAACAAAGATCAACGCCACGACTGCTACGGGCTAACGTCTGTTGGTGCGAACAGTGCGCGCACTGCTAGACAAAATACTAACAGACAGCGCCAGAGTGAGACATGCTCAATCATGCAGATAATGGCTTTGTTGAGCAGTACAAAGTTCACAGCTTGCATATGAAAGCTACTCAATGAGCAACTCATCAAAGGATTTGTCTCAAGAAGGTTTAGCCTGCATCTTGGCTCCTTTTTGTTGCCCCCAATCTCTTGAGTAAACTGGGAACAGACAGCTTTGGCTGGCTAGATTTGGATGGTTAGATTTGGATGGTTAGGTTTGGGTAGTGAGGTTTGAGTAATTAGGTTTGGGTGGTTAGGTTTGGGTGGTAGGGCCAAAGTTTGCTCTCATGAACTGACTCGACCTGGGTGTTTGACAGGGTATGCACTCATGCAATACAAGGACTCACCACAGCATGCAAGGTGAAATTTCATCCGTGACCATGACTCACCGTTGCATCTGGGTAGTTCACTTGGAAGCTCTGACACATGGCCTCGACGCTGTCCACGGCCCACTGGGTCTTGATCTGCACCTTGTTGGTCTTCTGATCAATGAATGACATGCCGCCGCAGCCGCAATATAGATCAACTGCTTGCAGTTTCTGCAAGAAGTGAGCAGGATGCTAAGGGCGTACTAGCACAAAGGGGACATACTGATGCTGGGGGAAACTGGATTCAAAACAATAACAACAAAATGGGACAAACATAGATGTTAGCAACAGAGCCTTTTTTTGAGGCTTCAGCATACAAAAGCTGATGCAGACGTGCGGACACTGGCGCTTCAGTACCATGACATAAATCTTTCATGTTTGGGGGTTGATGCCAACAATCACTGTCATGGGGATCATCGGGTATCAGCAAATCTCAAAATTTCCCCAAGACAACAGCCTTGACCTAAGCAATACAGAAGTTCAGACAAAACAGACTCTTCACTCTTGACGGGGAACATCAGCTTTACCCTAGGCAACATCAGCTTACCCTAGGCAACATGAGCTTACCCTAGGCAACATGAGCTTACCCTAGGCAAGCCAGCAGACACCGTCTTGAGGAAGCCAGGTTCTGAGCCTGTGGGGTACTTGTCAGTGAAGGAGAAGAAGCGGTTATCGTGCTCCTGATTCCACCAGTAGTCACATGTGCCAGGGTCCCCCCACCCCGGCCTCACATGCTTCACTGTCACCCTCCTGTGGCCCACATGAATCAGACCGCATGATAGAAACATTGTATGTATATGTTTATGTTGGAGATTTTATGATGTGCCAGCAGACATGCCAGGAAGGCTAAAAGCATGTACAATGCATTGATGACAAGACCACGAGACCCATGCATCTTGGAAACTGAATTTGCAAGAGTCCAACTTTCTCTGCGCTTGTTGGCAATTGCATATGGGGCCAGATATGGTTGTCATGTTCAAGTTGCTCTTGTGCACTTACTTGGCAATTGCATTTAGCGATTGTGTGGTGCAGCCATCAGCCGCGTACACCTGGTTGTCATGCTCTGAGGCACGGAAGATGCGGTGTGGCTCCAAGAACACCGGGTCAACTTTGCCCCCGTCTTTGCTTGTCACCGCCAGAGCAGTGTTCCACAGGGAATAGAACCAATGACCTGTGAAGTAGTGGCCGCCCTGCAGCATATCAAGTGAACTTTTCAACCTGGATGCTGCTGACATGAGTCTAGGTGGGCATGGGAAAAGCAACACATTGGTGCAGGAGGTATGCTGACATGCTGGGAATTCTGCAGGCACTAATACATAGAACAGTGATTGTTGAGTTGAGCCAATTTCTGAGAGTGCGGTGATACTGTGCCCAGTGCTCTCTCACGTGCCAAACAATGTTGTCATGTCAGCGTGATGAGAGCAGTACGTCGCTCTTGCTGGTGCTCTTGATGGTGATGTACCTGAGCATCTTCAAACAATTCAGTGACTTCCATGATCCAAGTCCTGTCATTGCCATCAGCGTCCTTCTTACCGCTGTAAACCTCTACAAAATCACCTAACCCAACCTGCAACATGTAACTCATCACAGCATGCACCAAAATGCAGTGCATAGGCAGTGTGCAAACGCAGATCGTGCAGGCAACCCAATCAGGCTCATGCAGGATGCGGCAACCAATGTCGGAAAGACATCCAGCGTTACCTTCCCAACCTCTGCAACTTCTGCAGCAGTGTAATGAGCCACCACAGCATCATCGTCATACACCTGCTATCACGGTATTGACGTTGTCTCCGTAGTGATGCATTCATTGTGTGAGACAACATGCTGAGAGGCCATAATTCGAACATACTTTCATGCAAGAGCAGGAATCGCTGGTGCACACCTGAAAGCCCTTTTGCTGCTTGACAGCAGTCGATGCGCCGTATATACGGCCCCACCGTGCATGTGCAAGCTCCTGTACATCACAGCCTGACGTGGAATCGCTGCGGTAAGCACCACCAATGCTGACCTGTTATGCTTTGTTTTACCCACCTGCGCTATCGGATCTCCGTACCAGCAAGAATCAGGATCGCCATCGGTGGAAGCAGCATTGGCAGCTTCAACAGCATCTGCGGTGAGCGGCTTTTGACGACGTTGTCGTTTAACAGACATCCCAATCTTTCCAACGTCTGCAGCGCACGGCAGGCGTCAACAAGCTCCTCTATTGGCCCTTAAACTTGGCGGAGCAGGTCAACATACCTGTTGCAGCGATCCGTTTTCTGCTGTGGATTTTTTGAGAGGAGTGTGGCTTATCGAAATGAAAGGCGCCTGCTATCGAACTGCCTGCCTGCAGCGTGTCGGGTGAGGATGTCGGTGTTGCCATCGAATGGCTCGATAACAACCAATTTCTACCCCATTGCCTTGACGTCGCAGCTAACCCAGCAGAGGGATGTATTGCCAGGCATTTCTTGGTGCCTTTCGACGGGCCAGCAGCTGCCGTTGATCGCTGCTGATGTGCAGTCCGCCTCTGCAAATGCGCAGCATCGCATGTGAGCTCCTCGCCTAACTTCTGCTCAGCACCTCTGAGCTTGCTGCGCTGCGCTGCAAATATGCAGTTTGCGCTAACTCCGCAGTCAACAGACAGACGCGCAAAAAACTGCTGTCCCGGGTAGAATTTTGCCAGGCCAGCAAGCGCATCGGCTTGTCATTCAGAAGGTGCTGAGTATTGTTGAGCTTGCTGTCTGTCTGTGTTCCCCTGGTCTGCTCTGTGCAACTGGGCCGTACGTGGAATCCGACGCGCATCGAGATGGACTTTTGACCATTCGCCACAAATTGCTGATTTGTCTTGACCATGATGCCAGAGACCAATGTGTTCCAAGCTGCTAAAGGTCTCAAGGTCAGTCCTGATTCTGCCAAAAAACAGCTCTCACAGCGTGTCTGCTTGCGGACAATCTTCTTGGTCACACTCTGTGCCACGGACCTATGCAGATTGGTTCGTTTGACGTCGTAGGCTGTCCTAGTGTCAAGACTGCAAGACAGGGATGCAGGCTCTCAGACCTGTGAGAGCTTGATGAAGGCAGTGCTTGTGTGTGATAAGTTCCTGACTGGAGCTCAGGGCACTCAAGCAGAGCTGGAGGTTTTGAAGTCCCAAGTGAAGCTGACTTTGGCAAAGCAGGTTTCATTGTTTACCTTTGAAGCCTGGGCGTCACTGTTGTTGCCAGTGTCTTGTTGTTGTGTTGGAAATCTTTTGCCTGCAGGCATTGCAAGCAGCACCTGGTCTGACGCAGCATGCATGTGAGCCGCCTATCTAGTGCTGCTATGACATGTGTGAGTCCATGTCCTAAGCATTTTGAGGAGTGCATATGCACATTTGCAAGGCAGTTTGCTTGCAATATGAATTTGCCCGTCACAACTGCATGTTGTCACACAGCTTGACAACCATGTCACCCAGAAGCTTTGCTATTGTCAACCTGTACAGGATGACTAGGGCACATGAAACCACCTCACCGGGCAGCTTTACAGGCACCCCAAATGGCCAGATAGTATGTAGCAACAGCATTGGCAGCCAGAAGCAGTGACATCTGCTCGCTGAGCAACAGTATCAAACTGCTGCTTAGCCTAGAGTGTCCTGGGAACTGCAATGCAGGCGTCTACCAAACGCAAGACAATCAGGCCACAAGCAGTGCTGCCATCTGCAGCTGCAGCTACGGCAAGGCGCACAGCGTCCACATCTGCGGAGCTGCATTCACAAGACTCATGTGTACGCCTCTCATTTGGTCACACACAAGCCTGCATGTCTGCTGTTGATGCAACATCTCTGCATGTCCTAGCATGCAATTAGCACCTGTGCATAACTGCTTAACCAGCCTTGCGATCACTTTTGCACTTCAGGTCTATGTCTGCATGTGCTTGTATGTATTGTGCCAAAGCCTATATTTTTCTGCTCCACTGATCATGTTCAAGATCGTAGAGCTGTCCTAATTTGTATACTGCAATTGGCTAGACATCGTATCATGTCTGTGCATTCAACATGTTTTGTATTCTGTGTACAGGCAAGCAGCCGTTCTTCAGCTTGGCTTCCTCTGCCAGGCATTCTGCTAGAGCCCAGGGCACATGTGCAGTATGGAGACTTCGACAAGATGGTCCTCATGCAGGCATGCCCCGCACATACAGCTCACCCATCTGATCTATCTGTCTATCTGCCAGTCTGTCTGTCTGTTTCCGTCTGTTTCTGGCAGGCTGGCTGGCTCTCTAGCTGTCGTTTGTCTGTCTGCCTGCCCTTGAATCTGTTTTGTTGCTCACCACTTTGGTTGTGTGCTTGTGCTTCGGCGCAGCTCATCAACTGCATGCCTGCCTCTTATTTAGCTTTTGAGATTATTCCTTTCATCCAACATGCTCAACTCCACCCTTGACGACCATCTTGTCTGCATTCACTCTGACTGGTGAGCCAAGCCGTGTCTATTGTCACATGCTCTCAATGAATGCATTATTGCATCCAAGATGTACAAGAAACATACGTGCAGGATGAGCAAGCTCACAGGGAGAGTCAAAAGGCTAAGCAAAAGGCCCAAAGCAAGCAGGAAATGGTCAAGAAAGTTCTAGAGGACCAGCTGAGTCAGGTCCAGCAGGAAAGGCATGCGGCAAGGGACCAGAAGAAGAAGGAGGCGGCTGAGCTGAAGGACTCAATCAGGCAGTACGAGGAGGAAGAGGTCCAGAAGTGGCAGCAGCATAAGGAGCAACAGGCCAAGACCAAGCAGATGTACAGTCAGCAGGCAAGTCAAATCAACACCAAGGGCTTGTACCGATCAGAGCAAATCACTCTGACAAAAGCAGACACACCAAGAGTTGCATTGTGAGCGCACATTTATTGCAAATTCATGCTGGAAGTAACAAACCCCAGCAAGCAGCCTATCTGCAGGTCAGATGCTGCTGCTTGAAGTCCTGTCATGCACTGGATCTGTTTATCATTCGTTGCCTGCATGTATGTCAACAATTGTGCATGTCATGAGCCATCACGTGATCTGGGGGGTGTGTGATAGCAGCTTTGGTGTTTTTCCAGGTGGCAGAAGCCCGGCAAAGGCACCAGGCTGAGCGGGAGGAGATCCAGCGGGAAAACGCACTGGAGCGGCGGCGTCTGGTACAGGAAGAACGGCAAGCTGCTGCCGAAAGGGTACATAACCCTCAACAGCCCTGCAGCATGGGCACATCAGGCTTGTTTGTGTACCATCAACCTGCGTCAACTCATCCCCTGGCTGAGATCACTGCACTGCTGCCGAGTTGCACAGCATCTGCCGTTGGCAGCCGGTGCAGCTGTGGTCAGAAGGCCTTGGTTGTTCTGTCTTGCTGGCATGGCTTTGCACAGGGGTCGTGAATGCTGCGGAAAGTCACAGCATGCTGGTCAGACTACAGTGGCATCAAAGCGACGCTCTGCTATGGTCATCCCAAGCCAGCTTTGCAGCATCAGATCAGCCTGCTTGCAGCAAAGCTGTGCCCTGAGGGCATTGAGGCTGCCCTCAAGCAGGGCCCAGACTCTCCTCAAGCATAGCCTGCTCAGTAAGCCAGAGCTGCACTGTCCCTGGCTTGGTGCTGACGTGGCTTGTTGAGAGCCAGGGATGGGTCCACAGCAACTTCAACAGCCAATCAGTGCAGCACAGCTCTGCAACGTCCATGCCGACTAGACTAGACTCGACTCGACTCGACTCGACTCGACTCGACTCGACTCGACTCGACTGGACTAGACTAGACTAGACTAGACAGCTGTTTCTGACACCACCAAAGTCTGGCAGAGTTGGGTACGCCCAAAGCAGGCAGCCTCATTTGGTCATGCACCTGGCCAGCGTTGTTTTATGCAGCGTCTGGGTCATCACAGAGTTCATGCAGGTCTCTGTGTTATTAGGCTTGCTGACAGGGAGCTCAGTGCAGCAGTGTCATTGCCACAAATGTTGCATCATTTCAGTGGTACCGCACTAGTATCTGATGCAGCAATCGTGCAGCAATATCAGCAGCGCCTCTTTCTGTGTTGTAGGAAGGAGGCACCAGCTATACTTGGCACTTCGTCAGCACATGCTTTCTGAAACTTTGTACACAGTCCCAAGTGGTCAAGATCTTCACAGATGTTTTTCCTCAATTATGCAGCAGTCACCCAGCTATGCAGCAAGGCTCAGGGACTACTCCAAAGGCACTCTGCAACCTGCAACCTTTCCATGGAATGTTCAGAGACAGGACATAATGTGTAGGAGCTACATCAAGTCGCTGGGTTTTGATGCTGTTGGCACTAATCAGGATAATTGTCGGCCTTTCAGCATCTGGCTTATGGCTTGACACTCACGGTCTCATGGAGTAGTCATATGCCTTTCAGGAGCACAGCCTTGACTTGACTGATCCCTTTGTCTGATTGAACATGTGTACATCATGTCACCTTGTGACATGTCGCCCTGCATCTGAAGCCATCCAACCCGTTGTGCATCATCTTAACATAACAATACCATCCGCACCAACCTGTATTGCTGTCAAGTCCAAAAATCCACCAAACTTCTTTGAGAACATTTGAGGTGTCACAGCTGATCAATGCACACACAGAGTCAGCTTACCAGTCTTCGGAAGTACACCTTCAGGACTTATTTTGTTGTCAGAAGTTGGAATAAAATTGAATGCATTTGCAATTGTGCTGCAGGTTGCTAAGGCTGAGCAGGATAAGGTGATGCTGGCCAAGGTGACCCGTGACAATGACTTGCGCCTGCAGCAGAAGGCGCAAGCTGCAAAGCAGGCCAAGCTGGAAGAGCAAAGGCACAACAGCACATCCCTTGTTCTGAGTACCAATGACAAGACACGCCTTTGTTTGGCTACCCATGACAACACATGCCTTTCTCTAACTACCCATGACAAGACAATCCTTGTTCTGACTATGCATGCAAACACATCTCCTGTTGTCTACCCACGACACCCCACCCCTTGTTCTGATTTGCTGGGTTGCTGGCCTGGCCAAGCACACTGCTAGCAACCAAGTCTTGTAGAGAGTCACTTTTGCACTGGCATAGAATGAAAGGTCCATTGTGATGGAGATCACCTCTTCATTGTATGGAAATGCGCTGGTCCAGCTGTGGCTGCATGGTGAATGGTTACAGTGGGGGACCTGATTACAACAACCATGCAGTCCGCCTTGTGGCGCCAGCTTTTTTGCATGCTACATCAATGTGCCCATAGCATCAGTGGCCGAGTTTAGCAAAGTCGCTTCCACACAGAGTTGCTACACAAATGTGCAGTTCAGAGTCATTTACAAAAGCTTATGCCTGATGTTCAGGCACTTGTCTGCCTTTTCTTCATTGTGGCATGCTTGCCCCATCATGCAGACTGTACAGTGGCCATTGTATCCACAGTCTGCCAGCAATTTATAGGCTCAATATCGACTGATCAGATGTGTCTGTCACTGTGTCAAGAGCTCTGTAATTGTCGCTGCTGCTGTGTGTCATGGCACAGCCAGAAATTGCAGGCATTGTGTGACAAAGGCACAAACAGCATGCTGAAGCATGGTTGTTTGCAGGTTGAACGCTGAGTACCAAGCAGAGCAGGAGAGACAGGAGCAGAAGCGTATTGATGATGTCAAGGCTAGGGAAGCCAAGTCTCGTGCAAAATTCGAGGTCCAACCCATACCCTTGCCTGACATTGCTTTGTCAAGTTGTGTTTCATGCATTGGGCACGAGCTTGCCTTTCTTTTGCTATATGTACAGCATCAAGTGCACAGCAGCATTGCACAGACTGGAAGCAAGTTGCAGTGCCTTTGGCACTTTGCAAAAGACAGTTGAAAGTATCGACAGTATAAAGTAATAATTATTATTATTATTGTTATTATTATTATTATTATTATCATTATTATTTGAAAGTATGATATAAGGCAGTAAAAGGACAAGGCATTTGTCTCCAGATCCTGCTTGGCATCGGGGTCTTCCAGCACAGTCACTGTAAGCAAAACACAGCAGTGGCATATATCAAGTGCTCTGTTTTGATGTCTGTCTGAGATAGCAGCATCATACAAGTCTGTTGTGCCTGGGCATCAGAGATTGATTGGAACTGCCTTTGCACATGGCAACCGGGCGTCCCATGAAGCAGACAGCTTTGCAACAGCCATTGGCATCTTCTGCTCTTACAGATCGAGCCATGCTGTCTTGCAGATGGCCGGTGGGAGTGCGCTGTCCAGGCGTCTGTCTGAGATAGCTGCCATGGACGAGGTCAAGGCTGCCAAGATGCAAGCAGAGTATGAGGCTCAACAGGACGCTGCCCTGCAGAAGAAGAAGAGGGACAGGCAGGAGCAGCAGCAGCTGCTGCTGCGCACAAGACAGCAGCAGGTGCTTCACGCTCTGCAGAGACTGCGTTTGTCTGTGCATGCATGTGTGGCCGTGGAGTTGGTGTGATCACATTATAGCCTGATGATCTGTGTCGAGATATTGTTGCTGTGCACAAGGCAGCTGCCAGCGCACAAGTGATCCTCAGTCCAAATTGACAGCAATGGTGCATGATGAATGGCAGGTTCTGCATGACGTAGCCCCACCTGCATGACCAGTTGACACACAGTAATATGCTTGACCACAGAAGCATTGGCAAGCAAAGACTCTCACTTAAATACATTTTAGTTCTTGTGTCTTGCATCCGTGGAGTGCTTGTCGTGGTTGCAGATGCAAGAGCGCAAGCAGAAGGAGGAAGAAGAGCAGGCTGCTGACAGGAAGCTGGCTCAGCAGGCGAACCAGCAGAAAAAGCAGTATGATGAGGAAATCAAGGCAAGCAAGGCAGCCTTGAAGCTGCAGAAGAAGTCATTGCTGAAAGACCTAGAACAAGGCATGAAGATTGAGGCAAAACAACGGTTCAGAGATCAGAGAGGAATGGTTGATGAGAAGGATAGATGGCTGCACAAGCCAGTGCTAGAAGGCAAATCTGCTGCCTTTGTATAGAGTTGACTCAATTTTATAAAGGCAGCTGCAGATTGTATGCTGCCATACGTCATGCGTGTATCATGCATGGTCATGTTGTACACAAACGGTAGTGTAAGTTTCCAATCAACTGCTTACGTCAACATGGAATGCTTTTGTTTGCAGCAGGACTGAAACCAACATCCTCAACCAATGGAGAGACAGATGACAGTACACTATCTAGGTTAAAGTGCATGCTAGTGGTTCCGGAGCATCGCCATTTTTGCCACACCGTGGTGACGCCCACGGCCACCAGTGCATACTTTCTAAGCGTTGCTGCATTGTTTTCCGACGCAAGTCCGCGCTGCAAAATCTTGGACACACGTAACCTTGGTCCCGTGCAGGCCTTCCCAATGTGACCACTGTTTGAGCTGTCAAGCAGAATGCTCGCGAGCTGTCACTGCAAGTATTGACGTCCAGCGCACAGTTTCTACCATGTCAAGCTGTCATCGGACACAGCACACAGCGAATTGTCCTGTTTCGGCCAGATTTAGGTTGCCGCAGCGTCTGCGCTTCAAGGCTGTACACGGTCACAAACAGCAGTTAAGGAAAAAGCCTTCAGTACTCGTCAGTGCACATAGAAGCGGTCATTCCAATCACACTTGTCGTCTTCTTCGCGAGGCTCGTCAACCACATGTTGCCTGCTCAGCAGCAGCTGCACCAGCTGAGGTAAAACCTGCTGAACAGCACGGTGAGAATATTCCTCGTGGAGACACAGCAGGCGCCAACTTGATTCTGGAGAATGTCACAGTACAGGCTGGCCACAGAGACTTGCTTGAGGTGATTTGTGCTACCCATTTCTGACTCAGATCACGCCAGACTCCACCGCTGCTGTCACTGGGCTGGATCTACAACTCTACCTGTGCTTACAATCTGTGACCTCTGTAACCTCTTGCAGGATGTGTCCTGGCGCCTTATGCCAGGACAAAGAGTAGGCCTAGTAGGTGCCAATGGCTGTGGCAAGTCTACTCTTCTCAGATGCCTGTCAGGCCACCGAAGGGTGGACAATGGCAGGCTGGTGGTCGGCAACCGTGTTGAGATGGGCTACCTGGAACAGACCGCAGTCTCAGGGTCAGACAGGACGGTGTGGGAGGAAGCACGCTCCAGAATGACAGAGCTGATTGAAGCTGAAGCTGCCATCGACGCTGCTTCTCAAGCTGCTAGTCTAGGTACACTCCAGCACTCACCTCCAGGTTTGGTCACTGCACTTGGCACACAGCAATGTAGATGCAGTCCTCCTGCCTGCTGCAAAACGCATGTGACTGTAGTAAGCAAGATACCTTTGCGTACACAACAGTCAATCTCGATCTGATATCATTCTTGAGTCAGGGTGATGCACAGATCGTGAGCATCTCTGTGATCACGAATGTGCTTGATCACTGATGAGTTGAAATGGCACACTCTGCTAAGCACTGCAAGTGGCTGTTGAGCAAAGTTCTGGTCATTCATGACTCGTGGATTGGCACTCTGACGAGCCCCATTTAGTCAGGCGGCAAAAGTCTTGAGCAGCTTCTCTGTCTGGAGCCGTCACGTGAATTGGTACTTTAACGCACAATCAGCCCTCAAATCTAAATCCTAAAGGGGCACGTGACACCTTTCCAATTTTACCTTGGTCTGGTGGCTTGGCACCTAGCACTCTCACAAGCACTGTTTGTGCAGGCAGCAAAGGCGCAGATGATGGTCTGCAAGCGGCTATGGACAAGTTCGAGGCAGCAGGCGGGTATGACGCAGACAAGCGCATTGCCAATGTGCTGACAGGGCTGGGATTCAAACAGGAGGAGTGGAACAAAAGCTGCAGTGAATTCAGTGGTGGTTGGCAGGTGCACCTGCTGCAGACAACATTGTACCCATGTATGCACGCAGACAACACCATGCCCATGCACAGAGACAACACAACCTTGCCATGCATGGATACAGCACGCCTGTGCCATGCACGGAGACAACACAACCTTGCCATGCATGGAGGCAACACGCCTGCGCATGACAACACCACACCTGTGCATGCTGGCTGCTGCGGATGGCAGCATAATGACTTGCGTCTTGCTGCGAAAAGCTGGTAGTCATTGGAAACTCCTTTCAGACAGTTGTAGCTGCTCATCAAGCACTGAAGAGCTCTTTCAAACAGCTGCAGTTGAAGAGCCGTATACTCATCCCATGCAACGCTTTCACAGCGTCCTTTCTCTGACCTGCTGCCACCCTGGTGAACACAGCTTGCAGAAAGGAAAAGACAAGAAAGGTGTTTGCCTTTCACTCATCTCAACAGGAGTCTCCTGAGGCGGCAGCCCAGAACATCACAGCTTGCTGTGTATGCTGCGATGATGTGTAGCTCTGTGACAGCACTTACAGTTTTCCCACACATCAAGGCAACACCATGCAACTTGCTACATCTTGCTCGTGTTACTTCCCTACAACAGTCAAAGCCAGAAGGCTCACCCAAAGAGGCTACCAAGTTGCAGCTATCACCTTGTTGCCTGATTGAGTTGTTGACAAGATGACAGCCCCCATTCAGCAGCCTCCTCAGGTGGAGCTTTTGCCACTGGTACAGCGAGACGCTGCAAGCAAGATACAGCACTTGAGGCGCCGCGTGGGCTTCAGCCTACAACAAGGGAGCTACTCAGGACTGTATGTAACTGACAACAGGATAAGATGCGTGTGTAGTGAAATGAAACAAATAGTGTGCACAGTCTCCTTGACACCTTGTTTGTGCATGCAGATGCGCATTGCCCTTGCTCGGCTGCTGCTTGGACCTGCTGGTCAGAGCGCCAGCAGTGGAGGTCAGGGCGGATTGCTGCTGCTGGATGAGCCCACCAACCACCTTGATAGGTACACATGCCACTCATGTGTCACCCTGTCTGTAAGCCCAGGTCCTACAGTGTGTGTGTGTGCAAGCTAGCTTCAGTCAATGTGCTGAAGGAGGACCAGTAGAGACTGCAGCATGCAGTACATGCATTTGTGTGCAAACTTCAGAAGGCAGCACTGATTTTTTTGTATAGTCCAGCAAAAGGCAGCACAAATGGTCAGGCAGGACTGGTGAGGTTTGGCGAAAAAAGTCCTGTAAATGCTGTCAAGGCTGCATGGCTTGGCAACCATGTCAATGTCACAGTCATTGCAGTGACGCAATCCTTGAGCAACAGCTGCTGCTCTCCATCCTGCCACTAGCTTGCCAAGCACTACTTGACTTGTTGACTCGTTGGTACAATGTGCATGTTGGCAAGCGCACTTTATCAAAATGAGAGTGGCACTGGAAATCTGCTGCGTGCTTGCAGTGCGGCATGTAAGTGGCTGGGGGCATTCCTGCGTAACTCCTCTGGCGGGGCTGTAATCGTATCACATGACCAAGATCTGCTGCAAGATGCATGTGACCAGATAGTAGAAGTACGGGGTCGGCAGTTGCACCATTACGCCGGTGACTACAACCTCTTCTTGGAACAGCGTGAGCTCCGAAGCCAACAAGCTGCATCAGCAGCCGTGACACAGGGCAAGAAGATTGCCGAATTGGAAGGGTTTGTGGCCAGGTTTGGAGCCAAGGCATCTAAAGCGTCACAGGCACAGTCTAGGGCGAAGCAGCTGGAGAAGATCAAGAGCAACATGGTAGCTGCGCCGGCAGCTTCTGCTGGGGATGGCCCTGGGGATGCAAGAAAGGTGACCAGTTCATGGCCAGTTCCATTGCTCAATGTTATTATTGCAGTGGGCTGCAATCATGCTTTATTACAGCATAATCAAAACATGCAAAGCTTGCTCACCTTTTCAATCCCTCTTCATCCCTTGTATTAATTTTGGCACAAGGATGTCATGACCTGTGCAATGACAGGCAATGAGCTTTGGCATGGATGATGCACACATGTTTCTGTGGGCATGCACGCTGACAGAAGATCACTGTCTTTGGTTGGCACACCCAGATTCATACTATTGAAATAATTTGACATGACTTGACTTGATGTGAGCTGATTTGCCTGAGTTCACTCCAAACTGATCCAGGTCATGTCAAGTCCAGTCAATTTGATAGCATGAATGTCGGTGCGCCAAGCAGTCTTCTGTCAGCATGAATACTTGCAAAATTATCTGTTGGAATCATGTGCTCAAAGATCATTGTCTGTCATTACATAGGTCACAATATCCTTGTCATGTCCTTGTCTGATGTCCAAACTGTACATGTGGTTGTTGACTGAGTCACAGTTGCATTGAGTTGTTGGTTTGGGTGAGCTGGAATACGAACTGAAGTGAGTCGGGTGGTGTAGGTAGCCCTGAAGCTGCCAAAGGCGCCCCCTTGCCACCAGGAAGTCCTCATCATGGAGGTGAGCAAACGCTGTCCTTTTCGTTGACAAATGAGCACTTGCTAGCGTGGCACATCGCTTGCAGTTGCTTGGCGTCTTCATGCTGGCCCTGCTGGCATGGGTGCTGTCAAGGACAGCCAAGGCGTTATCATGAGGGGGTGTTCGACATGACACATCCGTGTGAAGCTTCTGTCATCATCAGATGCCTGGACAATAATAATCACAACAACAGTAATAACAATGATGATAATAAGTAATAATAGTGATAACCACAATAGCAATAACAATCATAATGATAATGATTACAACAACAACAATATTGTGTTTGTCATGATGATGCTGTGGCTCTCTCTGACAGCATCAGCTCCTGTAGGACCAGCGTGTAAATCACAGTAATAATGTGTATGCTTTCCGGTTCATGATGAGCTAGGTACGTGCAGGGCAAGTCCTGTCTCTCCAGAGCAATCTGTTCTGCGCATCCCTAAAAGGTCAGTTGATGTGACAGTTGTGACAGTCACCTAACGCAACATCATTGAAACTAGACCTAGGGCGGCCAGGTGGGTGACATGCACCCTGTCAAATGGCATCATTACATCAGGTTGACCTTTTGCACAAGCATGCTGCCCCCCTAGGGTGGGTGAGCCCAGTGGGCTGAAGGAGCCTCTTCTGATCAAATATCGACAAACAGGCAGAACAGTCTCAGAGTTGCCTTGTGCACATGCAGGATGCCTCCATAGGGTGGGGTGAGCCCAATGGGCTGAAGGACCCCCTGCTGACGGGGGTGAAACTGAAGGTAGAGAAAGGGCAGAGGGTACTGGTGCTGGGCCCCAATGGGGCTGGC
>JAABUH010002442.1_pt1 | contig 17848 bp, 17 predicted proteins | sample 5559121 | NCBI WGS metagenome assembly JAABUH01 (sample SAMN10711871, study PRJNA513364) | rock metagenome | isolation source: Antarctica rocks | place: Antarctica: Victoria Land, Battleship Promontory nord | collected 2015-12-28
CGCCATCAAACGTTACATCGCCGAGCATAATCTCAGCTCAAAGCCGTTTGCCTGGACCAGGGACCCCAACGCAATCATCGCTTCCGTCAAACGAGGGCACCAAGCGTTAGATTCTATCCACTAGTGGGATGGAGTTTGCGAGCTGCGTTGCATGTAACAACGGAACCCGAGCGGCTGATACAGTCGCGAGTTTCGTCGCACGCATGAACCCAGTCGGTGATATCTCAGACTTGGAATACAAAGAGCTAGTCGGAAAGCTCCGCCTTATAAAGATGCACGCTCCTGGCGTGCTGGAGGAATTGTTCGGTCACGGAAAAAGCCGTGACGAGTGTGTAAGAACTAAAGGCGATGTGCTTAAACCGATGCGAACTGCCGAGATCGATGGCCCATTGCTGAAAGCATATCTAAGCGTCTTTTCCTCGAAAGTAGCCAGTCACGACATTGTCCAGTCCACGCACTGCTAAGTAGATGAGGCCGCCCGTTGTCAGCAGAAAAGCGTCAGGGGAGTAGCTATCTGCCAGCCTATTGTAGAAGAAGCCAAACCCAGCCGGGCTGGTGTTCACCGTCGGCGTCGTCGAGGGCGCGGTCGTGGTCGGCGGCCTCAGTGCGCTCGGGGCCGCGCTCTTCAGCATCGGCATACCGCACCACAGCGTGGCTTCGGTGGCAGGCCTGCTGATCACCACGGAGGCCATGGTTGCCGAGACTCCGAAGAAGGACTCGCCGGCGATGCCGGGTGGCGGCGGCATGGGCGACATGGGTGGAATGGACTACTGATGACCCAACTCGAGACGGGGAGCGATCCCGTCTCGAGCGGCAAGTCTCCCCTGCGCTGGCGGCTCTACCGCCCGTGCAGGGGACCAGCATGTTGCGGAGCCCCGGGCCGGGATTGATCGTCGGCGCGGCCGAAGGCGACCCGAACTGGGATAGCTACCCACAACCAGGTCGGGCGCGGTGCGGTCGCAGGCTCGTCTACAATGTTGTTCATCTCCCCGCTCTTGGCCGTGTTTTCAGGCCGTCTGTCCCTCTATCGCGGATAGCGAGCGTTGGCATTGCCCACAATCTTCGGTGCTTCTATCCCGCATGGCTTTCGTAGCTCGCGATCGTTGATAGTGTCTCAGCTTGAAATTGGCCAGGGTTGACCGACCGCTCGCGTTCCGCTCCAGCGAGTCGAGGTAACCCCGATAAGGCGCACGTCTCGACGTCCTACGTTGAGCGTCAGAACCTCACCATGTCGATACACATGCGCCAGTTCACTTGATTTACCAACGGGTTCTTTAAGAGTTCGAGATCCACGCCCACATGGTCGCTTGCTACATGGTCGCTTTCTACATGGTCTGATACGACGTCGTCCGCATCCAAAAGACGCCCCGCTGCACCCTGGAGAAGGCGGCGGGTGTCATACGACCTCCTGTTGATCAGCTCTGTTTTGTGGTTTTGGGCCATGAGTGGAACGAGGTACGAGACCTGATGGCAGGTGCTCGCCGGCCTTGCCCCGCTGGACGCCGCGAAAATCAGATCCTCCTGGCGTTCGTGCTCTCGACGGCGGCTTCCTGGGCGGTGTCATCGTCGCGTCCGCGGCGCTGCGGCGGCCGACCGGTACGCCGTCAGGCGCCGAAGCGCGGCTCGGGCACGCCGCGGATGCCGAGGTCGCGGATGGCGAAGAGACTCCCGCGCAGCACCCCGTCGCCGGGAAAGCGGGGCAAGGGCGGCTTGGACATCGAGGTGACGTAGAGCACGTCGAGGTCCGGTCCGCCGAACATCACGCTCGTGACCTTCTTCACCGGCATGTCGATCACCCGGTCGACCGAGCCGTCGGGCGCGTAGCGCATCAGCTTGCCGTCGTAGACCAGCGCGTTCCACAAAAACCCTTCGGCATCGACGGTGGAGCCGTCGGCCGCCCCGCCCCGCGCCGTGTCGACCGTCGCGAAGGTGTGCCGGTTGGCGATGCCGCCCGTCTCGAGGTCGTAGTCGTAGGCCCAGATCTCGCCCGACCAGGTGTCGTTGAAGTAGAAGGTGCGGCCGTCCGGGCTCCAGCACGGCCCGTTGGAGCAGATAATGCCGCTCGCGAGCGTGGTCACCTTGAAGTCTGTGCCGAGGCTGTAGAGGGCGCCGTGCGCGCCTTCCTCCATGGTGTCCATGGAGCCGGCCACGAAGCGTCCCCGCTTGTCAACCTTGCCGTCGTTGATGCGGTTGTGCGGTCGGTCCGGCTCTGGGTCGTGCAGCAGCGTCACCTCACCGGTCTTGAAGTCGAGGAGGTGGAAACCGCCCTGCAGGGACACCACCGCGCCCTCGCCATCCTTGCGCAGCGCCATCGAGCCGATCTTTTCGGGGACGTCCCAGGCGCGAACCTCCCGCCCGTCGGCGGTGGCGCGGAACACGCGGCCGTCGAAGCTGTCGATCCAGTAGAGGCGCTGCTGGTCGACGTCCCAGAGGGGACCCTCGCCAAGCGTCGTCTTCACATCCAGGAGTACGTCGATGCGCATGAGGTGTTGTCCTTTCAGCCGGCGAAGCGCGGCTCGGGCACGCCGCGAACCCCGAGCCCGTGGATGGCGAACAGCATCCCGGCCTCTACCTCGCGCGGCGGCACGCCGGCAATCGGCCGGGCCATGGATGTGACGAAGGCGATATCGAGGTTCGGCCCGCCGAAGATCAGCGAGGTGGCGCTTTCGACCGGCAGCCCGACGGTGCGGTCGAGCGTCCCGTCCGGCGCAAAGCGCAGCAGCCGTCCGCGATAGACCTCGCAGCTCCAGACATAGCCCTCGGCGTCCACCGTGGCGCCATCAGGGTAGCCGGGGAAGCCGAGCGCCGCGAAGTCGGCGAAGACGCGGCGGTTAGAGACGCCGCCCGAGGCCGTGTCGTAATCGTAGGCGTAGATGAGCTTGCGCGTCGTGTCGGCGAAGTAGAGCGTGCGCCCGTCGAGGCTCCAGCAGGGTCCGTTGGAGCAGATGATGTCGCGGTCGAGTTCGCTGACGCGGGCGCCTGGGTCGAGCCGGTAGAGGCGGCATAGCGGATCGGCCTCGCCCTCGTCCATCGAGCCGGCCACGAAGCGGCCCTGCCGGTCCACCTTGCCGTCGTTGATGCGCGTGCGCGGGTGGGTCTCGCCGACGCCGGCCAGCAGCGACACGGCGCCTGTCGTGAGGTCGAGGGTGTGGAAGCCCGCGCGCAGCGAGCAGACCACCCCGCCGCCGTTCCGCAGGGCGATCGAGCCGACTCGCTCCGGCAGCGCCCACCGGCGTCGCCCGCCATTGGGCTCTAGCCGGAACACCGCCGGGGCGAAGCTGTCGATCCAGTAGAGGGCCTGCTCGGCGACATCCCACAGCGGACCCTCGCCGAGCTGGTCCCGGTCGGCGTTGATGACCTCGATGCGCAGCATGCGTCCTCCCGTCCGGCTGGCGCGGCGTCCTGGCGTCAGAAGTTCACGTCGAGGCCACCCTTCAGCGACAGGATCTCGCGGGCTTCGTCGGGCGTCGCGACCTCGAGACCGAGGCCCTCGATGATCTGCCGCACGCGCCTCACCTGCACGGCGTTGCTCGTGGCGAGCCGGCCGGGCCCGTCCCACAACGAGTCTTCGAGGCCCACCCGCACATTCCCGCCCATGGCGGCGATGTTCATCTGGTTGCGCCCGGCACCGAGCACGGACCAACGGTACTGGTCGCCGAACAGCCGGTCGGCGGTGCGCTTCATGTGCAGCACGTCGTCCGGGTGGTTGCCGATGCCGCCCTGGAGGCCGAACACCGTCTGGATGAACAGCGGCGCCTTCACCATCCCGCGCTCGAAGAAATACCTGAGATTGTAGAGGTGCGCGGTGTCGTAGCACTCGAACTCGAAGCGGGTGTTGTTGTCGGCGCAGGTCGTCAGGATGTGTTCGATCTGGCCGAAGGTGTTGCGGAAGATAATGTCCTTGTTGGCAAGGTAGGTCCGCTCCCAGTCGTCCTTCAGGTCCTTGAAGCGGTTGAGCATGCCGAACAGCCCGAAGTTCATCGAGCCGAGATTGAGCGAGGCGACCTCCGGCTTGAAGGTCGCGGCCGGCCGCACGCGCTCCTCGATCGTCATCGTCGGGGCGCCGCCGGTGGTCAGGTTGATCACGCAGTTGGTGCGCTGCTTGATGACGGGCAGGAACTTGGCGAATGCCTCCGGCGACTGGTCTGGGGCGCCTGTCTCGGGGTCGCGGGCATGCAGGTGGACGATGGCGGCACCAGCCTCGGCTGCCCCGATCGCGGCCTCGGCGATCTCCTCGGCGGTGACGGGCAGGTACGGGGACATCGACGGCGTGTGGATCGCGCCGGTGACCGCGCAGGTGATGATGACTTTTCGCGGAGCCATGATGGGGTCCTACTCTCCGATGTCGCGGGCGGCCTGTCGCTTGTGCGCCAGGAGGGCCATGAGGCGGCGGTCGCGCCATTTCTGCCGCTCCACCAGGGCGTCGGCCGGGAGCCGTTGGCGCCGGTCGGCTTCGACACGCTCCATCACTGGACCAGTCCAGTCGACCCGGCGCTGCACGGAGGGGAAGATGTCTTCGTAGATCTGCTGGTAGCGCTCCGCATAGTCGCGCATGCCCGCCGGTGCGTTGAGGTCGATCGTCTCGAACGGGCCCATGAAGGACCAGCGCAGGGCGAGGCCGTCGCGGATGCCGATGTCGATGTCGATGTCCTCGATGTCGGCGACGCCGTCGGCGACCAGGCGGAACGCTTCCTCGAGAAGCGCGCCCTGCATGCGGTTCGTGATGAAGCCGTCGATCTCCCGCTTCATCACCAGCGGTGCCTGCCCGCAGCCGCGCAGGAAGGCGGCAGCCTTCTCGACCGTCTCGGGGGATGTCCACGGCGAGGGGCAGACCTCCACGGCCGGCACGAGATAGGGCGGGTTGATGGGGTGGCACACGAGGCAGCGAGCCCGGCCCGGCACCGCTTCGACGAAGGCGGAGGGCAGGATCGCGGAGGTCGAGCTGGCGAGGACCGCGCCGGGCGGTGCTTGCGTGTCGAGGTTGGCGAAGACGGCGCGCTTCACCGCCACCTTCTCCGGCGTGTTCTCCTGCACGTAGTCGACGTCCGCCAGAGCCTCGCCCAGATCGCTGACGGCGCTCATCCGCCCCCGCACGGCGTCCGGAGACAAGCCCCGGAGCAGATCGTTGGCGTCGAGGTCGGGCAGCACCGCCTCGATGAAGGCGAGCGCCTTCCGCAGCGCATCGGCCTCGGCGTCCCACAGGCGCACCTCATGGCCGGCGCGGGCGAAGGTAATGGCCCAGGCGCGGCCCACAAAGCCTGCCCCGACGGCCGCTGTCCTCATGATCGCGTCCTCTGGTTCTGGCGCCCGGTCACAGCGACTCGACGTTGCCGTCGACCCCGAGCGACTGCCCGGAGATGTTGAGGCCGGCGGGCGAGAGCAGGAAGAGCACCATGGCGGCGACGTCCTCTGGCCCCGTCATGCGGCGCAGCGAGATGCGGGTCAGGTATTCCTTCTCCATCGTCTCGTAGGGCACCCCGACCTGGGTGGCCCGGTCGCGGATGACGCCCTCCATGCGCGGGCCGCGAATGATGCCGGGCAGGATGGCGTTGACCCGGATGCCGTCGGGGCCGAGCTCCTTGGCAAGGCTCTGGGTGAAGCCGATCACGCCCCATTTGGTGGCCGCGTAGGGTGTCCGGAAGGCGTAGCCGTAGCGGCCCGCCGAGGACGACATATTGACGATGGCCCCACTGCCCGCGCGCTTGAGCAGCGGCACGGCGCGATGGGTGCACAGGAACTGCCCCGTCAGGCAGACATCGATGGTGCGGCGCCAGTCGGCCGGCGCAATCTGGTCCACCCCCCCGGTCGGTCCGGCGATGCCAGCATTATTGATGAGGGCGTCGAGCCCGCCGAGCGTGCCGCCCAGCTCCTCGAAGAGGGTGGCAACGTCCTCCTCGCGCGAGACGTCGCAGAGGCTCGCGCCGTGGCCCGGATGGGCATCGCGGAAGCTCGCCAGATGCGCCTGCGACACGTCGCAGACATGCAGGCGGGCGCCGTTGTCGATCAGCAGGTCCGCGATCGCGCGTCCGATGCCGGAGGCACCGGCGGTGACGAGCACGCGCAGGCCGGGGGTCAGGGTTATGCCGGACATGGGCGGGTCCTTGGTGTGGCGAGGATCACGCGGCCCTCTCGCGCAGGGAGATGACGGCCGAGAGCACGACGGCGCCATAGAGGATGGCCCGCGTCGCGTAGGGTAAGGAGGTGCCCGCGAGCAGCGTCTGCAGCGCGGTCAGGAGCAGGACGCCGCCGAGCATGCCGATGTAGCGGCCGCGACCGCCGGTGATGAGCGCGCCGCCCACCACGACGACCGCGATGGAGGGCAGGAGGTATTCGTCGCCCATGCCGAGGCTGGCCTGACCCGAGAAGCCCGACAGGAGGATGCCGACGAGCGCGGCGCAGAACCCCGACAGCATGTAGACCTTCACGGTCGTGGCGCCGACCGGCACGCCCGACAGCTGCGCTGCCCGCATCCCGTTGCCGATGGCGTAGACCCGGCGCCCGAAGACGGTCTTGCCGAGCAGCAGCATAGCGACGGCCACGAAGACGACCATGAACAGGACCACCGGTGTCACGCCCGCGACCTGGCCCGTCATGATCCAGCGCAGCCCGGGGGAGGAGAAGCCGTCCGGCGTGCCGCCCGAGAAGACCAGCGCGGCGCCTTGCAGGATGCCGTTCATGGCGAGCGTCATGACGATGGGCGAGAGGCCGAGCGCGACGATGCCGAGCCCGTTGAGCAGCCCGACCGCCGTGCCCACCACCAGCGCCAGCGGCACGGCGTAAAGCATCGCCGCATCCGAGCCTTTGAGCAGGCCGGCGCACAGGATGCCGCAGAAGGCGATGGTCCAGGGCAGCGACAGGTCGAGCCCGCCGGTAAGAATGACGGCGCCTTGCCCGAGCGCCAGGATGGCGAGGAAGCTGCCGAGCACCACCAGCGAATTGTAGTACCCCCACGACATCAGCGCGTTGCCCAGTACGAACTGGGTGACGACCAGCACGATGAGGAAGCAGCCGAAGGCGGGCAGCACGGTGCGCAGGTCGTCGGCGCGGCGGACGACGAACGAGGCGCGGGCGGGTGGCATGGCGGGAGCCGGCAGGACCAGCCGTCGCTCGGTCAGGGCCAGCTGGTGCGGCAGGTGGCCCTGGCGCCGCGCGGCCCACCGCAGCGCCAGCTTGCGCACAGTGGTGGCAAGCACGGAACCCCTGGTGATCGAGGCCCCGAGCACGGCGGCGATCAGGATCGAGCCTTCGACCACCGGCGAGTAGAAGGCCGGCACGTTCAAGACCAGGAGGATGTTCACCGCCAGCATCAGCACATAGGCGCCGAAGATGGTGCCGAGCGGCCCGCCGCGGCCGCCGCCCAGCAGCGTGCCGCCCACGACCACCGCGGCGAACATCTGCAGCAGCATCGGGTTGCCGACGAGCGGATCGCCCGAGCCGGTTTGCGCCGTGATGAACAGCCCCGCGAGCCCATAAAGGCCCCCTGCCAGCACGTAGACGAAGAACTCGCTCCACCGCACATGCAGCCCGGCGGCCCGGGCGGCGTCGCGGTCGGAGCCGATGGCGTAGATGGCCTTGCCCAACACGGTGTTCTTGAGAGCCAGCCAGGCAGCGATCAGAACGACGAGCAGCACCACCGGTGCGGGCAGCAGGCCTGGAATGGTGTCCGCGACGAAGACCTGGCTGAAGGCGGCGGGCACCTGGCCGCCCGGCTTGTCCATCACCAGGAGCGTCACGCCCTGCAGGATGAACATCGTCGCGAGCGTGACCACGATCGGCTGCAGGCGCAGCACCGCGATGAAGAAGCCGTTGAAGGCGCCTGCCGCAACCCCGACGCCGAGGCCGGCGAGCGACCAGAGCACGATGCTCGCGGGGCTGTCACCCATGTGACTCGCCAACGTCACGTTGACGAGCGAGATGACAGCGGCTGCCGAGAGGTCGAAGCCGCCGGACAAGATCACGATTGTCTGACCGGTGGCCGCGACGGCGAGGGTCGCGCCACCCGTCGCCATGGTGGAGAACTCGTAGTAGCCGAGAGACCCGCTGACGAGGCGGATCAGTCCCAGGCAGACGAGAAGCGCGGCGAGCGCAATCAGCGGCCCACGATGGCGTGACAGGCGCAGGCGCCCACGGCGGGAGCGCGCCGCGGTGTCCCGCACGCCGGCGAGGGTCGCGCTCATTGCAGCTCCATCACGCTCGGCCCGCTGCCAAGGGTCGCGCGCAGCATGGCCTCCTCGGAGATCGCCGCGCCGCTGAGGTCCGCCGCGACCCGACCGCCGTAGAGCACCAGCACCCGGTGCGCGAGATGGTCGAGTTCGGCGATCTCGGTAGAATGGAACAGCACCGCGCCGCCGGCCGCCGCGTATTCCTGGATCAAGGCGTAGATCTCCTGCTTGGTGCCGACGTCGATGCCGCGCGTCGGGTCGAACAGCAGCAGGATGCGGCTCTGTGCGAACAGCCATTTGGCGATCGCGATCTTCTGCTGGTTGCCGCCGGAAAAGGCTTTGACCGGCGTCCACAGCGCCCGCATCTGGACGTTGAGGCGAGCCAGGACGCGCGCCACATCGCTCTCCTCGCGGGCCTCGTCGATCAGCCCCGCGCGGCTGTAGCGCTCGACGACCGGCAGCGAGACGTTGCGCTGCCCGTCGAGCTTGAGGAACAGCGCCTCGGTCTTGCGATCCTCGGGAACGAGGCTGATGCCGATGCGCGCCTGCACGGCGTCCCGCGGCGAGGTGAGGGTGACGGGCTGGCCGTCCACCCGGATTTCGCCGCCGCTCATCTGCATGCCGAACAGCGCGGAGAAGAGCTCAAGCTGGCCCATGCCCTGCAGCCCCGCGATCCCGAGGATTTCCCCGGCCCTCAGGTCGAACGACACGTCGTGCAGCCGCTTGTCCGTCGACAGATGGGTCGCGGACAGGACGGGCTCGCCGTCGGCGGATGGGATCGGCAGCCTGGGCGGAAAGCTCTGGCCGAGATCCTTGCCGGCCATCATGCCGATCAGGGCCTCGTCGCCGACATCGGCCAGCCGCTCGGTCGCGATATGGCGGCCGTTGCGCAACACGGTGACGCGGTCGCAGAAGGCGCGCACCTCGCGCATGCGGTGCGAGATGAAGACCACGGTCACGCTGTCGCGCTTCAGCGCCTCGATCAGGCCGCCGAGCCAGTCGACGTCCCGGCCGGAGAGCGTGGAGGTAGGCTCGTCGAGAAGGAGGATCGTCGGCCGCCGGAACAGGGCGCGGGCGATCTCGACTTTCTGGCGCTCGTTGAGGTCGAGGTCGCGCACCTCGGCGTCGGGATCGACGCCGGAGAGCCCGATGGCGTCGAGGTGGGCGCCCACCCCCCGCCGTGCCTCGGACCGGCGGATCTGCCCGAACCGCGTCGGCGGATAGGGCATGAGCATGTTGTCGAGCACGCTGAGGTCGCGCATCAGGGTGAGTTCCTGGAACGCCGTCTGGATGCCGTGGGCATGCGCGGCTCGCGGATGATCGAGGAGGGCCGGACGGCCGGCGACCTCGAAGCCGCCGGTGGTCGGCAGGATCAGCCCTGACAGCAGCTTCACCAGCGTCGACTTGCCGGCGCCGTTCTCACCGAGCAGCGCATGGGTCTCCCCCGCATGGATCTCGAACGACACGTCGTTCACCGCGATCGTCGCTCCGAACACCTTGCGGATGTTGCGGGCAACGACGGCGGGCGCGATGCCGGTCAGTGACGCGGCGAGGGTCATGCGAGCTCCTCCGGGGGGTCCGGCAGGACGGGTCGGGCAGATCGGGCGCACGGGAAGGGCGCCCGCCTGCGGCCTCACATTTCGGGCTGGCCGACGAGAGCGGCCGACAGGCCGAGCCCGGGTGTGTCCGCCGAGAAGATCGAGGCAAACCAGCCGGGGTTCGAGACGAGCGACGGCTTGAACGCGTTGCAGCCCGCCTTCATCTCAGTCCAGGAGCCTTCCTGGCAAAGCTTGATGGTCTCGTTGGTGACAAGCGGCAGCGGCAGCGTGGTGTGCCTGGGGATGTCCTTGCCGTCGAGCTTCTGCACTGCCAGCTTGAGCGCGAGACCGCCGGAGTAGGGCGGCGAGGCATAGGAGATGCGGGGCGCCCCGATCGGCGCGTAGGTGCCGTTGGCGCCCTCGACCTCGGTGCCGGCCGGCAGCATCTGCAGGCGGCCGCCGTTCGAGCCCTCGCCGGCGCAGGGCTTCACCTTGCCGGGCGCGATGCCGGACTCGATCTCCATGGTGTTGGCCGTGTAGCAGCCGACCTGCATCCAAAGGCCGTCGATCTCGTCCCACTTGCGGGTCGCCATGATCTTGGACAACTCGGTGCGGGCCACGGCCTGGCTCCACATGCCGACTGCCTCGTTGATGATCTTGATGCCGGGGTACTTGGCGAAGACCTCCTTGGCGGCCTTGGTGCGCAGCGTGTCGACCGAGGTGCCGGGCACGCCGGTGATGGTCACGATGTTGCCCTTGCCGTTGAGCGTTTTCACGAGCCATTCGGCGGTGATGCGGCCTGCCTCCGTCTGGTCGATCGTGACGTTGTAGGCGCACGGCTCGGAAATCTCGGCGTCGTAGGCGATTACGGTCACGCCCTTGTCGCAGGCGTTCTTGACGGCGCCGTTCAGGGCGGTGGGCGAGATCGGGTAGATCACGATGGCCTTGGCGCCGGCCTGCACCATCGCATTGATCTGCTGGATCTGGCGCTGCGCGTTGGGGCCGGACACCTGCACCTGTAAGTCCACCTTGTCGGCCACGTCCTTGCTGGCGGCCATGGCCCTGACCATGTTGGCCGCCTCGCCCTGCCAGTCATTCCCGATGTAGCTCATCGAGAGATATATCTTGTACTTGTCCTTGGCCTCGGCCGCGTGGCTGCCAAGCAGCCCGGCCGCGAGAAGCCCCGCGCCCACCACGGCCGGCATCGTCTTCGACGCTTTCATCTCATCCTCCCAAGCTGCCCGAAGGCGTGACGCCAAGCTCGCGCCCGGCCGTTTTTTTTTGTCGTGCGTTTTGATCATATATCCAAGATCATGGGTGGCAAGACGATTTGTCGTCCGCGATGCATCGCGCTAGGCGGAGTGGTGCAACGCGGGGAGACGCTTCGGGTGCTGGGCAGGACGTCATGAGCGAAACGCGGGCACGGTCGCGCGCCCCTCTGTCGGTGGTCCGCGTCCAGCGCGGCACCATGCAGGACGACGTCTACCGCCAGGCCAGGGATCTGATCCTTAACGGGGATCTGGCGCCAGGCCAGTCGATCACGATCCAATGGCTGGCCGACGCCTTCGGGGTCAGTGCCATGCCGGTCCGGGAGGCGATCCTGCGCCTGACGGCCGAGAAGGCGCTGACCGTCGTGGCCGGGCGCAGCCTCGGCATCCCGCATCTGACGCGGGAGCGCCTCGCCGACCTCACCCGCACGCGCCTCGCCGTCGAGGCGCTCGCCGTGTCATGGGCGGTGCCCCACATCGACGCGGCTACCGTCGCCCGGCTCGACGCGCTCGTCGCCGAGATGGACAACATCAAGCCCGACACGGAAGCGCGGAAGATCTACCTGCGGGCGAACCGCGACTTCCACTTCTCGGTCTATCAGGCGAGCGGAGCGGAGACGATGCTCGCCATCGTCGAGACCCTGTGGCTGCAGATCAGCCCTTACTTCAACCTGCTACAGGAGCGCGGGAACTTCGTGGTCTCGAACCGCCACCACCGCGCATTGGTGGAGGCGTTGCGGGCGCGGAACGTCGATGTGGCCGTCACGGCCGTGCGCCAGGACATCGAGGACGCAGCCGCGGTGCTTAACACGATCCTGCCCTGACCGGGCTCAGGCCTTCAGGGCGGAGGGAGACAAGCGATTGCGGTCGGCGCCCGCCGCAAACGTCTGAAGCTCCCTGGTTCCAGGGTCCCCTGCCCCCGACCTACGCGCTTGATTTGGCATTTCACATCTCCTGACGAGAGTGTATGCCTCAATTGAACACCATGTCGACGCGCTCGCGGCCTCGCACCCGGATGCGGCGCAGAAGCCCAAACTCCTTGCTCCAGCCAAAGCTTTCCTCGATGCGCTTGCGGATCCTCTGGCTCAAGGCATAGCCCGCGTGGCGCGTGGTGCGCCCGTCGATGGCGGATCTGCGGCCGGCCGTGTTCTGGGCGACATGCGGCGTGACGTTCGTGGAGCGCAACTCGTTGACGAAGTCCTCGGCATCGTAGCCCTTGTCGGCCCCGAGCGTGATGGGGTTGGGCCGACCGGCCCGCGTTTCAATTTGGGCCATTCGGCAACGCCCCGTTTCCCATCCCCGCTCATCAAACCGGACGTGCGGATTTCCCGGACCGCCCAAGGCGGCCTTCGTCGCGAGGCTTCGACCCGGCCAGTTGCCCGACCGACCCGCCCGCCAGCTACCAGATCTAACCGACAACTATCCGGATGGAACCTCCCTCCATTGGTGACCTACCCCTTCGGGGCGCACTGAATACGACGGGCTAACTAACCGTCAACGCCGGAAGTTTGCGACAGGCCCGCGCTGCCCTCTTCCTGGTCGAGAAGGCTGCTCCCGCACACCTCCGATCAATTAGCGGTCAGTCGAACATGTCCGGCTGTGTCGCCTCGATGTGGCCGTAAAGTGTCTGGAAGTGTAGCCATCCAATGTAATCGCTGCCGACATGCTCGCGGCTATACTCGGCCGTCTTCTGCGACACGATCTGCGGCTTGATCCCGGTCGCCTCGACGAGCAGTTGCTGCTTGCAGGCGCGCTCGAGCGCGATGAACCAGAACGCCGCATCGTCGATACTGTGCCGGCTGGTGGTAAGCAAACCGTGGTTTTGGTGGAGGACTCCACGGTTCCGACCGATCTCCTTGGCGACCGACCAGCCGCTCTCCTCCTCCACCGCAACCGCCCCGGCCGAGGCACCGATCACAGCATGGCTGTTGTAGAACGCCGCCGCGTCCTGGCTGATCATGTCGAGCGGCCGGCCGGTCGTGCACCAGGCGGTGCCATAGGTGGTGTGCGCGTGGCACATGGCTACCACGTCGGGATACTCCTCGTGAACGGCTCCGTGCAGAACGAATCCGGCGCGATTGATGGCGTGCTTGCCCTCGACAACGGTGCCCTTGTGGTCCGCAAGGATGAGGTTCGACATTCTAACTTGAGAGAAGTGGACGCACATCGGGTTGGTCCAATAGAGCTCCGGGCGGCCGGGATCGCGCACGGTGAGATGCCCGGCGAATCCGTAGTCGAAGCCGTGCAGGGCGAAGGCGCGACAAGCGGCGACGAGGTGCTCCTTGCGGTACTTGCGCTCAGCCTCAACGCTCTCGAACTCCGGGATTTTTGGGAAGATCAGCGCTTCCTGCTCCGGTTGATAGATCGAGACGCGTTCCTTCGTCACGGTCCGAATGGTATCCATCATGGTGTCGGGCATTTTGAGGTTCCTTTCTGGGGTGTGTGAGGGCGCTCAGCGATTGACGAGGCGCTTAGGCATCGTCAGGACGAGGAGACTGCCGACCAGCAGGCATCCGGCGAGGGTGTAGACGCCTAGGGTGGTCGAGTGAGTGGTGTCGATGATCCACCCCACGGCATTTGGGCTCACAAAGCCGGCGAGGTTGCCGACCGAGTTGATAACGGCAATGCCGCTCGCGGCCGCGGCGCCGGCCAGGACCGAGGCTCGCAGCGCAGCCGGGCAAGTCGTAGGGGCGGCCAAGTAACAACGCGAGCTCGCAGCTCATGGTCAGAGCGGCCCGCCACCGTTTCATGCTCCCGACTCCCCTATCCCGGCCTGAACAGACTACCCCTGAAAAAGCAGCCCGCGCCACCGAGCCGGGGCGCCGTGAGCATCATGCCCTTTAACAACGGTTGCGAACGGGCGCTGCGACCCCCCGTGATCTTCCGCAAGGTCACCGGAGGCTTCCGCTCCCGATGGGGAGCGCGTGTCTACGCCGCAGCTTGTACCGTCATCGCCACCGGAAGGCTCAACCGCATATCTGCCCTCCAGGCCATCTCAAACGCCCTGAAACCGTCCCCGGCCTAACCCCGATCCCACTGGGACCTGAGCAGTTGCCCTCGGGCGGGGTGATGGCGCGTTGGGTGAGGCTCCACGACGAACATCCTCGGCCCCCAAAAAAGGAAGCCCATCCACTGGCCGAAGATTCGTCCGCCCGCGTCAGCAATGTGCTGGCGCTCCAGTGGCCTGGTTTGTCACCCTCCTACACAGTCGGCCTCCGCATAGTTGCACGCGGCCCTGCGGACGAGATTCCGTCAGGTCAGCGCGCCCGGGTTGTCGTCAACCGTTCCGGCTACGAACTGGTCGAGGTCGACGATGGCTCCTGTCATCATGCCGGCCTGGTCCGAGACCAGGAAGGCGACGAGATCGCCGACGTCGGACGGCACCAGCAGGCGTCCGAAAGGCAGCTTGCGGCCGATATCCTCCGCCCAGCTTTCCGCAAGACCATGGACCTGGGTCTGCACCCGGTGTTCGCTCGGGGTCACGGTCCAACCCAGATTGACGCCGAACACCCGGATCCGGTCCCGCTTGAGCGCATTCGCGGTTCCCCTGGTGAGCGTCACCAGGGCCGCCTTCGAGGCCGAATAGGCGAGCAGGAAGGGTGGTCCGCCATAGGCCAGCATGCTGCAGACGTTTACGATCACGCCGCCATGCGGCTTCATGGCTTCGGCGGCAGCCTGCATCATGAAGAACGGCGCCCGTGTGTTGATGGCGAACACCCGGTCGAAGATCGCCGGGCTTGTGTCGGAGATGCCGCCGCGGTCGGTCACCCCAGCCGCATTGCACAGGATGTCGAGCCTGCCAAAGCGGCTGCGGGCGTCATCGACTGCGCGGCGCGCAGCTTCCACGTCGCTGAGATCGAGCACCAGCGGCACCACCTCGCAACCAAACGCACGGAGCATGGCGGCGGTGTCCTCCAGGAGACCGCTTTCACGATCCACCAGCACGAGCTGCCGCACCCCTTCCTGGGTCAGGCGGTGCGCGATCGCCTGCCCCACTCCCTGCGCGGCACCGGTGACCAAAGCGACGCGCTCGCGTCCTGACATGGTCTGTCCTCCCGTTGAATTCTTAGTTTCTGGCAAGCAGTCTTCGGTCGCCGCTTGTCGATTATCGGCCAACGAGCGTCAGGCGCCGCCTGGAATAGGCATCGATCGTGACCGCAAGCAGCAGGATGGCGCCTTCGACCATATATTTCACGTCTGCGGGTTGGCCGACGAGGTCGAGCCCGTTGGAGACGCTGCCGATCACCAAGGCGCCAAGCAGTGCGGACCACACGCTGCCGCGGCCGCCGAACAGGCTGGTGCCTCCGATGACGGCGGCGGCGATCGCTTCCAGCAGCAGCGTTCCGCCGCCGGTCTGGGTGCTGGAGGCCTGCAGGCGAGCCGTCGAGAACAGCCCACCGATGGCCGCCAGGGTTCCGGAAAGCGCGAAGACGACAACCCTGATGCGGGCCACGCCGATGCCGGCACGTCGCGTTGCCTCGGCGTTGCCGCCCACCGCGTAGACGTGCCGCCCGAACTTGGTTCGGCGGGTCAGCCAGTCGAAGAAGATCACCAGCCCCACTAGCAGCACGCCCACGGTGGGCACGCCGTAGGCGTAGTTGAGCACCGCCGCGGCGCCGATGAGGACGACCGCGATGATCGCGACCTCGAACAGCAGGACGGGCCGCGACCGAGTCACCATCCCGGCGCGCTGACGCTGGCTCTGCTCCACGAGGCGACTTCCCGCGAGTCCGATCACGAGGACGGCCGCGAGCACCCATGACCAGAGGGGCGGCAGGAATGTCGAGGCGATATCGGTAATATGGGCGTCGAAGACGTTCAGGGTGCCGGCATCGCCGAGCACGTGAAGTTGCACGCCGAGCCAGCCGAGCAGCCCAGCCAGCGTGACCACGAACGAGGGAACGCGAAAGAAAGCGAACCAGGCGCCCTGCAGGGCGCCGATCAGCGCGCCCACCACCAGTGTGGCGGCGATCGCGGCCCACCAGGGCCAGTCGTCGTTGACCAGCAGGACGCCGAGCACGGCCGCCGTCGCGCCCGCGACCGAGCCGACCGACAGGTCGATCTCGCCGAGCAGCAACACCAGCACGACGCCGATGGCGATCGTGCCGGACACGGAGATCTGGAGGACCAGGTTCGACAGGTTGCGGGCGGTGAGGAAGTGCGTGTCCTGAAGCTCGAAGAACGTCCAGATCAGCGCCAGCCCGAGCACCACCGGCAGCACGCCGAGGTCGCCCGACGCGACGCGCTGGCGCAGATCGCGGACCACGGCGGCCAGCGGCGAAAAGGCGAGACCGTCGGGCGCGTCCTTGCGCACCGATGTTTCCAATCCAGCTTTCATCAGACCGTCTTTCGCGCACCCGTGATCGCGCCGACGACTTCCTCCGGGGATGTGTCCTCGCGCCTGAACGTCGCCGCCCTCCGACCGAGGCGCATGACGATGATCCGGTCGGCGACTTCGAACACGTCATGCAGATTGTGCGAGATCAGCACGACCCCCAGCCCCTGAACCCGCAGCTGCTTGATCAGCTCCAAGACCTGCCGGGTCTGCGCCACGCCCAAGGCCGCGGTCGGCTCGTCGAGAAGTACGACCTTCGCGGTCCACATCACGGCGCGGGAGATGGCGACGGACTGCCTCTGTCCGCCCGAGAGCGAGGCGACAGGCAAACGAACGTTGCTGATCGTCGTCACGTTGAGCCTGCGCAGCACATCGAGCGCGCGCTGCTCCATCTCGAGTTCCGACAGCCGGCCCAGGAGACCGGGCCGCCGCAGGGCCTCGCGGCCGAGGAACATGTTGGCCACGACGTCCAGGTTATCGCAGAGCGCCAGATCCTGGTACACGGTCTCGATCCCGAGAAGGGTCGCGTCATGGGGCGAATGGATCCTTACCTCGCCACCGTCGAAGCGGATGATCCCGTCGTCCGGCGCATGGGTTCCGGCCATGACCTTCACGAGGGTCGACTTGCCGGCGCCGTTGTCGCCGGCCAGGGCTACGACCTCGCCCGGATAGACCTCGAAATCCACCTCGGACAAGGCCTGGACGGCCCCGAACCGCTTGGAAATCTGCTTGAGGTCCAGCACGGGGGCGGCCGGAGGCAGCCCCCCGCGGCCCGCTTCGACGACAGCGCCTAGCATGATTGTCGCGGCTTACGGCTTGCAGGGTCCTACCGCCGGCATTCCCTTGCACAGGTTGGCCTTGGAGACCGCACCGTCATCGATTTCAATCTTCATATTGTCCAGGGTGATCACATTGGCCGTCACCTTGGCCCATGGGACCTCGACTTTGTCGTTGTTGACCGTGGCCCCCCCGAATAGATCGGGCGACGGCTTATCGCCTTTCAGCAGCGCCGCGGTGATCTCAGCTGCCTTGCCGGCCTGCTCCTTCAACGAGCGCCACACCGTCATGGACTGCTTGCCCTGGAGGATGAGCTGCAGGCTGTTCAGCGTGCCGTCGAGCCCGGTCACCGGCACCTTGCCGGCGAGCTGCTGGGCTTGCAGGGCCGAGATGATGCCGCCCGCCATGCCGTCGTTGGCCGACAGAACGGCGTCCACGCCATTGTTCGACTTGGTCAGGACCTGATCCATTTCGGCCTGCGCCTTTGACGGATCCCACAGAGGGGTCCAGACGTCAGCCACCAGCTTGCGGGAGCCCTTGTCGAACAGCGGCTTGAGCACCCCCATGTAGCCCTGCGCAAAAAGGTGGGCATTGTCGTCGACCGGCGAACCGTTGATGACCGCGATGCGGGCGCCCTCCTTGGTGTTCTGCTCCATCCAGGTGCCTTGCAGCTGGCCGATCTTGATGCCGTCGACGGACACGTAATAGGCCACCGGCGCGTTTTTGATCAGACGGTCGTAGGCGATGACCGGCACGCCCTGACGCTGG
>JAABUH010002443.1_pt1 | contig 17847 bp, 20 predicted proteins | sample 5559121 | NCBI WGS metagenome assembly JAABUH01 (sample SAMN10711871, study PRJNA513364) | rock metagenome | isolation source: Antarctica rocks | place: Antarctica: Victoria Land, Battleship Promontory nord | collected 2015-12-28
GAGGACGGTGCTGGCTACTGGGTTCCTTGGGGCGCTGCTTGCTGGCGGGTGGGCGTTATTTAATAACCAGGCTGTCGATATGGGAACGTTGGGGTATGCGCAGATGGGTGCTGGGTTGTTGGGGGTCGCGAGTAAGGCGCCGCAGATTTGGACTATCTATAAACAGGGGGGAACAGGGCAATTGAGCGCATTTGCTGTAAGTCGATTGTATCTAAATAATCGGTCCTTCGCGATCAAAGCTGCGAGGAGCTGAAGTTGATGGCATGATCTAGGTGTTCAATTTCCTGTTTGGTTCTCTCACGAGAATCTTTACAACGATACAGGAGGTGAACGATCCATTGATTTTGTATGGATACATTGCAGGATTCCTGCTTAATGCTGTGTTAGCATTCCAGATGGTGAGTCAAGATTGCCGCAAAAAGCGCAGAATCATAGTCGGACTACGTGAGGATGTGAATGTTGACATTGAAAAGGTGTATTATTGGAAGTCTCCAGCGACCGCTCCTCACGCAGCGGAAGCAGGCAAAAAGCCAGAGAAGATCGCCATGGGTTCAAGCACCAGTACTTCAACGAAAAAGCCGACTACACGCCGTAGAGGTTAAATAGAAATCTTTTGCTCTTCCCCCGTCCAATGAAAGTTCCACTATGTTCTGTCTAATCCTATAAACCACCCTTATGTCTCCTTTCTGCCAACCTTAACTTTATACACTATATTTATCTAACAAAATCTACCGAAGATGCACAACTGCAGGAGTCGGAGCCCATCACCTGGAAATTAGGCATAGGACTTGATGATTGGTATTGATGCATACTCTATATATCCAGGTTTGGTCTGATCATTACCTGTGGGTGGGTTTCCTGAACTTCGAATTTTGGGGTTGCCTAAACATTCGGAGATACCTAAATCTGTAGTGAGTTAGACAGAGTTGTGAAGATGTATTAGAGCGTCAACCCTCCTAATCTGTTCATTTAAGATTAAGTTCGGGAATATCTCGTCAGACACCTTCACAGCCTATGCTTTGGCTCTCTGAGTGACAACCTCGTCCTTGCTGAACTATGTACGATCTGTGACCTGGACATATCACTTTAAAGGCCCTACAGCGATGTGCCCTTGACTAGCCGGTCTATTCTTAATACTTCTGCATCGCGGATCAGTATGTACGGGACAAATAACCAAAGACTGCCTTCTAAAAGAAATGAGCGCAAGACAAGGGTTTACAGAATATTGACCCTGCCACGCAGAAGATTAAGACTCAACTACGACACCACGTTCAACAATAATTGAATTTCATCATGGTGTCACTAAAACAAACTTCGGAACAGAATTGTAAAAACTGACAATTCCTATGAATTCTCTGCTTTAATTTCAAAAACAAACAACAGTAATGAGTGTGGTCTTCGAAAACTCCAGCGGAAGATTAGTTGTTAGTCATCCGGCAAGCGTAAAATCAACAGTCGTCAGGGCGCCTCGCACATTACTCCTTCGCTAATACGCAGTCGCAAAAATGTCCCTCCAGCTCATCGACCTGACTCAGAGACCGAAGATGGTGTCCTGCTTTGCCAAGGTGTTGGAGTTCGAGACTTTCATCGTCAACGTAGCGGAAATCGAATTCGTAACCATCTTTCAGGTAACCCACGGCAAGCTGCCTCGGGCTGCGATCCCCTTCGCCCCATACCTGGCGGTATTGGGGCGTTATCACACCATAGCGGCACGCTCGAAGTTCATAGGCGTAAATAAAAGGCTGGGTCGGTATGAAGGCAAAGTTCCCATGCTGACGATCAGATTTGCTAGCGCTGGAGCCTCCTGATTTGGGTGCTCGAATCACTTTATGGGAGCCTTTAGCCCCACCTGACTTCTTTGTGCTCTCTTCAGACCTTCGTGTCAATAGGTCGGCCTCCCTACCAGAAGGGTGCGCAATCTTCAATGCAGTAATCATGTACACCAGCTGTCGGAACTGCCGCTCCCTAAGGAAATCCTGCACGGCAGGAGTCGTCATGCTTTGAAAGACGTAGGCATCATCCGGTTCAAAAGACTCCACGGCAATCTTCTCGAGACCAGCCAGTACGCTCGACAGTGTGTCGCTGTCAGCTTTCCAGCCTGATTTGGCAGCGACATGAGAGACCGCCGTAGTAAGTAACCTGGCCTTGCTAGCAGACTGTAAATCGGAGTTGCAGTCGGCTGCACGCCGACTCTTTGTAAAGAAGCTGAGGCCATGCTGGTTCAGAGGCTTTGGGCCTTTTGGTTCGAGGGAATAGTGAGGGTCGTCGGCACAAGTGATGAGTTGGCCTAATTGCAGTGATCCAGGGTGTAGGTTGTTGAAGTTTGCAGGGATGAAATAAGTGCGCTTTAGGCTGGCCATGCCTGAAAGCATCTTGTCGATAAAGTGCTGTGGTGGTAATGATACGTGAAGAAGACTGAATGTTCAATATGACCTTTGACTTGGATGGTGCGGGGAAGGGTTGACTGAAGTACTTTGTCTACCTTACCGCTGAGCAGTGAAAGACTCTATTCTTAGAGTTGGGGACTTGGTGCACATGTCTGCTGGGAACCAATCGTTCCCCACCTTGCCATAATTGGAAACGACACCAAACGTTACACAGGGTTTGCGGTACTGACCGCGAGAGGACCTAACCGAGAGAAGTCCAATATACATTTATACACTTTTGATGTGGAGGCTTGCAGACCTTGAGCAAGGTCGTCAGCTAGTGCCTTAGCTACAAGCGGTACGAAAGAAAAAAGTAGTTGACTGCGTGAATCATACTATGTTGTTCAAGATTAGTGGTCCAGCATCAAAGTGTGTGAGGAATGATATTGATGCCTGAAGATACAGATATCTCTGTCAAAAAGCGTACTACCGCAGTACAAAAGCGTCTCTCAATGCACGCAAAGCATGTTCAGTTCTGTTGCCACATTCGACTTTAGGCAAGTACAAATCCTAAATCAAGATATCACCTTCGACCTAGTTTCCAGCAGGAAAATCCCGCCAGCCAGCAGCAATAATGCATTAAACGAACTATTCCTTCAACAGCCTGCTTTATCCACTAGCCCATACAAATCTCACTGCCACTCTTAAGGTGAATCATGCCGGATCGCCAAGCTTAGCAGCTCTTTTCGCAAGTGAATCCGCAAGCGTGTTATATTCGCGCGGAACGGGCCAAAAGCCGATTTTGAGATCCTTTCCTCGACTCCTCGGCGGTAAGAGCTGCGTCCAATTTTACGAAGAGGTCCAGATTCGAAGGCCTCGCGCCTCGACTGTTACGGAAGCTGTTTTTCTGTTGCAGAAACGTCAATCAGCTGCTATTGAGACTGACTTGCAAGGGTGCATAAACGAATGAATCGACGCAGGAATGAACCAACAAAGAATGAAAGAACGAATGAATCAATCAACGAATAAATGAAATAAATGAATGATTCAACAAATGAAAGAATAGACGAATGAATGAATCAATAACCGAATGAGCAATGTCGATAGAACCTCGGACTTACCTTCCACACTGGGAACCACTCCGTAATGCCTTTGGCCACATACTCCGAGTCCGTAGCGATGACCCATGCATTCTCCGCGTCCCGCAGTCCGTGCCTCCTTCTCCTCTTCGGACCTGACTCTCCTTTTTCAGGATCTTCATTGAGTCGGTCCGCCTCCGCCATAATCCGCAATCCAGCCAAAGCCGCAAGCAATTCCGCGCGCTGGCTCGTCCGCTTCTGTCCCGGGTCATCGTCTGCCTCTATGCGAAGGGCGTATTGGGCAGATTCTCCCAAGCTATATGCTACACCAATCCCAGCCGTTGCGTCAAGCTGTCCGTTGTTGCAGCAGGCACCATCAGTGAAAACGAGGCGGAAATGATGGCAGGGTTTCCCGGTGTCATAATACTTTTGGGAGCATGAGCAGCAGAAGACAAAGTAGTCATCGCATTCGGGGCAGGTCTTAATGAGCTCGTCGGTGTCAAGGTCTTGCATATTTGGGCAGAAGACCAGCTTTCGTTCTATCACACCTTCTCCGCCATCCTCATCCCAGCCGGGTATATCAGCGGAGCTCTGAAGATTAGATTCCCTAAATGTCGGAAAGTGGCAACAAAGCAGTGGTAGGCTAGGCAAGTAAGGAGTCGAAGCCTCGATAGTAGGAACTATTGAGCAGGTCAGTTGTTGAACAAGCAAGTCGCGGTGCGCGTGCATGCCGCTGGGGCTCAAAGGAAGTTAGTATAGCACGCTAACATTTCCAAGAAAACACCAGCCATCTCGCTATCACGTGATGATAAGTCACCAGGACATTAAATAAGTTCTTTTCAAATGCACATTTGTGAACTAGGGTCATATCGCTAGGAACATGTGAGCTGCAAAATGCCTGACACATTCAGTAGACTGGGAAGTTAATGAGAGACCTCTGGCCATGACTTATGAGTACAGACTACCCGCTGGCGGCTGATTCCCGTTCTGCACTTTGGTAAGGACTCCGTCTCCTAAATCGAACGGCTGTAGAAAGTAGCTAACATACGATCATGTGATATAAGGCCTATGAGCCAGTCAAATGGGATGGTGGAATTAACTTCAATCATACGCTACCCCTTTCCTCTTCTTGATTTCTCTCATGAAACTATATTCAAACCTGCATTATTTGGTCATAGACAGCAACATGAAAACAGTCAGTCCTTGTTTCGAGATCATCCGTAAATGATCGACCTGTGAAACCGAGGAATGCCATATACATCGAAAACCGCTATTGGATAAACTATCACTATGTATTTTTTATGTAGTCTGGATCTTCAGCTCTCAGGGCCGTGCAAAGAATACCTTGAACACTGATTGTGCCCAAAGAGGTACCATTCTCGATCTGAAAAATGTGGTTGTATGAAAAGAGAGATAGCTCATGAGAAGAGATCCTTGAAAAAGTTCCCGATATACGTTACAGGATAGAAATCAGACTTCGCCCAGTTTTAAGACGTGGTCAGGAATGAGATGAATCACGGACGACCCGAGAATAATAAAGACTGCTTTAGGGGATGAATACAGCATCCCCAATTAACCGCATTAAATTGCAGTATATTGGGATAGCTTCGCATCCCATCTGCAGGGCATTTGCATCTATTGTATGTAGCCCTTGGCCATACTCGCTCCCACAGCACGCGACGCTTCACCACGAAATCTGCCATTGAGGAACTCATCGTCACCGAGGACTCCGACTGTTCGTGCGACCGCGAATGAATGGGGGCTAGGCATGAGAAACGCCGCGCCGAAACTCCGGGCGTGTGAGCCTGAAGACTGCTTTACGTAGATGTGAACTTCGATTGAGACTATTTTGAAGAATGGGTTCTGGAACCGCTTGATTCCTCTTTCGCGCGTGACGGCAGCAACACCTCTAGGTTACTCCAAAATTATAGTCCTACTGTCCCATCAAACATTCTCATCATTTTGCTGAATGGTATTCAAGACCTTAATACGATTGTCAGGAACACCTTCGAGGTGCGCCTGTGGGATTTCCCCAAGCTCGATACCCTTGACCTGTGTTTGTAATTGATTGCGATTTTGGCCTGCTCCGTATACATCGAACGAACTGTCGACATCGGGACCCTCTTCATGGTTTCTAAATCCAACCTGGGAGGAAGTTGAAGCCTGGTCTTCGGTGGGTTTGACATATTTGGAGCCCTTTGATCCCTTCGAGTCTTTAGACCCTCGGCTATGAATTGAGTGTAAGGAAATTCTGCTGCGAATGCTACGGATCACACTTTCTGGGGACATCCCATGGAATAGCGGACGAATTGTTGGGAGGCAGGCGCTCACGACCGCGAGAGAGGCCTCGACAAGGGACCAGTATATCGTTGGAGCTGTGTTGACTGTTATATGAGAAATTAGCGACGGTTCAAACACCGAATGCAGGAAGAAGTCTCGGATGTCTAAGGAAAAGCAGCGTTGGCTCTTACCAGCTACGTCAGGGCCGGTATGGTCTGTCAATAACGTCAGTTTTTGAAGAGCGATGGAATGAACATTTGCAGTGTCCATACCTGCAGCAGCCCTGTAAAAGAACACTAATCGAGCGATGCCGGCTAGCACAGTCCTATGAACAATCTCAGGTCTGCACTTCCTCTTGCAAGAACTCGTGAGAAACTCACAACGCTCCCAGCAAGAACACTCCAAGCAATGCGACCTTTCGCTTGGTAGACAATTGTAGTCCCAGAACCATCGGAATTGGTAATGACAAGATGAGGACTATTGATACATGTGAGCGCAAAATTTCGCCAATGGTGGGCTGTACTTACCATCTGTGAACACGTCCGACCAAGCAAACCCTAATAACATTTGAACTGTTCTGTTAATTGATCAGTTAGGTCGCTCAAGGTGCCGGAAGTGAAGTATACTTGATACAATTCGTGAATAAAGCCTTCCGATTTGAGCTCCATACCGTAGATGCTGATAATTGAGTAAGCAAAGTTCCTCACGATAATCTGGTAATGACTTGACGAGATCTCGAGCAACTCACGAGGATTGCATTCACAGATCGTGGCGAGGAAGAATGATAGTGACCATACTGAAACCACAGCTACCATAGACCAAGAGGCTATGTTGAAGATCCTCCCCACAAATATTCTCCTGTAGAAGAATAGTATACTCAATTTTACTGCACCAAAGGCCACCTTCTCGATGATCTGGAACGCATACTCGTTCTAGATTGGCTGGTCAGCAGACTAATGAGTCACCTAATAGAAGCAACTTGATGAGATGGGCGAGAAATGAGCACCTTTTGAAACTCTTGGGTACGACCGTCCAATATTGGCTGGCCGTTCGGCGCCACCCCTATGCTTTCTCCTAAATCTCCCACAGTAGAGCCTGTAGCATATGAGCGAAAGCGTCAGGTCATGAACCTGGGACGAACACACCGACGATCTGAGTGATACCCATGCCCCAAACCAAGCATACAGCTACTACGATCAGGAAATCATCAATGCCGAACTTGGTGTGACGAGTGTGTCGGGCCCAAAATCGCAGTCCTGTGAAAACACTAGCCAGCGCCGGCAGCACAATGCCAAGTGCTATGAGTTTGGCTTCAATTTTCTGCATGTTTGCCGAAGTCGTACCAGATCTGTGGTCAACGACACAGAGAGCGAAGGGCTCTTGCCAGAACAATAGCCAAACTCAAGGCTGACTGCCGTATCTGTGTAAGAGGTCATAAAGGAGGAGCAAATTTTCGGCCATAAGAAATGCACTCTCGTCGTCGATTGACAGGTCGGCTCACGAACAGGTTAGGGAAAGTTAGGGTGGCATCGCCATGCAAGGCTGAGGCGTAGAGATATGGCAGGGCGATCGATGGCGTTGTCAGTTTTATTCCCGGGCGAGGACACCACCACGATTTTTTGAGGACGTGGTGGTTGCGTTGAAATCCAGCAGATCGGGCCAAGTACATATTGCTAGGTAGCCAGGATGTAGATAAAAGCGAAATGGAAGTCTCACGTAACAGGAATGTCGCATCTAACAACCCACAGGTTGACTAGTCGGCCAAGTGATTGGACAAGGATCATAAGGTAGATATCGGATGAATTCTCCCGTGACGTATTTCACCTCCCATAATTCCGCCAACGATATCATCATGCATACCACTGCTACGGAAACATGGGAACGCTTTGAGCTGGGGTATTAAGCCGAGGCAGGCATATGCAAATGCTAGGGCTGCACATGATCGATTGGGTATGTACGCGTCATGCTGGGAGTGCCCTCTCCGACAATCCAGGTCCATCAAGGAATGAATTGTCGTATGACTGCATAGACTGCACGGAAAGTTCTCGCATCGTTTTGAAATTCTCAGGTGCTATCGGCGATGCCGTCCAGCTTCGCTTATTCGTCTGAAGCTGTCACCCTGGCCTCCAAACAGCCGCCAATTTCGGAAGCGAACGCGAGGCCCGACGGAGCGGAACGCATGACGACTTTACCTACTAGGTAGAACAATAAGTGGATCTACCTTAGATAGAGCAAATCCCGTTTGGAATTTGGGCGAGGCAGCGATCGGCTTTGGTCCGCCTTCCCCGAAAGGAGTGCATGACTAGTCAATCACGCCACTGCGTACGACGAAGCTGTATGGCTGTCGGTGCAGCCAGAAGTTTTCCTTCAATGCCACAGACGTATGGGTAGGGTTCTGCCGCCTCAGAGATGGCCGTCAATCATGGATATCCCCCTCAGCCCTATGCATATACGGCTCAATGGATTCAGGCTGGCCACCCTTATCAAACAAATCATCGTTCGTAATTCGCACGGCACTCCTTTCAATATACCGCTCCGAGTTCATGCATGATGTTCCCTTTAGACATTGCATTTGGCTTCAGGATCAAGTTGTATGCGCTCCTATCACGCCTAAGCGTGCCGCGATTACCGTGGGGCCTGACATTGATTTCCGTGCAAGGTTTCGCAGCTTACGCACGAAATAGCATGCACACCGTCACGGAATCCGGTCTGCAAGTAGATCGCGTTCGTATGCTCGTGTATGGCAATCATGCGGGTACTGCTTCACATGCAGCTCATTGGCCGAATGAGCCCTATTCTATTTGTGACTTACTCCTGATAGCATCATTAGAAACGACTGACCGGGCTTTAAATGACTCGGTCCCTGTTGCTTGGAGTTCCCAGTCGGCAGAGCCTTATTTGACGTCGTGCAAAATCTCTATCAAACGGAAACTTCTCCCGCTACCCCAAGCTAACTCAACATGCGCCTTATCCTCTACATGTCACCTATTTGCATTCTATCAGTTTGGATGAACGCGCTGCCTGGTATGTTCATTGGCAACATCCGTGACTGATGTATACCTCACCTCTGACGGCAATTTAGCCATGACGATTCCTGTGGTTGGGCGCGCTGATGCAGACGAAGCTGTTGCCCATGCTTGGAAGAGCTTTGAAGAAAACCATAAGCGAGCCCCCAAGCCAGCCGATGCTGATGAGGCAGTCGCCCATGCGTGGACGGGCTTTGAAGAGAGTGTAGGAAAAGAGAAGCGGACATCTGTGTCTGCCGATGCTGATGAGGCTGTTGCCCATGCTTGGGTAAGCTTCAACGAGTGAGCGAATATGAAGAAGTCAAGTTTGAATATGTTGGGGTGGATAAACTTGGCTTGAGCACATTGTACCAAATGGGCGGAAGGACGGATTAGATTGGATGCTCCTTGCTATGACCATTCACTCGTTGAGATATCTAGAGATTTGACAATAATAGCAAGACATGAATTAAGTGTATTGCGACTTATCGAGCATTCTCCTTTTAGAGTCAAGTTGGCTTTACATGCTCCAAGGCATTTGGATCGTACATATTGACCGACCGGCCTTCTGCCCAAGTCGAAAGACCTTCCCAGTTGACGCAAGTGTGATCACTGTCGACGTGAGCTGTGGGCTTGCCATCTCGCCACCCGAATGTTGTGATAGAAGGGTCCCCTCGGCACATCGCCGCTTCTCTAAAGTACTCGAGACAGTGATCTTTGTAGGAGTTAGCATCCAGTAGATCGGGTGAAGGTATCCCATGGGCACCTATGTGAATCTTCTCGCGAGCGAGCTCTGGTTCCTTAAAATTCGGATGGTAATAGTCTAGATGAAGGTACTGCCGAACACGTTTCTATCTACATTTCAGCCTCGTCACCTGGTATTAGACTAAGCATTGGGAAGGCTCTCACGATGCAGTGAAGCTCGTGATAGGCACCTAGCTCTGCGAGATATCCCGAACCGTCAGCAAGAGCAATTGAGTGTTTATCCGGAAGCTTATGAAGCTCTTCTTTAGTAATCTTGATATTTGCGTCTAATTGGTATGCAACGCATTATTTCTGCTATACTTGTATGATTTCTGAAGATTTACTTTTGAGAAGTTCGTGCCATGCATCGTCGAGTTCCGGCCTAGGTTCGCCGGTGAAAGAATTGTTGTCAAGCTCAGTTCGAAATACTCTTCTTTCATATTCTAGTATCGGCGTGACAGGGGCTGTTACAGTACCCGATCAGCACGAAAGGAAGTGTTTAATATTGTTTGGCAAAAAGGGCTTACAGTGAATAAGGCTTTGTCTGTCGCAATCATGGCTATCGAGTCGCTGAAGAGATATAAGGAAGAAAGATGTGTAGAGCAAGATGATCAATGCATGAAGCCAGGGAAGGAAAGGAGAGATGTTCGGAAACCTTCCGACTTTCTGTCGCACTCCGTTTGTGGCGCGCCAGTTCGCTTCATTGTCGTCTTCCAGTTCCTCTTTCCCGAGTAGTGGATCGGTGGCAATATCTTGACTGGCACTTTCATCCATTGTCGGAATTATATCGAGGAAGAGGACCAAGCTCCACAGTCGTCGCTGAAATGTGCAAACTGATGGTTGCCACCCTAGAGGCTTTGCACACCGCCAAATTTCAAAGGATCCGTGCATTAGTGCGCCCAAAGTAACGGAGCAGTCCTGCAAGATCCCTCAAAATTACCTCATCAAGCATTAATCGCATGAATCCAACGGCCTTCCCGCTTCGACAACGCTCCGAAGGTACAGCATAACGCAAATCTATCGATCGCATACTCTGTGGTCCACTGAAATGACATTGCCGTAATTTGCCGTTGTGCGGCAGGTATGCTTACTAAGGAGAGCTAGGGTATTGTAGTCAGATCTCTTGGGAACCCTTTATTTGAGATTTCTGTCTGCTTGATATGACAAGGCACCCGACCACCACCGTCAGACCATGGTCGACGCTTCAGAATATCCACTGGCAACTGGCTATCGCTCTGCATCCAGGTAATCACGTCCTTTCTTGAAACCACATGACGACGGGAAGCGGCTGACAGGGCATTCAATCCCAAAGGCTGAATCTACAACATTATGTTTGGAAGCAGCAGCGGGGTTACCTGATCCATCCTAGCATATCCTGCATGCAAGAAACACATCTCAAGATCGCCGATATTGGTACTGGGACTGGTATCTGGCTTCTCGATCTCTCCGACAGTCTTCCCAGCTCTATTCAATTAGACGGCTTCGATATTGATCTTTCTCAATGCCCGCCCCGGCCCTGGCTACCTCCAAATGTTTCGATGCGCAACCTGAATATTCATGATGAGACCCCCGAGGACATGTTAGAAATCTACGGTAGGGTATAGATGTCCTCAAACCATCACTGTTCGCTAATCAGTTCAAGATATTATCAACGTTCGATTCTTCCTTTGTGTAGTGAGAGATCAAGATCCGACGCCTATCATTCACAAACTGATCAAAATGTTGAAACCATCCGGCTGGATTCAGTGGTCTGAACAAGACTTGAGCACTTGTCATGTTGTCAGCGCTTTTCCGAATGCAGATACAACTTGTACCGAAGACTTGAAGAGCTTTGCATTAGCTCCAACACCCAAATGGCCTGTCAAGTAAGTCAGTGTCCTGTTTTAACACAAATGAAACGTAGTCGCTAAGACCTTCTGGTGCGCAGCCATGGGTCCTGGGTCGCAAATCTTTCTAAGATTTTCGAGCACGTTGGTCTCCAAGACGTGTTGGAAGATCGAGCAAAGAAAGACTCCTGGCATCTTTCTAATTCCGAAGACGTCACCATGCTTGCGATGGAGGAGATAAGCTTGAGACTACCAAACAGATCAGAAGTACAAGAGATGATTCAAAAAGCCGCGTTAGAATTCGAGAATAATGGACGAGGAGTTGCTATTGCGAGTGATCGAGTAACGGTAGTAGGAAGAAAGCCTTGAGCTGCGTTGTAATAGCGTTTGTCTCCATCTCTACCGTTCCAAAATTCTCTCTTCTACCACTACTCTGACACCTTTAGTGTTCAAATTAGGACGTAGGACGACAAAATCATGACGGTATTCAACATCCTGTACATCTGTTTCGAAAAGCTTGAGGTTGAATCGGCGTATTGTGGCAGCAAGCGTCAGAAAGATCTCTGCATGCGCAAGATTGGTGGCAATGCATCTTCGCGATCCTTTGCCAAAGAAGATGAGGTATCGCTGAAGTTCCTTGTGTCCCAGTCGGAGCCAACGCTCTGGCGTAAAAGCCCAAGGATCCGGAAAGACATTCTCATTCGTATGCATGAATAGTGACATCATGCTGAGAGGAGTTCCGGTAGGAATCTTCCATTGCCCATGGCATAAATCCTCATCTGGAGCAACACGCTTCGATGTCTTAGCACGTTTGTTTCCAATTTATCGACACAAAGACAGACCTGTGTTCTTCCCGTAATGCCGAAATCTAGGCGAAGTCCTTCGTTTACAACAGCACTGAGGTAATCCAGTCTCTGAAATCCTTCCCATGATGCCTCAACAGGCAAAGTTTCAATTTCGCTGCGCACCTTCTCGAGTCTACGAGGCACATCTAGAAGGTGGTACCAAATGATGGACAATGTCTTAGCTGTTGTCTCACTCCCGGCCGCCACGAATACCTGACCCTCTTGGGCGAGGCGCTCGACACTCTTTTCTTCCGCTGGTAGCAGTGAGCTATCACGCAGCTCATGAACTACCGTCTTGTATTGCGCAGGTGTGCGTTTCTATGGATCTTCTGCAAGAACGTCTGAGACTTGCGCATGAATGTCCTGTTCCAAAATCAAGGATCAGCGTATGTTCTTATCAATTCTCACACAAAGGCGAATTAGCCCTGATTCACGGTACTATCACCTTCCTGTAAGACAGAAGATACCTCACAGGAGCAGGAGCTATGAAATTTATCACCGACTCTGGCAACAATTTCATTAATACAACCAACCAGTGGCAATGGGCTAACATCTTGCTGTTTTTCATCATGGCCATCATGTCGCTGCGCCAAGTTGCCGCAAAATCGTGTCTATCTAGGTACCCATTTCTTGCCAAAGGCAAATTCACCGATAATGTCGACAGTCAATGCCATGAAGGCATTGCTTAAAACGATGGGTTGTTCCGAACCCGAAATTCGCTTACATAGGAGATCGACTTTGTCTCTAATCAATGGCTCGAGCTTGGTGGCATTATTCTTGCTAAAGAAAGGCTTAAGTGCATCGCGGCGATGTCTATGAACCTCATGCGCGATGGTCCCACCAAGAGACAACGGTGCATCAAGACCTTGTCGAGAAAAATCGTATATATCTCGTCGACGACTCCCTGAGTTGTAGATTTCATCGTAGAAGTCGATGTCATTAACGTGTAATTCCGACGGGTTTATACGGATTACTGGACCTATCAAAGCATGTCAGTCGTGGTTGCAAAGTCCGAATCGGATTCTCGAAATTGGAGTTGTAATTACCGTAGATTTGGTGCAATCTCTTGATTTCCCATACAAAATCTCTGGCTTCCATACATCAAAGTAAAATTCATAGGCAAATGTCAATGCGAATCTCGCTAATGGGCTCCAAAACAGTCGGTAAATGATTTGTACGGGTATAAAGCTTACCAGTAACACGGCAGCCATGATTGGCTCCCAAGTGAAGATGTACAGCGCCATTTCAGGATTGGGTCCTTCGTTGGTCCTTCGCTGGGTAAAGATTGTGTTGTCCAGACTCTAGGCCTTTCAGTCGGAAGTAGTTGGTATATGAGCAAAATGACGTAAGTCCAGGAGAACGAACAATGTGCCAGGCTTGTAAGCAGCAATTCTCAAGCTAGCAGAATCATGCATCCTGCACGAAGCCTTGGAAAGGCGCTGCAGCATCGAGGTAGGGCGCCGCTTCCCGTAACGGCCGTACATGGGGTACTCTTTGTAGCGGTCGCGAGCGATTGGTGAGATTTGAGCGTCGCTTCCGGAAAAGCTAAATTTACTTGACAACATTTGCCATTGCTTACGATTTATACGGCAATTGCTGCGAAGCGCACATGTGCTTGCAGCCATAGAAGAGAGCTCACTTTTTCAGACCTGCCACTTGCCGGTAGAATCCCACCGTAGGCAACGGTCGGTCCTCCACACCATTGGGCATGGTTGAGCGCCTATTGGTTAGAGGGACTGAACGCCTCATCGTTCCTCGGTGTTGCCTGATGCTTCGCCATAGAAAGTCTCCAGTGAGATAAGCGGCCAGGCATCTTTTCGTCTCCTCCGGCCTCTTAACATTCATCGCGACCTTAGACGTATCTATGTATGCATAGCAGAGGGTGTGCAGTCTCCTCTTCTACCTGTCATACTTTGACACCGTGACACCATGTGTTCATCGGACCCACACTATGCCCGTCTGGACATATCTCCGAAGCTGTCAGAGGCAGCAACACTGCATACACGGACGTAATGACGGAAGCTGCTCACCCAAGGATCGGAAATCAAACTTCCATACGTCCGGTACCTTAGTGTCAAGGTTGCATATAGCACAAAGCTCCACTTTCACAAGGAAGAGACTTACTGTGGTGACCTTAAATTCGCCTTTCAGTCACGCCCATGCCCTTTTCCAGACCTCCGAAGTATGTCTCGTAGTCATAGTACCAATTGTCAAGAAAACATGAGCAGTCAGTCTCAGATCAGAGAAAGGGAGCGCCAAGTTTCCGAGAGCTTGTCCCATTCCAGTGATAGACCGCAAGAACCGCAACTCTGGACCACGTTCCTCATTGTTATGGCCCTTTGCCTTTCGGTGTTTCTCATTGCCTTGGACTATACCATTATCACCACCGCCATTCCACGGATAACGTGAGGCGCACTTCTTCCCTGACTTCGATCTGTCCTAGCTCCTGCTCACGTTCTTTCAGTGACCACTTTGGGAATGTTGATGATGTTGGCTGGTACGGAAGCGCTTACTTCTTGTCACCTGTCGCAGTTCAACCTACATTCGGCAAGATTTATCAGAACTTCAATGCAAGTAGCTTGATTATTCAGTCCACCTGATTTATGTTCAGCAAGACACTGTCTACTTTACTGACTACATGGACGAGATTCTAGGTCAAGCGATCCTTCTTAGTGGCCGTGGCGTTTTTCGAACTTGGATCCCTCCTTTGCGGTGTAGCGCCAACGAGCACATGCCTTATTGTGGGACGCGCACTTGCTGGGATTGGAGATGGTGCTATATTTTCCGGGGCTTATACTATCCTGGCGAACACGGGTACGGTTACATATCAAGACATCCTCACCGCTCAGTACTGCCTGTTTTGATCCAATTGTGCCGCATTAAGCGCAGGGTCGTTGAATGACATGGAATTTTCCCATACGAGCTTCGAAGGCAGCGTGGCTGACTAGGACCATTTCAGTATCCCTTGAACGAAGGTCTCTAGCTTTTGGATGTGTCAGTGCAATGTTTGGAATCGCCTCGATAGTGGGACCATTGGTGGGTGGCCTCTTCACAGATCACCTATCTTGGAGATGGTGTTTCTGGATCAAGTACCAGCCTTCGCAAGGTTCATCTCGCAAAATGTTGCTGACACCATAATAGTCTCCCCGTTGGTGGTATCGCTGCTGGTGTAATTGCACTAGTCCTTCCACAACCATCAGATCGAGGAGTCAACGCAAGTCTCATGGAGCGTGTTAGAAAGTTGGATCCTCTAGGAGCATGCTTCCTCAGTGCTTCAGCAGTGTGCCTCTTGTTAGCTTTGCAGTGGGGTGGTACCTCCTACCCTTGGTCACAGCCTCGAATTATTGGATTATTAGTTGGATTCGGAATTCTCCTTTGCAGTTTCGCTGCAACTCAAATTTGGCAAGGTACAAAATCCACAATCCCTCCGCACCTACTACGCAATCGCCAAGTGGTCTTTGCCTGGGGTTTCTCCTTTGTGTTCGGAGGGAGCTACTTCACGTTTTCATATTATCTTCCGATATACTTTCAATCCATTAAGAGTGCATCAGCTACTCAATCGGGTATTGATAGCCTTGCACTCCTCTTGAGCTGTGTGGTTTCAAGCATCATCATAGGGGTTGGTGTATCAGCTATAGGCTACTACACGCCATTCGTTATTAGCGGAATGGTATTTTATTGTGTCGGCTGTGGACTCATCACAACTTTTGGTGTAGATACTCCGTTCAGGAAATGGTTTGGATTCGAGATATTTACCGGCATTGGCCTAGGTGCCGGATTTGCGCTGCCCTCATTGGCCGTTCAGACAGTTTTGTCCCCCGAAGACATCGCAGTCGGTACCACCTTATGCAACTTTTTCTTCGCCTTGGGAGGGGCTATATTCGTTTCGGTAGGTCAGGCGATCTTCCAAAATGGTGTTATTGCAGGTACCCGGACGCACTTGCCAAAGCTAAACCCCAATCTTCTACTTGAAGCTGGGGCGACAGACCTCCGGACTGTCCTGAACAGCGCTCATTTAGGGGATCATCTAAATGAAGCGCTATTGGCTTATATGGAAGGTCTTCACGGCGTCTTCATACTGACCCTAGTCTGCTCAGCGACGTCTTTCCTCACGGCCTGCTTCTGGCCATGGAAAACAGTCAAGAGAGGGGTTTCACGTACTGAAGCCGCGGAAGAGGGAGCCACCTCCCGCCCAGTGGAGCCGAAAGTCGCTCAAAGTAATTGACTTTCTTTAAATTCGGTCCAAATGCTCGCAGGCAATCCTTGACAATAGGTTGGAGGGATTGGATGATAAAGGGACTGTGAACGAAATCGCATTTCCATCGTGCAGTTGATGGAGAGAAGCCACAGCCATCTGAGGGCCCTTCAAAAGGATACACAAACTGAACAAGTTGATTGTTTCGAGGCGGTTGACACCTTGGCGCCAAGCCCTAAACTTTACTTTACTCTAGTACTCTTCCAGAGTACTAGAACAAATGGCCAATGATGGCACTCCGTCGGTATAACGTCGGCGTTGGAATATTTGACCAATTATGTCACAAGCTCGACTCCCGCTCGTCCCATTTTGAGCACTTTACCTGAAGATGCTCCTAGCTTTTGTCTATGGAATCCATTAGCAAATATAGGAGGAAGGCGGCTGAAAGTATCTTTGCTCCTGATCTAACATCTCGATTCATCTCTACTCTCTTGTCGATTGATTAGAAACATGATGGTGCTGTGGTACTTGAATGTGACAATTCTTACTGTTCAGTGTGATTTGCTACCCACAGAGGCCATCCATTCATGGCTAATCCTGAACCTGACTTTGAGCTCACATGTTCCAAAATCACTATGCGAAGCTCTGAAACTTTCACTAGGTCGCTGCAACGATGTTGCGACGAGCCACAAGTGGCCTGTAAGTTTCTGTCTTTTCATGTACGATGCTTGACTAAAAGCTGAAAGCGAACTGGCAAATCTATGGGCCAATGCTGTGAGCCTTCTCGATGAAGATGATCAGCAGCAATTCAGTTTCTCTCAGGAAGACAAGCGAGCTGCTCTTGACTCCCTCCTCCAAACCATTAATACCCAGAAAGAAGATAATGTCCGAGCGCAATTAGTAATACGGCGCAAACATGACAAGCCGATTGTCTTACGTGAGGTGTTGGCAAAGATTGTCAACTGCGTCAATAAATTCAAAGAAGTCGGCGACATCATCACCCAGTATGATCCAGGACACGCAGCTTTGCCTTGGGCAGCTGTGCGACTCTTACTTCAAGCTGCTGCGAGTGAACAGCAGATCTACAACAGTATGATGGAGGGTCTGGAGCACGTGGCAGATGTCATTGCACGGTACGCATGGATCGAAACCCTGTATCTTCACGCCTCGTCAAAAATGAGAAAGCAGCTTCAGGGTGCCATTCTCGGACTGTATTTGGCCGTCCTCGAATTCTTAGCAAAGGCCCGGTGCTATTATTCCAAACGTACATACCAGCGTATTCTCAAAAGCCTAGTCCCATTCAAGGAACAGGCAGTGCAGAACTATTTGCGCACGATTTGGGAGGAAGAGGAGAAAGTCAATAAAATAGCTCGCCTCATCGACTCTCAGTGCCTACGAGAGATATCGAAGACCATGGAAGGCGGTTTCTCAAGCCTACTGGACCGAGTAGGGGGCGTCAGTCAACAATTAGCCGAACTGCAAGTAGATTTGAGCAAGCAAAAGCCGC
>JAABUH010002445.1_pt1 | contig 17839 bp, 16 predicted proteins | sample 5559121 | NCBI WGS metagenome assembly JAABUH01 (sample SAMN10711871, study PRJNA513364) | rock metagenome | isolation source: Antarctica rocks | place: Antarctica: Victoria Land, Battleship Promontory nord | collected 2015-12-28
TGGGGGAGGAGGGCCAGTGTCAAGCTCGCGTAGCCCCTGTTCAAGCGCAAGTACCGCAGGGTCACGAGCAGGTGCCTCACCAGACCAATACGACCTAGGCTCACCTGGCCGTGAACGGGGAGGTGGAGGACCATGGCTGAGAGAAGTGTAATCAAGGGTCTGAGGCGGATAGGGGGCTGGCTGCATTGGCACAGGCCGATACTGAGAGCTATACTGCAATGCCTGAGGGAGTGGATATCGAGGCAACTGAGCAGAATCAAACGACGACTGGTATCCGTATCCCATCTGATTATATGGCCTATACGACCATGAAGTGGGATCCGTTGCCGAAAGGAACCCTTGACCGGGAGGTCGATCAAAAGAAGGCTGTTGGTACTGAGGTGGCACCTGATACCCGAAGTTGTGAGCGCCGTGTTGTGAGCGATTTGGGAAGTTCGCGTCCATGATGTTTTGTCTCACTTCTGGTTGCAAGGGCTGCTGCAAGATCTCAGCAAGGGTGGCGTTATCCATGGTGTCCTTATCTGAAGCTACGAGAGTTGCTTCACGTGAAGAGCGACGCTGGCTAGCAGCAGTATGAGGGGAGCTGGTGTGTTGTGTTGTGAGGGGTGAAGCTTTAGAGCTTACGGAGCTTTCGTGATCTGCAGATTCATCCTTCACTTTGTTGTCGTGTTCACTAGCTTGGTTGCTAAGCGAGCTTCCCCCAAAACGGCTGTCAGCGCGACTCTCAATCGCACGCAGCTGCTCAAGGAATGGTTGACGACTCTCAATTGACGTCAGCTGTTCACTGAATGGTAGGTATGCTGGTCTGGGAGAAGCGTAAGTTGCCCTGGAGAAGATGTTCGGTATGGCCGATTTGCCCTTCGAAGTATTCACACTGGAAGGCTGACTGTCTTTCGCCTCAGGATCGTCTTCTTGGGATGTAGGATGCTGCTCTTCCCGGACCACGTATCGATATCCTCTGGAATTGATTCCTGGCATGTACTGGGGCACAAAAGGCTCCTTCACACCTGATTGACCGCCCGATTCTCCGCCTTCTAGACTAGCCTTCGCTTCCGGAGTACGATGGTATATCGCAGAACGAGCGTTCTCCCCCACAGGTACCTTCATAAAGGCGATAAGGTCTTCAATGTCTTTCAGAACTTGGTCACGCAAAGCCTTGAGGCTAATAAAGTTTCCACCATGCTTAGTCATATTGTCGCCTTCGGGACCCAAAATTTGACCATCCCATTCACCCTCAAAGATTCGGTCGTAAAGGAAACGACGCAAGACGTCGGGGTGATGAGATATACCGCGAGGGAGAGCTTCCGTACCATCCTCCAAGTCACGAACGACTTTTCGAAGCCTCTCAGGCTCCGGTGGTTCAGGGACCAGACTTGAACCTCGTCAGTATACAATCAATTAGGTCAAGGTATTTTCATCATCCTACTTACTCACTTGTGGGCTGCGATCCGCGCAGAGCCCTAGCATATCGAGGGTATGTATTCTCCAAACCCCAGATTGATGGGTCTGGGCGGTAAATTCCAAGTTGAGAGTTCATATTTTCCTCTGTGTCATCAAGCTCTTTGAGAAAAGATTCCATTCTCTTGTGGCGCCGTGATACATTCTCGATCTCTTTGGAGGTAATCTCACGCTTGCTAGTACGTGGCTGCTGCTCGTTACGATTTGCAGGCAGCCAACGCTCATCAAGAATTTCGCTATCCCACTGCGAGACTCCCCTCTCTGTTGCAAGCTGTTGGAATGTCTTTGTCTGATTCTGATTCGTCATGGGCACATTCGTACCAGAGCTATCTAGGCATATGTCCGAGCTAGGATGGTGCTCGTTTCTTGTGCTGAAAGAGCTCTCGTTGAATGCAATGTCGTTCGAGGTATCCTTTGACATTGTATTTGATGCAGAGAACGTTGCTTCGGTCCTAGAAAAGGACCCTTTCTCAGTAGTGTCTTGACCCACCATCGGGTTCATGACAGTGTGAACACCTCCATCAGTAGCGTCTACAAACTTGGAGCGATTGGCAGAACTGCTATACGCCGTGGTATAAGAGTTTGAGTTAGAATTGGTCAGGATCCCTTGATATGCTGGAGCAAAAGGGGTTGGCTTCATTCCCGCATAAGGGTTCCCCATGGAAGAAGCCATTCGCTATGAGTATCTGTGAGTATACTTTGAGGTGTTTTATATGAGGTAATTGAGCTCACCTCGTGTTCGGCCAAGTCTTTAACACTTAATTCATTTGGGGACGTTGGTGGTGAAAAGAATTGCGGAGGTGGTGAATAATAAGAATCATCTTTTTCGTACTCCTCTGGTCTGAAACGCCGTGAAGGGTAATCTGGCTCCCAGAAGGGCTGAGGGACCTCTGAGCTGTGAATGACCCTGGCAGTAGGCGGAGAAAACGATTCACGTGATGGCGTGTTGGCAGAATTTGCCAGCCCTAAAGCGTCTTGTCCAATCTCTGAGTCTTCTCCAAGGGCACGCCCCTCGTTTCGATCCAATTCCGGGTTCTTTGCCGAATTTTCCGCGGCTGGCTCACCATATAACCAAAGTCTCGTCTTTCTGATAGGCTGTGCTGGAGGAATACGAAGCGGAGAGACCGGCTTGGTGGAGGTTGTCAAATCCATGTTGACTACAGCGATGCTAGATCCAAACTTTGAAGAAGCAGATTAGTGCCGTCGAAATTGTTCTGGATCATCCCAAAGCTTATGATTTGGTTTGGAATTTGCGTTCTCCGAAGGTGAAAGGGAACTTACTAGCAAGATTGCGTTGAAGCACAATGATCAGGATATTTTCGGAGCTGCTGGATCAACAAGACTCAGCCTAATGCCCGTCAAAAAGGGGCTACAACAAAGCCTCGTGAACTACGTCTCATGCAGGCCACAGAGCGTCGGGAGGGAAGTCCATGGGATAATGACTTACAAAAAGAGCAAAGCAAGATGCCTGACTCCGCCTCAGACGCGACCTCTGTCAGTCTGGGTGGTCCTCCGACCGTGTGTTGAGACTGATCTTCACACTATCAGACACATCTGATACAGCTGTCAGTATACTTAAGACAACAGGAGAGCAGTCACGCACCTTGCCACGACAGGTCACAAGATTTGGAGGTGGTTCGATGGAACAGCTGGTGCGGAGTACTTCGCGAAGAAGTCGGGTGAGGTTTGTGTGCTGCTCCAAATGAAAACAACGCTAGTTTGTTCTAACCGAGCCCGCCCTGAAATACTCATTCACAAAGCATTTGGTCACGAGATTGATCCCCTAAATTTCCTCCAAGCAAAAACCATTCCCCCACAGGAAGGTCTTTCACTACCCAAGTTGAAAGCGGTACCCGTATTTCGATTTCGAGAAAAAGGGGCAGTTGCTGTGACATCGACAGCAATCCTGCCTCATGATAAGCAACGCGGAAAGTCAACCTTTGAGCTTGGCCGGATTGCTCCTGTTGCGGAAACCAGGAAGTTTGGAATGAATCCAGTCCTATGGGATCTAACGCTAGCATTGCTCGTGGCGTGCATCAGACTTCCATTTACAAGGAACAGAAGACTGGCAAGCAGCGCAGATAAAGCATTTCATGGACTTATTGGACTGCTGGTCTCGGTATGCCATACGAAGGCGTCACTACAGTCGCTTTGGCAGCTAGTCATTCGGGGTCATTCTCTTCGAAGTCTACCATTTATGGCTGGCCAGTCTGATGAACGAGGCCCGGTCGCCTCAGGAATGGTGTTGGTCAATGATTCTGTATTGAATTTCTTATCGAGGCCCATTTTGAAGGTCCTGGCCTCGCCGACTTTAACTACCTGCCTCGGATCCTTTGATTTGGTCCTTTCCCGAACGGACTCTCACAGAGATGCTGATAGTATGCGGCCATGACCCCCTTAGCTACCAGAGTAGCAAAAACGAGTACGAGGTCAGCCAAGCTGTATGAGAGTGATTTGAGTTATAAGGAAAGCTGCATCTGCATAAGGATGCTTGAAATTCACTGAAATGCCAAAGCAAAATGCTGAGATCCTTCCGGCTGCGGGATGGGATGTGTGACCTCGAAGAAGCGTCATCGAATTTTGGATGAGTCCACTGACAACCTTACACAAGGCATGTCATGGACAGTGTACATTTATCCTTAAAGCTGTGCAAGACATCAATGCAAATTGAGGCGTCCCCAGCACACGTCTCGAAATGAATCTAAACCTCTCAGGAAGGCATCGCAAGAGTCGGCACATGAATAGAGGAGGCGTAGGATTGCGTTCAGATGCAATTGATCGGGAAAAAGACTTGCCAATTCACGTTACCGCTGTCGTCATAGATCCGCCAGAGCCGTTCCTCCGAAGCAATCGCTCATTGAAGAGACAACGGCCTAAGATCAGATTAGCTAAATTGACGCTAAGATTTATGACGATAACGAGCAAGGCCAAAGATGACAAGGATGGTCGACGGTTCAAGCAATCATGACACCAGTACCGGCCAAAATCCCTCGGACATGGGCATCTTGAGATTCTTGCGTTTTCTCATATTACATGATGCATGCGTGCATTAAAGATAGGCTAATCGAACTAGAGACAGAGGTTAGAATGACTTCCAAAGTTTGGATAGGGGTACAAACCGGAGTCAAGAATGATTCTGCCACAAATCTGGCTCTTGCATTAAGCTGTATCAATTGTCAATCACAAGACCAAGATCAAGAAGCGACATGTCCATAATGCCACGAATCAGGGAAGCCTCTGGCTACATACGAATAGCTTCATCTCAGATATCTCTTTATCGACCTCTTCCATGAATTGTATGATGAAATCCACCAGTTTATGCTTTAGCATTTCCTCCGTGTGAGTGTTGGTAACTAGGAAAGATATGTCATAACCCTAGACACTATCATTAGCACGATCCATTAGCTAACAGCTATGGATGCCCGGGAGACAGACTTTGACAGGTTTTCTCCGTAATATGAAGAAGGCTTCCGCCCTCTGCGTCAAGAATCTTGTGAATTTATGGACCAAGATATTTTCGATCTCATCTGCCTGTTTGATCCTAATGCTGACTCGTACACTGTTCACGCTTGGTTCTATGAAGACCTTTTCATTCTCGTTACGGGAGATGGTCAAAGGGTTGAGGAGGACTTCTGGAGAACTGGCAGCTTCGATTTCGGGGACGTTATGACGTTCTGATGTCTGAGAGGCAAAGTTTGAGAGTGAGAGGGCGGCAGTGAGGGAAGACCGCACGCAGAGAAGGTAGGGCCGAAGAGATTGAGACTGGGAAGGTGCGTTAGACGGATATCGACGTTTTAAGTTGGGGTCTTTTCTGACCATGCTATGGAATGAGGACTATCTAGCAACCCCTGTGGAAAGCCATGCAAGCTGTCAGTCGTTGTGAATTGTCTGTGGTCAATTGTAGATTACATGTGCTTGTATCTGGTTGATGTCAAGAGCTGTGCAGTTTAATGACTTTCGGCAACGGCACGGAGAAAGGCAGCCACCCGAAGCGTCTTGGCATTATCATTGCCGAATCTCCGTGTCTACGGCTAAGGTATTCTACAATTACTAAACTGAACAAGCGGAGGTTAACATCTTTTCTGAGAATTCGCCGCATCTCACTATTGATAGAGATTGCCCGAAATGTCTAATATACAAGGTGACCTCCTTTTGCAGCCAACATAATCCTCAAGCAAGCTGACAGACAACACAGTATTCGTAAAACACCAGGGGACAAAACATGAAGTGGAGCTGGATCCTACATCTACAGGAGAGACCTTCAAATACCAATTATACTCGCTTACGGGTGTAGAGCCAGATCGTCAGAAAATTATTGTCAAGGGTGGACAACTCAAAGATGATACCGAGCTTTCGAAGCTCGGCGTAAAGTCTGGTCAGACTTTCATTATGATGGGTACGCCCGCAGAAAGCGGCGGAGTAGCACTTGAGAGGCCCAAAGAGAAGATGAAGTTCATGGAAGACATGACAGAAGCTGAAGTAGCTGCGACTGAAGGCGCAACTCCTGCTGGTCTCCAAAATTTGGGCAATACATGCTACATGAATTCCACTTTGCAGACACTACGTGCAGTGCCAGAACTGCAGGAGCAACTATTGAAGTACACTGGGACCAATGCAAGTTCATCTCGAGGTGTTGATTTGAGCCAGTATGGCCTTCCAAACTCCTTTGGTGGATCTTCAGATATCACAAGCTCCCTTAGGGATCTCTATAGGCAAATGTCCGAGACCCAAGAAGGCTTTCCACCGCTGATGTTCCTCAACGCTTTACAAACAACATTTCCCCAATTTGCAGAGAAGTCAAGGACTGGACACGGGTATGCTCAACAGGACGCAGAAGAAGCCTGGACGCAAATCATATCTCAACTGCGACAGAAACTCAAGATCAAGGATATAAACACTACCACTCAATCGTCGCCTGCGGAACCAAACAAACCAACAGAAGATGTCTCCTTTATTGATCATTATCTTGCCGGTCGTTTCTCATCAAGTCTCACCTGTGACGAGTCCGAGGCCCGAGAAGCAGGCGAAGAGCCTATAGAGAGCTCAGATGTTTTTCTGAAGCTAGACTGCCATATTGAAAAGGAGACTAGCCATCTTCGAGATGGCATTCTCAAAGGTCTTGAAGAGAAGATTGAAAAGAATTCGCCTACTCTTGGTCGCGATGCCGTCTACACTAAAACATCCCGAATATCTCGTTTGCCAAAATACCTTACCGTTCACTTTGTTCGCTTTTTCTGGAGAAAGGATATCCGCAAGAAAACGAAGATCATGAAAAAAGTAACGTTCCCGCCTGAGTTAGACGTTGTTGAATATTGTACCGAGACACTTAGGAAGCAGCTTGTGCCCGTGCGAGACAAGATTCGTGAGGTTCGCAAAGACGAGGAAGATATAGTCCGTGCTCGAATAGCGCACAAGCAGGAGGAAGATCGTGCTGGCGACGCTGCTAAGGGTGTTGGCCCAGCGGATGAAAAGAAGCCGGTCAAAGACAAGACCGCCGAGAAAAAAGGCGACGGCACAGAGATGGTAGATACTGTCTACAAGACTGATGCCGAGTTCGAAGCTGAACAGGCTGCGTCAATTCTCACCGCCAAGAAGGAGCTTTATGCGCTGATAAATCCTGATCTCGCGGCCGACGAAGGTTCGAACAATTCTGGTCTTTACGAGCTTCGCGGTGTAGTCACACATCAAGGTGCAAGTGCTGATAGCGGTCATTACACTTCATATGTCAAAAAGCAAGGGCCGCTAGACAAGACCACGGGAAAGAGGATGGAGGAGGATGGGAAGTGGTGGTGGTTCAACGATGACAAAGTCAGCGAGGTGGAGGCAGAAAAGATCGAGACATTGAGCGGTGGTGGTAAGTTTTATCTTCGTCCTTTACCGCTTGCTCCACTCTGATGGATTTTCTAGGAGAGAGCCACTCTGCTTTGATCCTCCTTTATGGTGCTATTGACTTGCCAACTGCTGAAGAAATTAAGGACTGAATGAATGATTGCATACGTTGGGGGACGGATGACGACATTTTTCTTCCGTGGCCTTCGACTGTATGATAAATGATGCATAGAGGATCATATAGACAAACCTACTATGGCATAGATAGAAGCATGGACGATTCGCTTTGCATAGCCCCCGGCGAACTACACAGCCCCTAAAGTCCCCCACAAAAACGTTTGACAATCTCAGGCTAGCAATTATTACGAATGAGAAGCTTATGTTTGTTGTGTGCTTTTGTTGCTACTATCTCAACTCATGCATCATGCTCAATAATCCACAGCCTGACCACGTTCGAGAGCGCTCAATACTCTATTGAGACAAGGAAGAATGGCTGTATCCTACGACTCACCAAGCGTGTAAAAGTGTGCAGGCACACCTCAAAAAAGCTCAATGAACAGCGCACATTTAAACACAGGATTCAGAACAATCAGAGGATTAGATTCGATACGAATACTGCCAGATACAAGAGAGCAAGTCACTGATCATTAGCAACGTGTTGCACGATCCCTTTGTACAGGTCGGAGAGGAATATTGCTATGCCTTAGTGGATTATGTATCTCACCAAACTGTCAGAAACAAGGGTTTATCCTATAATATCTGCTCTCAGAAACTGTTGAGATAAAGTCAAATCAGGTGGCATGCAAAGCCTTCAATTGAAGATGAGTCAAGCGATAGCCTTCAGTAAATAGACTTGCAGGAGTTAAGGGTGACAAAGCACAGTCAATTTTATGGCGTACTCTTAATGTTGAGTGATTGAAAAGTAAAGTATCAAGCTCGTGTGTCGTCCGGAGGGTACAAGTGCCAAGCTAATGTACACTAATTGATTTTGGCATAGTCGAAACGTCTGGGCGTCAAACGCTTCCTCCTCTCGCTCTTCTTGTCTAAGTACCTTCCTCTGGCACTTTCTATCGATCCTTCTTTCACCTCTTTCACTCTTGATTATTATTACGTCTGGAAAGCACAATCTGTATCGCTATCTTTGTAATGAAGCTGTCATGGGCGTATGCGTCGAGTACAACTACTGGCTCGTTCCGTCCAGGCGCATGGCAATGTGCACCGCGCAGAATACTACATACGGATTATCTTTCCGTGCGACAGCAGATGCACACCCGTGAGTCGCCTTGACTATTTGACCGAAGAAACACTACTATTTCTATGCGCTACTCGAGGCTTTGGCTCTTTCTCCCATGTGCTCATTGCATACACCAATGCACTCCTTCAAATCTGCGTGCGCTGTCCCGGTTCAAGATTCCGTATCAACTCAATCAGTTTACACCTATCATCCCAAACAGGAAGGCGTCGGTTGATGTCTCGCTGTTCGAATATACGAGGAAGGCCGACCCTGGGTGTCATGCACCAGATGCAGAAGTAGTGTGTCTCTATTTATCGACGTGCATCGGGGTGCGCGATCTCAAGCGCCCATATCATGTGCACTGTTCATGCGTTCCACGTGGTTGGCAGGGGTATCCCCTCGGAGAAGTGCCAAATGCCGGATTTGGGACTTTGCCAATGCACCTGTATATGCAGGTCGCCTCAGACATCAAGGCAATTCTGCATATTCGCTGAAGCAGGTAAGGATTTTTGTCGACTAGTCCAGACATTGGGAGAGTTTGACAAATGAGTTGCGTCTACGCTTCGTGTTGTCGTTATCTGTCAGCGTATTCATCACGTTCCATATTTCATTCCAGTCAAAAGGGAAATCCAATCAAGAGCAGATTGGCATGCGAATAAAGTTATTTAGGGTTATACTGGGCGTGCTGCTACGCTTGTGGCTGGCTGAAAGGCTGTAGGAAGCGGGTGTCGCACACTGTCTTATGAAAGAGGCGAGAACGACAGGGATTCATTGGCGGCTTCTTCCATGGTGCGTTCGAAAGCGTGACCCGAAAATTCGATAGTCGTATGCACGCTGTCTGCGGGCTGGATGCAAGAGCGGGCTTGGAATTTGAGCGGGACGATCTGATACGCAGTCTTCCATTGACAACTGGCCTCGACACGACGCTTCACTTTCCTTCCCAAGTTGAAATGAATTCCCTCAGCATCGAAAGAAGATATGCGCCGTGTCTCGAAACACCCAGGCCTTGCTTTCATCTGGATCGAAAATGCTCGGGCTTCGAGCGTGGGGTCGGGGAAACGGAGCCAAGGCCTAGGGTTGCAGGACTCGCTTACTCGAGTGTCTGATTGGCCGACATGACATGCAAGGGTCCTATTCCCTTGACAGGTCCGCATCATAACAGACAGTAGCAATCAGAGGACAGCTGACTTCGGCAATACTACCACAGGAGAATCAGCTGATGCCTTGGATACTGGCAGCTGGCAGCAGTCTACAGTGGACACTTCGATACTTGCCATGATCGACGTCTGAGGCGCCGAGGGCGTCAAGGTTGAAGGTGTGATCTCCCCGGACCGCGATCCGATTCTGTGACGCCTAGGGTCTTAATTGGATGGATCATTTAGCTGGGGGGCCAGGATCAATACCTTGTCTTTTACGGCTTTCCCCGCGATCTGGAAGCTTGGATATCTGGAGATACGAAAAAGGGTCCGCTATCGTGAGGAAATTATGGAATGTCTCCTGGAACCATTCGGCTTCTTCCCTATGACTGCGCCCGTACAGTGGGTTCGAACACCGCGTTCAGGCAAAGCTTGACATCCAAATCCCTCAACAATAGTGCAAATGTCCTTCCGTCACTCTCCGCTGACACTAGGACTAACCCTGATGGAGCCGGCCGGAAAGTTTTGTACGATACGATGTGCCTGGGTGAAACACCAACACAGTTCGAGACGATTGTGCGGCAGAGCAGACCTCAGGAATGATCCATTATTCTTGAAACCGCATCTCGATCTGATCTAACAGGAGTCGAGCTTAGACCAAGAAGGAAATGGATGCGAGGGTGAGAGGAGGAGGATTGCGAAGGATGCTTGGCAGCCAGATTGCTCAGAAGAGGTCTAGACCGTCTGGACCTCAGCTTTGCGCAAAGGGAATCCCTGCTCGACTCTGGCAATCCTCGCGTAAGGAGCTCGGGCTAATAGGAAAGCTTAATTGCTTGAAAGTGGACTGAGGAAAGCATCTCGACAGCATCGAAAAACCCAATTCAGTACCCCATAATCCATTCTTCCTGTCAACAGCGACGGAGCTGGGGAGCTTTGAAGTCACGACTCGGTGACATGAGGATATCCCGGTGGGGCAGGTTATCAGGCGCCTCGTTCTCTCAGATACATACTTCCTGAGCAAATGGAGTTACCGTGGCTTGAATAAAATTCGAACCATATTCTTGATTGACTCACTCTGACGAGATCGCACAGATCTTAGATGTGACTGCAAACGAGCTGCTTCTTTAAAGGGGCCAAAGAAACCTGTAGTCCTCCATAGCATAGAAGTCGAATCATCATCATCATCGAATGAATCGAATTAGTTGAATTGTTTTGTTCCCCGGCCCTATCTATCACCTTGAGCTGAAAGCAGTATAGTCCCAAGATCCCGCGTGTTGTTCTGCTACTATGGACCTTTCGTTAAGATGACCGAGACCAAGCTCGTCCCTAGCCCGTTGATGCCCGCGCTCCTCTCCCTCCTCTTCATCGAAATCCCAAAGCGTGGCCCTCAAGCGACAGGCCCGGCCCAGAGCATCTTGACGAAAGCACCCGTTCGACCTCCTTTTGATTGATGAGTTTGACTTGATTCCAGCTTCCTTTCCCGTTCCACTTCTCGCCCATCCCCAATCGAGCAGCGGCAGCAGAACGGTCCAAGTGCAACGAACCCGCATCCAGCCTCTGAGACCGCCTGCCGCACGCCCACCCTTAAACGAACGTGGACAAAGGGATTCCCACTTAGTACCCGTCCACCATTCGTGCTTTTATCCACCGTCGAGCCACCAGTCGTCGCCGTACATGCTGCTGTATACCCGTTCCTGCCCCCGTGAATCTCCTGTTGTCGTTGTCGTCGCTGCACCGGGAACTGACCCCTCGGTGACAGCTGCTGCGATCGTCCCAGCGATCGGCAGAACCGGGAGCCTGGGCTTCGAGTTGGCCGTCTACGGATCCAGGCACAGCGAGCTACAAGTGATCGGCACTGCAGTCACCGCTGCCACGAGCTCTTCGCAGCTGTACTCTACCTGCGCAACTCAATCTGAGAAGCTTCATTTTCTTCTCGGCCTGATCTCCCTCCCACAACCGAACCACACTCCTCCATCGACGCCTCTCCGACTCCCGCAAAGCCGCACCACAACCGCGAGTGAAACCTGCGGACGAAAACTCACCAAGACAAAGAGTTGGGACTATACTAGAAGATTGGAAAGCGCGCTGGGCCCTTGCATCGACACATTGGGAACGCGCGACGACAAGAATCGCGACCGTTGATCGAGAGCATCGATTATCGCACGAGGAAGGATAGAGGAAGGTTGGTAGGGGGGGGATCAACTCACAAAGCACACTACAATTACGCTGGCGACGCTTTTCCTGCCTCCAGCGCGCGATTACTTTCCGTTACCGCGCATTGATTCTGGTCGACTACGAGCTGCTCCCAGCGCTGACCCGACAGAGCCTTCTCAGGCGTCGACGTACAAGTTGCCCCCGCTGGATTCCTATCAACAGCAGGCCAGTACACAGTACTGGCCTGGTGCGACCTCCTCTACGGGATCTGCCCAAACATCTTTAGCGCAAGCATTGAACACTCTTCCTACACCACCAACAGACGGCACGGACGGCTACAAACAACCTGGGCAGGCTTTCAAGTCGGAGTTCCCCAATCTGGCGACTGCCATGCTGCAGCAGCCCGGTATGCTGTCAAATCTCGAGCATACCGGAGCGCCCACGAGTCTGACGCAAAGGCGGCCAGCCGCCAACAACCTGCCGAACTTCGAGCTGCCAGCGCCATTCAATCAACAACTACAGCAGAAATACAACCTCCCGCAGTTGAACGCACTATCTCAAAACACAAATGCGGGAGGGGGCAATCTCCTGACACCACCATCTACAGTGCCAGGTGACAATCTCAGTCCCCTGACTTCGCTTCTCAATGGTGTCAATTCAAACCAGGGGCAGTCGTCAAATTACCAGTACGGATGGCCACCGCTAAATACTGGCCTGACACCTATCATGGGTGCGGCTTCTGGAAACACACCACAGCCATGGCCGGCTTCGTCGAATCCAGTCAGAGGGCTCTTCTCGCCGTCTTTGGCGGGCTCATTACCTCGCGGGGAGTCCAATTCGCCTACTGCTGGAGAAAGCTTGCCTCCCCCACCCTATGACCTAAATTCGCTGCCGCCTCTACCTACGTCAATGTCAATGGGTGCTCCCGGCTGTCTGCCAACAGTTTCGGCCCATCAACAAGCCTCCATGCATGCTTTTATGGCCCAAAGCCAAACACAGACACAAACGCCAATGTCAGCCACAACCACACAACCTTCACCCATCAATGGGACCGATTCGTTTGCTCAGAGACCCCAATCTACGCCATCGACATTCTATAGTCAGTCGCAACCTTCTTCCGCCCAACAGAGTACCTTCCCGCCCTTCAACAATCAGTCTTCTCCAGTCCAGCAAAGTCCTATGAGCGCACCACCGCAAGGATCTAGAATATCGCCCATGAGCGCACAATCCGCCCCCTTTTCACCTCCGGTGCCACAGGCGAGTGCCTACCACCGCTCCTCATATGCTCCGTTCTTACCCGCGATGAGTGCACCAGCACAGGTTGGTGGGCCGATCATGTCCAATATACACAATCCGGGCAACCCAATGGGCTTGATGGGAATGCAGGGCCATGGTCTGCCGGGGGGGTTGATGCCTGGCTACAATTCTGGTCATGCTGCTCAGTTGCAACAGCAAATGTTCGGGACGCCCCAACAGACACCTCACAACGAACGACCTTTCAAGTGTGATCAATGCCCCCAAAGCTTCAATCGCAATCACGACTTGAAAAGGCATAAACGAATACATCTTGCGGTGAAACCATTCCCATGCGGTTACTGCGAGAAGAGCTTTTCTAGGAAGGATGCACTAAAGGTAATCTCCCTGCTATGTCAATTCCAGACCGGCCACTGATCTTCTCTGCAGAGGCATATCCTAGTTAAAGGTTGCGGCAAGGGAACAGCTTCTACCACAAGAGATGGCGATGAGACTCCGGATGTCAATCCAAAGTCCGAAGAAAGCGACGACGATAATTCACCAACTGTCGCTGATAATTCTGTATAGCCCGATGGTCTTTTTTTTGTTTAAAGACACATTTTTCCTCTCTTGGTCATGCAGGAACGATTTCAATGGAGTATAAGGGAGTTAACGACACATGACATTAATTCATAATTGAGGAAAATTACTGGCAAAACGTGCGGAGGATCTAACGTAAGGACGAGGTCACTTTGCTTGTGTATTGAGCAAGGTGTTTTTCAGGACTTCTGGGTTGAATTTTGGTTTCTCCTTTCATCGGGAAGTCTTTTTTCATTTCCTTTTTTTTTTCAAACGGAGTTCTCGCTAGATATGAGGAGGCAACATAAAGGCCATCCAGGATAGAGCCAAGGCTCGCAGCATGGTGGTGGAGCTTGTTCTTGATGAATAAAGCCCAAACGCGCTAGAGCCGATACCAGAGCCGCCGAAAAGCAATGCATGGTCATTCTAGCAATTTCAGATATTGGCAACTTGAGCTCAGCGTTTGTTTACATTAAATACTGTATACCCAATAAAACAAATAATTCTCTGATGCATATATTGAGTGCCATGACCCCTCCAGACCAGCTCTCTGCTTTAGGTGAATTACATGCACCCTATGGTGGAATAGAGATGGAGATAGCTAGCCAATGAGACGCAGGCTTCTGTCCTGTGGCTGAATCAGCGAAGCAGGGGTCGAAGACGTTCTCTCCGTAGCCGCCTCTTACTTCCTTTTTGTACCTTGAGTTCTTCGTCATTCGTAGCAAATATGATAGCAAAGGTTCATGATCTTTGTACTGGCTTCAATATGCGTAGGTTGTATTCGCTAGCTTCCACGGAAACAGCAGCACCCTATGGAAAGAAGCAGATAGGCGTAGTAGGAGGGTCAGAGCCAGTGGATGCCATTTTGCCAGTGATATCACGCCTCCCAAAAATATCTTGCAACAGACACGACCTACACCTGATGCTGCTGAGGCTATTACCAGTGAGCTTGTGAAGTCATCGATGGAGACATAGACAAGTCAGTGGTTGTAAATGGAGAGTATCTCAGCTTTCATTACAGTGCTTAGTGCTTTTCCGTATTTGGACGATAGCGTCTTTCAAATGTCACAAAGAGTGAAGAAAGCTGCGTGTTTACCTTAATTTCTGGTGGGCCTTAATTGCCACGCGACCATGATCGCGCATTCCTCACCAGCACTCCGGGACTTTCTGATCTGGTAGCATTCCATTCTTGTCGCTCATTTGCTGAATCTCCAACCTTCCGTTTTACTGTCACGTTTCTGGGGTCCTAGATCTGCTCTGGTGTTGAGGCTCCAAGGGTCAAAATCCTGACGGGCTAGGGAGAGGTAATCAAGGCAAGTGCGACCCATACGAAGAATTCACAATGCTGACCCGTCTATCTAGAGAACAAGATAGAGAGCTTTCCATCCCTTGTAGCAATTCGCTCGGCATCTTTGTCACTCACTTATGCCAACGAGGCACTTCTTGGGTTTTATACGACACTCTCTTGCAGCTCCGTCCGGTACACTAGCAGTCTAGCTTTGTTTATTCTACGGTCTTTATGAGCCTCATCATCGTACAGAGCTAGCATCGCGGGGCTATCATAGCCCTTGTAGCCATCATTTCCTCATACCAAGATCAATTGGCGCAGCCAGCCCGGGCTTCGGACACACTGAACACCATCTACGAGGCATATGCTAGGGCGTCTTCGCTTGACTCCCTTTCGCGCAGCTTGACGCGGATGGATCCTCCGCTTCGCCCCCTTAGAGCACATACGAAATGTCGGCATCCTCTTGGTGATGCCACTAGCTGGGTTAACAATCAATCCACAACACCACCGCCTCCCTCTGCCTCGGACAAATCTTCTCCTCCGAATATACCCCATCATGGATCTCTCGCACCAGGAGGCAACCTTCAAGTTCGCAATGGCCTTAGCTCTCCAGTCTCTAAAGCCGAGGACAAGCGTGTCTCAGCAATCTCGAGCGAAGATAATCGTAACTCAAATCGCGACTCTCAGGTCTCCAATACTTCTACAAATGCGTCAGGAAAGACCCGAAGGAAGACTCATGTCGGACCATGGCGATTGGGTAAGACTATCGGTAAAGGTGCTTCGGGGAGAGTAAGAAAGGCGAGGCATGCTCTTACAGGGCAAGATGCGGCTGTCAAAATTGTCAGCAAGAAGTCGGCAGAATTGTTAAGGAGCACGAGTCTAGCAATCATGGACACAATGGTGGCGAAGGAAGGTAAAAGACTAATTCCCTTTGGAATCGAGAGAGAGGTCGTCATAATGAAGTTGATTGAGCATCCAAATATTATCAGTCTCTATGATGTTTGGGAAAACAGGGGGGAGCTGTAAGTGTCGTGCTGCAACTCATTCATTACAATCGGCGCTTTAACTTATGAACAGGTATCTTGTCCTGGAGTATGTGGAGGGCGGCGAACTTTTTGACCACATATCTTCCAACATCCGCCTCCCAGAACCAGAAGCCATTCGAATATTCCGCCAGTTGATTGCTGGCTTGTCCTATTGCCACCGCTTCAACATCTGCCATCGAGACCTGAAGCCAGAAAACATCTTGATGGACCGGAATCATAACATCAAAATTGTTGACTTCGGAATGGCAGCGCTCCAGCCCGCTAATAAATGGCTGAATACCTCTTGCGGAAGTCCTCACTATGCATCCCCTGAAGTCATCAAAGCTGAGCAATATCGCGGGGACAAAGCGGACATCTGGTCTTGTGGTGTTATACTTTATGCAATGCTAACCGGAACACTTCCTTTCGACAGCACTGGCGATTGGCGTGAAGTCATCGATGCAGTCTTGACCGGTGATTATATCTTTCCCCCTGGCCTTTCGCCACAGGCGGAAGACTTGATATTTAGAATGTTGCAACGAGATCCGAAACAGCGAATTCCCATTAGATACATGTGGCAGCATCCACTTGTCAAAAAGTACGAAAAGCTCGATAGCATGGATGCTAGTGGAATGCCTTATATTGGTCCTGCTCCGCCACTAACCGTCAATGACCTTGGCCCTCCTATCAAGCACCGAAAAGATATCGACGCAGAGATCTTGAGGAATCTGCAAAATCTGTGGCACGGGGTAACTGAAGCGGAGCTGGCTGAACGGCTGCTGTGTGACGTGTAAGTCTTTGCATTCTTGAATATTGAAATGCAGTCCTGATAGCAAATACAGACCGAACCACGAAAAGATTCTTTATACCAAGCTGCTGCGATTCCGGGAAGAGCAGTTGGAGCACTACGACGGTCCCCCTATGGACTATTCCATGAGCGATTATCATCACAGCCAACCACCACAGAAAGCGGTGCAGCGTTCATCAACCCGAGCATCATTACATGTATCGCGAGCAAGTAGAAGACAATCGCAGTATTCGCTTCTGGATCCCAACAAGCTACCAGCAAGGAGGAGTACAAGCCAAAGCGCCCATCGGCCTTCCAGCGTCGCTGAAACCGAAGAGAGTTATGACCCATATCGACCTTCTCGAACTCAGATTACCAAGTCTCAAACCGATCATATCAGAGTCACTGTTCTGGGAGGAACATCCCAACAATCAAAAAGGAAGCCGTCTTCTCGTCTTGTCAGCAAAGCATCCACGAGACACCCTTCGATTACTAGAGCACAGGCTGCGGACGATGTCTATAGCATTGCTAGCTCGCCTCCAACGACAAGAATGCATAGTGCAGGTACATCTCAGCTTCAAAGACTAGCGGTCAATCGACATATCTCGCGAGGTAGCTCAAGGATGACCATAGCATCAAGAAGATCTGCTGCAAGTGGTTCCTCCGCAGTCATGGCTCGTAAGTCGATGAGTCACAAGCGCAACGTTAGCTTTGTTCACAACCGCAAGCGCTCGCTCAATGGTCGCCATCCACGTCTTCGCAACCAAGAGCATCACCACTCACCCTTTACCCTGCAAGAGAGATTTTCTAGAGACCAGGCACGAAACCAGACACAAAGCCATGTTAACAATCAGGAGGAAGACAGACAGGTGCCCAGATCGCCACTTGTATCCCGATTCTCTTTAGGAGAGAGCCCAGAGCCGGATGACCTACCCATTGTTCGTTCACGCAAAGCTCCAGTCGATGACTCGGAAAATCCTACTGCGAACAAGGCTCGCCTTGGAAGTCACTACTTCAGAGACGATGCAAGGAAGGTCAGCACTGAGATAGAGAAGCTATGCGATGAGGCGTTTAACAAACTTCCTATGAGCTCGAGCGTTACAACTCCAAGAACTA
>JAABUH010002449.1_pt1 | contig 17817 bp, 20 predicted proteins | sample 5559121 | NCBI WGS metagenome assembly JAABUH01 (sample SAMN10711871, study PRJNA513364) | rock metagenome | isolation source: Antarctica rocks | place: Antarctica: Victoria Land, Battleship Promontory nord | collected 2015-12-28
GTCTTTGAAGCCAAGCCACCTATTATGTAGTGCTAGGCTGCAAATTTGACTGCATGTGTCATGCAGGCCATGCTCCTGATGTAAGGGCGGCTTATGGGGAAGTTGCCAATGCAAGCAATGGTGGTGTATGTGAGGGTTTGTCTGTTCAGCATGGCCGAAGTCTCAGTCTGGGTTTCACATAGGGTCAAGTTGAGCCTGTTCCGTGAGACTGGCTGCCCTGACCTTCTCGTTGATCATCACATTGTGACAGGTGATCATTCCTTCAGATGCTGCCATTTGCATGACGTGTTTGCTTGAATGGAGCCACAGCTCATGCTGCGTCTGTATCCGTGGTCTGTGTTGCCTGCGCATGTGACATGCTGTGCGTTTGATGTCATGCAGGCCTGCTAGTCTTCCACATCTTGGTCATCTCAGCTCTGGCAGTTGACGTTTGCTCAATGGGCAAGCTCCCTCAGTTTCAAGTGGGGCTGGCATACCTTGCAAGTTCAGCATATAGTGATGACTGAGGTAAGCGTCGACATGTGTTTGTATGTCTTTTGCACCTGTATGTTTGTCATTTGCCGTCATGTCATCAATCTGTATTTTGTTGGCTGTGCTTGTCTGGGCTGCTACTGTTGCCACGCACGAAATGGTGAAGGATCACGTGGCTGAACTGTCTCTGTCCATCTCTGTCTGTCTGCCTGCCTACCTGCACGCCTGCCTGCCTGTCTCTTTGTCTGTGTGTATGTCTGTCTGTCTGTCTGTCTGTCTGTCTGTCTGTCTGTCTGTCTGTCTGGGCATGCGTATGCGAGTGCGCGCTGTGTGAGCGTGTGTCAGGTGTTGCTGCTGATGCTGCAGCTGTCACCTGCACACAGACACAGTCCTTCTGGACAGGAGAGGCAGCAAAGCAACCTTACGCCCTGCTGGGCACCAATGCAGTTGCTCTATAGGTAACCACTTCTGAGGCTCACCCCTTGCCATGACTGTCAGGCTTCAGCACTTTGACTTCGAATTGCGCTGACTTGTTTGTGACGCAATCTTGACTCCTAGGAGGCCTGCCACATGCCTCATGTTTGACATTCTTCACAGACTCAGTATTTGCTATAGTAACTTCGAAAACTGCTAGGGTGCAATGAATGCCTTGATGAGCAGCATGTATGCGTGCATTGCATGCCTGAGCCTGTTCGTACCATCACTACGCTTTGCCAACCAGAGAGCTAGTGTGTGGCAGAAGTGTCAAAGACATAATTGCTTGATGACACTTGATCTTGTCTGTGCGTCCTAGGCAGCCCTTGTACCCCGCGTAGATGATGTTCAATGAAAGTATCGACGATGATGATGAGTCAGAGACAAACTACTGTGTTCTTATACAGAAGTGACAGAAGCTTTATGCTGAGTGTGCCGCAATTGAGTCTTGAGCACGCCAGTCCGGGCAAAGTCTTACACAGGCTACCAGAAATGCTAGACCATATGAGTTGCAGTCAGAGTACTCTAGTGCCAGGAATGACGTCAGATGCAAACATTTCTGCACACGAGTGTGGCTGGACAGAGGGAAGAGACAGAAGCATGCACAGTCTTCTCCCTAGCTGCTGATAGAGTATCATTCTGTTCTGCTACTGACAGCAAACAAGCTCACCTAGTAAGCCTGAACTTGCAGATGTCTTGCAAGACATCCAGCTCTTGTTGGGTTGGACCACCTTGTTTTGGACCTGCTAGTTGTAGCTCCTTCAGTAAGGCACCTTCATGAAGTATAGTGATCAGTTCCCATTTATACTGCCATGCTTGCTCTCTGTCTGCACCACATCACCCAAGCTGGGCATTGACATGACATGGCCCAACGGCGGTATGTGCTGTGACAGTGTCTGCAGTCTACTTTGTTGACAATGAAGAAGGGTTGCGCTGTGAATTGGTGGCTCCCAGTGTGGAAGCATTTCATTTGGGGACCAGTGGCTCCCCAAATCAGCACCTGAGCCATTTGAGACACTGTCTCTGCAATGAAAGGGTGTATGCGACCTTACCGGCTAATTGCATCAGCACACAAGATACTGATGGTCACGCTGACTTGTTTGCAGACGGCATGCAGTGGTTTATCTCTGCTTGATAGGTATTGAGCTAAGTCTGACTTGACCTTATCTTTTGTGAATGCTGTAGTGCACGTCGAGTTTCCAGCACAGCCTACCAAAGGAGCTGCGCGGCTTCTACACAGTCACAGAAGACTTGAGAGCGTTCCGCTCAGAAAGGCCTGGTCTGTTGAGCAGTGCACGACGGTAAAATCTTGCAAGATCAACATACTGACAATACGCCTCTGTGTATCGCCAAAGCAGCCATGTATGCTCGTCGGCTTGACATGAGCTGTAAAGGCGCTTCGATTTCTCGAGACACATACAGGTTTTGGGGCCGTATCGCGCCCAAGCTGAACGCTTGTCTGTAGCTAGGGTGAAAGTGCTTTTCCCGCGTCCCATACCTGGACAAGTCAAGTGCATGTATGCAATTCATATACGTCAATCATCCACGCCATTATGTCCACCTCTTGCCCATGATCACCAAACATCTCTGCCCACTGTCTGCCTGCCCATTGCCTCTAATGACTAAATCCCTCTGCCCACTGTCTGCCTGCCCATTGCTTATCATCACCAAACCCCTCTGCCCACTGTCTGCCTGCCCACTGCCTACACTCACTAAATCCCTCTGCCCACTGTCTGCCTGCCCACTGCTTATCATCACTAAATCCCTCTGCCCACTGTCTGCCTGCCCATTGCCTACAATCACTAACTCCCTCTGCCCACTGTCTGCTTGCCCACTGCTTGTAATCACTAAAACCCCTCTGCCCGCCTGCCCATTGCCTATGATGTTTGCATGCCTGTTGCACAGGATGAGCCCATGTGTATGTCTTTGTGGGTTGGACGCGCATGCTTTGTTCTTGGTAAACAAGACTATCAAGCGGCGTCAACACATCTGCTGCATGCGGCATGTCTGTGTGTGTGCCTAACACAGCTTTTGCACGCTGTACAAGACTGGTTGCTTTGGTTCTGCGGCCTGAATGCAGTTTTCTGTTGCTGTTCTATCCAGTGCCATGTACCACCTTCCCACTTTGGCTTTTCAACACAGATCGTCTTGGCCGCCATCCAATATCATAGGTAACATGCTGTACAACAGTGACAGCGTTGCACTACGCAGTCAGCAGCATGAAGCTGCTTGGACAGCCTGAACTCTGTCATGCACTATGTTGTGCTTGCAGTGAATAGGCAGCAGACCAAGCCACATCTCACCTGACTCTGTATGTTGCATTGTGTAGACTCATGCGTGATCACAGCATTGCTTGCAACCGTGAGCACATCACATGACCTTGTGCGGCGCATTGTTTGCAGGTCCAGAAGGCATGTATGGCAACATCAGAAGCATCTTTGCAAGCATCACGAGACTATAGCTGAGCGGTACTGGCAAATGCTGGATGGCGCTCTGTTGGATGATTGCAGTGTTGAACCCACTGCAACAGCTTGTAGCAAACGACTTACGCTTGCAGCAGCAGCTGGAAGCACATTGCATTTAGTTGACGTGCACTTTGCAAGCTGATGTGGAGACCACAATTGCTTGCAGAGCTCAGACTGCTGCAGGCTTCGCACAACCTATTGACAGCAGGGACCGTGGGGTCCCTGTTCCTTTTGTATCAAGCTACCCGGGATCCCAAGTATGAAAAGAGGGGATGGCGCATCCTCAGAGAAGTGTAGCAAGTTCAGGTCTAGCGGCTATACCATCTTGGGCAGCGTGTTGTTGGTAAGCACAAGCAAGCAACGACTGCTCCTGTGTGTCAAGCATTTTGTTTGAAGCTTTTTACACACTGTTATTCTGTGCTCGTACACAAATGGCCTGTGTGCTTAGCTAGACTTGCCATGACCCAAGAACTTGTTGCTAAAGCTGAAGACAAAATTTGCCAAGTGTTTTGTTTCCCTTTGGTGTATTGTTTGAAGCTCTGCGACATCATCATGGACAGTTCTGCGTGCATCGAGGCATGGTAGCTGATGCTGCAGGCCTAGCACCACTGCACAGAGACAAGATGGAGTCCTTCTAGAGTGGAGAGGCAATGAAGCATCCCTTCTTGCTGACAGACATGAGCACAATCCCAGACTTTCCTTTGGTTGAGCTGGTCTGTATTGGAAGCTCATGCGCTGCCAGTGCAAGGCTCTTCAGCTGAAGAAGCTGTCAGGCATCGGTACCTTAGCTCAGCCGAGATGACTCACAAGACTGAGCAGGTACTGAAATGCCAGTACCCGGCCGGCTGCATGACTAAACGTAAGTTGTGAGCTTCATAGTACTCTGCCCATTGTCTGTTTTTGGCACAGGACAGTTAGTAGCAGTGCATGTCTCCATCATGGCATCTTGACAATTGCACTGACCAAGTCGATGCCGCAGTATGTTACAGCCGCTGTTGAGTTGAGACCGCTACCTTGATGAAGGTCACTTGTGCATGGGTTTGCATGCTTGGGCATGTTCACGCAATTGCTTTGCTTTGCCGCATGAGCGCGTCTGGTATTTTTTTGCAGGAGTGGCAGAAGCAGGATGCTCAGTGTTTTGCAGAAAATACAGCAAGCACAGTGCCAGGATACTACATAGGCTAGCAGCAGTGTTCCAATGTCCTGCACAGCCTGTCTCTAATATCTGCTCTCACAGCACAACTCCTGCTGTTGCATTGTGGCTTGTCGCCCTGTTTACCACCTACTTACCACCTGTGTATACAACAGTAATCAAAAGTCTGCTTTCGACCATGCGTGTTATATGGCTGCCTTTCTGTGTAACCACACAAGCCAAGAGCACACTGCTTTGCTTGAAAAGCTATATACTAGAAAAGAAAGCTGGCCTGCTTAAATTTACAAACAGCCAAGCCAAAGGCAGCCATAGGCCTGGCTGCCTATGGCTTGGCTGTTGATCTAGGTCAACGCTCAGTCTTGGTCAAAGCTTTGCAGCTTCACGCATATAACGGCCTAGCAGGCCTACCTGACCGCACCGCCAGTTAGATTATGCTGTCGTTGCGAGTTGTTCTGAGCAAGGATTGCATTTGCGCACGGACTGTAGACGACACCACAGAATGATGTGAGCCCCAGTAAGACGGCATTGGGAAGCGTCATATCAGCTGTAGCGACACAGACAGACCACTTGTCTTTGACCTAGTCACAATAAAGCGCAGCAGCACAGCCGCACTGCCTTTGCGTGTCTGCCACCTCGAGAACAGCACAGATCTGATCAAAGACCTTAAACGCTCTGAGCAGGCGGTCCTGACGCCGCAGCGATATGGGAGCAGCGATATCTCATACCGTCCGTCAGGGCAGGTACGCCCCGATGGTCTTTTGAACAAGAAGATCAGCACATCAAGCATAGCAAGCTTGTACTGCTGCAATCACCTGCAAATTTCAGATTTTGCTTTGGTGCTTTCAGACAATCCTCACAGGTGCAACAGTGCGCCAGGCTGCTGACCAGCAATGGTCAAGGGCCGCCAGAAACAAGGCAGTGTATGCTTGCAAATATGCCTATGACTGCCTGTTTGCAGCAGCAGTCAACCTTTTGCACAGGTGTGTCACCTTGCTCGCCCGCTTAAGTCCTCAACAGCTTCAACATCTGATCTTGCATGCTGGTTGAGCTTGAGGCGCACATGTCAATCTGCAGAGGCAGCCTTTGATGTCAGCAACAGCAATGGCAGCTGGCAACAGCCACCAAAAGCGCAGCCCAAAGAGGTTGGGCCCATCATCAGCATGCTTGCAAAAGAGCTGCAAGCACAGTGGCAAGAAGAGCGCAACATGCACCTTGGCAACTGTGTCATCAGGCCTCACAGCCACCACAAGGTGTGGTGGTCATGTGATCAGTGTCCAGACAGCCTTCCCCATGTCTGGGAGGCCAGTGTGAATGACAGGTCAAAAGGATCAGGCTGTCCTTACTGCACAGGAAGAAAAGTATGCCAGCATAACACATTGGTCAGAAAGGCACCACAGGTCGCACAGTTGTGGAATGCCAAGAAGAACCATCCTCTGTCTTCTGACCAAGTGACTGTCTCCAGCGGTATAAGAGCGCATTGGAAATGCAGTGTTTGCTTGCATGAGTGGCAAGCTCCAGTGGCACTGAAGACACGCAGCAACACTGGGTGCCCCAAATGTGCGAAGGCAACTGGCAACATGAGAGCAGACGGCACTAGGCAGAAGCAGCCTACTTTTGCTAAAGCAAAGCATGCCTTGCTGGAGCAATGGGATCATGACAGAAACAGAGAAAATGGAAATTTTCCTGGCAATACAACATTAGGAAGCAACAAGCTCATTTGGTGGTGTTGCCATGCATGTCCAAAGGGCCAGATGCACAGCTGGCAGGCTGCCCCGTACCATCGAAACTCTGGCAAAGCTGCAACAGGGTGCCCTTTTCGCGCCGGGTGTAAAGTTTGCGAGTGTGCAACTCTTTGGAAACTGTTTGTCCTGATATCGCTGCTGACTTTGACGTTCAAAAGAACGGTGTCAGTCCTACTGAAGTTACAAGTTCGACACGTACAAAGTACAGCTGGCTGTCAGATGAGCCTGGAGCCAAGAAGCGGTCTGTGACTTGTCGCACTCGCGAGTATCGGCGTGCAAAGAGGAAGTCATCACAGCTGCTTGACGCAAACGAGTCATAGCACAGAGTGGTGTTTTGTACTTGCATTTTTTGTCCTTCATTGTACTTGCCAGCGGCCTGTTGCTAATACATGACTGCGCTAGTGAGGATGCTACACCACAAGTGGGCAAACCTTTTATCTACATGCAAAAGACCCTCTTTGCTATCAGTAACCTTTACTCTTTGCGTCGGCCATTGTTTCAGCCGTGCTCAGTCATAATGCATCTTTGCATTGGCTCTTGTTCATCCCTGCTCAATTATACTACACCTTTGTGAAGCAAGGCCACATATTATGTAGTGCTAGGCTGCATATATGACAGCATGTGTGATTCCTGATGTAAGGGCAGCTTATGGGGAAGTTGCCAATGCAATGGTGGTGTCGGTGAGGGTTTGTCTGTTCAGCATGGCTGAGTCTTCAGTCTGGTTTTCACACAGGGTCACGCTGAGCCTTGTCTTTGAAAATGGACTGCTGCCATGAACTTCTTCTTGATCATAACGTCATGACAGGTGATGCCTTGCTGTTGTTCTTTCAGTTGCTTTGAATTGCCTCATTTGTTTACTTGATTGGATCCACAGCTCATGCTGTGTCTGCATCATTGATCTGTGTTGCCTTTGTTGGCTGCCTGATTCCTCAGCTGTGGATCACACCAGCCATGTCAATACACAACAGCTGATGCGTACAGTGCTGCTGCTTCAAGCATACTGCAGAAAGTGCTGTGTACATGGGGATGCTTGCATGAAGGCAGACAATGCAGCACAAAGGCAGACATTCAAAATTCTTGTTGCTGCCCACAGCACTGCAGCATGACTTTGTGTTTGCCGCTCTGCATCTCAATGCACACCTCATCCATGCAGGCAGCGCAGAACGGCAGTGAAGGCTGTCGGTTTGCAGTTGCTGCCCAGCAAGGCTGGACCTGACTCAGGGGCTATATTGTTGAGAGTGGACGCCATGACAGGTGAAATGGACCATCTGGTGATGCCAGTGTCAGCTATCACACTCAGCTGTACACATGTGCGGGCCACTTGTTCGAGCTGACATGTCCCTTCTCTTTCTGCGTCGGACCAACGGGCCATGACCCACGGTATAGCTTGTTGACACAAGCTGGACCTTGGCGTGACACAGCCCAAGTTATGCAGCATAGTTCAGATGTGCTAAAGCGTTGCATGCTGTGCATGTGGACTCGTGCAGGCCTGCTGGTCTTCCACATTGCAGACAGCCCGTCATTTACAGCTATGACTGCAAATGAAGGCAGGCAGTGCATACAGAGCTTTGAACACATGCGTCACACATTCTAGCACCATTGCACCCTGTACAGCTGCACGTTTGTGAATGGGATTGTTTTGTTACATGGCCACAATGTACGGCCTTGTAGGACTCTCCAGCTCCTTGAGAGTAGCATGCACAGACGTTGCTTGGTGACATTGACATGTTGGTGCATGATGCCTTCAGTCTATGCTTGTGATGGCCTGCGCCTCAGCTTTGCCTTCTCAGCTTCACTGTGCTTGACCTGAGCAAGGGCAAGAGGCCAATAGCCCTCAGTCTTGTTGTCTACTGCAAAGACTGACACATTTTGTTGCGGCCAGACACACTGAAGGCCCCGTTTTGATGCATCAAGTTTAGAAATTAAAGAAAAGACTACACCTTTCGGCTTCAATTTAATGAGAAGCCAAGTATTATACTGGGCTGCCCAGGGTGCATCAAGTTTATGGTGATCCTGGGCTTGAAGTGGAGATGGTATATATTGCGGGGTCAGCACAGTTATGACTGAGGTAAGCACTGACACTTGTCTGTATGTCTTTTGCATCCCTATGGTTGTATTATGTCCTGTTGGCTGTGCTTGATCGGGCTGCTATTGTTGCCACACATGAAATGATGAAGTATCACTTGGCTGAACTGTGCCTGCCTGCCTGCCTGCCTGCCTGCCTGCCTGCCTGCCTGCCTGCCTGCCTGCTTGCCTGTCTGTTTGCCTGCCTGCCTGCCTGCCGGCCTGCCTGCCTGCCTAGCTGCATGCATGCTTGCCTGCCTGCCTGCCTGCCTGCCTGCCTGCCTGTCTGTCTGTCTGTCTGTCTGTCTGTCTGTCTGTCTGTGTGCGCTGTGTTAGGTGTTGCTGCTGATGCTGCAGGTGTCATTCCTACACAGACACAGTCCTTTTGGACAGGAGAGGCAGCAAGCCCTGCTGGGCACCAATGCAATTGCTCTGTAGGTAACCACTTCTGCCATGGCTGTCAGGCTTCAATATATTGAGTTCGAGTTGTGCTGACTTGTTTTTGACACAAGACATCGACTCCTGCCAGATACTTCGCTTATGACATTCTCCACAGACTCGATATTTGCTGTAAAAGCCACAAAACAAGTGCTAGGCTGCAATGAACGCCTTGATCAGCAGCATGTATGCGCGCATTGCATAGCTGGGGACCCACTGGCTTGTTCACACAGTCACTACGCTTTGCCAACCAGAGAGCTAGTGAGTGGCCGGAGTGTCAAAGACAGAATTCCTTGGTGATACTTGATCTCGTCTGTACAGCCTAGGCAGGCCTTGGACCCCTCCTAGATGATGTTCAATGGTAATATTGATGATGATGATGATGATGATGATGATGATGAGCCAGAGACAAGCTGCTGTGTTGTTGTGCAGGAATGGCAGAAGCTTTATGCTGAGTGAGTCGTAATTGAGTCTTGAGCAAGCCAGTCTGGGCAAAACTATCAAACACCTGCAGGCTAGCAGAAGTCCTAGACATTATATGAATCCCAGTTAGAGACTCTATCCACACATGTGTGTGGGTTGATACAGAGAGAAATAGAAAGATGCGCAGTCTTATCCCGGGACCTAGCTGCAGATAGAATATCGTTCTGATCTGCAGCCAAGCTCACTTAGTAAGCCCGATATTGCAGATGTCCTGCAAGCTTGTCATGAAACTTAAGCTATGTCTTGTTGTACGCCACTTATCGATGCTGACATGATCAACAGATCATACGCAAAAACAAGATAGGAAACGATGTCCTCATTCCCAACATGTGCATGTCACCTTTGTTTGCCATCTGCAGCATGACCTTTCCTGGTCATCAAGGGCACAGATTGGTAAGCGTTAGCTGGCGTCATACGAAGATGATGGGGTCAAAGCATGCTACAGTTTTCCAGGCTGCCTGTGGTATCAGTAGCTGCGTGAGCGACTCCGGAAAGCATTGCAACTTACTCGCCGCATGCGTTTTGCTCTCACGCTTCGACCATATCAGGCAGCGAATCCTCGGTGCTTGGGTCAGACCATGTTAGGATCGAGTGGTGTAGGAGCGACGCTGTCTCTCAAAGCCCACCATAACAGGTGCGTCACGAAACCTTTTGCAGCATAAATTTGCAGGTTGCACATTCATGCGGACTGGATGGCAGACCACGACTGCTGCCCTTTCAACCGATCTCATCTCTGGCAGTGGCCTGCTTTCAGGCGAACCTCGCTAATGCGTAACCGCGTCAGGCGGCTGACCAGAAACACACAAGAAGTTCAAAAAAAGTGCTCAGTCTAAACACGGAAGAATGCATGCGACCTTCTGTTCGTCCTGGACAGGTGTGTTACCTGCTTTAGCACGCCAGCTGAGCCTGCACACTTCGGCTCAGCCACGTCAAATGCTCAAGTGTCTGCTGTTGAATGCTGGCTACGGTCCACACATGCAATGCTGTGTTGCAGGGCATGCTTATGGCATCAGTGACAGCACTGATAGTAAATCACAGCAGCAAAGCCAGCAGCCTGACGAGATTGGGCCCAACATTAGCTTGCTTCCACAAGAGCTGCAGGGACAGTGGCATGAACAGCTCAACGGGCACCTTGGTAGCATTGTGATCAAGCCTTACAGCAATCGCAAGGTCTGGTGGTCATGTGATCAGTGTCCAGACAACCTTCCTCATGTCTGGGCGGCCACTGTTAACAGTAGGTCGTATGGGAGGGGCTGTCCTTTTTGCTCAGGCACAGCCATTTGCCAGCACAACACACTTGCCAGAAAGGCGCCAAAGGTTGCGCTGTTATGGAATGCCAAGAAGAACCATCCTCTGTCTCCAGACCAAGTGACTGTCTCCAGCGGTATAAGAGCGCATTGGAAATGCAGTGATTGCTTGCATGAGTGGCAAGCTCCTGTGGTGCTGAAGGCACGCAGCAACAGTGGGTGCCCCAAGTGTGCAAAGGCAAATGGCAATATGAGAGCAGACGGCACCAGGCAGAAGCAGCCTACTTTTGCCAAAGCAAAGCATGCCTTGCTGGAACAATGGGATCATGACAGAAACAGAGAAAATGGAAATTTTCCTGGCAATACAACATTACAGAGCCACAAGCTCATTTGGTGGCATTGTCATGCATGTCCAAAGAGCAAGGAGCACAGCTGGCAGGCTCGTGCAGGCAGTCGAACTTCTGGCAAACTTTCATCAGGGTGCCCTTTTTGTGCTGGGCAAAAGGTTTGTGTATGTAACTCTTTGGAAACTGTTTGTCCTGATATTGCTGCTGACTTTGACGTTGAAAAGAATGGTGTCAATCCTGCTGAAGTGACAAGTTCAACAAGCACAAAGTATAGCTGGCTGTCAGATGAGCCTGGCGCTGAAAAGCGATCTGTGAATCAGCGCACACATCACACAAGGATGCGCATCAAGACAATTGCTAGACGCACCTGATTCATAGAGTAGTCAGCAATGCGTGTGTGTATGTGTACACATGTGATGACAGTTGGGTCACTTGTGAGACTATCAATCAGCTCGTCTCTGGATGCGGGTCAAGACAGTTGCTAGATGCACCTGCTCTATACGCACATATAGCAATCAGCAATGTTTCCTGTGTGTTCAACTCTAGGAGCGCTGGTCAGAGTTGCAATTGGCTTGTCTTTGGATATTTATGACCCAATAGTTGAAACAGAAGAACATGTTATGAAGGCTTGTGATGCTCTGCTGTGAACCCTTCTATTGCTTTGGGTTGGCTTCAACTACACTGTGAAAGCTCATCTTATGACTTGTTCTGATGGTCTGTCCTGCGTGTGATGTCTGCCTGATCCGTCTGCTACAATACAATTGCTCACCAGGCGAGCGTTGCTCTGCACGCCTGGTGTCCCTCTGCTGTGGTCTTTCAGGCCAAGTCAAAGCATGTTTGGTACCAGGTATATAATTGTGCATAGCCATGTCCACGTGTATGTCTTGGTACAAAAGCTAACACCCGCAGCGCCTCTGCTTCAAAGACAGTTGACGGTGTTGTTTATACACCACAAGGGTGCATGAAAATAAGACGACTGTAGCAAGGGATCTAGCAATCCCACTGCTGCTCATGGCATTGCACCGATGATACCACGCTGCGACGCTGTCATAGGTGCATCCTGGCCAGAGACAGGATGGAGTCCGTCTGGTCAGGAGAGACGCTAAAGTATGTCTGGGAAGGTGCACAAACCCTGCAGGTGCTTGTGACCAATGAGACTCAGTGCTCAAGTCTGTACCTCATCTACCACCAATCTGTAGCAGAGGCTAGATAGTTACAAAGATAATGGCTTGGTGCTGTAAGGCACACAAGACCAAAGCGAGCGTGAGGATAAGATCCTTAGCATCCGTTGCTCTGGCCTTGTATAGCCGCATCCCAGCAGGAATCATAATAAGCATGACAATGACGTATTACGCCACAGCTATGTCATACCCTACGCACACTGCTACATCCCCCCCCCACTTAAATTCAACTTACCAAAGTTGAACAGCATTAAGTGAGCATGGAGTGACTGCAACAATAACAACACAAGCCACCCTGCCGGCATTGGGATGCAACTAGCATTGTGAGGCTGCATAGCCCACAGCTAAGACTGCAAAATACATCAGTACTCAGTGCTTCTTCATTCATTGGTTTCATTCATTGAAATTGCTCATGTGTGGTTCATATGGCAGGCAGTCATGCTTCAGCCATGCGCAAGGGCTAACCCCAAAAGCATGCACAAGTAAAAGCACCAAAATTGACATCAGTGCTGATCCGATAGACGTGCTGATCGTCTGACTGGTTGACCTCCAACAGCCTTTGTGTGCTGCTTGCGTGAAGGTGAGCAGCTGCATTGCTTAGCAGGTTCTTCTGCTGCTGAGCAGGTGCTGAAGAAGTTGCATGTGCAGATGGCGCAGAAGTGTCCACATAGTGTGGATCCTCAGTGGTAGCTTTACCAGGCCGTGGTGCAGGTCTGACCAGAGACTGCATCCTGTCCCAGTATTCCTCGGTCGGTAACCACTTCAGTAGGAAGACCATGCTTGGCAAAGATCTCGCGCAGGAAGAGATGGGCAAACTCCTTTGAACCTATGTCATTCCAGCACGGCGCAAAATGCACCATCTTGCTCAGCCGATCTACAAATACCAAAATCGCTGTGTGTCCTGCTTTGGTCTTTGGCAACTCAGTTATACAGTCCATAGACACACTTTGCCAGCGAAATTCAGGCATAGGCAGAGGCTGCAGCAAGCCAGCAGGCTTCTCATTGGTGGACTTGTTCCTTTGACAGAAATCGCATGTAGACACAAAGTGACTAACAACTCTGTCAAGCATAGGCCACCAATAAGCTTGCATAACCAGACGCTTAGTCCTGTCACGCCCCAAGTGACCAGAATACGGGGTGTCATGGTGCAGTGACAAGCATTGCTTACGCAAGTCACTAGCATCAGGCACAATGATCAGCTCACCTTTTCTCCAGTACCCACCGACAAAGGTCAGGTCTTTTGTGTTAGCTTCATCAGCAAACCAAGGGTCTGCTGCATAGCCATTGCGTACACACTGGAGAAAATGAGCAGAAACATTGAGACTGTCATAGATGTCCATGTTAGCTTCAAAATTACTATCAGAGTCCGTTGCTTGCAAAGCATGCAACTCATGACTGCAGCAATTGCAGCGTGCATGAAGTTGCAGAGCATGCAATGCAGGATTGCGACTGATAGGATCAGCAACATTATGCACACCCTTGCGGTACTCCCATGCAAAATGGAAGCGAGACAAGAACTCCTGCCACTGGACTTGCCTGCTTGACAGTTGCACAGCGGGCTTACTATCTAGATAGGTGTTTGGCTTGTGGTCTGTCACAACAGTGACTCCACCTTCAGCACCTTCCAGGTAGCACCGCCACTGCCGCAAAGCCATGATGACTGCTAGAAGCTCCTGCTCTCCCACTGGGTACCGGCGCTCAGCATCGCTTAGCTTGTAGGTGTGAAAGGCTATTGGCCGCTGGTTCTGCATCAACACAGCACCTAAGCCAATGCCACTTGCATCAACAACTACCTCGCAAGGTGCAGCAGGGTCAGGAAGGGCTAAAACAGGAGCATTAGTCAAACACCACTGCAATTGGGTGAAAGCCTTCTGCTGTTTCTCCCCCCACACAAACTGGACCCTCTGGCTAGTCAGGGCGACAAGAGGTGAAGTCAGCTTTGCATAACCCTGTATGAAGCGCTTGAAATAATTGCCAAGGCCAAGGAATGAGCGCACTTCAGAAACATTCCTAGGGCGAGGCCAGTCAGCAATTGTAGCAATTTTCTTGGGATCAACATGAACCCCATCAGGCAGAGACAACATGACCTAGGAAATGGACAGATTGCTGGAAAAAGGAGCACTTTGACATCTTGGCATACAACTGTAGCAGCTTCAACACCTGCCTAAGGTGCTGCGCACGCTGCTTTTCATCCTTGCTGAACACAGGAATATCATCCAAATAAACCAACACAAACTCCAAATGCCCAAAAATCCTGTTCATCTCACGCTGGAAAGCAGCAGGGGCATTGCTAAGACCAAAAGCACCAGAAACTCAAACAACCCCTGTGGCGTCCTAAATGCTGTTTTAGGCACGTCCTCTTCCGCAATACGTATTTGATGATAGCCAGACTGCAGGTCAAGTGAGCTAAACACAGATGCACCTGTCAGCCTGTCTAGCAAGTCATCAATACGTGGAAGGGGATACTTATCTTTTTGGGTTTGCTGGTCGAGAGCACGGTAGTCCACACACATGCGCAGACTACCATCAGGCTTGGAGACAAAGATGACGGGACTGGAGTAGGCACTCCTGCTAGGCTGAATAAGCTTCTTAGCCAGCAGAACTTCCACCTGTCGCTTCACTTCTGCAGTCTCCTTTGGCGACAACCTGTACATAGGCTTAGACACAGGCTGAGCACCATCAGTGTTGATTGCATGAGCAATACCACGGTCCGGGGGCAACCCAGGCGGCATCTCTGCAAATGCGCTAGCAAATTCCTGCACAATAACTTTGGCTTTTGCAGGAACAGCTTCATCAACACAGGCAGCAGATACGCCAGAAGGCAGCTCGCCCTCCTCAGCAGGCTCGCCGACTACAGACATGTTAACAAGGAATGCACGGTTGCCTTTCTCCTTGACCATAACATTGAGCTGCATGCGCGTCAACAGAGCAGGGCATTTTTGCGACAAGGGTTTCAGTGCAGGGGCATTAGGGTTGCACTTCAGCTTGCAGCGCTTCCCCCCTGCATGAAACATGACACACTTGTCAGCATAAGAAATCACAGCATTGTGATGAAGCAGCCAGCATTGGCCAAGCACAGCATGCATTTCCTTACTAGGTAAGTCAATCACATACAGCTTCACCTCTTCAGAAAGAGATTGTATGCGGATGCGCTCAACTACATAGCCTTTGATGGGCGCATCTTCTGTGCCAGCAGCAAGGACACGTCCACTGCATTTGTGGATTTTCAATCCTTTGGCAACAGCAAATGCAGCATCAATGTAGTTGTGCGTAGCACCACCGTCAATAAGTGTCTTTGCTGAATGATCAGCCACATAACCAGGAAAGGTCATCAGCAAAGGCTGCTCCTCATGAGGCAAAGTGTTGAGGCGCATTGGTGCAGCAGGAGGATCGTACCATACCTCAATGTCCCAGGGCATAGGGCCAAGCTGCCGCCTAAGGCCGTTGCCCACCTGAGGAGCAGAGAAGAGGATGGATCCCTTGGCATATGACCTGAGCAGCTGCATACCATCCAAAAGCTTGCGCCACTTCCCCTGCCAGGAAGGCACTACAACACAGGCAGAAGTTGAGAAAGGAGCAGCAGCTTTGCATTTAAGGTAGTGCTTAATGAACAGATCAAGCTTAGCAAAAGGTGCATTTAACCAGACATGACGCCCAGCAATATCGCATTGCAGAAATGAATTTGTAGGAGAACTAAAATCAGCACAGTGAGCATTTACACCACGATCGTCACAACAAGCGCCATAAGTGAACTGTCTGCCTGTCAGGTGCTGGAGATTCACTTACTCTTCCTGAACAAACATTCTATCACTGCTGTCACGCACATCGTTCAGACTCAAGGCATAGCAATTTGCACTGTGCACATGTTGCATTCTGCAGCAGGATAGACGCCCTCTCTCTAAGCCTGCTTCTTGAAATTTGGGTTTGGCTTAGCAGAGTTGATGCTAGCATGGGGCGCTGCATTGCGCAGATTAGGGCAGACAAGCTTGTTGTCCTTTTTGTAGGTGTGGCCTGCCAGACCACAGCAGGGGCATTTGCCAGCAGCACGCCTGGCATCCCACTCCTCCTTGGGGATGATATCCCCAGCCTCATGGGAGACCTTGCGCAGCTTGGCAGCAGGTGCTTCCTCCCTGACTGTAGAAGGAGTGGTCCTTCCTGCTTTAGCAAAACCACGTGGCTGCCAATTGCCACAGTTTGCTTGACGTGCATTTGCATTGCGCCGAGGCCGATCGGCAGAAGCATCGGACTGAAAAGTACCGGCCTGCTGATCGCGCTGGTCGACCTGCACAGCAGCCTGCTTGTTGTACTCCGCCTTAGCATAGACCTGACTGACGTCCTGATACCACCCGTCTGGCGCATTGTCCTGCACATAAGCTCGCACTGCAGGTTTGAGCTTTGTCAAGACGTCAGAGATAGCACTGCCACCAGGGTAGAACCACCAGGTACCAGCATGTCAGTGCATGACTGTGCATGCAGGCAGTGCAAAAAGGCAAAGAAGGGGGTCAGTCTGCTGCTGCAGCCTGTCTCTCTATTCAGACTAACGCCCTCAAGATTGATCAGGAAATAACCTTTAGGAGTCAGCCATGCTGTACTGCAGTTATGCAGTGCTGCCTCATGAAAGCTTGTGCAAGTCTGTAAAGCTTCCAGAGGAATAGGTTGACCAGAGTCAATCATTGCTGTAAGTATCTATGACTCCGATCCTGATTTTTGACCGATGTTGGCTATTCAGCCAATATTACCTGTTTGCTGCAGGTGCTGGATGATGTGGTTGCCATGCACCATTTTTCCACACTTGAGAGCAAGAAGATGAAGAAGGCGCAAAAGAACATTCACCCTGGTGCTGATGATTTTGTGGCATATCCTCACAACCCCGGAAAAGGTCTTCTCCAAGGGCTGATCCTCCATGTGGGTCATTATCTCCATCAGATGGAGCTATGTGGCAGCAGTGGTGTACCCTTTTGCCCCTGTGGGAGGCCCGGGGGCTGCTGGCAAATGTGCTAGGCCATGTGCTGACAAGCCCATCCCTGGGATCCCACACCACTGCAAGTGATCTGGAGCCTGAGCCAGACATATGTGAGGAGCTCACAAAACCTGAGAAAGAGGTGATGCAGCAAGGGATGAGAGCAGAGCAGGGTGACAACGCTCATGGACATGTCAGCTTACCAATAGCTGGGCTCGGCGCCTTAGCTATGACATGAATTGACCACAGGGTTGCTGTTGACCCTAGGACTTACCTCAAGGTCGGTCTCAGGGTCGTATTGCAAGGCTCAAGTCATGAGCCAGGTGGACATCCGCATTTGTTCCTTGATGTTGCGGTATGCGCGCATTACTATGTAGTAATTGACTGACTGTCTTGCACTTAAGTGCAAGCTTGGCAATCAGGCAAGGTAGTAAAAGACTCCACATGATTGTGCCATACTGAGCTATGTACTTACCGAGCTGTGTATCAGGTCGAGCTGTGTATGTGAGTACACATCATGCCTCACTAGGAGACAAGCATCCCATTTTGTTTTATGCAGTTGATGTACATAGGCAGTAGGATACAGGTATGTGCAGCTGATGTGCATAGGCATGAGTTGTGCATTTGCGCTACCTGCAGCTATTTACAAAAAGCATTTGGAGCACATTTAGCTTGAACCACAGGCCACTCAAGAGTGAACATGTAGTTCCATGCACGTTTGCGTAATGACACCTGTCTGTTGCTGCGTTTGCAACAAGTTTTTAACAGTAGCAAAGATTAGCACATCACCTG
>JAABUH010002451.1_pt1 | contig 17810 bp, 19 predicted proteins | sample 5559121 | NCBI WGS metagenome assembly JAABUH01 (sample SAMN10711871, study PRJNA513364) | rock metagenome | isolation source: Antarctica rocks | place: Antarctica: Victoria Land, Battleship Promontory nord | collected 2015-12-28
TTCTTGGCGGAAGGAGCGCTGAGCTCAGCGCCGCTAGGTTGATCATCATCAGTCAGATCAACTGCAACCGACAAACCGCTGCTTTCTGGCGGTGCGAACTCATCCATACTTTGCTCAAGGCTTCATATATGATAAACAAGCAACATGCCGTTGCCGGCAATGCGTTTATGTTTGTGCGGCTATTTAGGGTTATTAAGACTTGTTAAGGCCGAAATCGCCGGCGGGGTATTTACCTTAACTTAATAACTTAATTAACCCTTAATTAACCCTTAATTAACCCCTGGACTTATTAAGGGTGCCCTACACTAGGAGGTGTTGCTGCTGCAGGTCGTCAATGAATTAATGGGCCACCTTCTGCATGAGACTGTCAATGGTCATCTGCTGAAGCCTGGGGAGTACAAAGAGAAAATCTCAAGGAAATGGTCCAACAGGAAGGCAAAGCTTCAGAAGGAGAGCTTGCAAGCTGAGCTGCAGCAAGCAAAGGCACAGCTGGCAGGTATCGTGTTCATACTTTTGCTCTTCCTTGCACATGCTTATCTGAGCAAATGTCACAAGGTGGAGTAAAGTTCTTGGTTGCATTCAACAACGCACTGTATTAAAGATGGGGCATTCAAGCATATTTTGTCTTGGCCTTTTGTGTTAGGTAGCACATCAGCTACAGTTTGTCTTGGACATCTTGGCCTCGCTTGATTGTGATGTAAATGACCAGTTTGCTGAAGTGCTTCTTTGTTGCTGCAGCTCAAGCTGATACTACTCAAGGTGCTGCAGTGGCTCTGCCTGTGGCCGGTCATGCAGCCATGTAGTTGGTGAGGAAGCAGTTGTGGCGGCTGCTACCCCAGGTGAGGTGCAAAGCACATCGTGAGCCTCTTGGATGTATTTTTGTGAACAACCTTCTGCTATTGTGTTTACGTTGTGATTTGTGTAGCAAGTGTTGGTAGTCTCAAGTCGTATTCAGATTGAATCCCATGTGCTTATCACCACTATACCTACATCTTGTCACGCCAAGCTTGTGCCTAGGCAGCTGTCCTAGGCAGGCCTGTCTTCAGGGCAACTTACCACAATCACCTTTTACATGCTTGTATCGCTGCTGCAGGTCACGGCAGTAGTGAATGCATCCATATGGTGACGAGGTTGTAGGTGCAGCAGTTCTGGAGGCTAATACTGATGAAAATGCAGACCCAAACGCACTGTTGTCAGTCCAATCTCAAGGGAAGGTGACCAATTGAAGGTGCAACATGCCAGCTGCAGCCGCAGCCTAAAATTTAGGGCAGTTTTTTTATCAATGGCCAAGCAAATTCTCTGCAATATCATAATACAAATTTGTAAATTTTAAATTGCATCATCATGCTAATCCGGCCATCTTCAGCATGCTAATCCGGCAATCTTCAGCATGCTAATCTGATCTCACATAGCACGACTAATCGGTGCTTGTCTACTAAATGGTCGACTAGAGCATTCAGCCGACTAATCGAGACCCCAAAACTATTCTACCGTTTAGTAGAGGGCTACAGGATTAGTCGAGTTTCTGCAGTGCAAAAGTGCCCCTAAACCGTCATTTTTGTCGACTAAAAGGCACGTCGCAATAGCAGACTATTCCACTCTGCACTGCGGTAATCCGAATTATAAGCCCACTAAATGTACCCCCTTAATTTGCTGTGCCTAAGCCTGCCCGTTGCGTTCATTTCAGCGTATCTGTAGCAGTTCGCAGCCCTGCAACATCTACTCAGCAGTGAGATGCCATAGGAATTGCAAGGAATTGTTTCTTCGTGCCCATATCAACAGCAAAGAAGTATAGACGTGTTTTTGAGCATTTAATGTTGCAGCTGCGCGGTGGGTTGGAAATTAGCCCTAGATCCGCGTGATAGGGTGCGCGGTGGCGTTTAATAATTCGCTTTTTGGGAGTGCGGGATCAATTTTTACACGTACGGTATAACATAGGCTGGGTGGTTCATACGTCACTGAGGAAACTGAGGAAGCCGAAAACGGCTGGTGAACAGACGAACAAATCTGCCAGGTCTGGCACGACCTCTGTTTGACAGGCGGATGCTCTAAGCCATTTGACGTCCGGCTGGCGAGACGAGGCTTGCTTGCAATGTTGTATACATGAGTGATCGTCTCACCGTTGGTTCATAGTAGTGACATCGCTGTGCTGCCTCTGCTTCGGCTGCTTGTGTCATCACTGCGAGTGCCAACCTGGCACATCTGCACTAACACTATTTTTGTTACTGCCTGCAGCATGGAGTATGGCACCTACATATTCTCTGCGTTTTGGGTGTTCTGCCTGCCTGTGTATGCTCTGGGCTTCCTGCCTGAGACCATGCGGGTCCCATTGCAGTTTCACCTGAGGAAGTGGGCGTCCTCTGGCAGCGTCACTTGTTCTGGAGAAAGGTCATCATGACACCTCAGGAGCATGCTGCCTCTCACGAGGGTGACCACTTGAATGCTGCAGTAACCGCTGTGGACGTTGTACCCTGCCAATTTGCAAAGCTTGGTAAAATGCCTGGATGATAGAGATATTGCATCAGATACAGTATGCAATAGAGCAAGCTTGTGTCGCTTAAGCGCTGCAATGCAGATGCACAGGACTGTATAGCGCTTGCCTGATGAAGTGAGATTCTGTAGGAACAACAGCGTTAGAAGCTATCCGATTGAAATCCTGATCGCCGAGCATTAGTAAGCTTGAACCTGCACAGCGTTGACGGGAGGCGGTCGTATACACATACATGTCTCTGTGTTCAAGTCAAAAGCGGCGACCGTTCAAGACGGAAAGACACACCTGTGAGGCAAGCTTGCCGAAAATTGACTTCTCAGCGCAAAGGCGTCAGCTTAGGACCGGTAATCAGATCTCTGTTGTGCTCCTGAGCCTCCTGTGCAGTCGAGGTGTATACTGAATTAACTTGCGGTTCGAGTACCGAAATCACCGCGTTTCGTACCCAGTCACCATGTGGTCATGATCATGTAGCAGTTCACAAGTCATGGTGCAGTACTGAAGAAAATTGACAGAATACAGGAAGACGTACCATGCTATGACCTACATTTGCAAGCAGGGCAGACAACTTGGTCTTCCATCTAAGATTCCCACTCCAGCTACAGCGGTAAACATCTGCTATCTACCGGGTACAGCTCGGCCCAGTATGTTGTCAAGTTCATGTAAGAGCGTGCACGGCTTGCCCGGGTGCTGTCGCGGGCGACAGAAGTGCAGACCGAGTTCTTTCTCGAGACGTGATGCCTGAACATGCTTTCTTTAGTGTGAAAGGAAAGCTTGCGCGAGAGGCAAAATCTTTGCCAAGGTCAACTCTCGGCTGTAGCAACAAGCAGCTGAAATCCAATTGTAGAGATGTGGCTGCATCTGAAGGCGATTGTCGTGATACAGATCTTGTGACACAGATCTTGCAGCGTATGGGCAAGCTTGCAGCCGTGAAATCCACCACATAAATCATCTGGGGCAAAACATGTGACAGTCTATCATGACATGTGACAATGACTGCTAAATAGTTAAGGGTTAGTAGTTGTATGGACAGTATAGTCTGAACAGCGTGTTGTCGTTGCGCTGCAGTAGTGTTGACTTGTAGCGTACCTGGTAACAGGGTTGTGGCTGTGCATTTTGGCGCTGTCCGCGTTATTTTGGCTACTTTGGAGGGTCCGTACGTGATAGTGTGGCTCGTCGGCACCAGTGCAGATGGACCGTAACTTGGTAAAGGATGAGGCGGGAGCCGCTCCTGATGTTGGACAGCCCTATAGACGACGAAGAGAACCCTCTTTGGGTGAACGCGTTTGTCAAAATTCGCAGAGACAGCGAGCCACCAGCAACAAAGACGGTGACATACCAGTTTCAGGCGCGTCAGTTGTTTGTGGTTCCATGCACAAACGACGACGCAGGGCCAGACGTGCCGTTCTGTATCAGTTTTCTACGTCGCTACGGGACAGACAATGTCGCAGTTATCCGTGTCAACCAGGCAGAAGCGCGCCTCCAAGGAGCAGATCGCATCGACTGGGTCCCCATCCCTGCGTCCCCACGTCCATCTCCCAGCCCAGAACCTAGCTTTCCTGAGACCAGGGTCAGCAAGGAGTTCCCCAGCAAGGCGTCTCCTGAGAGAAGCAGGTCCACAAAGGCTTCCACTGGGGAGACTCTTGACAGGAGCAGAAGCAGACTTGACAGAAGCAGAAGCAAGTCTGCCAAGAAGAAACCAAAAGTTGGCCAGGTGAATAACAATTCACAAACTGCCCAGCCTAGGGGCCATGCATGGTGAATTGTGTAGGCCTGACTCCTGCTTACTTTCTGAGACAGGTCGAGCTTGCATATCTAGGCTCATGAACAATCTAGTCAGAGGCTCAAGCAGCAGACTATGGTAAAACTGATGCAGCAAGAGATGTATGTGACATAGTAAGGCTGATGAACAGCATAGCCGATTGCTCAAGGAGCAGGCTATACCTGAGAATGCAGCAGTCTAGGCCAAGAGCATGGAGAGCAGGCTAGATTTTGCAATGGCTGACGAACAGCATGGCCAATTGCTCAAGGAGCAGCCTATAGCTAAACTCATGCAGCTGTCTAGGCCGAGAGCTCACGGAGCAGGCTAGATTTGTAGTGGCTGATGTGTAGCATAGCTGATTGCTCAAGGAGCAGACTATAGCTAAGCCCATGCAGCACTTAGGCTGAGAGCCTAAGGGCAGTGAAGCCAGAACATGCCTGCCTGAGTAGCTGTGCATGCCATATGGCTATGGCAAGCATGAATGTAGAGATGAAGTACAAGTTGTTGATTGCAGAGCAAATCTCTGAGGCTTGAAAGGGAGCTCAGAGATTGGGCTCAAGGCAGGGTGCAGGCATTGGATGCTCTGTATGAGAAGCACAACAAAGGCAAAGAAGTTGACTCTCGGGCAAGGCAGCAGCTGTCAACTGCAGCCAGAAAAACCACTAGTGAATGGTCACATGACCAGTGCACAGGCAAAGCAGCTGTGTTGATCATGAGGCAGTTGACCATATTCAGTGGCCAATCTCTGGGGCTAGCATATGGCTTATTGGAGTCAAAACACTTCAATCTTCAGCATGACGCCGTCATACAAAATTTGGTCAAGGCATGCATTGAGAACTCCAGCGAGTCTGAGGTACAGCTGGCAGATTTGTTTGCCAGTTTGGTGGATAAGCAGTCAGAGCTGACTGAGCTAGCTGACAAGGAGTACAAATCCATCAGGCACAAAAAGGAGGAGCAAACTAAGGCGGCTGAACACAGGGAGCTAATGAACAAGCTGGTCACTCGCACTGCACCACAGCAGCAGCAACAGCCCCAGCACCAACAGTACAGTAGGGCACATGTCGGTGCTAAGCCACCTCGGGGCACTGTTGAAGGTTGCAGGTGAGCTAGTCAATCAGATCAAGCTACTCTGTCTGTGATCAGCAGCCTGTTGTGATGAAGGCATCTGTAGCCACCTGACTGTTAGCAAGAGTTGCCTTGGTAGCAGGTGCCTTTCGTTGGTTCATCAATGTTTCTCTTTTGCCTTTTGAGTGTCGCCTTTCACTTTGCCTTTCGAGTTTTGTCTATCATCTGCCTTTCGAGTTTTGCATTTCATTTGCCCTTCCAGTTTTGCCCTTCGAGTTTGCCTTTCATTCCCTTTCACGGGTTTTGCCTTTCAATTGCCGCTCGAACACAAGTGCAACAAAGATTGCCGGGCATAGTGACGAGGACTAGCGTTCCGTCTGCTGGCGTCGTTGAAATGTCCTGCGCTGAGGCTGACGGCCTAGGCATGGTCAGGTGCACATACCTCCGCCCCTGTCAGAGGGCATGGGCAGACAGTGAATACAACTAAGACAGTCAGAAGAGAGTTTTGACTGTTGCTGTGTGTATGACAGAGAGTGCAGATCCCAACAGCTGCAACAGAGGAGTTGCTTGTGAGTGGAGGCATACACACCAGCCCAAGCTGTCAGGTGCTGCATGGTGGAAGGAACAAACCTCAATGAACTGACACAGCAGCTACACCAGTCATGCTATGCCAGGGGGAAGCTGACGTATTGGAAAGACACGACGGTGAAGATCTTCTAGCTGAGCTGGATCAGCAAGAGCTGTTGCCAGTGGGGAAAGCTGTAGTACAAGGCAAATACTTGGGGCAAGACATCCGAGTTGTAACACATGGCAGAAATGCAGGCATCTGACAACAGAAGCTGGATCTGTTAGACTCTGCAGTCGGCAGGCTTAGACAGCTGCCTAGTGCCAATGCAAGTGAAATGTATGACAATGCCCAGTTCCATTGTCGGATGGAAAACATTCTGCTGCATCCTGATAATTTGAAGCTGGTAAAATTAGAGATCATTTACCAGCATGGCAACAGTTTTTCCTCTGTTTTGGACATACTGCGCAATCCAAGCAAGTTTGGTCTTGGATTGAGCATGGGCTGAAGTTTGCATTTGTGGCAGTGCATGCCAAGTCTCAGCCATCCCAAGTTCAATTTGCTAACCGAGTCTCATGCATGCAACACAGTGATTTTGTCAGGGAGACCATACGGAAGCTCATGCAGACAGGGGCAATGAGGCCTTGGGCAGGCAAAGCCCCTCCAATGCTGATCAGTGGACTGGGGGTAGTGGCTAACCGTAAAGGCAAGCTGAGACTCATACTGGATTGTAAATACTTGAATCTTTACTTGCACTGTTGGAAGCTGAAGTATGAACGTCTTGCTGATGTGACCCAGTACTTGCAGCAAGATCATTGGTTTGTTTTGACTGACTTGAAGAGTGGTTACCACCATGTCCCCATACATCCTGACCATTGGAGGATAGGCATTAAGTTTGAAGGACAAGTATTTGCGTATACGCATATGCCTTTTGGTGAAGCCTCTGCTCCTGGGAATTTCACAACCCTCATGGAAGAGGTCTGCACGCCTTTGCGCCAATTAAGGCAGTGTCTGTCTTCCTATTTAAATGATGGACTGTTTGCAGCTGCTAGTAAAGGGCGCTGTTTCTTCATGGCTAAGACCCTGGTGCTGCTGCTGACAGCACTGGGTTTCTTTTTGTCTTGGGACAAATGTCAGCTTGTGCCCACGCAGCAAGGCAGGTTTCTGGGACTGCTGGTGGACAGTGCTACATGTCGGCTGAAGGTGCCACAAGACAAGGTGGACTACATCAAGGAGTTGATACATGCCTCTCTGCAATCCACATCTGCGACAAGGCGACAGCTGGCTAGCATTGCTTAGGGGTTTATGGCTATTGCCCCAGCAGTATACGTGGCCCTTCTATACACTAGGCTGCTGTACAGAGCCATGTCTGGGAACAGCGGGGGACGTTGGAGTTGCTGACTCGCGCATTGCCAAGCCAGATTTGTTGTATTGGTTGCACAATATTAATGATGTTAATGGCAGAAGCTGGCTGCACAGTTTGGAGTACATTCATGTGGTTGGTGATGCTTTTAGCATAGGGTATGCTGCTTTCACCCCAAATGCAGAGCTGGCCAATAACACGATCATTTCTTTTGACCAGTTTGAAATAGCCCAAACGAATGCAAACAAATTGTCATCAGTGCTGCATGAAACCAAGAATGTTAGGTTGGCTTTAGAGACTGTCATCAATAGCTTGCCTGCTGCCCAGCTGGTGGGTAAGGTGTTTGTTTACACAGGAGACTGTGCCCCTGCTATTCAAGGACTGTTGCGCATGAAAGGTTCAATAAAAGTGTTCCCTGAGGTCAAGCGACTCTACTTGACTGCAGCTGTTGCCCAGTTGGCCCTAGATTTTATTTACACATGAGCAGCTAGTGCATGCAGATGAGCTGTCTAATCAGGAAGTACCTCTGAGATTTTCCTAGCCAGTTTTGTGCTTGACCAAATATGTAGACTACCTTTAGCCCGGGGGCTGTCCTGGGGCACCCCTACTTTGGATTGTTTTGCCGGCAATGAGGCAGGCCAGCATCAAGTTGATCTTTTCTATAGCAACTACCGTTGCCCAAAAGTGGTGGCAATCAATGCCATGTATCAGCCATGGGCAGAGGATGCATTGCGTGCAGGAGGCACCCCATTGCTTTGGATTTTCCCTCCCTTTGACCTAGTGCCGTCTGTCATTAACAAGCTGTTGTTGGAGAGGGTAGATGCTATTTTGGTGTTGCCCAAATTCAGTAGGTTTTGGCAGACTCTGTTGTTACAACTGCCCTGCCTGGCCAAGTATGAAGTCCCTTATCGCAACCGAGTCTACACTATTGGGTCTATGGCACCCAAGAACATGAGGGAGCACAAGCCCCCTTTAATTGCCTACAGAGCGAGTTTTTCAAATGTGTAATGCAAGCATGGCATATTTGCACAGAGACTATTGCATGGTCTGCTTATTGGCTATCACACACTATGCATACTTCAGCTGGCATGCAACAGCTCAGGCAGGCAGTGGCTTGCGCCTAGTGGGCCAGTGTACATCTGTGTAGTACTCAGCAAATTTTTCTGAGCACATGGCAGCTTGGGCCACCTGTGAGAACTGTGGCTTGCATCTGGTCTTTCTGGTGGATCATACTGCCCCTTCTGGTACTGTGAAAATTCTGGCCAGTGTACATGCCGAAGGCTTGCAGGTATTTGGTCAGCCTGGCCCAGATAGCGTTACTGGTTGTGCCTTTCTCTGCATACACCTTTGTGCCCTTGTCTAGGGGCCTGGTGAGGAAGTTGGTAATGGGTTGGCCAGCAGTAGCATACAGGGCAACTGCAGGCCTCAGCCAGGATATAAAGCATAGGGCATCGCAGGTGAGGGTGCCCTGGCAATATCCCCTTTCTTGGTTTTAGCATGGTCAGGTTTCACATGCAGCTTGGCTCCTGCTTTCATGCCTAGCTTGGGCAGCAGGTAGGGGAGTGCGCAGCCTCCTGTGGGCAGGACTATATTGTCCAGCCTGACCCCTCCTGCATTGAATGCTCTAAAGCAGGACTGCCACAGCAGGCTGCAGACCAGCCCATGACTGATGAGCGGTAACTGCTCCTGAGGTGTGCTGAGGTTAAGTCAGAGCACATGCGCTCCAACAATTGCAGCATTTCCGCTTCTTCAAGGGGCAATGCTCCTCTTTTCTAATAGCCTAGTTCAGCTGCTTGATTGTAGTAGCCTTTGATCATGTCTCTGATCTGCATGCTGTGCATGGGGTTGCCTAGCTGTGCTGCAGGGTCCCAGTCTCCAACTCTGCCAATGCTGGTCCAACCAACCCTGAAGCAGAGCAGCCGAATGGCAAGTGGCACTTGAGAGCTCCTAAGCACAGTCTCTGATGCGCTGCTGTATTTTGCAGCCTTACCAGTGGATGATCGAACAAAACATTGTCCAGGTCATCCTGTTTGTTGTCTTCTGCAGCCAGTACTCTCTTGAGCACACAATTATTATATACAGCTTGGGTCATAAATTTAGGTCTGGACTGTTGCATGGCTGGAGATTGCAATGTACATTGTAACTTCCATTTGCAGAATCAGCTGTTTCAGTTGCTTCTGCTGGTACAACCATGTAATGCTGCCAAGATGTTGCTGGTCACCCTATTTGATGAATTTTGTATGCAGGGTTGGCGGCATGGGGGGTGGCAGCAGTGGTGGCAGCAGCATTTTGGGAAGCATGTTTTAGGCTCATGCGTTGTAAGGCAAATGGCAGCAGCAATGAACATTCACATGTGTAGTCAAGTGCACGGCAAACCTGCATGCATGTGCTAAGCTTGGTGCCTGTAATCTCTAGCCTCGTATCATTGTCTCCTGTCTAGATGTTGGAGATGCTCTACTCCATATTCCAAGCATGAAAGTCAGCATCATAGAATCTGGGCTGTGTGCAGCTCACCTGCTAGACAGAATGAGCATTCTCAGACCACTTGTGTTTAGATGTTATTGTGGGCATTACTGCAGTGATTGTGGCTTTGTGGACCAGTTGAAAGTATGCAGGATTGACATATTTGCACCTTTGCTCCAGTACTTCAGTTGTTTGTGCAGGATGCATGTAAAACCAGATTAACATCACAGATGTTCCCAGGCCTGTTACAATGATTCGTCTAGCGCTGAACATGCAACATACTGAGACACGTTTGCCTCCTAAATCGTATCGTGCATTGCAGTTGCGAGAAACCTTACAGTAGCCCAAGCTGAGATGTTTCTTATCAGGGCATCAAAAACTTTTCACGCACATATGTACGAGTCCTTCAGGAAGCACACACGTACACCAGTATGCCATAGTATGCTGTTTGCTGTGGTAATCAATTTGCTATTGTTGCGTAAAGTTAAGCAGTACAAGGCTTAATTGCCATCGACCGGCGTGGCGCTCACTGTGAAGATCTGCAATTCGTTCCCGCGAGTAGTATGGCGCCCGAGCTGGGGAGCTGACAAGGCTGCTGATTTGTGGAGTGGCAGTCGGCAAAGCCAACGATCGTGGCATGACAAATATATGGCTTCTTGTATACCTTTTTATTTGACTCTTTTTGTAATTTTTTATATGACCTTTTTATATGACCTTTTTATATGACCTTTTTATATGACTGCAGTATACTTTTTTACACTTTTTTATATGACTGCAGTATCTGCCCGCACGTGTCTCGGGAGCAACGGGCGGGAATCTGGAGATCTGAACAGGCTTCCCCGGGAGCGCTCTGGCACCCCCCCCCCCCACCTCAGAGCATAACCCTAAAAATGGTGTCGAATATTTTGCCGAAGTCGAGAAAGCTTGTACAAGCTGTAGAGAAACTGAAAGCTCTTCCAGCCATGAGACTGTTCGTATTGCTGCCGTTGATTTGCTTCGTCAGCTGTGAAAGCGCGAGAGCAAGACTCAGCGTGAAAGGTTCTTCGTTTGCATCGATCGGAAACAAGCATGGCACAGATAAAACAAGTGCTGCTGCATACAGAGACGTCACAGCTATTTCACACGCGTACCACTTCCTGTACGATAAGTATCTTGGACCACGTCGGCACGACGAACTACTGCTGCTTGAGATTGGGCTCGGGTGAAATATGGAGTACGGTCCAGGAAAATCCTTTTTGGTGCGATACTTATTTTGCATTCGACAACCACTGGTACCAGTGCCTTGTACTGAGGCGCCCTGTGACGTCTGACTGAATAATTGAGAAACGTGCTGAATGGTCCGCTTACGATTTACTTAGGTAAATCGTAAAGCCGACTTGAATGACACTGTTGATAGTGCAGGTCTGGAAAGAGTATGTCCCAAAGGCATCCATCTCTTTTTTGGAGTACGACAAGCCGTGTGCTGCAAAATGGAAAGTAAGCATTGAGTCAGACGCGGGTGGGACATTATATACGGGAGACCAGGCTGACCCTGCAGTTCTGACTAAAATTGTCAAGGCTGGCGCGCAATTTGACATGATCGTCGACGATGGAGGGCACTTTGCGAACCAAATGATTCTCAGTTTAGAGCTTCTTTGGCCTTTGATAAAGCCAGGAGGCTTTTATGTTGTTGAAGACATTCACTGCAATTACGAGCCTGCTTACAGTGAAGGAGACTTTGGAGCACGGGGAACCTTTATGCGCTACTTGAAGCACCAGCTTGATCTCCTTTTATCTATGGGAACACCTAATGTTGTGCCCAGGGGATCTGAGGCCCTTGTATCAGATCTAATCTCCATCGACTGCTTTGCGCAGTCCTGTGTATTCATTAAAATGGCTTCACGTGGTAAAAATCTTCGCTCATTTTGAAAAGCTGCTGCTCACAGTTTGGAGTAGCAAGCAAGCGCAGCATCCGGGTACAATGTACAGCAATGCCCATATGTGGATGCAGATTTTGACCATGCTCTCTAGCAGCGAGGAAGTTGGTCTTGTGCTTGTGACAGGCCCGCCGGAGTTGTGGCCCTGTTGCATATTGCATTACAGGCAGATCAGCTTCACTCTGCCGTAGATAGCACGTGCATTACAAACAACTTTCACAGCCCTGGGCCCCGCCAGAGACCGCGAAAAGGCACTCCAATTGCTAAAGAAAAGAAAAGATTACGCTTTTCAACGAACATAATGGGAGCCTGAGCGGCAGCCCGTAGCTATGGGCATAGTCCAATTGCTAACGACAGTCCCAACTTACACCTGTGTCAAGTAGCACCGCCACAGGCTGGGCCCATCTCACACCAGCAGCCACAAGCAAATTTGTGACTGCTGGCCTGGCCTTTCCATGATACCATCCCCTACAGGTATACTACGGCAATACTTTTCTCCCCTAAGGCTGATCAATGCCTGCATAGGCTACCTGGGACGTTGTATCAAGGTCTGATATACAGCACTATGTAAGCTCCATTCTAAATTGTCCTTCACTTTGTCCAGAAGTCAGCTGTAGGATCTTCGAAGGCCGTTGTTTGAAAGATGTCTTCATAACGATACTATACACACTATCGCTGCTTCTGCTTGTCAAGCCTGCGTGTAGAACGACCTGGCCGCACAGTTTTGGGCATTGGCAGGAAGGGTCAATTGACGAACGTCGACAAGCGCAAGCTTCGACAGAACGGAAGCAACCAAATAAGGAAGCAACAACATCACAAGGGGCCTGGTCAACGACAGGATCCTGTAGGACTGTCGCCCAGGCACAACAACCCTTGTTTCCAAAATGCACAAACAACAGATCAGCCTGAACTGAGCGAAACCGACTCCGAACGGGACAGACACTACCACACGCATAAGAACAGGAAGAAACGTATGTTGTGTGCAGCTGCTCTTCTGGTTCTGTGGACGCTCTCACCTACCCCAACGGTCTTTCCAGACTGCTCCTACACACAGATGCCCTGCACTACATCCGTGATCACCTACTCGAACGTCAGTCCAAGAGGCGCTACCAGCTATGGCTGCCTGCCAACATAACACAACACTAAACAACGTAGAGATACTCAAGATCATACGGGCAGAGCAGCACATCATCGCAGATCGGCAGCTGCTTTGATTAGATGCAATAACAGAACAAAACAGAGGAAGTCTGCAAATGTGGAAGCTCGTGTTGCTACACAACCCTGTCTTCATGGAACGCATGATGCACAAGTGACATCATGTGCTGTTCCTACCAAAGTCTTTTGCATTGATGCACCCAACTGCTGCAGTCATGCTTTGAGATACGTGGAATCAACTACTCAGGAATAACATATCTCAACACAGCGCAAGAGGGAAAAACTGTCCCAAGGCACACCTACGGGGGTGGTGGTGAAGAGCCAGCCATCCCCAATGGGAAGCCAGACCTTGGCCCAAACAATGATCTGTATACACCGTTTTCAGGCAATGGCCATGAATGGCCGAGCAATACTCACATCCTGAAATGTGTGCTATATATGCTACACATGCGATACCCTAACGCTAAGCACCAGAACATGGGAGGTGTCACACACTCTGTGCCCTCTGTGCAAGAGCTGCTGCACAAGGTGAAACAAGCAGGTGACAACAGGCCACTAGAGTACAGCACTGATATCTCTCAGGCCATGAGGGACACTCTCTGTCCAGATGGCCCAAGCCCTGCCATTGTATTTAGGGACAACACTCACTGGAGAGTGATGCTAATCAATGCAAAGAGGAAACATGCAGACTTCATAGATCCCTTTGGTACAGGCTTCCTGCATTCAGTGAGAACAAGCATTCAAAGCTTCTTTACAAGAGATAAATCTGGCACAGGGACGTTCACAGAGTGGACCAAAAGGCTACAGGCTAGAGGAGACAGCTGGAAATGTGGAGTCTGGGCAATATATATACAGGAGAAGTGGATGCAATACTGGAGCCAGACAGAAGCAACAGAGGCATTTGCTGACTGGCTGCAACAAGACGTCGACATGATCCCTGAAGGTCAAGATTTTAGGCAGCACTACCACGTTGTCATGCAAATAGCAGGCACAGCAGGAGAAGACGGCATGACAGACCCATACAAGTCACGAGAAATACGTGCATCTAGGATGGCAAACCACAGGGATAAGCAAGACCTGTATGAGACATACAAAGCGTGCATGCATAAAGGTGCAAAGAATGAAAGTGGAAGCAGGGGTAACATACCAAGCAAACAAACAGTAGCTGCCAAACTCCGTTGCAGAAAAGCTATACGAAAGAGGTCATCCACCTCACACAACAAAAGGAGCAGTCAACACCAAGAGTCAAAATGCAAGTGCACAGCAAAGAAATGGATGAAAGTTTGGCAGCAGCAAGGTCTGAACAGCCAGCCTGATGCACATGAGCAGCAGCACAAAAGTAATGTCGAAACGACGCAGCGTGGACATGATGAAAAAAGCAAATTGGGACATAATAAGAAACGCCCCCTTGATGGGAGCACACAAGCACACAGGCCAGGTAGCAAAGAGGCATGTCTGGCTGCAGCACAAAAAAAGAGTGCACCAAAGGAGCAGCCAGTACCTGGAACGGCACACAATGAGCACAACCAGCCGAGAGCCCACAAGACGCACACACCAAGCTCAGGAGAAGCAGCAAACCTGAAGCAAAATGAGAATGACTTACACAGTCACTCAGACCTTTGCAGGGTACTGAAGAGGGAGCAGGCAAGTGCAGCTTCGGACAAACACATATACAGTGCTGCCAACAGCACTGCAGAAAGCATGACGAGGTACGTGGTGACTCCCAGCAAAAAGCCACCAGGCCAGGAGAAGAAGAAGAAGACAGCAGGAGTGTACACCCCCTACTGTGACCACATGACAATATTGACATGGAACATGATGGGATCTGCGACAATTCCAGATGAACTAAGGGAGATTGCAGACCAGAAAAAGCCATGGGTCATTGTGATGACAGAAACCGAGCTGACTGACATAAAACAAGACAGGGTTTTTGTTGAACCGTACCTGCCAAAGTACAAGCTATACCACAGCTGTGGAAAGGGCCACATCAGTGGCCACTGTAGGACTGGCTCAGGAGGTGTCACAGTGGCGGTCCATAACTCTTTCACCACTCAAAAATCAATCGAGACAATCAGCCACAACCATCCTGCAGCCAAAGCACACCTTAAAACGCTTAAGATTAAACCTCCAGGAAGTGATTGCCTGACCATTTGGGGAGTGTACCTGCCAAACAATGACATGCCAAAGATTATTTACAGGAAACGTGCAAAGGGCCAAGCTTGACGGGAAGGACATCAGGCATCAAAACTTTGTCAAGGCTCTATGTCTTCACACACAACAGAATCTGACAGACCACACAGGCTACACTTTTTGCCATAGAACGGACAGCAGCCAAGACAGCAGAATCGATGACATATTCATATCTGAATCCATGTGCACTGAAGTGTTGCCTTCCACAGAGAATTTGAACACATCAGGTGATGCAGACCATGCATCAGTCCTGGCCAAACTGCCACTTACTTGTATGAACTTCTTGAAGCCAGGTCCTGACCCAAGTCCACTGCCTCGAGAGCCCAGACTAAAAACACCAGTCCCACAGCAAGACCTGAAAGAATTCAAAGAGTCTTTTGACCAAGAGGCTGGGGCATCAACAGCCAATCTATTATATGAGCTAGACAGTACCTTAGAACTGGCATAAACAATCAAGGAGTCACTGAGTCAGGGTGAGACTTTGAAAGAGACACCCAAATCTGTGAGCATAGGGGCAAATGCTGTACAGCACTTTGACTGCCTTCTACAAGCAATCCTGCAACAGGGCAAGACCTGTTGCAGGATTGCCCATAGCCTGACGTATCTGTAAATTCTCAACAGGGGGTCCTGCTGGTGGCATCAGACTAAGGGCAAGATGTGCTAGCCACAAACTTGAGGGATTAAGCAAATTAAGAAAGGGCCTCCACAAAGTGCCCATACATCACAGAGATGCCAAACCTGAAGGCGAAGAAGCGTGCAATAAAATACGTGACCTTGTACATAACAGGATCCCCAAACAGCATCAGACCAGCTTCCCACAACCGCCCATACAAAATGACAAATAAAACTGGCAGGAGTATGAACAACTGTGCACAAAGGTCCGTAAGACAGCAGCCACAATACAAGGAGACACCTTGTCCCCGCTCCTCTTCTTAAATTTTCATTGAGCCTCTGTTGAGGTGCTTGCAATTAGGAGGCAGAGGCTATAAATATGGTTGCCTGAGCAAGAGCCTACATGCTGACCGTCAGCATGGTCGGACCATACCACAAGCACATCTGCATATGCAGTCAGCTCTATCAGCATCTGACCTTGCAAGACAAGCAGAGAAGATTGAAGCTTTTGTAAACTAGTCGGGCATGGCTGTGAACGGTAAGAAGTGTGCTGCGACAGGAATACTGTGGGGCCAAGCCCACAGAAATGGCAGTGACAAGGTGCTTTCAAGCAAAATGATGAAGATGCTCCAGCAGAGGCTGGTGTGTTATTTTGAAAGAGATAGCACACCTATCCCGTTCCTGCACCCCCACACTGAGCCTTACAGGTATCTTGGAGAAGACATCACCCCAACATTCAATTGGGCACCACATCTTGACAGATTTCTGAAGGAAGCTAGGCGGAAAGGTGAGAGGCAGCTCACGTGTCCCCTGTCACCCAAACAGAAAGCTCAAGCACTTGACACAGTGATTGGCAGCTGCATGGCATACTCAATGCCTCTGGGTCTCATGACACTGTCAGATGTCAGCAAGTGCGATGCCATCAAGCTAAACATCTGCAAAAGAATATACAAGCTACCCAGGTCAACGCCATCTGCAATGATCCACCAAGATAGGGGGCGTGCAGGTCTGGGCCTAACCTCAATGAGTGTGATGTATGCCAAACTGACATGTACTTACCTGACAAAAGCTCTCAATGACAAAGGCCCCCTGGGGTTTGTCACCCGCCCAATGCTCCTGTTGCAGAATGAAATTAGTGGTGAATCACTCAAACAAGGACCCAGTGCAAGGTATTTAAGACAGACATCGCATTACCACCTCGCACGACAGCTGACAGTCCTGCAAACATCAAGCCTTGAGCTCACAGTGCCAGCAGGACACCAAGACTTGCGGGGCAATCCACTGAGCAGCACCTTGGCAAAAGCAAGATATGATCCCTGCTATCTAGGCCTAGAGCAAGTGATACCCCCTCAAGTCTATCATAAGCTACTAGAAATAACAGACAATTTTGCCGAACTGTGCTTGCCAAACAGACAAAAGGTCATACTGCTCAGTACCTCGGAGCTGGCCCTCAAGTTTGGCAGAATGATTGCCAACCAGCACAAGATGGCACTCGACCAGCTGACCAAGCTGCTCAACCAGTACCACCAGGCGAACGACGACATACATGGGGCAAGCTTCCAAAACATCGTCGACCCCTGAGCATAGAAAACAGAACCGTCGTCAGAAATCGTGTCTTGAACTACATAGCAGAAACACCGACCACCTGGACTCCAGAGAGATAAACGACATCGAGCGCAGAGCGCTAGCTATGCTACGGGATCACTCACTGCTGAGTCCAGCACGCAGCAGCAGCAGAAAGAGCAACAAGAGTCAGCCCTACAGACGAGACCAGCACGATGCAAGAACGGAAAAATTAACTGATAGATCGCCTAACCTCACAGATGACCGGACCAGCTCTGACGACGGACCAGGGGGCCTTGGTCCCGACACAACAGCCAAAGACATGGACGTGGAGCAAACTGCCTCGCCCGATTATGCGATCAGACCCAACAGACGAAGGGCATCTACGCTAAGCGCACTGCAGTCGGTTCAGCCATGCCAAGAGAAGGTGAAAACGAGTAGAAGTACGACCATAAATGGTCGCGCCTGCCGTGCCAAATTTTGTGTGGGCCTTAGGCAAGATTTGGGGACAGGTGCCGGGTTTGGGGATTCGCGTTGAGAGCAGTGTTACACGGAACTTCGGGATTCCCTGAAATCCGGAATTCCAGTACCCTTTTCACCAGAATCCGGAATTTAGGTGAGGCCCTACAGATATTCCGAATTCCGGTAAACTCAGTACGTGAATTCCG
>JAABUH010002453.1_pt1 | contig 17798 bp, 17 predicted proteins | sample 5559121 | NCBI WGS metagenome assembly JAABUH01 (sample SAMN10711871, study PRJNA513364) | rock metagenome | isolation source: Antarctica rocks | place: Antarctica: Victoria Land, Battleship Promontory nord | collected 2015-12-28
TCGCTCATCTACTCGCTCATCTACTCGCTCATCTACTCACTCATCTACTCGCTCATTTACTCGCTCATTTACTCGCTCATCTACTCGCTCATCTACTCGCTCATCTACTCGCTCATCTACTCACTCATCTACTCGCTCATTTACTCGCTCATTTACTCGCTCATCTACTCGCTCATCTACTCGCTCATCTACTCGCTCATCTACTCACTCACCTACTCGCTCATCTACTCACTCACCTACTCGCTCATCTACTCGCTTACCTACTCGCTCACTCAAATTCCCTATCAAACGCTCTATCAAACGCCTTACATGCTTCAAATTATGAACGTATAACATGAGTCAAACAGTGCTTCAAACAATGCTTTCTACATAGCTTGAAAACAGTACTGTTACCTTCGTGATTAGTAATCTTCGCTCTCAGTCGAAGATCGACGCTAGAAAATTCAGAGAATTCAGGATTTTTACTTCTTCTCACTTCTTTCTTTCATAGTTTCTACTTTCTATTTCGTACGAAATAATGCTAATTAACTCAATAGAACGCACTCTTCATGACTCAATATCAAACTTTCGATCAAACGCTCTATCAAATTCCCTACATGCTTCAAAATACGCGTTGAACGAACGCATAACACACGTCAAACAGTGCTTCAAACAATACTTTTTACTGAGCTTTCTACTGAGCTATCTACTGAGCTATCGATCGAGCTTTCTACTGATCTTTCTACTGAGCTATCGATCGAGCTTTCTACTGATCTTTCTACTGAGCTATCGATCGAGCTTTCTACTGACCTTTCTACTGATCTTTCTACTGAGCTATCGATCGAGCTCTCTACTGATCTTTCTACTGAGCTTTCTATCAAACGCTCTATCAAACATTCTACATGCTTCAAAATACGTGTTGATTGAACGCATAACACGAGTCAAATCGTGCTTCAAACAATGCTTTCTACATGACTCTCTACATGACTTTCTTCATGACTTTCTTCATGACTCTCTACATGACTCTCTTCATGACTCTCTTCATGACTCTCTATCAAGCTTCGAATTGCTTTGCATTCAAGAATCAAATTTGTTCTCTATCGAGCATCAAATATGACTCTATCGTACACTCTACATGACTCTCTATTGAACATTCTACATGACTCTCTATTGAACATTCTACATGACTTTCTACCGAACATTCTACATGACTCTCTACCTCATTAGTTTACTCATTAACTTTCTCATTAACTTTCTCATTGACTTTCTCAACGCATATATTAAGCTGTGTAAATAGCTATTATTTAGATAGTCAAAATAATTATTAATTAACCTATTATACGAGCGCAATAACTATCTAGTCATTAATTCAATATTTGATTGTTAATAAGTAAAATGCGCAAATGTTGAAGAAGTCAACAAAAGAGATAATATCGATATTAGCTGAGTGCACAGCTAAATTAGCTAAAAACCAGCTAATAGTCAGCTAATAACTGAGAGAATCAGCTAATTTTGATCGTTAGCTGACACATGAGATTAACAGCTAACTCAGAAAAAGTCGGCAAAAATCAGCTAATATCGACTTTTTCTCTCTTATGATTTTGTCGATGCATGTGTTAACAATATGATATTGAAATAAAGATTTACAATGACATGATTCAGATGTTAGAAAATATCAACAAAATAAACATCACATTGAAAGAATAATTAAGAACTCAGCAGACTAGTTTACGGAAAGAAATAAAAGACAGAAACGTAATTATACATCATTTAAAAATCATCTTGAATCAACAGAGCTTCTCTGTTTCAGAAGATTAAACTTCAAAGTCAATCAAGTTATTGAATTCTTTACCGTTTGAAGATTCATTACAAGATGTAAACAATTGACTATCATGAATGCAAAATAAGCTGAAGATCAACAAGAATTACTTTTCTAGTAAAGAAATGAAAATTGTTTACATAGAAAGTTGAGTCAGTGAAGCTGCAATCAAGCACATAGCATCATGAATGAGAAACACATTATTGAACTCATTTCTAGAAGTCAAAGAAGTATTATCAATCATTAATAAAATGTATGATGATTTTAATCATCATCACATGACTCAACGACAGTACTTGAAGCTGTATTAAAACAAGATCTTCTTTCATGAATTTTGAATAAAATTTCAAAGATTCAGTACAGAACTAAAATAAAATAACGAAACTTTATTAAATTATCTTCAGCATAAGATCAGTTCAGATCTTCAATGAATAACACTCAATAAATGAATCACGAATTTGAATGAGTTTATCAACATTTGCATGCAAGTCAATGTTAAATTAATTGAATTAAATGCTCAATTGATCATCAAAGCATCAGCAATCTCAGCTGCTTGCTCTGTCATTAACACTTCATCTGCTTGATTCATGTTATCAATCTTTGTGTGAAAGAAACTCAGAATATTGAATCTTGATTTCAGCAAGAAAGAGTTATTAAAGAAAGAACTTTACTTCAAATGCAAGAAGACAAAATATAAAGCATATGAATGTTTCAAAATGACTTAAGTGCATGAAATTGCTGCAAATTTGAAAAATGATCTGTTTTCATCAAAGTAGTGACTGAGAATAATATACTCATATTTTGTTTCATCAGCATGTCTGATGATTCATTTGATTTCAAGTTGTTCATTGTTGATGTCATCTTAAGTAGTTTAAAGAAGATATTCAGATTTCTCACTCTGATAAATACTGAAGTCACTGACATGACTTTCATTGATGAATTTTTGATGTCAGAGCTATGTGAACACTTTAATATTCAGTCAATATCGCTGTTAAAATTCAAGTCAATTCAATCATATGAAGAAATTTTTGATTGAAAGTTAATTACATATGCTCTGTATACATTGATCATGATATAAGAACATAAGAATGAAATGATGTCTTTATTAATAACTTGTTTAAATCAGCACAAGATAATCATTGAAAATCTTTAATTGAAAAGAAATCAAATTTTAATAAGTTTTGCAAATTGTTGAAATCATGTCTAGAAACTAATCAGAGTGCATGTGTGACTAGAATGTTTGATCTATAAAGATAGTTATAACTAAGACTTTAAGAATACAGAAGAAAGAAGATACAAAAGATAAAAAGAACATGCTTTATATAATAGTTATTCAGATTCGACGCTAGTCTCAAAGAAAACGTGTTGAAACACAAGAAAGATGTTTATTCAAAAGATGTTTGTGACATAAAGAAATGTATTTGTCATAGACATCTATTAAATACTCGTAACACAAAGAAGTGTGTTTGTTTAGAAGATAATAAAAGCTGATTAGAAGATGTTAGAAAAGAAAAAAGATGCTGAGTCATATCTGAGTCAAATCTGAGTCAGATCTAGATCAGCTTTCGACTAGATCATTGATTAACTTTAATTAATACACAGTGAACTTGCTAGTGTTCACTGTGAATTGATTAGAATTTGATCTTTGACACATTTGTAACATTACTTTTCCCTTCGAAAATTCATGTTCGCATGAATAGAACAAATGAAACGCAAAAATTTTCACTGTTTTTTCAATTTAGTGTGACTTGTCTGAATAAAGCTTATGAAATTCAACTAGAACTTCTTTCAAGTTCTCGAATTCTTCTTTATCAACATAGTATCATTCGTCGTTTCGATTTAGTCTCGTTCATTTGATCTTATATTGTATTCAATCTCAATATCATTTAAAGTTCAGAATGTCATTTATCTTTCAGTGCTCATCGTCTTCAATAGTGAAAGATTTAAATGATTCTGAATGCTGTTCTGATAAGAAATAGCTGAAATAAGAATGTAATAGCTTCAAACTGAACATCGAATGCAGCTGCTTCATGCTTATCAATAAACGAAGATGATAGAAAATATCAACTTTGACAGTGATTTGATAGAATTCTAGCTGTTTGTCTTTCAAATTCTTACATGATCTAGTTGTCTTTATGTTTCTAGAGAATAATCAAACTCAGTCGTCTACTTTATAGATGACGTCTCATCTATGTTTATTAATCTGAGCTTTGATGATCTGCTTCATATTTTTCAATTGCTGATGATCGAAGATAAGAAGCTCTTTCATTCAAATGATAATATGGTTTGCTTTTCTAGCTTCAAGACGTTCATGAATAGTTTCATAGTCAGTCGTATCTGAATCGAAATTTATTCGTAAGTGAAAACTCTTATTAAAGTAAAATGAAGTCATTGAGATGATCGAGAAGATATTGAAATTCTCGCTGAATTCTATCATTGATAGTCATTTTGCTCAGTCGTTCTGCATGTAATTGCAGTAGATTCTTAGTTCTCGTTCAACGTCTTGATTAGCTCGTTTCAATTAATCATCAATCTCAGAATGATAAGCTGTTAATAGACTAGCTGTGATCTTGAGTCGCTTGCAAAGACTTTGTCATATAATTAATATAAACTGAGAGTTTCTGTTCGAAACAATAGAACTAGATAGATCATGAAGTCGATAGACGTTTCATAACATGATTCAAATCATTTCTTCGACTGAGATGTCATCATTTTCTCAATGACAGAAAACATAGTGACGTTTCTTGATGAGTTAACATATGATTGTGCAAATGACGTTATAATCTTCTGATAAAGATAGCTCAGTAATGAAGTTCATAGCTATATTCTTTCAGCGTTTCTGTGAAATCGAGAGAGAATGAAGAAGTTCATTGATGCTATTTCTAGATGTCTTGCTTCATTGACAGACATGACAGTTTCAAATGTAACGTTTAATCATTGCTTGATGATCTGATCAATAGTGAAAACGTTGAACTAGATTGATAGTTCTTCGATTGTCAGAGTGAGAGATGAAAGACTGATCATGAATTTTCTTTAGCAATTTCGTATGCATATTCTCAGAAACTCACAGTAAATCTTTTCTGAACAGAACGTCGTTAATGATTTCGCAGTGCTTCAATTCAGTGCTATGTAGCTTGAGCTTGTTTTCACTTATAGCTTGTCTATACTCATTGCAAAGCTCATTCGTTCTGTTGACATCTTTTACTCGCTGATAAAGATCAACTTCAGATTTGATAGCTAGAATATTTATTCTATCAAGTGTCAGAATGATCTAATAATGATCTTCAGTACGCTGAGTTGATTCAGAGACGTCGATCAGAGACATTCTGATTAAAGCATCAACTTTAATGTTTATTTTATCTGATTGAAAAATGATCTGAAAGTTAAACTTAAATAGAATGTCTAGATAATTGACTTGATGTCAAGTTAACTGTTTGTTTTTCATGAAAGTCTTCAAAGTCTGATGATTGATGAACATCTGAATGAGCAACTCGATGCATTCAAGCTCAAATCTTCAGTGTTTGAAACATTGAATAATGATCAGCAGTTTCTTGTCATAGATATGATAATTGCATTCAGCGAAAACCATGCTTTTGCTGTAGAAAGCTATCGAATGAAGAACTCTCTCATCATCATACTGTGATAGAATTTCATCTTTGACGTAGTCAGATGCATCAATTTCTAGAATAGTCTGTCGTTTTGAATCAAAATGTCGTAGAACTGAAATCAAGCTGACTTATTTCTTTAAATCATCAAAAGCTTGAACACAGACTTCGTTTCAAACAAAAGACGTATCTTTTCTAGTCAGCTGAATGAACGATTTAACTAGCTTCGAGAAGTTCTTAATGAAATAACGATAGAAGTTAACAAATTTTACGAAGCTCTGAACTTCTTTTAGGTTGATCAACGTAGTTCAGTTGACTATGACTTTCACTTTGACAGAATTCATACGAAGACTCTGTTCTGATACTATGACTTTTAAGAAGATGATCTCTTCTACATTGAATTTGCACTTTCGAATATTCATCTGTAGATCTGCTTCTCGTAAGCGATTCAATATCATTTTGACATATTGTTTATGTTCTCATTGAGTTTTGCTGTAGATCAGAATGTCGTCTAAATAGACTTGACAAAAGTCATTTAAAGAGTCTCATAAAACATCATTCATATACTGCTGAAACGAGATTGAATCATTGATAAGTTCAAAGAGTAGCATCTTTGATTTGTATGCTTCTAAAGCGATAATAAAGATAGTATAGCTTTCACTATCAGAGTGCATTCGTAGTTTATTGAACGTTGAAATGATATTCAATCGAGTCAGATGCTTGCAATCAACTATTTTGTTGATCATCTCATCTATCAAAGATAATGAATAGCGATTTCTTTTGATAATAACATTGAGCTTTCGATAGTCAACGCAGAATCATAAATCTTCATTTGCTTTTAAAATGAACAGAACAAATGAGAAATACGAAGCTTTGCTAGAAGTTATAAATTCTTTAAAAAGATTCTCGTTCAGATATTTCTTTACTTTCTGAAGCTTGTAAAGAGACATTCAATATGCTCAACAGTAAGATGACGTTACGTCATTAATAAGTTCTATCTTATGATCATATGAACGATGAGACGATAGCTTGTCTGCTTGAACTCAATCAAAAACATCTAGAAAATCTTGATACTTCAATGATAGCTTGACTTTAATATTTTCTAGATTCTGAGTCGTTTCATTGACTGAAAAGATGTTTATGACATCTAGTTTGCATTGAGTATTGTAGATGATTTTCTTATCGATGTCTTCAATGAACATAGCAAAAATCTTGATCTGATTCTTTTTTTTTTCGTTTTACTAATGCTTAAAAAGAGATGATGTTTATGTTTTGAATCGAAAATGACTCTTTCTGAATGATCAAAACTGAGCACTTGAGAATTTTTGAAGCATTGCTATGAGTCACTGAAGAAGTGAGAGTTGATCGCGATCAACTTAAGTGCTTCATATTTGACGAAATCGAAAAAATCGAAATAGAAATATTTAATTGATCAGAGAATACGATAGTATCATGTCTCATGTTCAATAATATTTCATTTTTGTTCATTCAGAATTTGCTCAATATAGCTTCATGATGCTCAATATCAGCTATCAACATTGACATAGTCAATTTCTTATGACTTTCAATCGTAAGATTGAATAGAATCTTATGAATAATAGTCTTTCTAGCTAACTTCTCATCATATTCTCGTATTAACTTCTCTTTTGCTAGCAATATAGATTGTATTTCAAGTTTCTGACATACTTTATCGACTAGCTTATCATGTATCAGCGTGTAAACGATGAAATCATTGTCTATCAAAGAGCGAAGACTGAAAGAATTGCTCTGAGAGATAAGAAAAGCATTGATCAGAAATGACTTCTCAAAATAGTTTTCTTTCAATAGAACTTCGATTTGACTGCACAAAAATATGATCTCTATTTCTTCAATGATTCTGAAAGAAATAATTAGTTTTTTGAATCAGAATTTGACTCAGAGTTCGATGTAAATTGATCAAACTCGTCATTTTCTAATGCATTGATTCTCAAAGTTTGATCAGAGCACTCTTTAAAGAAATGATCTGACTTATGACAAATGAAACAGCTTTCAGTTTGTAGATTTGTCTCTTTGACGTTAGTCAAAGTTGCGTCGTGCGGTTTTAACGAATCGACAATAACTTTGATCTTTCTATAAAGATTCAATGAATCTCATTTCTCAGCAAAGATGACTTGCTTTCTGATCTTGATCATGAATTTCTTTTCTTTGATGTCATTCATGACTCGATGCTTATTGTTCAAATGAATCAAATAATCACGAATTTCATTCAGAGATTCTGACTGAATTAATTGATTACTTCAAGCTGCATGAAGATGATAAACTATCTTGTCTTGTAAATTGATAATCAATTGCTTTTCGTGATACTTTAAATAGAAGAACAGACGTTGAAACATTGAATAGAAATCACTGAATTTGCTCTTTTCTTGAGAGAAATTAGCATACTTTCTTTGAAAGTTTATCTCTTTGTCAGAATCATCATATAGCTGAGCAAGTTCATCTAGTAGATCATTGATTGTTAAATAAGAGTTCAATAAATCTCGCTGACGTCTGACTAGAATGACTTTGACTGCATCTTTCCTGATTCAAAAATGAATGTAGACTAGTATAGCTTTGTCATTGTCAAAATGATCGATGTTGATTTCTAGCTTATCACGAATCTTTTCTTGTTAATCATTTCAGATAGATTCTTTTTCATCAGTAAACAGAGATGAATTCAAAAGCTTCTGAGATTGCTTGCTGAATGTGAAAAGAATAGAGATCAATGAAGTGACATCTCTAGTCACTCGCAGATGATGTTGTGCTTCAGTCAATTTGTTCTGAAGTGTCTGATTCAATTGATTCGATCATTTCTTTGCTCGATTAATTTTCTCAAAGCGAGTCTTTCATATTTGTTTGCTTGATATCTTGTCAAATAGCTCACAAGCTTTCACATCAAGATCTCGTTGAGTTCGAAGACTGTTTAAATCTTTTAGAAACACTTCTAAGTCTTGTTTGACTCAATGTTGTAGCTGCTTTACATTTTTTATATCTCAAAGAGTAGAAGCTTTCAAAGATTCATTAAGAATCTGAAAGTGAGACACAAAGTGACGACGTTTTCATATGAAGTCAATTTTAAGATATTTCAATATGCAAGATGATAATTCAGAATAAATGATTGAATCTGCAGTGACAGAAGAATAGAGACTTTGATAATTCTCAGAGAAATTTTTCACAGATGATCAAATCATAGCAAAGAATTGACGATCGAGCGAAGAATGATGCTTGACGATATGTAGTAAGATCATAGTTCAAGTTGTTTAGTCTTTAGAAAAGAATGTTGCTGATTTGAGAAGAATCTTTTGATGATTCTCAAGCAATCAAGATCTTAATTTCTTGATTCTATTAATCAATTTGAACGAGCGCGTACTGAATGAGCTGTAAATTCTTTAGCAATGCAAGATCTTAATTTCTTGATTCTATTGATTTCTTGATGTTGTTCTGTCTTTCGATGTCATTAATCATCAGATACACAAATTTCTTTATACTCATCTCATTGTCAGTTGAATGAATTTGAATGAGTAATGAAATCAGTATCATGTGATTAACAAATTCTTAAAGTAATGTTGAAATCGTGTCTAGAAACTAATCAGAGTGCGTGCATGACTAGAATGTTTAATCTATAAAGATAGTTATAACTAAGACTTTAAGAATACAGAAGAAAGAAGATACAAAAAGCAAGAAGAACACGCTCTATATAGTAATTACTCAGATCAACGTTAGTCTCAAAGAAAACGTGTTGAAACACAAGAAAGATGTTTATTTGAAAGATGTTTGTGACACAAAGAAATGTGTTTATCATAAACATTTGTTAACTACTTGTAACACAAAGAAGTGTATTTGTTTAAAAGACAATAAAAGCTGATTAGAAGATGCTAGATAAGAAAAAAGATGCTGAGTCATATTTGAGTCAAATTTAAATCAGATTTAAATCAGATCTCGACTAAATCTTGACTAGCTTTAATCAATTCTGACGCATTCGTAACAAATTCTATCATTAATAGTCATTTTGCTCAGTCGTTCTGCATGTAATTGCAGTAGATTCTTAGTTCGCGTTCAACATCTTGATTAGCTTGTTTTGATTGATCATCAATCTCAAAATAATAAGCTGTTGATAGACTAGCTGTAATCTTAAGTCGCTTGCAAAGACTTTGTCACATAATTGATATGAACTGAAAGTCTCTGTTCAAAACAATAGAATTAAATAGATCATGAAGTTGATAGACGTTTCATAGCATGATTCAAATCATTTCTTCAACTGAGATGTCATCGTCTTCTCAATGACAGAAAACATAGTGATGTTTCTTGATGAGATAACATATGATTGTGCAAATAGCATTATAATCTTCTGATAGAAATAATTTAATGATGAAGTTCATAGCGATATTTTTTCAGCGTTTCTGTGAAATCGAAAGAGAATGATGAAGTTCATTGATACTATTTCTAAATGTCTTACTTCGTTGACAGACATGACAGTTTCAAATGTAACGTTTAATTGTTGCTTAATGATTTGATCAATAGTAGAAACGTTGAACTAGATCAATAGTTCTTTGATTGTCAAAATGAAAGATGAAAGGCTGATCATGAATTTTCTTTAGCAATTTCGTATGCATATTCTCAGAAACTCACAGCAGGCTTTTTCTAAACAGAACGTCGTCAATGATCTCACAGTGCTTCAATTCAGTGCTATGTAGATTGAGCTTGTTTTCGCTTATAGCTTGTCTATATTCATTACAAAACTCATTCGTCTTGTTTGCATCTTTTACTCATTGATAAAGATCAATTTCAGATTCAATAGCTAGAATATTTACTTTATCGAGTGTCAGAATAATCTGATAGCAATCTTCAGTACGCTGAGTTGATTCAAAGACGTTGATCAAAGACATTCTGATTAAAGCATTAACTTTAATGTTCATTTTACCTGATTGAAAAATGATCTGAAAGTTAAACTCAAATAGAATGTCTAGATAATTGACTTGACGTCAAGTTAACTGTTTGTTTTTCATTAAGATCTTCAAAGTCTGATGATTGATGAATATCTGAATGAGTAATTCAGTGCATTCAAGCTCAAGTCTTTAATGTTTGAAACATTGAATAATGATTAACAATTTCTTGTCATAGATGTGATAATTGCATTCAGCGAGAATCATGCTCTTGTTGTAAAAGACTATCGAATGAAGAACTTTCTCATCATCATACTGTGATAGAATTTCATCTTTGACGTAGTCAGATGCATCAATTTCTAGAATAGTCTGTCGTTTTGAATCAAAATGTCGTAGAATTGAGATTGAGCTGACTTGTTTCTTTAAATCATCAAAAGCTTGAACACAGACTTCGTTTCAAACAAAAGACATGTCTTTTCTAGTCAGCTGAGTGAATGATTTGACTAGCTTCGAGAAGTTTTTAATGAAATGACGATAGAAGTTAACAAATCTCACGAAGCTCTGAACTTTTTTTAGATTAATCAACGTAATTCAGTTGATTATGACTTTCACTTTGACAGAATTCATACGAAGACTTTGTTTTAATACTATGACTTCTAAGAAAATGATCTCTTCTACATTGAATTTGAACTTTTGAATATTCATCTGTAAATCATCTTCTCGTAAGCGATTCAATATCATTTTGACATATTGTTTATGTTCTCATTGAGTTTTGCTGTAGATCAGAATGTCATTTAAATAGACTTGACAAAAGTCATTTAGAAAGTTTCATAAAACATTATTCATATACTGCTGAAACAAGACTGAATCATTGATAAGTTCAAAGAATAGAATCTTTGATTTGTATGCTTCTAAAGCAATATTAAAGATAGTGTAGTTCTCACTATCAGAATGCATTCGTAGTTTGTTGAACATCGAAATGATATTCAATCGAGTCAGATGTTTGCAATCAACTATTTTTTCAATCATCTCATCTATCAAAGATAAAGAATAGCGATTTCTTTTGATAATAGCATTGAGCTTTCAATAGTCAACGCAGAATCATGAATCTTCATTTGTTATGATCTTGACTTTATTCTCAGTCTATTCTCAATCTATTCTCGATTTATTCTTGACTATATTCTCGATCTATTCTCGATTTATTCTCAATTCTATTCTCGATCTCGATTATCTCTAATTGAGCCTAGTGAGCATTCGAGCTAGAGATGATGTCATCAAGTCTTTGCATCATCTGTGTAAGATGTCAATTCTTTCAAGTCTAGCGCAGAGATCAGAAACATACATATAAGCTGCAAGTTTTATTCTGTAGATACTTTTCTTTCTTAGCATTTATATACTTGTTACATTACATTCATATGACTCGCTCTATGCTGATCCCTAACATTATATAAATGCTTCTTCGTTACAGGCGAAGTGAAATAATCTGCATCGATTCCCGAGTGCTTCTGTCGACCCTTCAACCCACTATCGACATTTGGTCTAGCCGACTTGCAATCGTCAGCAGCACTCATCTTTCTCTCCTCGTGAGCTGATTCAGCGAGGATAAACAAAAGATTCGAACTCGTGCGCTGATCAGCGAGTATAAACAAACGATCGAAACCATCCGACTAGATCAAAGATCAGCGAATTAATCGTTCATTCAGATTCGCAAGGAATTCTTCGAATTTGTTGAACAATCAAACGGGACCAGTCTATGACTGCGTGAAGCCTTTATCCCAAAGAGCAATCAAAGAGATCAGTCAAGGACTGCGTGAAGTCTCTATCTCGATGAGCAAACCTCAACAGTGAGCCTGCTTCAATGACACTCATCGTCAATGCGATGACCCACCTACCCTCATCGTCCTACTCACCAGTGAATCGATCCGCCTACCCGTTCATGTGCAACTAGTGAGCCTGCTACAATGACACGATAATGCCTTCGACAACAAGCAAATCTTTGAGCTTGTTTCTATATCGAAACCCCAGTGAGTCTGCTTCAACGACATCCTCAATGCGATGATCTATCCACTCTCATCGCCCTACCTACCAGTGAACCTGACCCGTCATCGAGTTCACGTGCAACTAGTGAGCCTGCTTCAATGGCACCTTCCGTCAATGCAATGATCCAGCTACTCACATCGCTCTACCAATCAGTGAATCGGTCTGTCGACTCGTTCGCGTGCAAATAGTGAGCCTGCTACAAAGACGTCTTTCGTCAACGCGATGATCTACCTACTCACATCGCTCTATCTATCAGTGAATCTGGTCAAATGTCCACATGCAACTAGTGAGTCTGCTTCAATGGCACGATCAATGCGATGATCTACTCACTCTCATCGCCCTATTCATCAGTGGACCTGATCATACGTTCATGTGCAACTAGTGAGCCTGCTACAATGGCATCATTCTATCTCGCATAGTGAGCCTGCTACAATAGGCATTTCGATTCTACACAAGGCTAAGGAAATACATTCATGCGAACATGAATCGTTGAAGAAGAGAAGTAATGTTACGATTCTAGCTACGCATCTATGTTGATAGCTATGTTGATGACTATGTTGATGACTATCGCCGACCGCTCGTCGCTAGGCTATAGGATTGTTCCGAGGCCAACCCTATTCAGGGTTAGCTTATGTTCTTCTGAGTCATATAGATAGTCGACTCTTCCCTTCTAGATACTTTCCTTCCTTAGCATTTATATACTCGTTACATTACACTCATATGACTCGCTCTATGCTGGCCCCTAACATTTTATGTCATTCATGACTTGATGTTCATTGTTCAAATGAATCAGATAACTACGAATTTCATTCAGAGATTCTGACTGAATCAATTGACTACTTCAAGCTGCATGAAGATGATAGACTATCTTGTCTCGTAGATCGACAATCAATTGCTTTTCATGATACTCTAAATAGAAGAACAGACGTTGAAACATTAAATAAAAGTCGCTGAATTTGCTCTTTTCTTGAGAGAGATTAGTATACTCTCTTCGAAAGTTTTTCTCTTTGTCAGAATCATCGTATAGTCAAGCAAGTTTATCTAGTAGATCATCAATCATTTTATAGAGATTCAATGAATCTTGTTGACATTGAGTTAGAATAATCTTGACTGCGTCTTCATCGATTCTGAAGTGAATATAAATCAGTATCGCTTTATTAGTATTGAAATGATTGATGTTAATCTTTAACTTGTCACGAATCTTTTCTTGTCAGTCGTTTCAGATGAGTTCAGTTTCATTCGTAAACAGAGATGAATTCAAAAGCTTCTGAGATTGCTTGCTGAATGTGAAAAGAATAGAAGTCAATGAAGTGACATTTCTAGTCACTTGCAGTTGATGTTGTGCTTCAGTCAATTTGTTCTGAAATGTCTGATTCAATTGATTTAATCGTTTCTTTGCTCAATCAATTTCTTCAAAATGAGTCTTTCATATTTGTTTGCTTGATATCTTGTCAAATAACTCACAAGCTTTCATATTTAAATCTCGTTGAGTTCAAAGACTGTTTAAATCTTCTAGAAACACTTCTGAGTCTTGTTTGACTCAGTGTTGTAACTGCTTTACATTTTTTATATTTCAGAAGATAGAAGCTTTCAGAAATTCATTGAAAGTCTGAGAATGAGACAAAGATTGACAACATTTTTATACGAAGTTGATTCTAAGATATTTTGATATGTGAAGTGATAACTTCAAATAAATGACTGAATCTGAAGTGACAGAAGAATAGAGACTTTGATAACTCTTGAATGAATTTTTCACAAATGATTGAATCATAGTGAAGAATTGATGATTGAGCGAAGAACGATGCTCAACAATATGTAGTGAGATCGTAGTTTAAGTTGTTTAATCTTCAGAAAAGAATGTTGCTGATTTGAGAAAGTTTTTTGATGATTCTCAAGCAATCAAGATCTTAATTTCTTGATTCTATCAATTGATTTGAACTAATGCTACTGACTGAGCGATAGATTCTCTAGCAATCACATGATTATATATTCTCGTTGATTCTATTGATTTCTTGATGTTGTTCTGTCTTTCGATGTCATTGATCATCAGATACACAAATTTCTTTATACTTGTTTCGTTGTCAGTCGAGTGAATTTGAATGAGTATAGAGATCAGTATTATGTGATTAACGAATTCTTAAAGTAATGTTGAAATCATGTCTAGAAACTAATCAGAGTGCATGTGTGACTAGAATGTTTGATTTATAAAGATAGTTATAACTAAGACTTTAAGAATACAGAAGAAAGAAGATACAAAAGACAAGAAGAACACGCTCTATATAGTAGTTATTCAGATTCAACGCTAGTCTCAAAGAAAACATGTTGAAACACAAGAAAGATGTTTATTTGAAAGATGTTTGCAACACAAAGAAATGTGTTTGTCATAGACATCTGTTGACTACTCGTAACACAAAGAAGTGTGTTTGTCTAGAAGACAATAGAAGCTGATTAAAAGATGCTAAAGAAGGAAAAAGATGCTGAATCATATCTGAGTCAAATCTGAGTCAGATTTAGATCAGTTCTCGACTAGATCATTGACTAGCTCTAATCAATACACAGTGAACTTGCTAATGTTCACTGTGAATTGATTAAAGTTTGATCTTTGACACATTCGTAACACAAATGATAAATTAATATTCTCATTAAATATTAAAACATCAAAATCTGTTGTTTTGAAAGCAAGCAGTCAATCAGCATTTTACAAATCTGAGCGAAGTAAACTGATCATTGAGTTAAGTTTTGAGTTAACATTTTGAACTTGAATCAATATTGAGTCAAGTTGCTTACATTTTCAACTTAATTTAAGTTAAGTTGCTCATATTTTCAATTTGACGTGACTCAATTCAACTGAGAATTGAATTAATTTAATTCAACTCATTAAGAACTTAAGCTTAACATCAAGAAAGTTAAATATAGAAATTTTTTCGGTTTTTTGCTTTTGCATTATCTTTTTAATAAAGACTCATGACGAGAAACATGAAGATTATATGATAGAAAGTCATGAAGAGAAGTCATGAAGAAAAGTCATGATAGAAAGTCATGATAGAGAATCATGACGAGAAAACATGAAGATTATTTGATGAAAAGTCATGAAGAGAAGTCATGAAGAAAAACTATGAAGAAAAGTCATGATGAAGAATCATGACAAGAAATATGATGAAGAACATGAAGAGAAACATGAAGATTGTTTGACTTTGATAGAGAATCATGACGAAAAAACATGATAGAAAGTCATGAAGAAAAATCATGTAAACTATTCAATTAAGTTATTTACATTTATTTAATATCTTGTTGAATTAAATTGAATTTTCGAAACGAATTGTTGAATCAAGCTTCTCAATTCGATTCAAGTTCTTGAATTCAACTTTTCAATTCAATTCAACACTTTTTTTAAAAAAATTCAACTCAATTCAACACTTTTCGAGTCAAGTATTCAACTTGAACTCAAATACTCGACTTGACGCGATCAGTCTACATGAACTTCTGCAATCTTAAGTCAATAAAACTACTGTTTAATCTTGATTCTGCTCAATTCATGTATATAAAAGTTGAGCTTTCATTCTTTTCTTTCACTCTTTATCTTTCATCTTATACATTATTTAATGTATTATCTTATATCTAAATTGTATCAAAGTAATAATAATATCAGTCTTTTATATTAATAGTATTTTTAGTTTAACTCAGTCTCTGACAGATTGAGTATATATCTATGAATGAAAGAATCTTGAAGTCATGAATTATCTTCAAAGAAAAAGTACAGCAGAAGATCTGATACAAAGTATTTAAAGAAGATCATATTGCTGTGAGCAAGAATGATTGAATCAACAACGAATTGAGTCTAGTCTGAATTTGAAAATACTTTGAATCAGAAATTAAAATCTGTCAGAAAGATGAATATTGAATGTTATTAATCAATGATCATACTTCTCATATCACTACTAAGATGATTGACTACTGCATCAATCAGAAAATCATTCTACTGTGTTTTTCAACTCACATCATTCATCTGCTTCAATCACTTGATGTTGAAGTCTTTGCTTCATTGACTACTGCATACAAGTTTCATGTTAGCGAATTACTCAACTTGAAATCAGTTACTCAATTGATAAAATAAACTTTCTAGAAATATATCAACAGACTCAACATGAAGCAATTACATCACTGAATATCAGAAAGTCATGAACAGCTATGAAACTTCTTTCATTCAGCTCAGAATTAGTACTTCAGCACTTTTCTTCTAAGAAACTAAATCAATCACAGCAGTATAACATAGTCATTCATTCAACTACGTCTGTCAAGACTACAGTCACATACATTGATTCTAAAGATAATTTAGAAGTCATTCTAACATCTGTAAATACTTCTCAGATACAGCAGCTTATTAAACAAGCAGTAAAAGAAATGATTTCTAGTCAAATTCTTCAAAAAATGAGTAAAGCAACAATACAAGCAATGATGAAATCTATTATTCAGAGTGTCATTAATCAGAAACTTCTTGAACTCAATAGAAGAAAGAAGCAAAAGAATAATCGAATTGAGAATAATTACAATACTGCAAGAGTCATGAATCAAGAGACTGTTGATGAAAGAAAAGAGAATGAACGAACAAAGATATGACAAAAGAAGATCATTTCTCTACTACGTTTAGATTTTGAGCTCTTTACTTCAAAATCTTCTTCTATTCGAAAACGAGCTGTCGTAATCACAGCTCAACAAACAAAGATGTGAAACAGAAAGATCAATGATCTACTATGTCTAGATCTCGAGCTCTTCACTTCGAAGTCAACGACAGCAAGCTTTAGGCAAAAGAAGAAGAAGCAGCTGATAGTTAAGCTACGGGTCAGACAGCTGAAGCAGAAGCAGAAGCAGAAGCGAGAGCAAAGGAATAATGAGATATCTACAAATGGTCAATCAGAGCGAGGCATGCGTATCAGAAGGGCCCCAAAGAGGTTCTATTAGCTACGTAGTTCACCTAAAACGAATCGTTTGAAGCAATAAAATATGAAATGTAAATTATCAGCCCTATAGGGCTGGACGACTGCTAGGTTTAGACGAGTGCTAGGTGGACCCTTCTATCTCGTCTCCAAAATCTGCTTCTTGTTAATTTCAATCGCTGAGTCTGAGTATGCAATTCCGTATCTCCATGAAAGTTTAGCATGGCGTTAATATCGTTGCTATTATCGACCGCTCTTCATCCATTATTCCTTTGCGCAATAAGGGCCAGCTTGACTGGAGGCTATCGGCAAGCGGAGGTGGTGCTACCCGGCTGGCTCGGCCAATGTCGGCCGCTAGAGAACAAGGAGATTAAGCGGGGAAAAGGGGAATAAATAGGCCGTCCCCCCTTCTGTTTCCCCCTTCATCTCTTCCTGTTTCTCCATCCCTTAAGTTTCAGCCAGAAACGCGCTTTTGCCCCACCCACCCACTCCATAGACTCAGTCGCTTTGATAGAGGGTGTGG
>JAABUH010002455.1_pt1 | contig 17789 bp, 14 predicted proteins | sample 5559121 | NCBI WGS metagenome assembly JAABUH01 (sample SAMN10711871, study PRJNA513364) | rock metagenome | isolation source: Antarctica rocks | place: Antarctica: Victoria Land, Battleship Promontory nord | collected 2015-12-28
ACACAAGGGGTCGTGCCGCCGGCCTTAATTTGTGCAGGTCTGGGGGCGCTGCCCCCAGCGGGTCCAGGGCAGAGCCCTGGCCTTCCTGTCTTCCCATGAGGCGCGTCATCATCAGCGCCGACGATTTCGGCCTCAGCGTTGAGGTCAACGAGGCCGTCGAGCTGGCGCACCGCGACGGGCTTCTGTCGACCGCCAGCCTGATGGTTGCCGGCGAGGCCGCCGCGGACGCGGTGCGCCGCGCGAGGGCGCTGCCGGGACTGCGCGTTGGGCTGCACCTGGTGGTGATCGAGGGGCCGGCGGTACTGCCGGCCGTGGCGATCCCTGCGCTGGTCGACGCGACGGGGCAATTCCCGTTGGACCAGCTCCGGCTCGGGGTGGGGTATTTCTTCCGCCGCGAGGTGCGGCGGCAGCTCGCGGCGGAGATCAGGGCGCAGTTCGCAGCGTTCGCGGCGACTGGGCTGCCGCTCGACCATGCCAACGCGCACAAGCACATGCACCTGCACCCCACGGTGGGGCGGCTGATGATCGAGGCGGGGCTGCACCACGGGCTGCGCGCGGTCAGGGTGCCAAGTGAGCCGACGGCAGTGCTGGCGGCGTGCGGCACGCGGGTTGGCGTGGGCGACCGGGCGCTGCGGCGCTGGTCCGGGGTGCTGCGGCGGCAGGCGGTGCGGGCGGGGCTGCGGGTGAACGACCACGCGTTCGGGCTGGCGTGGAGCGGGCACATGACGGCGGAGCGGCTGGGACGGCTGGCGGCGCACCTGCCGGACGGGCTCAGCGAGATTTACCTGCACCCGGCGGTGCGGCAGGGTCCGTTGCTGCGCCGGCTGATGCCGGGCTACGAGCCGCAGGCCGAGCTGGCGGCGCTGCTGGACCCGGCGGTGCGCCGCGCGCTGGCGGACGTCGAGCTGACCACGTATGGCGTCTGACGGACGCGCAAGACATCCCAGAGCCGAGCAGGGGAGCGATGATGTCGACAGACGCCATGGTTGACGGTGCGGCCCGGCCCACGAACCGGCGACGGATCATCGCCGCGATGCTGTTCGTCTCGGTGGTGATCAACTACCTCGACCGCAGCAACATCTCGATCGCCGGGCCGCATCTGGCCGGCGCCTTGCACCTCGATCCGGTGCAGATGGGACTGGTGTTCTCCGGCTTCGGCTGGAGCTACGCCGCGCTGCAGGTCCCGACGGGCTGGGTAGTGGACCGGGTCGAGCCGCGCCTGCTCTACGCAGCCGCGCTGGCGCTGTGGTCGGTGGCGACGATGTCGCTGGGGTTGGCCGGCAGCTTCGCGGTGCTGTTCGCGCTGCGGGTGGCAGTGGGCGTGTGCGAGGCGCCGGCGTTCCCGGTGAACAACCGCATCGCCACCACCTGGTTCGGCGAGCGCCAGCGGGCGGGGGTGATCGGGTTCTACACGTCGGGCCAGTTCGTGGGGCTGGCGTTCCTGGCGCCGGTGCTGACTTGGCTGGACGCGCATTATGGCTGGGAGGCGGTGTTCGTCATCACCGGGCTGGTCGGGCTGGTCTGGGCGGTGATCTGGTATGCGGCGTATCGCGATCCGGTCGATTTCCCCGGTGCGAACGCGGCGGAGGTCGCCCTGATCGCCGAGGGCGGCGGCATCCCCGACCTCGGGCGGCGGCTGGCGGAACGGCGCGCGCCGTTCCGGTGGGCCGACCTCGCGCTGGTGCTCAGCTCGCGCAAGCTGTGGGGCATCTACATCGGGCAGTTCGGGCTGAACTGCACCGCGTGGTTCTTCCTGACGTGGTTCCCGACATACCTGGTGCACTACCGGCACATGGACTTCATCCGCGCCGGCTTCTACGCCGCGATCCCGTTCCTGGCGGCGTTCCTCGGTTCGCTGTCAGGGGGCTTCGTCTCGGACCTGCTGCTGCGGCGCGGCGCCTCGCTGGGCATGGCGCGCAAGCTGCCGATCATCGCGGGCCTGCTGCTGTCCACGGTGATCGTGGGCGCCAACTACGTCCAGAGTCCGGCGCTGGTGGTGGCGTTCCTCACCGTCGCGTTCTTCGCCAACGGCTTCGCCTCGATCACCTGGTCGCTGGTCTCCGCCCTGGCGCCGGAACGGCTGATCGGGCTGACGGGCGGGGTGTTCAACCTGTGCGGCAACCTCGCTGCGATCGCGGTGCCGATTGTGATCGGGCTGCTGGTGTCGGGCGACGACTTCACCCTGCCGATGCTGTTCGTCGCGGGAACGGCGCTGCTGGGAGCGCTGTCGTACATCGTGCTGGTGGGCAAGGTCGAGCGGCTGGCGGGGTAGGAGGAAGCGGGCAAGGTTGAGGCTCTGCCTCAAACTCCGCCAAAGACAAGCCTTTGGAGTCCATTACTTAACCAAATCGGTTTCCAAAGGCCTCGGCCTTTGGCGGGTCTGGGCAGAGCCCAGCCTTGCTTGCTGCCTTACTATCTTATCGCGCCCAGCCGCGGCTGCGGCAGCGCCGACAGCAGAGCCGGCACGAACACCAGCGTGGCGATCAGCGTGCACCCCAAGCTGAGGAGCAAGACGTCGCCCATGCTAGCGGTGCCTGGGTGCTGCGACAGCGCCAGCGAGCCGAATGCGGTGCCGGTGGTCAGCGCCGAGAACACCACGGCGCGCGCGGTGGGCGAGGCGAGGCGCGCCGTCTCGCCGGCGCGCCAGTTCATCACGAAGTAGATGTTGAACGATACGCCGACGCCGAGCAGCAGCGGCAGGGCGATGATGTTGGCGTAGTTGAGCTGCATCCCCGCCAGCACCATCACCAGCGCGGTCATCGCCGCCGAGAGCAGCAGCGGCGCCAGCACCAGCGCCACGTCCAGCATCCGGCGCAGCGCCAGGAACAGGATCACCGCGATCGCCAGGATCGCGCCGATCGCGGCGCGGCGGAAGGCGGCGATGATGGTGTCGCTGGTGGCGACGATGGTGACGGCGGAGCCGCCGGCGTCGGGAGCCACGGTCTGCACCTGGGTGACGAAATCGTGCAGGTTGCGGCTGCCGCGCGCCGCGTCGGCCTTGGGCACGACCTGGAGGCGCGCGCGGCCGTCCGGGAGCACCCAGTCGCGGCTGATCGCGGGGGGCACGTCGGCGACGGTGACCGGCCTGGCGGTCAGCAGGGTGCGCAGCCGGGCGAGCTGCATTGGCAGGAAGCGCACCAGCGCCTCGTTCATCGCCGCCAGCGTCGCGTTCGACGCGCCGTGCAGAGCCTTCAGGTCGCCGAGCACTGGGCGCATCGGCGAGTCCGGGGGGAGCCTGTCGGCGACGTGGCCGAGCTGCGTGGTGGTGGCATCAAGCGCCAGGCGCAGGTCGGCGGGGCTGATCGGCGCGGCTGTCGGGCTGGCGGACAGGGTGGGGCCGAGGATGTTGGCGGCATCGGCGACGAGCGCGAGCTTGGGCGGCTGGTCCTGGGGCACGAAGCTTTGCAGCGTCAGCGTGGTGCCGACCAGGGGCAGGGTCGCGACCTTCGTCGCCAGCGCCGCCGCCTCCGCCACGCTGGGGCGCATGATGTCGATGGTGAACGGGTTGGTGACCGGGTCGCCGGTCAGGTCCTTGAGCGTGCGCATCGCCTCGGTGTCCTGCTTCTTGGTGTCGAGTGTGTCGGCGTCGAAGCCGAGGCGCGGCAGGGCGGCGATGCCGGCGACGAACAGCAGCGCGAAGCCCGACAGCAGCAGCCGGTGCGAGCGCGCGAGGCTCTGGTCGGCGGGAGCGGCCCAGGCGAAGCCGACCTCGTCGGCCTCTCCGTGCGGACGGAACACCCGCAGCGCCGCCGGCAGGAAGGTGAGCGTGCAGACAAGCGCGATCAGCATGCCGCTGCCGGCGATCACGCCCAGCTCGGCGACGCCGGTGAAGGCGGTGGGCACGAAGGCCAGGAATCCGATCGCCGTGGCCAGCGCCGCGACCACGACCTGCAGCGCCATGCGCCGCGCGGTGGCGGCCAGCGCGGCCTCGGCGTCGGGCGCGGTGCGCCGCATGTCGCGGAAGCGCACGCTGAACTGGATGGAGAAGTCCACGGCGATGCCGATGAACAGGATCGCGAAGCCGACCGAGATCAGGTTGAGCGTGCCGACCGCCAGCGCCGCCCAGGCGGTGGTGAGCAGCAGGCCGAGGAACAGCGTGAGCACGATCGGCACGATCAGCCGCCAGCTCTTCACCGCCAGGAACAGCCAGAGCAGCACCAGCAGCAGCGAGCCGATGGCGCCGGCCAGCGCGCCCTGTGCCACGGTCGCGAACTCCTCGTCGGCGAGCGGGATCGAGCCGGTGATGCGCACGTGCGCGGTGCCGTCGGCCACGAAGGGCAGCTTCGCTGCGGCCGCGCGGATCGCGGCGGTGGCGGCGCCGCCCGGTTCCAGCGCGCCGTAGTCGAGCACCGGCTTGACGAGGACGAAGTGGTACTGGCCGCCCTGGTCGGCGAGGGAGCCGGACAGCAGCCGCTCCCAGGACAGCGGCACGGGGTGGCCGGCAGCGGCGGCGGCGAGGCTGTCGTGAAAGCCGTGCAGCGCGGGCGCGAAGCTCGCGAGGTCGGCCTGGCCGTGCTCGATGCCCATGGCGACGAGCGAGAGGGCGGCGAACAGGCCGCGCGCCGAGGGGTCGGCGACGAGCTGGCCGAGGAAGGGCTGCGCGTCGATCGTCTGGTTCAGCAGCGGCTCCAGCTTCGCGCGGTCGAGGAACAGCAGGCCCTCCTGGTCGAAGTATGGGCTGCGGTCGGGCTGGCGGACGTCCGTGAAGTGGGCGCGGTCGCTTGCGAGCGCCGCGGCCAGGGCGGCGGCCGTGGTCTCCGCCGCTTCCGGCGTGGCGCCGTCCACAACGGCCACGACGAGGTCGGTGAACTGCGGGAATTCCTCGTTCAGCGCGACCTGTCGCTGCTTCCAGCCCAGGTCGTTGGAGAACAGCCGGTCCACGTCGGTGGACACGCCGAGGTGGCCGGATGCGTACCAACCCGACAACGCGGCGAGCACCAGGCCAGCTGCGAACACGGCACCGGCGTGGCGGGCGCAGCGGGAAACGAGGGAGGCGAGCAGGGTGGGGATCGACATGGCGGTGGTGTAGGGCGAGTGCGACGGGGAAGGAAGCCAGGCAGGCAAGGCCTGGCTCGCCCGAACCTGTCAAAAGCGCGCTCCCTCAACCATGGGACTTTTGGAAGTGCCCTATACCAGCGGCTCCAGACATCGACCTGCTAGCAAGCAAGGCTGGGCTCTGCCCAGACCCGCCAAAGGCCTGAGGCCTTTGGAAACTCACCCCTTAAGCAAGAGGATTTCAAAGACTTGCCTTTGGCGGAATTTGAGGCCCATGCTTGAAGGCGGGGCCTCAACCTTGCCTGCTTCAGGCCGGCGCGACGTCGTGCACGCCGGCTACCCCGAACAGCACGGCGCGGCTGCCGTCGGCAAAGGACAGCGTGGTGCCCCAGGCACCGGAGGTCGTGGCCGTGACCGGGTTGTTGGAGGGAGAATAGTCGAGCGTGTCGCCGGCGCGGAACCCCACGATCTGCAGGGTGCCGCCCAGCCCGCTCCAGAGCTGGAACGTGTCGGTGCCGCTGCCGGCGAACACCGTGGCTGTGCCGCTGCCGCCCAGGATCGTCGTGGCGCCCTGGCCGGCGATGATCATCTCGGCGCCGCGTCCGGCGGCGGCCACGTTGCCCGATTCGGTGGGCGCACAGAACAGCAGGTCGCCATCTCCGCCGCCGACCAGCGTGGTGTTGCCCGAGCCCGCCACCAGCACCGAGCCGCCGCCGGTGGACGCTTCGAGGATGCCGCCGCCGCTGCCGCCGTAGAGCAGCGAGGTGCCGGTGCCCGGGCGTACCGTGTCGCTGCCGGCGCCGCCCACCACTACAAGGGTGCCGGCGCCGCCGAGTACGGAGCAGCCCGTACCGGCGGCGTAGATGGTGGAGGTGCCGCCGCCCGCCTGGACGGTGTCGTTGCCGCCGCTGTCGAGCGTGCCGTCGTCGCCCATGCGCAGCAGCGCCGCGGTGCCGGGCGCGGTGGCCGTGGTGCCGCCGGCCGGCAGCGCGGCGAAGGTGTCGGCGGCCTGCCAGTCGCGGATCGTGGACAGCAAGGCCGGGGAGACCTGTGTGGCGTAGAGCGAGGAGGACACGGTGCCGATCACCGTGGGCTGGCCGTCCAGGATGGTGAAGATCGGCCCGCCGCTGCTGCCGGGGCCGAGCCCGGTCTCGCCGGAGTAGGCGGTGGCCCCGGACACGACCGCGACGGTGCCGCTCGCCGAACTCGCGTGCCCCGCGGCGGTGGACGGGAAGCCGGCCACGGTGACGGCGGCGGAGTCCGGCCCTGCGGCGAGCGCGAACACCGGGCCGGCGGCGAGCGGGATGCCGAAGCCCACCACCGCCTCGTCGGACTGCGTGGCGACCAGGGTCAGCGTGCCGCCGGCGTCGGGCACCGCGTTGGTGTGCACGCTCGCGGCGTAGGTGCCGGTCTGGAACACCGCCTCGTTGCCGGCGGCGGCGAGGTCGGCGGGCACGCCGCCGGGCAGGGCGATCACCTCGACGGCCTGGCCGACGCCCTCCTTGTAGACGCCGTGCGCCGCGGTGAGCACCTCGGTGGGCGAGATCAGCGCGCCGGAGAACTGCTGCTCGGTGCCGTCCGCGAACACCGCGATCAGGCCCACTACGGCGTCCATGGGCGCGCCGGCTGCGGCGATGTCCTGGGTGTTGTCCATGGCAGCGGAACTCGTTTTCTCGGGCTGGTTCCCTGCTACGGGGTTGCAGGGGTTCGCACAAGAAGCAGGCGTCGCCACGACCGGCGGTCTGCATGGCTCCTGCCCGACATCGGGTGCCCCGGGTGCCGGGCCGATGCGGCGTGCCTGGGACGCAGCGGTGCGATTGCTGCCGCCGGCCGACGTGGCAGCGGCTACTCTCCGGGTCTTGCCACCGCCGAGGCGGGCATCCCGGCTTTCTCCTGTACGGGCCTGCCCTCGTCAGCGAGCCGCACACGGCTCACGAACGAGAACTGCTTGCGCAGGCGCAGGACAGGCTTCTCGATGACATGCCACGAGAAGATGGAGAATAGGACGATGACGGGGAACGACAGCGCGAACAGGACATAGCCGTGCTGGATCGAGGGGAACAGGTCGACGGTGACCTGCTGGATCGGGAAGCCGTACAGGTAGATCCCGTAGGAGTAGTCGCCCCGGTGGAAGACCGGCAGGGTCGGGAAGTCGGACACGCCGACATAGGCGGTCAGATAGACCAGCGCGGGGGGGGCGAGCAGGTTGACGACCGGGTAGCTGAGCTGATCGGCCGGGCCGAGCGCCGCGATGCCCACGCAGGCCAGGATGGCGCAGGTCAACAACGATCTGCTGTACGGGATCCTGTGCCGCCAGACGAACATCGCGACGCCGGTGGTGAAGCCGATGAACACCCGCGAGCGATAGCTGGTGAAGATCCGGGAGAGCACCTTGTGACCGAACCCGGGGCCCTCGACGGGGATTGCCAGTGCGACCGCGACGAGGCCGACGACGATGACCGCGACGCCGCAGAAGAACACGATGTTGGGGTGACGTCGGAAGCCCGTGACCATCACGACCGCCATGAAGACGTAGCAGGCGAGTTCGTAGGGGATCGTCCAGAGCGCGAGGTTGACGAGGTCGACCGGATGACTGGAGAAGACGCCCGGCAACTGGAAGTTCACCAGGCCGAACACGTTCGTCAGGTAGTGCCAGGTGGTTGCGCTGGAGAAGTACTCCCACGGCGTCAGGCTGGTGAAGGCCGGGCCAAGTATGAACGCGGACAGCACGACTTCGACGATGAGGGCGGGAAAGATCCGCAAGCCCCGGTTGAGCAGGAAGTTCCCCGGGGTATGCCGGAGGGCGCTGCCGGCGATGAGAAGCCCGCTCAGCGCGAAGAACATGGTGAGGATCGCGTATCCCAGGAACCAGACCATCCAGGTGGTATCCAGACGACCTGCGCCGCCCGACAACAGAGGATCACAGTGCCACGCCACGACGCTGGTCGCCAGGATCACCCGGAGGAAGTCGAAGCCGGGTCCAATCCCCTTCCGTGACTCCAGCTTGTCTCCCAAAGACACCATAGGATACCGTTTCCTTTAGAAGAATTGGCGACCATCATCGGAACATAATCGATACAACCAGCTCACCCGACGGCCATCTATACTGGACGGGAGGAGGGTACAGGCGGCTGAAACACACAGCCTGACCATGAACACGGAATTGTTACCGAACTACCTACAGTTACGGCATCAGATACTTAGACCTATTCGCCCTATGGTTGTCTTTACACGATATGCAACCATCCGTCGGGGTAAGGTGCATGCGTTATTCCCCGTGATGAATCCCAGGCTAGGTCCCTCGTTCTCTAGGTCCCACACCAGCGGCCCTAGGTGTTGACCCGTCAACAAGCGACGCAGGGCTTCACCCGGGAGCCGCCAAAGGCTCCCCTTCCAAGCATGGGATGTCTGGAAACCCGTCCCTTAAGCAAATGGATTTAAGGGCTCGGCCTTTGGCGGAGTCCGGAGGCCCATGCTTGAAGGAGAGGGCTCTGACCTTGCCTGCCTGACCGGTCACACTCAGGGGCTGTTGTACCCAGGCCTCATGCTGGAGCGCCATGACCCCGGGCAGGCTTCCGGGACGATTCCTGGCGCTGCCTGGACCGAACGCCGCATGCGGCGCCGCGCCCATGCCGGCGGCCACGTCGTCCATGACCTCGCGGATCCAAGGCGGCGGCTCGTCGCGGCAGGGCCGAGGACGCCTCAGGCGAGCAGGCCGGCGGCGCTGTCCGTGGCGACGCCCAGCAGGGTGATCCTGGTGCCGTCGGACAGGCCCAGCACCGTGCCCGAGCCGATGGCGGCCAGCGTCGGGTCGCCGGCGTAGCCGGCGAGGTGCAGGTGGTCGGTGCCCACCCTGAAGCCGGACACCGTGTCCGAGCCGCCGGTCAGGCCCTGTGCGAAGTCGAGCAGGGCCGGTGCGCCGTGGCCGAGGTAGAGCGTCTGGTTGCCGGAGCCTGCCTGCACGGTGGCGGCGCCGGTGCCACCCACGAAGCTGTCGTTGCCGTGGCCGAGCAGCACCAGGTCGCTGCCGGTGCCGCCGAAGTCGATGTCGATCTCGGCCGAGCCGGAGCCGGACAGGGTCTCGTTGCCGGCGCCCGCGGCCAGGATGTCGCCGCCGGCCGCTGACGCCGAGAGCTGGTCGCCCGACGCGTTGCCCGCCAGGAAGGTGCCTGCGCCGTTGGCCGACAGGATGCTGCCGCCCGCGGTGCCCGCGAACACCGCGCCGGTCCCGGCGGCGATTGTGGCCGCGCCGGCCCCGTCCACGATCGTGTCGCTCTCCGCGCCGCCGGAGAAGCGCATCGTCCCGGCGCCGCCGAACAGGACCAGGGAGCCGCCCGCGCCGCCGCTGCCCCGGAACGCGCCGCTGCCGCCGATGATCTCGTCCGCGCCGGAGCCACCATGGTAGGCGATGTCGCCGCGGCCGCCGAACGCGGTCATGGCGCTGCCGGCGCCGCCGCCCGACAGCGCCAGGGACGCCGCACCCTGCCCGACCACGGTCGCCGTGCTGCCGCCTCCCGTGAAGGTCAGCGTCCCGCCCTGGGGTATACCGCGACGTCGCCGATCGCCGCGCCGGCGACGCTGGCCGTGCCGCGCGCGATGATGAAGTCGGTGCCGCCCGACCCGGCGACGCTCTGCCCGTCCGAGAGCGTGGACGAGGTTACCTTCGACGTGACCAGCGTGCCGGCGATCGGCACGCCGCTGTCCTTGAGGATCGCGAGGTCGAGCAGGGAAATGCCCGGCGCGGTCCCGGCCGCCAGGCCGAGGCCGCTCATCAGGTCGCGGGCGTTCGTGTCGCGCGCGGTGTTGGCGACGTGGTAGTATGCCTCGCCGGAATTCGAGGTGGTCAGGGTGACGGGGCCGCCGTTGACCAGCTCCGCGGCGGGGCCGGTGAACACCGCCGAGCCGTCGGCGCCGATCCTGACGTAGTGGTCGTAGAGCGACTCGATCCTGGGCGAGTCCGGCGTGCCGATGAAGCCGTTCTCGCCCAGCCCGTGGTCGATCTCGTGCGCGAACAGGGACACCGCGTCGTAGCGGCCCTGCGGCACCCTGCCGTCCAGGCCGGTGTAGAGCTGCGCCATCAGGTCGGTGCTGACGACGACGACCATGTCGGTGACGCCCTTGCCGCTCGCGGTGCCGAGGTGCGTGCCGGTCGACAGCTCGTGCTGCGGGGCCGGCGTGACCAGGGTCTTGCCGTCCAGGGTGGTGCCACCGTCCGTGTAGCTGCCAGGCGCGCCCTCGGCGAGGGTGGTGCCGCCGAGCGGCTTGAACTGCAGCTCCACCGTCAGGGTGCCAAGCCCGGAGATGTGCGCCGCCCAGTCGTCGGACGCCTGCTGCAGGTCGGCCAGCAGGGCGCTGTCGAGCGATCCGCCAAGGCGAGAGGGATCGTTGAGCGAGGCGAGGATCTGCACGGGAGGGCTCCGGAACGGCGGGGGCGGCGGTCGCGGACGTCGTCCGCTCGCGTCAGGCAGCGCCGTTCTGGCAGCCGGCAGGGTGCGGCAGGTGTCGTGGCAAGTCTAGGGACAACGCGTTAACGGACCGTGGCCGGAATAGCGGCGGCCCTGTCCTGCGGAGCCGTGCGGAGCCTGTGCGACCTAGAGCGTTAGGGTCACCGCGACCGGGACGTGGTCCGAGGTGCGTGGCCAGTCGCGGGCGTCGGCGAGCACCGTCATCGCACCCAGCGCCGGCACCAGGTCGGGCGAGACCCAGACATGGTCGAGCCGGCGGCCGCGGTTCGAGGCCCGCCAGTCGCGGTTGCGGTACGACCACCAGGTGTAGAGCTTCTCGCCCTCGGGCACGAAGTGGCGCAGCGCGTCGGCGAAGCCCGTCCGTTGCCAGGCCAGCAGCGCCGCCACCTCGACCGGCGTGTGGCTGACCACGTCGAGCAGCGCGCGGTGGCTCCATACGTCGTGCTCGTCGGGCGCGATGTTCAGGTCGCCCACCAGCACCGTGCGCCGGAAGCCGGGCCGCTGCGCGAACCAGCGCGTGGCCTCCGCCACGAAGTCGAGCTTGTGGGCGAACTTGGCGTTGGCGTCGCGGTCGGGGACGTCGCCGCCGGCGGGCACGTAGAAATCGTGCAGCTCCACCGGGCCGGAGGGGGCGTGCAGCGTGACGTGGATGTGCCGGCAGTCGCCGCGCTCGCACCAATCCGGCGCGTCGGTGTGCTGCGTGAGCGGGATGCGCGAGAGCACGGCCACGCCATTGTAGCCCTTCATGCCGCGACGCGCGACGTGGGGGTAGCCCAGCTCCGCCGGCGCCGCATCGGGGAACAGCGGGTCGGGCACTTTGGTCTCCTGCAGGCAGATCACGTCGGGGTCGAGCGCCTCGATCAGCCGTCGCAGCAGCGGCAGGCGCAGGCGGAGCGAGTTAATGTTCCAGGTGACGATGCGCATGGCGGGCTCGGTCGCAGGCCGGGGCAGTGTTGGCAAGGGGATGGGCGTTGGCAAGGGAACGGGCGTGGCCGGTCCAGCCCCTCTTTCCGGCACCACTCGGACCATTCTTCCCAGGCAAGGGGTTTCCGAAGGCCCCGTGCTTGAAGGAGGGGACCTTTGGCGGGTGCCCGTTTTCAAGCATGGGCAGAGCCCGGCCTTGCTTGCTGGCCTGACCGCCCTGCCGTCGGCGCGATCCAAACTGACCGACTACCATCCCAGGTCACGCCTTGACCGCATCGCGCGGAGCCGATCAGTAGCGGCGAACACGGGAGCACGCGATGCGGGCGTCGAGGCTGATCGGGATTGCGGCTCTGCTCGGGCTGATGGCGGCGGCGCCGGCGTCGCGGCACGGGCGCAAGGCGCCGGTGCCCTCCGGCACGGTGGTGCTGAGCGCGCGGCCCGGCTCGGCCGAGGACCAGACCGCGCGTTCGCTCACGGCGCGCGACGTGGCCGCCTCCGATCGCAAGAGCGAGCCGCCGCTGGTGCTGGTGGGCAGCGCCCGCCTGGCTGGGCCGCGCGCGCCGGCAGCGCTGTTCGTGCAGCTCCAGTCGGCGGACCTGTGCGGCTCGGCGGGCTGCTCGACCTCGGTCTATGTCAACGCGCCGGGCGGCTGGCGGCGCGTGCTCGACAGCGTGAGCGGCCCGATCCGCGTCGCGGCGCAGAGCCACGCCGGCATGGCCGACCTGCTGGTGGACGGCGACGACCGCTGGGTGTGGGACGGGCAGAGCTATGCCGACACCGTGCCCGCGCCGGCGCTGGACCTGCGCCGGTCGGTGGCGCAGCACCGGCGCGACGTGGCGCGGCACCTGAGGTAGGAAGAAGGGCCAGGGCTCCGCCCCATGCCTGAAAGCGGAGACCCGCCAGGGGCAGCGCCCCTGGACCTGCACACATGAAGGAAGTGCGGGTCGTGCCGCCGTCCCAGGTCGAGGTTTCCAAAGGCTCGGCCTTTGGCGGAGTTTGAGGCAGCGCCTCAACCTTGCCTGGCTAGCTGTCGGCCCCGTTGACCAGCTGCACCAGGGTGAACAGCCCGAGCGGCGGCACCGGCGAGACCCTGGCCTGCCCGCGCTGCTCGGCGGACATGAGGGCCGCGATCGAGAAGTCCGGGTGCCAGCCCAGGGCGCGCGACGCCGGCGCCAGCGCCTTCTCCATCCACCAGCGCGGCCCGCGCTCGGCGGCGAAGTGGTTGACGAACAGCATGTGCCCGCCCGGGCGCACCACGCGCTGCATCTCGGCCATCAGCAGCCGGGGGTTGGGCACCACGGAGGCCACGAACATCGCCACCGCGATGTCGAACGAGGCGGCCGGCAGCCCGGTGGCCTCCGCGTCGCCCTCGATGAGCTGGTTGACGTTGGCGAGGCGTTCCTCCGCGACGCGGGCGCGGGCGCGGTCCAGCATGGCGCCGGACAGGTCGATGCCGGTGATGCGCTTGGAGGCGGCGTAGTGCGGCAGGGCGAGGCCGGTGCCGACGCCGACTTCTAGGACCCGGGTGCCGGCCAGCGCGTTCACCGCGGCCACCGCCTGGCGCCGGCCGTGGGCGGAGACGCCGCCGAATGCGTGGTCGTAGACGCCGGCCCAGCGCCTGTAGGCGGCGCGGACGTCGTCGGCGTCGAGCGCCTTGTGCGGCGTGAGGCGCGGCCCGATCGGGGGACGCAGGCGCGGGGGGGTGGAGCTGGCTTGGGTCACGGCTGGGTCACGGGGGGCGGCGCTCGTCTGCAGGACGCGCCTGCGTAGATGCAGCCACGCTGGCAATCAAGGGCGCGCGACATTGCGCAGGTCCGCCGCGGCTTGACGCCGGCCGCGCGCTGTCACACCTCGGCGGCATGGACACCCATCGCCCGACCCTTCGGCTGCCCCGTTCCGCCGCGCTCCGACCCGTGTGGCGGAGCCTGACGGTCGTGGCGGCGCTGGCCGCGGGAGCCGCTGCCCCGCAGGTCGCCGTCGCGGCGCAGGACCGACCGCTGCTGCGGCCCACCCGTGACGTTACCGTGAGCTACGACGTGGACGCGCCGCAGGTGCCGGTGCGCGAGGTGCGCGCCGCCATCGCGGCCGAGCTGCGCCGGGCCAGGATCGACGGCGACGACTCGATCACCCTGCTGCTTGATCCGGTGTCCGGGCAGGGCGTGCTGATGCTGAATGGCCTGCACATGTATTCGCTGCTGCCGGGGCGCGGGCACAGCCTTGAGGAGTACCTGCTCGACCCGGGGATGCAGTTCACCCGCGCCGGGGGCGCCACCGTGGCCGGGCTGCCCTGCACCGAGTGGCGGGTGCGCTCCACGCGCGGCGCCGGCACCGGCTGCGTCACCGCGGACGGCGTGCTGCTGCGCTTCGCCGGCACCGACGCGCGCGGGCGGCAGGGCTCGCTGGTGGCGACCGAGGTGCATTACGGGGCGCTGGCGCCGTCGCTGTTCGTGCCGCCGGCGGATTTCCACCAGATGACGCTGCCGGATTTCGGCGGCGGGCGATGATGCCGCCGGCGGGCGGCGGGCGATGAGACGCGCTGCCGCCGGGCTTCTGGCGGTGGCGCTGTGCCTCGCGGCGTCCGGCGTGCGGGCCGAAGACCGGCCGCTGCTGATCCCGGCCCGCGACGTGGACGTGGTGTACCGCATGGCTGTACCTCCCGGTGCCCCCGGACAGGCCGGGCCGATGCAGCGCCTGCGCTGGCGGGTGGCGGAGCGGCGGCTGCGCGTGGACCCGCCCGGTGAGGGTGTGTTCATGATCGTCGACTATGCTGCGCGGCGGATGCAGATGGTGGAGATCGGCCCGCGCGAGGTGATCGACATGCCGACCCCGCCCGGCCTCGGCGACGCGGCGCCATCCGGGGCGCGGTTCGAGCGCCTGGGCGAGGACATGGTGGCGGTAACTTCCTGCACGGAGTGGCGAACCACGGACATGCAGGGCAGTGCCGCCACGGTGTGCCTGACACAGGACGGCGTGCTGCTGCGCGCCGCTGCACGGGGACGCGTGATGATCGAGGCGACCAGGGTCAGCTACGAGCCACAGGACAGGATGCTGTTCCAGGTGCCCGAGGGCTACCGCCACGTACTGGCGCCGGACGGGGCCACGCCGCCCGCCGCCGCGAAGGGACAGGGCCGATGAGCGTGCACGGTCCGGCGGCGCCGAACGCCGTCGCGTCACTGGCCGGCCCCGCGGCGCAGCGCGCCCCGGGGCGAGGGCAGCTTGCCGCCGCCGCGGCCCGTGATGTCGCGAGCCGGGGCGTCGCCGCCCGAAGGGCGACTGTCCGTCCCTGGACCGACCGCGGCGGGCGGTTCTCGCCGTTCAAGGCCGCGGTGTTCACACTGCTGTTCGCGCCGGCGCTGTGGCTGGCGGCGTCGTGGTGGCTGGACGCGCTGGGCGCGCGGCCGGTGAAGGCGCTGATTCTCGGCGCCGGACTGTGGGCATGCCGGCTGGTGCTGCTCTCGCTGCTGATCAGCCCGGCGCGCGTGCTGGCGGCCTGGCCGGGCGTGCTCGCGGTGCGCCGCATGGTGGGCGTGGCGGCCGCACTCTACGCCGGGACGCACCTGGTGCTGTACGCCGTGCAGGAGAACTGGCACCTGGGGCACGTGGCGCTCGAGATCGTGCGCAGGTTCTACCTGACGATCGGCTTCGTGGCGCTGTGCGGGCTGGTGGCGCTGGCGGCCAGCTCGACCAACGAGGCGATGCGCCGGATGGGGCGAAACTGGAAGCGGCTGCACCGCCTGGCCTACCCCCTGGCCGGGCTGGCGCTGTTCCACTTCTTCCTGCAGTCCAAGGCCGATGTCGGGCAGGCGGTGCTCTATGCCGGGGTGTTCGTCTGGGCGATGCTGTGGCGCGCGCTGCCTGCCGGGCGCAACCGCAGCCTCGCCGTGCTGCCGCTGCTGGCGCTGGCCGCGTGCGCGGCGACCGCGGCGCTGGAATACGCCTGGTATGCTTTGGCGACGCACATCCCGCCGGCTCGGGTGCTCGGCGCGGAGCTGGCGCTCGATTTCGGGCCGCACCCGGCGGGGCAGGTGCTGATGTTCGGGCTGGTGGCGACGCTGGCGGTGGCGCTGCGCCGCATGGCCCTGCGCGAGCCGCGCCCGGCGGCGCTGGACCCGGTGCTGTACGCCGGCGCGGCGGTGGCGGCGCTGGCGCTGGTGTGGACCCTGTCGCTGGGCGGCGACGCCCTGCCGGACGCGCCCGCCTCCTGGGTGGTGGCGCTGGCCTGGGTCGGGCTGGGCGTTCTGCTCGGCACGGCGCGCGCCGGGCTGCGCGGCACCTGGCAGGCCCGGGCGGCGGACGGGGTGTGGCTGCTCTGCCTGCTCTACCCGCTCTACACCGCGGGGCTGGACAGCCGCACGCTCGGCCTGGCGGGCGACGCGGCGATCGCTCTGGCGGCGCTGGCGCTGGCGCTGACGAGCTGGCGGGTGTGGCGGCCCGCCGCCGTGCTGGCGCTGCCATTGCTGGGATGGGTCGGATACGTGGCGCGGCTCACCGTGGGCTAGAGCCGGGGCGGATAGCGGGCTGGGCCAGGATCTACGCCTCCGGGCTTGCCGGAGGATCTGGCTCGAAGCGGCGGCCAGGGTTGTTCCCGGAAGCGTGTTCGCCGGACGCGTCTTCGCCCCGATCGTGCCCAGGTTTCGCCATGCTGGACGCCCATATCCTGGTTCTTGGCGGCAGGTTCTGCCGCGATCAATGGGGATGAGCGACATGGTTCGCGCTTCGCGTCTTCTGCTGATAGCCTCGGTGTTAGTCGGCATGGCGTTCGCGCCGGCCGCGCAGGCGCAGTATCGTGGCGGCTACGGTGGGTTTCACGGCGGTTATGGCGGTTTCCACGGCGAGCACGGCTACGGGTATGGCGGCCGAGGCTATTACGGCGGTCGTGGCTATGGCCGGGGCTTCGGCTTCGGGCCGGGGATCGTCGCAGGGGCGCTGCTCGGCATCGCCGGCGGCGCGGCGCTCGGTTACGCGGCGGCACCGCCACCAGTGTATTACGCGCCGCCTCCGGTGTATGCGCCACCGCCGGTCTACTATGTGGCGCCTCCAGCCTACTACCCAGGATACTGACGTTCATAGAGGCGGCCAGGCGCGGCATCCGCCTGCCGCCGTCTGGCACATACGAGCCGCAGCAGGTGCTTGCCAAAGTTTCGGCCGCCTTGGCGATGTGGTGCTAGACCCATGACCCGTGGATTGTTGCGATGGGAAACGGCTGGTCAGGGTCACCCGGGCACTACCGCCGCGTCGGGTGGCGTTCAGGTCAGTTCGGCGGCGGTCCTCTCGACTTCAGCCGCGTGGCCGTCCACCTTTACTGAAGGCCAAGCCCGTGCGATCGTGCCGCTGCGGTCCACCAGAAACGTGGCGCGCAGCATTCCAGTGTGCTTCTTCCCGTACATCGACTTCTCTCCCCAGACGCCATAGGCCTCGGCCAGACCGCCAGGGTCCGACGTGAGAGGGAAGGTCAGCCCGTAGCGGGCGGCAAACTTCTCGATTGGCGGTATTGGGTCGCGCGACACCCCGATCACGTCGATGCCGATCCGGCCGAGCTGCGGCAGTGCCTCCTGGAACGCGCAGGCCTCCTTGGTGCAGCCGGGCGTGTCCGCTTTCGGGTAGAAATACAACACGTACGGTCGACCCGAGAGGGCGGCCGAACTCACGGTGCGTCCGCCGCTCGCCGCCATCTCGAACGGTGGTGCCGCGTCGCCCTGCATCAGCGTCATCGTGGCTTCTCCCGTGTGCCCAGACCGGCAGGATGGCGGCAAACGGCCCCTTGCTCCATCCCCGCGTCGTCGCACGCGATGGCTGGAGGATGCCGGCTTGGTCGTCCCGCTCGGACAAGGGCCGCCTGGCCGCGCTCAGGCGATGCTTCCGCGCTGCCCCGATCCGGAGCGCGACGACGTCGCGCCCCGGCGCATCCTGGCCTGTACCGCCCGGCCGAGCAGCGTACCGTTTCCATCCGCGCGAATGATCGGTGGTGGGTTGATCTGCCTGGGGTGCCGCATGCGGTGCGACAGGCATGAGAAGCAAGGTTGAGGCTCTGCCTCAAACTCCGCCAAAGGCAAGCCTTTGGAATCCATCTGTTTAAGTAAGTGGTTTCCAAAGGCCTCGGCCTTTGGCGGGTCCGGGCAGAGCTCGGCTTTGCTTGATGCCGCACCATACGGTCCAGTTTGATACGTCGCGACCCTACTCGAACGTGGTCAAACCCCCACCTCACGCGCACGTCACCCTGCAATGCCGAAACTAAACCGCCTCTGCCCCTGGGACGGGTTCATGAGACAAGGCTGGACGCCACCTTGGCGGTGCGGGCCCCCGGATCAGGTCGGGGTGGGCTGGTCCGCCCGGGTGTCGTGGGTCACGGCCTCCTGGATCACGGCGTCGTGGGTCACGGGGCGGGGCGGCCAGGCCAGCACCGGT
>JAABUH010002456.1_pt1 | contig 17778 bp, 31 predicted proteins | sample 5559121 | NCBI WGS metagenome assembly JAABUH01 (sample SAMN10711871, study PRJNA513364) | rock metagenome | isolation source: Antarctica rocks | place: Antarctica: Victoria Land, Battleship Promontory nord | collected 2015-12-28
GATGGTGGTCTAGCGGGGCTCAGGCTACTGCATATTCAACTCTAAGGCAAAGATATGAATAGCGAATGAAGAAGAAGCTAAAGCTACAACAACGATGTGATGTAATATCCCGGAGCGCGTCCGGCCATTCGGTGATCTTCATTCGCGTCGCGTCGCGTCGATTCTGGCGTTCATGGCGGTGTGGCATGTCATTCGGTGTCACGTCCCTAGCTCCATGGTGACTTCCGTAGAGTCCACAGAGGCAAGGGCCGCTCCAAGCGCCCTCTTGACTGCATCAAGCCGCCTCACCGTCCATCTGTACCTCCCACCACAAACCAATTCATGTCCCAGCTCGTTTGTGCCACTTAGGGGGGCTAGGGGGTTTTTAGGGGTTTTTAGGGGGTTTAGGTAACTTAGTTGCATTTGGGTACTAAGGAAGGTCTATGTCACACCTGGGATAATGTAGTCGGCCACTAACCGCTATGCTAGCAATTCACTAAAAACACCAATTGGAAGTCCCGGGAAACCTGAACTTCCACCGACTACATATGAGTCATGCCCGTCATGACACTCCGGTCACCCTTATGACCGAGCTCCTGCGAGGCAATCTTCCCACATCTGATATGAAAACCTCGTCCAAGTCTGGGGTTCACTAATCCCCTGGGGCCCCATTGCCACTGTGGTAGTGCCGCGTCTGGGTGGCTTTCAAAGCCATGGGTTCCGAAAACAACAGTCTCCCCAAGCGCGATGAGGGAGTGGAACCCGACCCGTGGGACTTCCAATAGTGGAAGTCCCGGGAAACCTGAACTTCCACCGACTACATATGAGTCATGACAGTCTATGGACCAGACTACGAAATCACCGGTTCCTGGATCGACACACTTTCGCCTATCCCTCATATACTCTCGCCCAGGCTCGGATGAGGACCACGCTGAGTTGCCGAATCATCGTCTCGAATACCGAGTCCTTCATCTCCTTTCGCCATTTCTCGATCTCGTAGGCGGTCGTCTTCTCTATGAGGCCGCACCAGGGAGAACACGAGGGGTTGAAATTCGCCGATCGCCCATGGTCGCCGAGTCGCGGCGATCTTGGCCACGCTGGCTAGGTGTCACGATCGTAAATCGTTGGTGCAGTAACCTCACATTGGGGCATAACCGGGATTGGCATTAGTCAAGCTCCGAGTCATTGCTACCTTTTGCTTGAAGGGTTAGGCGGTACAAGACCTAAGGATTACCTAAATCCGGTTACCATTTAGCGTTATGACAGATAAACGGGTGTCGTTGACGATCACGTGGGGTCGGTCAACGGGTGGAGATCACAATGAACCTGGCCCTAGTCGGTATTGACTAGCCTACAACATACATTGATAGTGACCCAAAGGTCGTACAAACATAACTGGTTCGCTACATATATCAATCACGGGGAAACATCGCGTCCTGGGTGTCTGGAACACAAAAGGGAAAAGGGGCGTCTCGCTAGGAGTGATCACGTGGTCTGTCGGATCGTCTCGATTGATGACATCGTTGGACCAAGCAGTGGTCGACCACGGCTGGTTACTGATGAGTGCTGGGTGCGTGACCTTTCGCCAGACGTCGTAGCATTCTGTGAGTCGAAGGCCAGTATTGGGAAGCTCATCAGATCGAACTCGCGCGGCTGGTAGTCTTGCCGACGGCTGACGTGATCTTGTCCCAATCGATCTCTATGGCGACTTAGCATCACTGTTTCGGGACTGACTCACTTGAAGTGCGAGAGACACGATCAAGCGCTTGTTATATGCAGCCTTCTGTACCAACGGAGAGGGATCACTCTCGAGCTTCATGGGAGATGATGTAGTCGGTTTGAGGTAGGCATAAGGGCCACGAGATCTGGACACATCCCGCTGGGCGGGCTTCGAGTCTTTGGGCATTTCCGGATGAGAGAATTTGAAGGTGTTGAGAGTTTCTCGTAAAAGCAAAAGTCGTTAAGGGGAAGGACTGTGAATTGATACGATACAGATGAAGTGATGGCTTGACGACGGGGAGATGATGGGATCACTGATGAGAAAGGGACCCCCTCCCTTTACGCACGGATCGTCAGGGTCATCACGTGAATGACCGGATTGCCATTCTGGTATATCTTCATTCCCGCTTGATCTTTTTCATGCCACAATCGGCTGTTCCCTTTCTCAAATCAGGGAGGAACAAGGCGGAAAGGGAAGGACTTCCGATGGACGGGGACAGAATTGCATGATATCTATCATAACGTCAGCTAGTCAAAATCGCCCTCACCAACAAGCTGATGAGTAGGAAAATCATCCTTCCTGGCCTGAAGGCGAGTCGACATTCTGACTGACGAATGTCGACTCGCCTTCGAAGATGCCAACAGCAGCTCCTCTCACTCGAGAGACGATCGAGGGGGACGAGGAAACTATGATGGGCGACGGTGAAGTACCGGTGAGGGTCGCCAAGCCGAGGAGCGCGAAGAACAGAGTGGCGATCAAAGAGACCCTTCTCGATGTGGTCGCGGACATGTAGTTTGGAGAGGATGGAGAGAACTGGATGGAGGGTGTTGAGGAGGACGATGACGGTAAGTCTTCATTTCGGTTATCCGCAGAATTGTTGACGATACTGGCTAGACTGAGGCGAAGGAGTCGACTTCCAAGGAAGTGGGATCACAGAAAATGAGCGAGAAGTAAGGGAATTAGTGAAAGCTTTAGCCGCGAGAGATTGATGAAGGCTTGCGAGTGTGTAAGGAAAAGCGAAAGAGTGACCTGGAGTGAGCAGACTATGACCATGTAAGCCGTGATTCATAAATGATCGGGGTCATCCTTTCATATTTCATCGTCATCATCGGCCAGCAGGTCCTCTTCAGGGAAGGCGCCTATCGTCACCTTCTCCGGCCGTACGAAGGCAGCATGTAAGGCCAAACTCGAAAAGTACCGCTTCCCCCCCACTCTACAGGCTCGAGTCAATTCTGATATTTAATGCGGTATCTCAGATCGTGACTCACGATCCATCTCCCTTGCCGACCGGTTCATCCAACTCCACTCCAACCCATACACCTCCTCTACCTATTGCCGCTTCTCCAACATACCGCACTGTCCCTCTCTTTCCGAGGGGTCCTTCTCCGCTGATCACCTCGCATCGAGCACCAATCGAGATATGATCTGGAGCGGAGAGAGGTAGAGGAGGAGGGTGACTAAGGTTCGTGGGTGTCGGAGCGAATCGTCCAAGCTTATTAGCTTTCAGATGGGCAAGGACCGTATCTGCGAGGGGAACGACTCTCAGCTTTACGCCGTGACCGATCGAAGGGATAGACGACCATTTCTCGCCTCATATTCCTCCGGTGTGAGTTCGAATTTGTCTACTGCTGAGAGGTCGGTAAACTCCCCAGGTCTCGCAGAAGGGTCGATGTTCTCAACCTAAATCCGAGGGAGCTGATCAATCATCTGACGCAAGAATGCGCCGCACTTCGGCCACTCAAGTGTACAGCCAGCACTCACCTTGATACAGTTCCATTCTTCGATCCCATAACTCGCTAACGTCGGGTCCTCATGGCTTAGCGTTGCGAGGGGTTCTGAAGCATCTGTCGATCGATAGAGCCGTAAAAGCTGGTATTGAGGCTGTATTCCGGTGATAGGGGTGAGCTTATCCTAGAGCTGTATCAAGCACTGAGACAAGATCAATGGGAAGAAGACCTGCACACCTTTAGCTGCTGAACGGTCAGGGAGGAGTCAAGTCGACGTTCTGAATGTGTGTCGGAAGAGGTGACGAAGAGACTGATGAGCGGCATCGCAATGGAACAGAGAAGCACACGGCCGTCTCACTGGAGGTGAAGGAATTGCAGCTGATGGCGATATCCTGGGATATGTGGACTATGACAGTCTGAAGCTCCAGTGGTCGTTTCCCGACAAGCATCCTTGCACCGAACTGACGTAAGTGGCCACGTGGTTGGTCGTGGGGCAAACAGCGTAGCCGGAGAATTGCGGCATTGGCATTGTTTGCACATCCAGTAGTCCGGAGATCTGCCAACCTATAGTCACCAATGTGGGACAAAAGACGGTCGCTGTGACAGGTGACTTGATTTCGCACTGACCTGCCTGTGCAGACATCGTTCTCGGCGCCAGCGGTCTCTTGGGTCGAGCGGTGTGCGAGTACTTTGAGGCGAAAGGCGATACTGGTACATCCCCTTGATGTCCCTACGACATGGAAAATTTTAATAGGATGGTAGTCATCCGATTAGCATCCACTCGTGCAGATCCTGATACAGGATACCGAAAGCTTGACCTGCTGGATGCAGATGCTGTTCAAGGTTTCTTCGAGGGGACCAAGGCGGACGGTCAGTCGTTATTCGTCGTTAGCAAGGCACAGGCTGACGCCTCTCCCGGCAGTCGTCATCCACTGTAGGTTCCGAATGACCCCTGAGTCCAGTGCTAAAACCTGAGACATAGGTGTAGCAGAGAGGAGACTAGACGTAGCGGAGCAAGTGGGTCCCCAGCCTCTTAGCAGTACGCTTTGCTCATTGAATACCGCAGAACCCGGAGAAGGCAGCCAAGGTTTCCGACATCTGCCACCGCGATTGAAAGCTGCTAAGATACTCGGATCAACGCTCAAGTCCCTAGTCAACTCGCCGCTCTAGCTCGAGACCATTACTTCCTCCTTCACTTCATCTCCATAGACTGCGTCTTCGATGGTCGGAAGTACGCCGTTCCCCCCAATCACCTTTGCCGACTTCATTCACGCTAATTGATCCAGTCCGCCGTACCAAGTGGATTACGAGCCGGATCCCTTGCAAGCATACGGCAAGCAAAAGCCGGATGGAGAGATTGCAGTTCTCAGCGAGAGGGAGAAAGGAGCAGAAGCCACCGTTCTGCGAGTGCCTGTACTGTGAATGACTATTTCGGGGGATCGTCTTACCTGTTGATGCTTAAGACAGGTACAGTAGGACGACTTATAAGGCAGAATCAGCCGTCAAAATCTTGCGAAATGGTTGGCTTCCTCTGTAAGGGACAACCGGTACGAGCTGAGATTTTTGCGGTAGTCATCGAGGACCAAACGGGAAAGCAGCATAAGATGGATCATCGACAAGTACGATACCCTACAAACTTCCAGGATGTCGCTCGTGTCCTCTTCGATCTGTCTTATGTCCTCTTCTACTTTGTTATGAATGACGACCGATCCATTACTCTTGCCGATCTAAGCGAACTTGTGCCATCAATTCTGCACTTTGCCTCTCCCGCCCCACCCATGACGAAACACGACATGACGAGGATCATCGCGTTTCACCTGAAACTACCGATCCATCATATCATACCCGATACTTCGAAACCCGATGAAAGCCTGGTCAAACTCCTCGTCCCGATAACGCTGCGCTGAGTACGAAGGCCATGAGGACCTCGCAGTGGATGTTAGGAAGGATGAGACGTTCGATGCTTGGTGGGACAGTGCATCTCGCAAACGAAGCAGACCGATTCCTTGTCGAGAAATACAATCGAGAAAACGTCATGAAAGATGCAACTAGATGTGTGTAGCACAGTAGGATTGGCCAGCCTACTTGACCCGTCGTTTCTCCGCCATCTTCTCTCCTTTCGACACTTTGATATGCCCGCTGCCTGTTACTGTCTCCGCGTTCTTCCCGCCATTCACCTTCGGAACCAGCTTGATCCCCTTCGTCTTCAGCAGATGCTTTCGCTTACTACCTGCTCTCATCCGCTTGTGTTGCATCGCATACGAAGGCGGAGACGTACCTGCAATGTACGCCTGATCCGCAGACTCGTCAAAGGCACTCTTCCCTGCATCCTCGACTACCACTTCCCCATACTCATTGATCATCATCTGAGGAGGAACATCTTCCGTGACGTCATTAGATTGACTCTGTTTCCCCCGCTTATCAACTTTAAACTTCGCCACAAAGAACCCATCCATATTATGCTTGTGGGGGTAATACTGACTCGCCTTCAGCAGTTCACACAAAGATGAGAGGCAAAAACATACTCGACGAGTGAGATTCAGTGAGGTGTGAAAATTCTTCCCCTCGAAGCTCCTGAATCCCTCTACCCCGAACTCAAGACCAGTAGGTACCAATCGACAGTGAGGTCGTTTTCTCAACGCGTAATCGACAACAGCCTCATCCTCGTCGACTGTGACGGAACATGTGGAGTAGACGACGTAACCCCCTGTTGAAGAGGTGGGAGAGCAGGAGTCAAGGGCGCAGAGGATGAGTTGTTTCTGGAGTTGGGAGAGAAGGTGGAAGTCCCGCTCGGTCTGAATTCATTAGCCAATAACATCCCGTACACGTTGAGTGCGACATGCCTTGTTGACCTTCACGCTTGCATCCTTACTGATGACTCCCGTACCAGAACATGGTGCGTCCAGCAAGACTCGATCGAATCCACCCATGACCTTCGGGAACTCTCTGGCATCGTAGTTGCAGACGGCCACATTCTTGCAACCCATGCGATGGATGTTGGCAGTAAGGGACTTTGTTCTTTGCTTATTTGAGTCATTTGCGAAGACTGTACCAGTATTTTGGAGGAGGGCGGAGATATGTGTAGTTTTCCCGCCTGGGGCTGAGGCCATATCGAGAACACGTTCGTCGGGTTGGGGGGCGAGGGCGATAACGGGGAGGAAGGATGAAGCAGATTGAAGCATGTAATGCCCAGCGAGGTATTCGGGTGTAGCGCCTGTGTCAGTAAGCTACATAGCTGCCGGACTCAGCATCCACTCACCGATGGGGACATTGCTCTCAAATACCTGTAACCCAACTTTGCTCCACTTTGCGATGGGTTCAAGGTTTACCCCTCGGTTCATCAGTGCTTGGGCGAGATCTCGCCGCCGTGTTCGTAACGTATTTGCGCGTATGGTCACTGGCCTAGGCGACTCATTGGCTTCGAAGAACGCTAAAGCCTGAATCTTGTCAGTTTTAATGAGGTGAACAATTTAGAAGGGTACCTCATCCGCCGGAAACAGCTTCATCAACTTGCCAACCAAGAAGGTATTGTAACCAAAATACGTTGCAATATCGTGTTGCAGCTGTAACAAATGATCTGATCGTGACCTGACGGTAAGAAGTTAGCTCCGCAACCCTCATTGTGGCATCACTCACTTCCCCGGTACACCCTTTGACACCTTCTCATCCTTACCCATACACACCCCGACCAGCCATCTCATCCGTCCTTCTAACTCCCGCAAGCTTGTTCCCGCCTCAAAGTCCTCCGCTCCACCGTCCCCATCGACCGCAGGCAGTGTATATCCCTCATTTTCCAGATCATCCTCTAGGTTCGTCGTGATTGCACCGTCCTCGTCTTCTGACGTGAGTGTAGGATTCGGTCGGAGGTGAGGAGGAGGAAGATCATCATCGCCATCCACCATCTTTACATCAATATCCTCGTTGGAGGAAGCGAAAGCAGAATCCTCTTCTTCCGCTTCATCATCCTCGCTCATCTCCTCTTTGTCCACGTCAAACTCGTCAGCTTCTCTATTCATCTCCTCGTCTGACGGAGCTTCGTCGAGATCGAAAGCATGCTGCCCCGCTGGCAGTCGTTGGTCATCGTCGTTGAGTCCCTTGGCGAATATCAGCCAGATAAAGTGCCCGTATTAGGGGAACCTAACCTCCGCATCTTCCCCCTCCGAATCCGAAAAGACTAGCTCTCTCGCCGGTTCACGCTGGTATATCAGGTCAGCATAGTAAGCAATGTAGGTAGGGAGTCTCACCTCATCATCCTCTTCAGCTCTAATGCGCATACCGTGAAACATCGGTCAGCTACGAAAATCTGAACTCAATAATAGACGCACGAAGCCGCCTTTTCCGCTTTCTTGACTTCTGAATTGACCTTCACGGTCTCCTCCTCGTCCTCTGATAACTCCCTTTGACCCCATCAGCTCATTTCGGCTTCATCTCAAACGCCCACCCACCCAGGTTGTAACGCCTCATCCAGCTCACTATCTTCCTCATCAACCTCATCCACCTTCCTCCTCTTCCGCTCGACCCGCTTATGTCTGTCTTTCGAAGATTTCGCTCCGACACCTTTAACGGCTTTGTACTGATCTTGGATGGCAGGGGTGGAAGGGGCTTTCTTCTTGCCTTTGTTTCGTTTCGCGAGGTCAGATCCGGGAAGGGGAGTGGGGGCCGCTTGCTTGTTCTTGGCTCGTCGACCCATTTCGACGAAGTAATATGTCCAGGTACTACGAGAGAATGCTCGGAAACTTCTGCGACGGGTACACGCTGTTTCAGTTACTTCAAGGCGCGCCCTGTAGAAGGAGACGGTACGCAGGAGAGTTGTCCGGTGAAGGACGTCCATCCAACTTTTCATGTTGACGTGACGTGGACTTGAGTATCAATACTTTACACGTTACGAGTACAGAGCGAAGTTGGCCGTGTTTCAGCTCGGCTTGCTGTTGCAGTTTCTTTAAAACCGCCTGGATGTTCCCCGGAAGCGGGTCTGCCGAGCTCACGGCGGATGAAGCGATTCTACGCGCTTTCGAGGGACCAAATGCTGGGCCATCTTCGACTCCGCCTCAACCCGCTCCGGTCAGAAGGAACTATCACAAGAAGCACAAGGTAAATAGATATACCTGGCAGAGTCGAATAGATGGTCATTGATACCGTGGTAGAAGGTCGAAGACTTGACATCATACACCGTTGCTTTCGTTCCTGGTGTGTAAGTGGATCATCCTTACCAATGCTGTATCGAGCTGTAGCGCCAGAACTGATACTCGTTCTTAGCTTTAACATCAAGAACCCAGCTGGCGACTATGTCCAGCGAGACTCGAATGTCGAAGTAGCACGACAGGTCAGCCAGGCGAAAGCTAGGCGGGAGAAGCAGGAGGCCGAGGCGGAGAGGCAAAAGTCACAGCAGGAAGGGAGTGGGGTTCCGAGCGTGAGTATCTCTCCTGATTAGCTGAAAAGTTAGTCCATGGCGAGTCTACTCGCTAATAATTGGATCAGCATCCCCTCTCTCAGACGCTCATCATACATCCAGGCTCCAGGAATCTTCGCGTAGGACGAGCTTCCGACTTTTATCCACATGAGGTTCCGAATTGTATAGCTCGACCGGCCAATGCACCGCACAGAGGATATGATCCGCCTGTACCCGGAAATCGAGCGAAGCGGGAAGCTCGAGGAGTACAGGAGAGCCGAGAAGCGAAGCGACGGAAAGGATCTGACGGGGATGACGTTCATATGAACGGCGACGAAGAGGAATGGATTGATCCTGCAAGCATTGCTCGCCTCCTTTGTGATTAAGCTGACGACACAAAAAGGTCGATAGCGCCATCGGAAACCTGCGCGACTACCTGCGAAATCGACTTCGGCAGAACAAGCTCGTCACTGACTGGAAGGAGGGTACGAGAGTCGTTGCTCAGAACCAGAAATCGAAGCCGGAAACTATACCTGAGCACAATGACCCCTACCGGATTGACTGGACTGAGGTGGACGGGCGACCTTACTTTATCGGTGCAGAGGTAATCACACAAATCTGATGCGGTCGACAGCATCCTCATGACCACCTAGGCGCTGCGATTACCGGAATCATCGGGCTATCGAGTTCGATATCCGATTCTTCATCGAAGCTTGAACAGGCGGGATTGGCAATCAAGCCAGCTTCTACTTGACGACATTGCTATTATCATCCAGGAAGCCCTGATGAGCGAGTTAGACATCACATCACGAGAGCTTCCGGTGGGTCAGAACCTGAGCAAACGAACGCTGCTGACGGGACTAGAAATACTCAGTCATCCTCATCGTTCCCGATCACGGCGACCGGACGTACGTGGAGGAGATGTCGAATCTGATTCTCGCCGTTATGGGCTTCAAAGAGATTGCTGTCCATCAGGTAAGTATCTAGCTGAAGATCCAGGTACAATCTGATGTCAAGCTAGGAAGCCTACACCGCTATCTTCAGCGCTGGCTTGTCGAGTGCATGTGTGGTGGATATAGGTGCTCAGCAGACTTCGGTGACCTGCGTGGACGAGGGGTTGCCGAATGCAGATACTCGGTAAGCTTTACGCTTTAGCCATTGTATGGGACTGAGTCAGCTAGTATCAATCTACAGTATGGTGGCGATGATATAACATCAGCCCTGACAGCCATGCTCATACGATCAGCCTTCCCTTACCGAGATCTGGACCTGGCCAGGAATCAGGACTGGCTGATGATGGACAATCTGAAGATGAAAATATGCACCCTCGAAGAGGTGAGTAGCATGACATGACCTGGACCCAGCTGACTGTTCCCTAGCACATGGTGGCAAACACACCTTGGGATTTCCACGTCCTCAAGACCGAAGGATTGACCCAAAAGTACATGCTGCGCACCTACGACGAGAACATCCTGGCACCTCTGGTATGTTAGAGCGGTAGTTCTCCCGGTTCCGTTGACTGATGAGTCATTCTTTCGCCTCTTCAGTGCTTCTTCGACACTCGAATGGTCAGCGGACTTGTTTCTTCCTCGGCCGGCTGACCATGGTCCGTAGATCGACTTCGACGAAAAGGCCGGGAACGGCACCTTCGCCTTTCGAAATACCTCAGAAGACGTCGACGACATGCTAATTACCTCGTATGACGAGCCGGTCCGTTATCCTTGCTTTTCGATTGCACAGCTCACTGACGTACTTGGAAGACTGGCGCAATGAGGGCGTGTATATCTCCTGTAGCACCTGTTGCACCGTCTACGGCGCCTACAGAGCTCTTGCCCTCAGTGCCCGCCGGAGATGGCGATGCTACCGCGAACGAAAGGCCTCAAGCCGGTCTAGCTCCATCGGAGGCCGCTTCCTCTCAACCCGAGCGAGAACGGACGCCAGCTCCCAAGCCTGCCGAATTGGTGCCGCCAGCCGATGTCAAACCCGTCAACCCATCTGAAGAACCTACGCCCGCTCCCGAACCCGCTCCAATCCAGCCTCCTGAAGAAATCGTCAACCAGGCTTCGCACACCCCGCTAGACGGCGCAATAGCCGCCTCCATCTCGATGTGCGGGACTGAGAACAAAGTCAAGGCCGCTGCTTCGTCAATTCTCCTCATAGGCGGGAGCTCGGCTTTGAAGGGCTTAGGAGCATTCCTTGCGGACCGGTGAGCTTCCTCTTGATCCTTTTGATCACTCTGGTCTAGCTAATACGCTCAGGCTTCCGCCTCTCCTGCGAGCACGAGGCATGCCCATTCCAGAGGTGCAGATCGTCCCGCCTCCTCGGAACTTGAACCCCCGATTCGTCTGCTGGAAAGGCGCGAGCGTGATGTGCAATTTGGATTCGTTGTCTGACATGTGGATCCGGAGGGATGCATGGGAGGCGATGGGTGCGAGGGCTCTGAAGGAGCGATGTTTGTTCCTTTAGTGTGTGCAGGAACCCGTTGCATGGCCTGTCCCCATTGTATATGGACTCGACAGGAGTCCATGCGATGCATGACATCGACCAAGCAGAGCACATCCGGCGTAATTCAAGATGCCTACAAGGTTATTGGTATTCGGCTAGTCCGTCACCTCCAATCATATCTGGCTATCTCGCTCGCTTAACCGGAGAATGCGTAGACACGACATTTTCACTAGCCCGCTTCATCCCAGTTGTCGGTCTTTCCCCTCCAGATCTTGGCACAGCCCTCTCAACCCGAATCATCGCACCGCCAAACCAACCTTCATCATACACCTCGACAGCCCGATCTGCCGCATTAGGATCTTCAAACTCGATCATAGCGTATGGTAGACGGAGTTCGATGGATACTATTGGTGAAAGGGCGGAGAAAGCTGTTCGGAGGGAGGGGAGGGACGTGGAGGGGCTTAAGGAGCCGAGGTATATTTGGTTCTGAGGATTTGGGTGGGAGGAGGGAGAGCGGGAGGTCCGACCTGGCGAGCATGATCGCCGAGGCGGTGAGCGGGACCGGGGAGGTGGTGATCGGGAGAGACGGGATGATTCGCTTGGAAGTGAGAATCCCACGGGTGGATAGGTGATAGCTGAGTGGGAGGGAGGTGGTTGAATTGGGTGCTCAAGTGACAGATCCGCTGATAGAGGCGTAATCGTATTTATTGATGCGGGTCGAGGTGCGGGTCGGTAAGAAGTATGTGTCGTGCTGCTGATAGTCGATGCATGGCCGGTCGAAGGCGTTGGAGGGTGGGGTGGAAAAGGAACCGATGAGCTTGGGTTCGATTTGTAAGGCGCGAGGTTCAATCTTTCCCCCGGATGATACGTAGGAGGAGGAGAAGATGGTCGATAAGTTGATTCTACCGGGGGGCGAACAGGAGTAGGCGGTATGGAGCCCGGAAAGGGCGGTCTAGGCGTGAAAGTAACCGTACTAGGTGATGGAGTGGATGTAGCGGGTCCATTCGCACGCGGAACGAAGACGGCTGGATTTGGAGAAGTCCCTGGCCGGAAAGGCGGTCGTATTACTGGTGCAGCCTGACCAGGCGGAGCAGGTCTCCAATTCGGCGGCATCGGTCCAGGAGGTCGGAAGCCCATCCCCATCCCCATTGGTATCCCCGGTTTCGCTCCGACGGGTATCATTACCCCACCAGGACCCATCATCATCCCTGGGACTGGCATGAAACCAAAGTACGGTCGAGGAATCATCATGCCTGGTACTGACATCATTGGATTGAGCTGGGGTTGTGTCTGTTTCTCGAGGCGGGAGATGACTTCCCGAGCGCGTGCTTCGGTTTCGATACGGGATATGACATCGTCCGCTCGTTTTTGGACTTCATGGGTCTTCGGTGGCGGCACGGGAGTGGAAGAGGCGGTGAGACGGGCTATGACATCGTCTGCGCGTTTGCTCAGTTCGGATGGGTCAGAAGGGATCGATCCGGTTTTGGCAGTGGTATCGGATATGGTAGGTTTCGGTGATGGGGAAGTAGCTGTACGAGAGGTCGGGGGGGTGCTTCTGTCGCCTAGAGTGATTGAGCTGGAGGCAGAAGAGGTGGATGGGGAGTGAGGAGGGTTACTGGATTGACTCGTGATACCGGTGGATAAAGGAGTGATTTGTCGGGTTCCGATTTGCAGGTCGATCATGGCATAAAGATAGGCTGAAAAGGTCGAGAGGATCCAAGAGGTCAAGAAAGACTATCAAATTCGGTACTCATGGGGACGGGAAGTGTGAAGTGGTATTCACTTCAAAGGCGTTCAATGGGCTCGGCTCCTTACGTGGTGTCGGCGGGTGAAGCCGGGAGAAAGCATATCAGACGGATGCCGAGTACCCGATCGAGATTTCTGTAGCTTTGCGTTTGAGACTAGTGTGGACGATCAACTTGGCAGCGTGATGTCCGCTCCGCCAGTACCTCCTCGACAGGTCGACTACGAAGATGAAGACTGGCTACCACAAGATTTCCAGCCTATGGGGTTCAAGCAACTCATCTGGACGAAGTTGAAGAATGCACCTCTTGTCGGTGTTGGTACGCTCAATACCCTTTGCCCTGGATGACCTTCAAGACTTACGGCTCATTTAGGTATTACTGCAACGCTTGGTTCCCTCGTCATGGCAGCGTACCAAATGCGATTAGGCAATTCCAGTCGTTTCAATTACTGGCTTCGATGGCGTGTAGGGTGGGTCATCCCGCAGAGATTCTGCCGTACGAGCTGTGCGTTCTCCATGTTGACTTTCCGATGCTTAGGTCGCAAGTCTTCACGATCGGTACATTCATATACTATGGCGGGGTCGCCTTCACTCGGGAACAACAAGATCAATACATGACCAAGACCATGATCCTCCTTGGTCCGTCCTGAGCTTCCGCTACTCTCCCTAGCTTCAAGCTCATCCTTCATCAGGCGACTTACCCCCTAATCACCCAACGACCGGCTCACATCCTATCCCCCCTCGTCAAACCGATTCCCCAGATTCTGATCAATCGGCAGAAGAACAGACCGCGTACCCCTTAGCCAAAGAAGACCGGATGCGAGTTTCCGACTTCGCGATTAGACTCAGACAGGCGGAGATTGCGCAGAGGAAGGAGGATGAAGCTAGGGCTATGGCCAGAGAACGGAGGGAATCAGGAGCGAGTGGGAGTGCAGGTGCAGGAGGGGCGCAGGCTGTTACGGGACCTGGGGAGTTTTTGAGGAGGAGGATGGAGAGGGAGACTGAGAGGAAGGAGGAGGCGAGGGATCGAGCGGAGAGGGAGGGGTTGGCCGAGGGGTCTTAGACATCGTCCGACGGAGAGCGTAGAGAGGGAGATTCATCACTGTATCATTTAGTCATTCCAAACACGGCATGCATTGCCATCTACCTGGCGGGGTAGTCAACTTTGCGGTATACTGTAGGTTTCTTTCGATGTGTGAGACCTCCACTTTCCGTGACCACCTTCACTTCCCCAACTTCAACCTTGTAAAATTCCTCTACCATCCCATGTCGGGATCATGAAAGCTGTGCTTCAGCGGGTGATCTCTGCGTCAGTTACAGGTCTGTCATCCATCCATAAAGAAGTTGAGTCCCAGTACTGAAGATCTGTTCTAGTCGACGGTCAAACGATCTCATCGATAGGCCAAGGTCTCCTCGTCCTAATCGGTATAGACAGACGTGCGTTTACCGCCCACCTAGACAGCTGGGAAGACAGCGAGGTAAAAATGATTGGGGTGTAGCTTATGAGGTTGATTGAGCAGATGACGAGCCGAACGATGCGACGACGATCATCAAGAAGACATTGACTTGTAAACTGTTTGATGACCCTAATGGAGGAATGTGGAAACGGAGTGTGAAGGATATTGAAGGGGAGGTACTCTGTGGTGAGGATCCCTCCTCCAAACCTACTTTGAAGGTGTGGGTGCTGATGGAGTGAAGTGTCGCAGTTTACGTTGTTTGCGAATTTCAAGGGGACGAAACCCGGTATGCAAATTTGGTTTATAAATCACTGGTCCTGACAAATGAGGCAGATTTCCACGAATCCATGGTACGTGAAACACCTCTGTTCCGTTTGGAGTAACGAAGACTGACTTCAACAAGTAGTCGACCATACCAGGGAAAGCAAACTACACCTCTTTCCTCGAAGAGATCCGACGAGCTTACGACCCTTCTCGTATAAAAGATGGACAGTTTGGGGCGATGATGCAAGTTTCTTCGATCAACGATGTAGCTCACGCCTCTTAAATTCAGATGAACTCGACTGATGAGATCTTTACAGGGACCGGTGACGGTAATCCTGTCTTCGCGGGACAAAGCCAAATCGACCTCTGCATCTGGGACGAGTACGCCGGATGAGGGGAAGCGAAAAGCCGAAGAAGTGAGAGCTGCGAAGACTGCTAGGAGCGAGAAGTACCAGGGAAAGGCGAAGGCTATGAGACGAACGCCAGACAAGCTCGAGGCATCAGATAACCAAGACAAGGCGGGCAACGAAGGTCAGCCTAGGACGCTCGCAGAGAGCGCCGAGTCCGACGAGACTACAGCGGGACATGAGGAGATACTGCCGCGGTCAAGAGCGGAAGGTCCATAATGCGGAATGAATAACTGCTTTGTCAGTTCAGTCGAAGCTCAACGGGTATTCATCGATATGGGGCATGTTCGTCCGGCGTCAAAGAGTTCGGCAAGCGATGGAATCAGCTGTTGCCGTGTTTTGAGCACCTATCGCGTTGGTAAGAAATTCCCAATATACAAAAGACAAGGGCTTACGGGATTGTTTTTCCACCGAGGAACCAGTACAGCGCCTCCTCTTCACAATTGCACGGGATGTCCTGAACTCGATATCGCCTGCGACGGCCTCCATCCCGTCATCGATCAGGCTTTCTTCACTTCACTGTCCAAAGCTTCTCCCGAGAGCGAGACTCGTCAGAGGGTTCTTTCACCTTCTCGGTCTCCGTCTCCATCGCCGTCTCGCTGGGCTCCGTAGACTGTCTCCTTATCCCCTCTTTGCCATCATCCTCCTCGCCCATAGTCATCTCCTTCCCTTTCCCTTTAGCCATCCTCTTCCTCTCATTCTTCTTCGCTTCTTCTTCTTCTTCTTCTTCTTCTTGTGCTTCAGTCCAGCATAGAATGCTTTCAGGTCGGTCTCACTTCCATTCAGATCGATCCCGTTCGTCTTTGCTGCCAGAGCCTTGTCGTTCGTGTGATTCAGCTGTCCTGCCTGCATTGATCCTGAGGACAGGAATTTGAACATCCTTGATGCTTGAGTCTCGCTTGCAGTCCAGACTCCATCCACAAAAGACTCAAATTGTTCGGGCAAGCCATTGAGCATGACATAGACACACAGCGCATCGAGATCAAAGGAGAGTAGCTTGGGCTCACTACACTGCGCTTGTACCTCGTTTGCCCAAGACTCAACATCCTCTCCCTCCTTGCATCTACTGTCGATGAACTTCCGTACGAGCGCAAAGGAGTACTTGTCAGGGACCAATACCTGTCGACTGTAGTGTGAGCTGTGCGATCTCCAAAGATACGTATTAGAGCTTGCCCGAACCCAATCTGGTTTGTGGAGCCCGAATAGCGTGTATCCTAGATCCTGTCAATCGTACATCCTCGATCTTTGTCTATAATACGTGTCGTAAGCCGAATAATATCGTAGTTGTCAGAGGTGCGTTGAAAGGTTGATGGATGCACGTGGTTGAGGGTGACGTGTTCCTGATAGGTTTCAACGTAATTCGACATTGTGTCGAGTACAATCTATGGATCTTGCTTGTCGTAATGCAATCATGACAGTACTGGGCCCCAGTATTCCCGTAGATCCGTATGAGTTTGTCAGATAATGGTTGTATGGTACCACTACACTAAGCTGACCGCAAAAGGGTACATTGGGAAATCCCGGCTATCCGGTATTCCCACCATACATATATGAGTCATTGTCACGGTGCTACGTCGACCAGCAGTATGGTCCGAACGCTCAGCTCCTGGAACCGACAACGAAGTTAGGCTACCGTTGAACTTAGCTTGAATAACTCGAGGACACGCGTGGGTGTAGCCGAGTTAAGTGCCGGTTTAAGTGCCGGTCGAGTAGCGTAGGCTAAACAGTGCAAGGACTTGTTCAAGTACGGCAAAGCTAGGGTTGACATTCAATGACTTCAATCTCGAATCGCTGGTTCTCTCCATCTCTCGACTCATCTCTCTTATACCTTCTTCTCCTGGCTCATTGTCGACGATCCGACAGACCACGTGATCACTCCTAGCGGGACCCCCGCCTTTTCCCTTTTGTGATCCAGACACCCAGGACGCGATGTTTCCCAGTGATGATATATATAGCGAACCAGTTATGTATGTACGACCTTCGGGTCTCTACCAATGTTGTAGGCTAGTCAGTACCGAAGCTTCATTGTGATCTCCACCCATTGACCGACCCCACGTGATCGTCAACGACACCAAACGATCGTTTATCACAACCACCACTGCCCATTCTTTCCATAATCACTCTGCCCGCTTTCACCCGACCTGCGGTGATCAGCACGAAGCTCTGGCAGGACCGTAACACAGCGCAAACGAGGGATCTTGTCATATCGAGTACCACGAACCGTCACCACGTGCGCAAGTCCACGTCACGGCCCTCGTCGAACCTCGTCGACTGCTTATCGAGTAGTCGGTTGAGGGATTATTCTACGAACGATTCGTTGAGTGATAATCTGTGGAGAATCCGGATTCATATACATACCCGTCTTGTAGGAGGTTCCCTAGTGTTCTGTGGTCCTGCCAGAGCTTCGTGCTGATCACCGCAGGTCGGGTGAAAGAGCGAGCAGAGTGATTATGGAAAGAATGGGCAGTGCTGGTTGTATATAAACGATCGTTTGGTGTCGTCGACGATTGTTACGGTCCTGCCAGAGCTTCGTGGAGTACTGCAGGCTGAGGGATAGAGCAAGGGACGGGATAAGGTCAAGGAGTGGTTGGGCGGGTGGGTTGGTGTTCGAGGTAATAGTGGCAAACGATCGTATTCGATAGTTAA
>JAABUH010002457.1_pt1 | contig 17778 bp, 34 predicted proteins | sample 5559121 | NCBI WGS metagenome assembly JAABUH01 (sample SAMN10711871, study PRJNA513364) | rock metagenome | isolation source: Antarctica rocks | place: Antarctica: Victoria Land, Battleship Promontory nord | collected 2015-12-28
CTGTGACTTTTAGTGACTTTTACAATCTCGAATCGCTGGTTCTCCCCGACTCTCAAGTCCATCCTTTTTATACACCGTCTTCCAGGCCTATCTTCGGTGATGGCGGCGATGTTCGGGTGTTCGGCGATGTTCGGGTGTTCGGCGATGTTATGGCGATGTTATGGCGGTGTTCGGCGATGTTATGGCGGTGTTCGGCGATGTTCGGCGAGATTATGGCGGGACCTGGATGTTATGGCGGTGTTCGGCGATGTTCGGCGAGATTATGGCGGGACCTGGATGACGCCCTGAAGGACGAGCTCTACCGCATCCGTGGGAGGGGCCCTCCGCCGGATGACCCTCCGAGCTTCAATTCACGATCGTGACAAGGTTCAACGAGTCATTTCAACGGAAGGCGACTACACGAGTCAGCCACCATCAAGAACTGCAGGTGGGTTCTTTGCATTGCTTATGGGTATGGATCGGTTCGCTCTTGTAAGGAGTAAAAGGAATGACGATCTTGCAGGTATTAAAGCTTAAGCATTCCTCAGCCTTCAACCGGAACCGTAAGCAGCGCTAGAAATCTGCATGCTCGATAGATATCAAGGAGCAGAAGAGTGATCGAGACATAAGTATGACAGACGACCCGCGCGATCAAAATAACTTCGAGAGCCTCGAATAGTGTGTAAATGATGTCGGGCTTGCTTGGTTGAACTGGAACGGGAACTGGGCGGAGAACCAGGTTCCCCGCCACAATTCAGGTTCCGGCCCCATTGTCCGTGCGTCATGACTTTCGTCTCACATGTCCCGTCTGATCAGTCTCGATTTGCCAGTACGCCGTCCTTTCGAGCTGCCAAATGATATAAAGTGTCTCGGCGGAGTTGATCTGGGCAATCTAGATCCCTTCCTAATGAAGCACCAAACGAAAAAGGTGGAAGGGTGCAGGTCAGCCCATTCCCCCTGTGGTCAGACGCAGATCTGGTAGTATATCTCGCGACAGAATCAGCCCAGCTAAAGCTCACACGCTGCACTTCCTCCATCCCGGCTTGGAACACGAGAAATTGTGCTCATTGGAAGTATCGCGAGCGACCCTCCTACCTGTCCAGCCTGGTCGTCAAGTCCGACCGCGGCTATAAACAAGTTGAGCGCGGCTCTGTCCGATGATGCCGTGGACTAAGCTACACACAACAGGTAGATTGGTACGTGGTAGCAACTTCCTCTCGGTGCAACGGTGATCATACGCGATGGTAGTGTACGTCCGAACGGATTTGAATGAGTCCATTGGCATTGGCACTGGGCGCATCTAGTCTCAAGGACCGTCCTCGGGTATTGTTCATGTGCACCTCCATCCCCACCGTGATCGGAGTCAACACACGATGAGCCTTCCCGTCTATCGGGCCGCGTTTGAAATCGTCGTACGTGATCAAGCGCTGTTCCAATCGCAATAGCAATGCTTCCACCAGAAGTTCCGAAAAGCAGCGGTGGAAGAGGGAGCCTAGGAGCCAATACACGTTTTTGCCACCGAGTTGGCACCACCTGTTATGGGATACCGTGTCACCAAACTTGACACGCATGGACGGATGCTGAATCGGAACCATCCTTCGGCGTTTCGAGAGTAAGATTCGCGATTACCGCCCGCAGATCCTGATCGTACTGCATCTGGCGATGAAACGAGTGCACCTCCAAATACCGTAATATCAGGACAACTAGATCCCCGTATGCTAAGCCATTCCGTAGTGCTTCGGGTATTCTCCATGTGGAATACCGATCCGCTCGAGGCGGGGCGCGTCGGAAAGGTTCCTCGGGAGCTCAGTACCTGCAACTTGATCCGAAATAAACGGGCATCGGGGAGTCCAGGAGCTATATTTCTGATGAGATCTGTATGAGCCGTACAACCATGCATTACACCCTTACACCGGATAACGAAACCTTTTCCCGAAAGACAACAAGAGATCTATGTCGACAACACTTGCTTCCCCGCACCTGCACCTTCCCCTCATCATCGCCCATTCGGCGATTTCTCCACCATCTCCTCCTCCCCCTTAGCTCTCCTTTGCGCATTCACCGACTTCCGTCTCACAAACCAGGTGGCGAGTGGAATCGTGATGAAGGAGAGCGCGATCCAACCGAGCAAGATCCCGAGGTTCATCCCGAGCTCGTTCTTGGTATTGAAGATAATCTGCGCCCGCCGTCAGCTCGGCCACACAAAGTGACGGAGAAAAGGGACTTACTGTTCGGACGGCGCGGCCGACGTTGTAGAATGGCATGCCTCGACCGTATTTGTAGATCCATGGTTGCAGCTCATGAGGTAACGATGCGACCCTGTTGACAGCACATCAGCGCTTGCTCCGACCCAAACACAGGGGTGGACGTACGAGACATTGACGATAATAAGTGGGATGAGGAAGAAAGCCACAAATCTCGGTCCCAAGATAGTAATGGCAAACTCCGTAGCAAGACCGACCGAAGACATGCCGAGGTAGAGTGTGAAGCACCAGAGAAAGAATCCGCCGCCGTAGGTGAAGTGCGCGCCGAACTTGACTTTGAAGGGGAGGTTGATCATGGCGAAGAAGACTGAGATCACCGAGTAGAGGGTCATAGGAACAGCCAGGCGGTAGATCAAGTAGGATCGGGTGTTGAGGAAGGGTGATCTGTTCTTGGATCAGCTCAATCCAATGGTCTGGGCTAGGGTAGGACATACATGATGTCACGGCAAGCAGCGTTTGTCATCGTGATGGTGAATGCGAAGATGAGCATGTAGATGAGGCCGACGAGAGTGATGGCGCTGGCGACGGGTTGGTCATAAGGCCGGACATTGTTGAGTGTGTAGTATACGCTGCTCGAAATCGTCGTCGGTGCTTGTGCAAGGAGGTTTATGGCCGTCGCGTTGCCCGCATTCGCTGAGAGGCTAGACTTCTTTCAGCATAAATCCTGGTTCTCGCAAGGAGACGTACTATTGAGCAGCAGATTGGGCAGAGACTTGCGCAGTGAGCTGCCCCAAGCTCGCTTGCATCAGCGGCACAAGGTAACTCCCGAGGGCGGACTCCTGCCTCGCCTGGGCATAATACACGCTGATCGCTTGCGACCCATTGTAGTTGGCATTCCCGATAGACCGAGCGAGGTCAAGTGCGTGCGTCACTCCTTGTTGGATAACGATGGCTGCCCAGGCGCCTTCTTCGACGAGATCGTGCTCCACTTCGGCGTCGGTTTGGAATTCGGTTGGGGAGGTGTAGAAGTATTTGGGATTGGATTGAGACAGCTACGAATACGTTAGGGATGGAGCGGTGAGGTGGAAGGAGAACGAACGAGTCCTTGGGAGATTGCGGACCCGATGCCACCGCCGTCTCGGTCAATGACGCGAACGGTGAGCTTGTCGGTGTAACGATTCGCCTTCCACACTATCCGCCCTTATCAGCCTTGAACGAAGAAAAGCCGCGCGAGAGGCTCACGTGAACCCCAGTAGAGAGGGAGACATGTCCACATGACAATCAACGTAATCATCGTCGTCCCGCCCAAGATCTTGAATATGATCTTCCGGAAATGTGTCATCTCGGGCGCAAAGACTAAACCCCATCAGCCACATACACCAGCATCCCATGGGGAAGCCGCTCACAAGAATAGGCGAACTTGTCCAACTTGGGCTTCCCCCCGGGTCCTCCTCCATGACCGCCGACAGCCGAAGCAGCAGGTACGAGATCATTCGCCATCTGTGCCTCTGGCATACTCGATTTCTGATAGCCCGACGCTTCCACATCCAAAGCGTTCTGGCTGATCGTCTGGTTCTCTGGCTCAGTCGAGTTGGGTCCCGTCATTGTCTCTTCCGAAGAGTGGCTTAAGGTCGACATATTGTTCCCTGCCAGATTTGTTACAAGTGGGTGGAAAAGCGATGCATGAACTCGACTATTCTAGCCGCAGTCTTATGCAACTTCTCGTCATCCGCTCTGCTCCATCCCGCGCGGGTACCTGATAGCATCCGCGCTGCTACCCTGAGAGCAGCCTACGACTCTCCCGGCGTAACATGATTGGGGACAAGCCAGGTTTTTAGAGGAAGAGTTGAAGAGATGCTGATCGATCCCGATTGAGATTGTGAGAGAGCTGAATGAGACGTGGTGATTGGAGGTCCGAGGAGAGTGTGTGCCCACATCCAACTCTCTCTTATGGGTTCGGTATGAAACAGGATACTCTTACTCGGGCCCGATGATGGTTGTCATTCATTGAGGTCCTTTATGATCCTCTCAGTCGGTGAACGATAGCCAAGAGCTATTCGACTTCCTCGGGCCTGGCCAAGGGATTAGTCATGAGTGCGGGGATCGCCTGAGGCAATTTCCGTTATGGCGAGGAGACCGAAGTCCGAAGTCCGGCGGATCCTCCTTTATACCCGTTCACTCAGGCACAAGGGTAAATCAGCCCTTCCTCGTCAGAAAAACTCTACTGGGATCTTGGAGATCTATTTGCGTTGTCTTGGCTTGTCACAAGATACGTCTCGACAGGATCATTAGTGGCGTACTCCCACCATCCATCAAGCATTCGTAACCCCTTGCCAAGCCTCCTGATCCAGGTAACCTTCCTAATGCCCGTTAGAGCCGTTCTTGCCATTCGCGCTCGAGTGGTTCCCGATAACACTGGTCAGCGCCGCGTCCGCTCTTGCCAGGTCCTTCTCGCTGAGCTTCCGCCCACCTGACGGTGTAGCTACTCCCGAGATCGCTGACGCCAACGAGTCGGATCGTCCGCGAGGCTTCATGACCAGGGGGAACGGGTAGTTGTTTTCGTCATCATCGGTGATATCGTTGATCCCCTTCCAGCCTATACCGCCCATCATTGTCGCGTCCGCACATTCCGCATGACTCACTCTTCGCTCCCATGTAATCCGACGTGCCTAGGTGTCCCATTTCCTCAGTGAGGGTCGCGTAATCGCCAGGAGTCATCATCCCCGTCCTCAGCTTGGGACTGCCAGGAGCGGATAGGGGTGCGCCGACCCGCTGGACGCCGGTGAAGTCGGGCTCGTCGTCGTCGAAGGAGTCGGGGTAGGCTCGACGAAGCGCGAGCTGCCGAGCCTTGACGTATTCCAGGCCAAGAGACTTCCAGTCGAGCAATTCGGAGAGCCGCTCAGTTCGGTTTCGCTGGTTGATTCGCTGACGCCGGGACTTCAGGGTGAATGAGAGCAGTTGATTGGTCAACTGGTTGACGGACTCCTCGACACCCTGGCCACGGCGGTCGACAATATAGCACCCGTAGTCTTCCGGAGTCTCCAGTAAATCCTCCATGAAGCATCCGAACCCGGACAAATTGGTCGTGACGTTCGGGATACCCATGACCGTACACTCCGCCGGCGTGTAGCCGAAAGGCTCGTCTAGTCGACATCAGTCCAGTCTCCCCTGGCGTTATCGCTGAACTCACAGTACGATGGGAACACCCCCAAGTGGCAACCCCGGACAAACTCCTCATAATCCAGCCCCAAGATCGGGTTGTTGGAATTGAGGAACTCTGGGTGAAAGATGACTTTGACGCGGTCGGCCGAGCGGTTGAATAGCTGAACCCGACGAATCTGGTTGAGGATAGGGTCGGATGCGTCATCCGCCATATTGTGGGTGACCACCGGAGGGAGTGAGTTGCGCTTGAGTGCGAAGACGCGACGCTTGAGCAGGATCTTGTCTTCGCTCGATAGCAGGTCTTCGGCGATTGGTACCTCGGTGCCGTGTTCGCTACGCGTCATCAGCAAGGCAGGCAATATGATGACCTGACATACCCGGAGTATCTGGCGGCATGCTCGAAGATCCGCTTGCCGATCCGTGCGGTGACCTGACTGACGCATTCCCGAAGCTGCGCCGTCACAGCTTGTCCCTTGAGGGCCTCGATGGTGTAGGAATTGGTCGCGGCTGGCATGATGATGAATGCCACGACCGTCGTCTTCGACCCCATCTTGTTGAGTCGGTGATTCAAGCCTGCGGATTTCAGCGCGATTGCTAAAACAAGGCTTTGCTCACGGGCCAAGCTCTCGATAAACATGTCGACCCCCTTATTGCGGAACTCGTATCGACCCGCGGTGAACATGTAGACGGTATTCTCGAGATCAAAGTCGTAGTGGCCGTAGAAATGACCACGGATGAAATCGTTAATCTTCTCCTTCGACTGAACGTGGAGATTCTGGAATTCGTGCATCGCGGCAAACTTAGTGACGTTCAAGCCGTTGGGCAGTACACCGTCTAGATCTATTAGCGGGAATACGAAGAGCGTGCAAATCGCTCACCCGGCTTTCGCTTAAGCAGGTGCTCGCTTTCGAAGGCAGTGATATGGCTAACGGTAGTGAAGACATCTGCGCAATGTGCCGCCGACCGCTCGATGCAGTATCTAATTTCTTCAGCTTGATCCCCGGATACTCCGCTCGCTCAGCTCACCGGTGGTAGATACCTCTCTTTCCCGCTTCATGGTCCACGTCAAAGTACTGCAGGTTGTTGTAGAAGTCCACACTTCCAGCACAGAGATATCGGCCAAGAAGGGTAGCGTGGGTGGTGAAGATGGTCGTGACGTCGATATGTCGCTTTCTGCATAGGGGAATGGCGAGACCCGCCTGCCATTCGTGGAAGTGGGCGATGATGGCGTTGCTCGTCTCGCGGGAGGAGAACTGAATACGTCAGCTTGGAGAAGTTTGCCAGACGTAGCCGCGAACCTCGCCGAGGAACCATGCGACAATGTATCCGAAGACAATAGTCTCATTGGTCTCATGGTCGTTAGGAGGCGTGGGTATACCAGCCAGGTTCCACAAGTCGGTCTTCCACTCGTCCATCCTGCAAACGCTTAGATCAGCACTCAGTCCTAGCGTAGAGAGACCGCCGGGAAAAACAGGGTTGCTCGGTGAAGGACTGGAATGCTGATGTACCGGTTGTAGCAGCTCCCCGTATCGAAGAGCAATACTCTCGGTGCCCCCTCAATTAGCCATCTCCCGTAGATGAGCTTCACACCCCGCTCCTTCATCGCCGCAAGAGTGAGGGCGAATGGCGTGCCAGGCTCACTGCGCCGTATCAGCTGAGATTCGAACCGATGTGCAGGGGTACTCGCGGCTCCGCCGACTCGACCTCCATAGGAGCGGACTTGTAGGAGAGCGGGCCGATGAGACAGACTCTAATGAAGGCCAAGTCAGCTTGGTCCTAGCGACATTTCCCATCGCGCATCCAGTCCGCGATTCGAGCTTCGGACCAGCTCGTTCCCCATGATATCGCCAAGGTGGGTAGGGAGTCTCGTACTCACCGATCTCCATACTCTCTGACTGTCACCGGGACCTTCGTCTTGATGACTGTATAGATCCCTCCGACCTTATTGGCCACCTCCCACGCGCACTCGAAGAGTAGAGGTTGATGCACCGAGCGAACCATCTTGGCGGAGTCTTTTCGAGCGAGGACTAGGAGGTGAGGCTCGGATGGGGTGGGGAAATGGCGTGAAGGGGTTCGTAAGTCGTGTTACCGTCTGTACTTGACAGGTAGGTCGATGAATGCAGGATTTGACGTACAAGATGGGATTGAGGGGGAAGCAAAGGCAGGAGGGGGAATGAAAGCTGGTCAGCTTTCGTTCAGGTAATTCCAAAAGAGCTTTCGGGAGAAGGATGGGACTGAATGATGCAAAGCAATTGAGGCACTTGCAGACCACCTGGAATGGAGGTGAAGAGTGGGGATAGGAATGCCGCTCCCAGAACGCGCCAAACCCTCAGGCTCCACTCCCCGATCAATGATCCCATCAAACTCACCTCTCGTATCAATCTCAAACAACCTCAACTTCAGGACAACAGGGATCTACTGGACTCAGGATCAAAAGCTGGCAAAACACCCCTTGACAGCGACAACCGCTAAGGTTGAAAAGAAATAGCTCGCGGTTTTCCAATCGGCAGGAATGGGAGTGGGGCTTCCTGTTCCTTACATTCCGAGGTACATTCCGAGCTCTCCACCTTTACATGTACACCCACCCACACATTGAAAAGTTGAGTGATTTTAACGCTCATCCATGTCTTGATGCACGTAGCAATATGTGCAACTCGTGCATCAAGATGTTCTGATGGAGACGCCAAAGTAGACACTCAGGCGGGATGGTCATAGTTTAAGTGACATCAGAGCTCATGATTCCCGAAACACCAGGCGGACGTGGTATCCAATGCATTGTCTTTATGTTTTCTTCTTCGTCATGCACATCGCTGCAATCTTTCCTTGCTCTGCGTCCCGGCTGTTTCTCTCCCCCGGTCTCAGTCTATGTCTGCACGTCCTCCGCATCGTACCCCTCATTCCTATACCGTCATCAGCGCGGACGAAGAAGCCCACACATCCACCCACTTTGTAAGAATGACCAAACCCTCCAGTACAGACTGATAAGGGAAGAACTCGTTCGTCCCCAACTCCGCTCGTTCTCCCGTACCGATCCGCACAGGGGTCTGATGTGTTTGGAACTAGCAATGATCATCAGCTAGAGGCTCGCCGAATCAAGGAAATCAAGAGGACTTACACCTGAGATGCCCATTCTCGTTCCCGCTAGACCGACGGTATTCACTGCTTGCCCCACACGTACAGTCACCGCCTTCTCCTCGAGGTTTTCGTCCAGGGTGATGAGGAATTGCGGGTACATGGCGGTGACGAGCCAGTAGAGCATCCAGTGGTGTTTGCCCAGAACGACTGGGCGAGTCAGCTTCGCCAAACCAAGCGAATAGAGATTGCTTACAAGACTTTGCATCGGTGAATGAGACAAGAACGGCGAGGAGTCCAGCTACCGCCGTCCGAGACATCGCCTGACCGTCGTTGAAGAATGGGTTGATCCCAATCGTTCCTTTCCCCATATGCACCAGGCCCTGCTAACATCAGCATCGACCCTTTGTTCGTGAGGCGAGCGTTACCTGAGCGATTCGGACCATGAAGAAGCAGTCAGGCTCCTTGTAGTAGTAGACCGCCAGCTGACGCAACATTTGGGCGAGACGTGCATTGTTCGTGCCGGCCCCGACCAGTCCCATGGCTATTATAGCGTTGATTGCAACATCGAGATCGGTATCATGCGAGTATTTGGATAGGGTTTCGAGGATGCTAACTTGTGGATTCGATGCGGAGATGAGTCCGAGGGCTAGAGGGACGGCTTTTCTGATTGTTGGGTCGCCATATGTCATCTAAAGTGACTTAGTTGCGATGGTTCAAGCGACATGGCATGTTGAACTCACCAGATGCTGGAACTGCCGCAACGCCATCTCCGCACCGACATCTTCGCCCATCGCGATCAACGCAATGCCGATAGTCGCCACAGCCTGATGTCGCAGCGTTTCCGGCTTACTCTCCTCGCTCTCCCCTTCTCCCTCACCCTCCGCTGCTGCCGGGGAGTCCGGCTGTGTGATCGGTGCAGCGGCATCCGGCTGGGTAGCAACAGATGAGAAAGGCTCTGACGCACTACCTCCGGGCTGAGTGGATGTTGCGGCTGCAGGTTCTGATGTGCTCGCTGCCATCGGTACATCCCCTTCGGCGTCCGCAGCATTCTCCCCACCTACCACCGCCGGCTCTTCCTTCTTCGGCTTCTCGGCATGTTCCGCGCAGGTCTGCAGCATCTCCTGTACTTTCAATACATTGCCTGTTCCCGCAAAGGAGCAGACATCGACGAGGATCTGGGCGGATTTGGAGAGAGGATGTTCGATGGCACGAAGGGTTTCAACTGTTGCGTCGGATGCGTCTTGTGTCCCTGGTTGATGTTAGCGGGTTGTCGTATCACCTTATTGTGCTGGATACTAACCAAGAAAGATAAGACCCAGTGCCAAGCCCACGAACACCGACCACTCAGAAGCCAGCTGCGACTCCTCCCGCTCCATCAAGGTCTGCAGAATAGCGCTCGCCATCTCCCCGTCTCCTGATCCAACAAAGACGAAGCCTAACGCCAGGGCAGCCATTGCAGCAACCTCCATCGTATTCGTCTCGTCTGCAACGTGAGGAAGCAGCTTCTGCGCAATGTCCTGGCGACAGGACCCCGCGTAGGCGACAGCGATCCCGTTCATCGCGGCGACCTTGAGAGGTACGCTCTGGCTGTCCACATGCTCCTCTAGCAATGCGAATGCGACGTCCGGATCGGTGCGGATACCCGAGTGAAGGATCCCCATCGCCAGGAAGGCACCTGCTTTGATGTGCTCCTCGACAGAGTATGAGTACTTGTCAATGTGGTCGATACCCGCTTCTGAATCCCAGAGCATGCTCATCCCAATACTCGCGGTGGCAGACATCATCCCGTGCTCCTTGTTCTTGTAGATCCAGCTCTGTCCCTCCGGCGCATTGACCATGAGCTTGTCATTTCCGAAGCCGGCATTCACAAAAGCATTGACGAACGTAGAGGCGAGGTTGTGCCGGGCGGAGTCGGTATTGTGGGTCGTCCGCGTGGGTTCGAGATGAGCTTTATAGATATCTTCGACGCTTCGAGGCTGTTCGACGTCTACAGCTTTGCCGAAATTGCGGAAGTGTGAGGAGAGCTTGACATTGCCAAGGCACTCAAGAACGTCCTCGCTGAGCTCAGGAGCAGGACCGTCGCCGTCGACTTCGGCGCCTTCGGGGGTGTGGACCCAGTGAATCGGTACCTGAGCGCGGGCAAGGAAGAACGATAGCTGCTTCTTCATCGCCCTGCGACGAGTCAGCGGCTTCTCAACCAGAGATCACATGGACCTACGGATTGCCCGGAGCAGCATAGTACTTCTGTATCAGGCTCCGATGGTTCAAGCGTACCGCCAAAGCCAGTGCTTCCGGATACCGGTTCTGCTTCGCGTAGATCTCTGCAGCAGTCTTGAGGAATGCCACATTGTCTGGCGGAACCAACAGCGGGACACAGCTGCTCCGCTCAGCCTCGATCTCTGAGACGCACCGAATCACTCACCTGACCATATACTGACACACTCTCGGCCAGGTCTTCTCATCGACCTTGCCCACCAGCTCCCCAACGCACTCCAGCTCCAACAGCAGATCCACCGCGTCCGCCTCCGCATTATGCTTCAAGCAGAAATCCACAAGCTCCATCGCTAACCCCCTGAGCTGTTCCACTGTATAACTCCTCTCTTCCGGTTGCCCATTCGCATGCCCATTTCCATTGGGTTGTTCATCCGGGATCGAGCCGTACATCGAGGTATACTCCTCCCCAAGCTCAGCAGCGAGGTGCCGGACGTACTCGTGTCCCCATAGTCCGGGCGCTTCAGAGGATTGGGAGATGAGGCGGTAGTAGAGGGTATCTCGTTTGCCGGTATCGGAGTAGGTCATCGCGAGGACGGAGAGGATCGAGCCGAGTAGTGACTGTCCGAAGCCGCATCAGCCAGTCCCCTTCAAATGCTTTTCGGATTTATGGTTGGAGCTCAAGCTCGCTCACCCGTTGATCTGTCAATCCCTCATCCCATCCATCCCGCAACTTCCCCAGCTCCTCCTTATGGGGTCTCAAGAATTTCAGCGGTTTCGGCACACTCGTCATCGAGCTTGTGCTCGTGCGAATCAATGTCCGCAGACTCTCCAGAGCCGGGAGGTACAGATCCTTGTCCGATTCCTGCGCTTATCAGTATCATTCCCATATCCGACCCTTAAACAACCTTGAGCCTCTGGACGAGCATTTCTAATTCAGCTTCCAACTGCATATCCTCCTCGCTCTGCAACCATTAGCTGCGCTGGGAGTGAAATGAGAGATAGCCTACGATCTCCGGCTCCCCATTAAGTTTATCCTTCTCCTTTCCCTTGACATCGCCATTCGCCTTGGGTTTCTCCCCATCTTTCTGCTCCGGATTTCTCGAGGGGACGAGGATGTCAGAGGCGAGGGGGTCTTTCTCATCCGACATGGCGAGAGTGTATCCTGGCTCCGGACTGGTGGGAAGAGCTCAGGAGGATGGGGAGATCGAAAGCTTCAGGCGAAGGTGTCAAGTTTGATTTTGGGTGATCAAGCGAAAAGTGGGAGGAATGATGGTGGACATCGATCAACCCGCGTTGCCTAGCAGAAACGCATGCACGCCTAATCGTGGAAATCTAGCGGAATGTGGCACTTGGTTGATTTCGCTTTGACGAGAATGTATTGGCTGGCCATGGGAAAGGCAGGGCGAAAGACGACGATGCCCTCGATGGAGCGAGCTGGCGGAGCATATCCTCGTTCAGGTGCCCGGAGCGTTCACTCAGGATTCCTATAGACCTCCGGTGACCATCGCGACATTCGGAAGGGACGTTTGGTTTGGCCGCCTATAGATCCGAGATGGTCATTGATTGTGCTTCACCCGCTTTCCCGAGCCCAAGATAGACGAGTCAGTTGACAGTACTCAGAACAAGCCTCATTTAATCGACCGGACTTTCCCGAAAAGGGCGAAGGTACTAGTATGACCAGTATGCATGAAATCGTCATAGAATCCACACCTAAAACGCCATGTCTCATCTATGTTCGCATCCTCGGACTAGGGCTGGGATCGATCTTCCTCGTAATATCCTGGAAATGCGCCATGACCTCATCCGTGACAGCTGCCCGATTCTGAAAATGATCAGCACTCGTAACTGCAGCAGAAAAATGCTTCGCCACCTTCTGGAACTCCTCGACCACCCGCTGGAGCATCTCGATACACGCCTCCTTCATCTGCGACGTGCTCAGTGTCCCCGCCCGATAGTCCTTATCACCTTCTCAGCTCGTATCCTCCTCTGTAGAGGTAGACACCCACACTGGCCAAACGGATCATCCTCTCCTCATCATCCTCAAAGAAGCTCAGATACTGATACGCGACATCCACATCCGGGTTCCCTCCCAATCTCTGATGTTCCTCTTGCGTCGCCCCACCTCCGGAGAAAGCATGACTCTTGATCTTCTTGGCAATCTTCTTCGGGTCGTCGTCCATGAAGATAGCAGAATTCTCGTTTGAGGCGGACATCTTCGAATTGGCACCTTGGAGGGCGGGCAAGAACTTTGTGTGGAGAAGAGCGGGTTTTCGGTATCCCAGTCGATCGGCAGAGTCGCGGGTCAACAGGAACTAGGACGGTCAGCGGGGATCTGAGAAGTGGAAAGATGACGGACGTAAGGATCTTGGTCGATCGCGCAGGGGATCAGAGCGGGAATGTCGTCTCGATCACCGAAGATCTGGGGGAAGGAGTTGGAGAATGACGGAGTGGCTTGGATAGCCGCGAAGTGGAACATCCCGACATTATCGCTGCACCGTCAGCCATGAAGGCTACCTTGCACTCACGAGTCAGAAAAGCCGAAGACGTTCTTGATTTGATTCGCTGTGAGCGTCTTCGCCACGAGCACGACGTTCCGGTAGAAGGCCCCGCTGAATTCGATTAGTATCATCCGAAATCATATCGGACAGCTCACCCCAAGGTATTGAGATCGGAGAAGATAAACGTCTTATCCGGCAGGAAGCCGCACGCGACGATATCCCGGATATTGTCCACTCCCATCTTGTTGTAATGCTTGACCAGGTCGATCGGCTTCTGCGCCTTGATCTTCTTCATCAAGTCGGCCTGCTTCTTCGTATCGCGCTGGAGAAGGTACTTCTCGTCGTCTGACTTCGTCAGCATTGTAAGGGAGCTTCAAGAGAAGACCTACCGGTGATCTGGATGACCAAGGGACAGTTGAACACCTTCTGTAGCCAGCTAAGCCTCGTCAGTCTACTCAAGTGGGAGGCTCTGAGGAACGCATACGCGGTGAACATGAAGGGGATGAGGTGGCCCATGTGCATGGAATCGCTACTCGGTCCGCGGCCAGTATAGAGGTAGAATGGCTGGCCCTTCTCGTACCGGTCGAGGATGAGGTTGAAGTCGCTACACGGGTCAGAAAACTCTAGCGCATGCTGCAAGCCTACCGGTGGGAGAAAAATGTTCGACGGCGAAGCAAGGGATGAGGCTTCTGACCAGTCAAGCGCTCGAACCGTTCCAGCAGATCTGGCGTGATCGATGTTGCGCCGAACCGCTTCACTGTCTTCTCGTAATCACTGTGAGCCGATCAGCTAGACCCTGTGGAGTTTCATCCGCCTATACTTACATGCCGAGAGACCGTCCCTCCTCGTCAACCCCACCTTCCACGTCGAAAGGCGTAATCTTCTGCTCTCTCGCCACACCAATCGACGATCCCGGTTCATGCCCTTCAGCAATAGCAGGCGGTCTCGGCGACATAGCAGCCTCCCTACCCATCAGCCCAATCCAGCTCAAGCCCGACTCACGCTCGACTCGTATTCCTGCAATGCGTCATCCTGACCGGTTCCTTGACAGCCTCGGGAACCTCATCCGCCAGCTTCACCCTATCCCAATCCTCCGCGCTCACCCCCTGTTTCCCACTCTTCTCTCTCGTCCCTTCCTCCGGCCCAAAGATCCTCTCCGGCTGTGGCAAGCGCATGTCGGCGAGCGTCGCGCTGAGTTGTTCCGACATGGATTCCGACCGGGTCTTGCGACGCATCTCGGTGATTGCTTCGGGTTCGGGACCGGAGATGTCGCCTGTGTCGGCTGTAGTGTCGGAGACGGCGGATGCGGGGATGGGGGAGAGGACTGAGGGGGTTTGAGAGTGTTTGTGGGAGGTGGGAAGGTTAAGTCGGAGGTTGGTGGGTGCGGGGAGGTCGAGTTTGGATAACTCGGTCGCGATCCCGCCGGGTGTCATGGCGGGGCGGTTGGGAGGTTGGTCGGGTGTATCGGGTGCGAGCGACATTTTGGTTTTGCGAGAGCTATTGAGGATTGCTTGTGTAGAAAAGGTGCGGGGAGTGTGGAAATGATCGAGTCTCAAATAAGAGCGAGTCGAAACGCGCAGTTTCATTCAGTGGGTGGTTATTATGTAGAAGCGTTTCAACCGATTCCTCATTGAACGGTACGAGGCGTGACGTGGCAAACGGACGCGACGGCTACGCTATGTTCTGCGGTGTCGACTTTCTGCATTCCTTTATTCGAGATCGAGTACAGAACGGTAATCTTGGACTTGGCTATACAATACGCTACTCAGCGCTCTAACAGGAAGAACAGGTCGTCGCGATGTTCAACGCCGAGCTCGCCCGGCTCCGGAAGCTGGGTCTTCAAGGGGTAAGTTGGAATGTCCCTCTCGAGCTGTCCTTCAGCTCGCCCAGAGGCATCCAATCTTACCCGCTTCACAGCTCCTCTTCCAAGCCCTCAACTTCCTCACCGTAGTCTCCTCCGGCCTCATGATGTGGAAAGGTTTATGCCTCATCACCAATTCGGAATCACCCATCGTCGTGGTCCTCTCGTCAGTCAGTCCCTTCGACGTCTCAGCAGAGAGATCTGCTGTTTCTCACGCAGGTAGCCAGATTAATGCTGATGTCTGGTGCAGGGGATCGATGGAACCGGCTTTTTACCGAGGAGATATACTGTTCTTGACGAACCCTGCGAACGTGGCCTACGAGGTTGGAGATATCACAGTGTATAAAGTGTGAGTGACGCCGTCGCTGCCACGCATCGCTCCCGACAATCGATCTGCTGGAAGCAGCATGCGACTGCGGCGGCTCATGAGCGTGTCGAAATTCTGACACTTCGCAGGCCAGGAGGAGATATACCCATCGTCCACCGAGTCATCGAATCCCACATCACGTCCGTGCCCCTCCTTTGACGGAGATAAAGCTGCGTAAAGCTGCGTACTAATGGAACAGCTAGAAACACCACCCAGCTCCTACTCACGAAAGGCGATAACAACGACGGGGACGACCTGATACTGTATAGCGGGATGCAATGGCTCGAGCGGCGGCATATCATCGGGAAGGTCCGGGGGTACGCTGTCCATTCTTCACCAGGACCGAAGGTTGACTTTTGATACAGATTCCTGCCATATGTGGGATACGTAACCATCGCAATGGTAAGCTCACCTGTTCCCGCTCAAAGCCACGCCCCCCTTAGCTCGGCGGTGGAGGAAGTAGAAGCTGATGAGGCGCAGAATGACTTCCCACAGCTCAAATACGCATTACTAGGCGGTGTAGGATTGTTTCTACTGATACAGAAGGAGCAATGACATGCATGTACACATATGGGATCAAGGCACACCATGTCTATCTGGAGGTGGAAAAGATCGTCCCACGCGCATGCTTCGAACTTGCTTGGCTTTCTTTACTGGCGCGTCTGTTGTCGAATACTTTGACTTCCCTTCATATCGGCTCGGACGCAAGACTTGATACTACTGCGTGAAAGTCACAACACTTCCAGCCCCTGCGACACTAGCGATCAATTCTCACCGACTGCGTCAACCCGCTCTCCAATCGTCAATCCCATATCCCTTACGTCGCCATCCATCATGCCGAGGTATGCTCCATCCCGCATCTTCTCGCTGCGCTTCTGATGGAATACCTCGGACAGTACAACAGATCAGACACTAGATAACCAGAACGAGGAAGAGCTAAACTCCTTACACGGGAAGATCAAAGCTCTACGGTCGGTACGTCGCCGTCCATCCTCCACCGCCATCCCCTCCCATCCTTCCTCTCACCAGTCAATGGTTATACGGTCAGCAGAAATGATTCGGTGCTCAGGTGACGATTGATATACTGGACGACTCGACACGGCAAAATGATCAGGTGAGATCGCTGCTCATCTCATGATAGCGGAGGAGTGCTGATCTAGGGGTTGTAGCTTGATCGGACAGTGTGTTCATCTCCCCTTCACAATTCCTCTCGCGTCCTTTTCGTAAACATCTCCCACGATGCCCTCCCTCCGGGAATCGACATTTACATATAGCGATCCGTCCCACCGCCCGTACCGCCCCCGGCCCAATCTTTCAACCCTTTCCCCCTTCCTCTACTCCCGCCTTGCACACACCTCTCAACCCCCTATGTCTCCTTCTTCCCTCTGCCTCCTCCCGCCCCCTCCCACTTCCCTCCTTGCCTCCGCTCGTACACTCGCTGACGCTCGTCCCCTCACCAGACAAACACCTTCTCCTCCTTCACAAACTCCCTCTTCTCCACCTCGCGCCACCACTCCCGCTCGATGAGCGCCACCTCCACCCTCCGACAATACCGGACGATCGCTTACGTCGTGTGCGCCGTGGTCGCGCTTTGGTTGATGATGAAGCTTTGGCGAACGGGGACGGGACGGACGGGGGAAGGACCGGTTGGAGGGGGAGGAGGGGGATATCGTTCATGATGGTCATTGGGGGTTGGAGTGGGCGATGTATCTATGGTACCGTTTCTGTGGGGCTGCTGTACCGGGCCAAGGAGGGCTGTTGGAGTGGACTAACGTGTGCAAAATCGGCAAGGTGATCCGAGATCCCTTGAAGTGGAACCATCTCGCGGTACGAGCGCCATCAGGATGGTGAGCCGAAAGGGTCTTTCTTGCGGGCGCATCTACTTCGTCAAGTCTTCGTCGGGAGTGCAAAGGTCAACGAGGCTGTTTATCATTCCAATGATGGCAATGGAACTCCTGCAGCTGATACCAAGTCCTACGATCAGCTCACTGCGCATCCTATCATTTACCCAATGGCTTCTTGGTCACGTCACCCATGAAGCCATCGAAATCAGGGTACGAACGGAACCAATGCAGTACTTGAAAGTCATGACACTCTACGTCGCCGTCACCCAAACCGTGGTATCCTTCGGCACCTCCCCACCCTCCAACTTCCCCGAGCTTATCGCCACCTCACCCTTTGGCACCTTCACCCCCTTTCCCTCGAAACTCATGACCACCACCCACCCACCCGGTCTACTAAAATGCAATGTCTCCTTATCCATCCCCATCCACCACCCATTCCAGCTCCTCGGCGCCCTGCAGTTCCCTCCGCAGCGCCAAAGCCTTGCGGTAGAAGTTAAGGGTGGATTGCGCATCTTTGTCCTCCGACTCGACGGAGAAGGAGGACATCCATTCTGGCATAGGGAGATGGGCGGGT
>JAABUH010002459.1_pt1 | contig 17765 bp, 25 predicted proteins | sample 5559121 | NCBI WGS metagenome assembly JAABUH01 (sample SAMN10711871, study PRJNA513364) | rock metagenome | isolation source: Antarctica rocks | place: Antarctica: Victoria Land, Battleship Promontory nord | collected 2015-12-28
ACGGCCTCCGCCGCCGCCGTGGTCGCCTCGCCCAGCTCCTTGCCGGACACACCCGCCGCCGGGGGTACGGGCTCACGCTCCGGGCTGGCCGGCCGGGTGCCCTGGTCTGCGCTGGCCGCGCCCGGGCCGCAGAGCGCGTCCGCCTCTGCGTCTGCCGAAGCAGGCGCGCCGTCCGACGCGGCAAGAAGCTCAGTGTCGGCCGCCCCGCCTCCCTCGGCGGCTCCTGCAGGCCCGGCCGCTGCAGGCGCTGGGACGGAGCCGCTGGCCGCCTCTGCCTGCCCCGCAGTCGCCGGCGTGGCCACCGGCACGTCCGCTGCCGCAGGCACGGGTGTGGCCTTCAGCTCGTCCGGCGCGGTGGCAGTGACGAGGCTGTCTGCCGCCGTGCAGACTTGCTCCGCCAGGGACGCGAGAGCGCTCTGTGGCGCCGCGCTGGTGCTCTCAGCTTCTGGGCCTGCCCCCGCCACAGGGGCGCCAAGCTTGGCAGGGGGGTGCGCAGCGGCGCCACCCCCCCCAGCTGCAGCCGCGAGTCGCGGATCCACCCGGTCGCAGACGGCCGCCGGTCCAGACGCGGCAGGCTCCGCGCCCCCGGCCGCCTCCGCACCTGCGCCTCCGCCAGGGCGACGCTCTGCGCTCTCCGCCGCCGGCGCGCTGCCGCCCCCCAGCGCCTCGGTCGGCTGCGGCCGGCTCGCTGTCGGGGCGCCCGCAGCCGCGCCGCCCGCGCGCGCCTCCGCAAGCTGCTCCGCAAAGCGCGCCGGGCCGGCCAGGTGCGCGGCAAGCGCGCCGTCCAGCGCCGCGCCCAGCGACGTGTCCGGCCGCGCGGGCTCGGCGTCGTCGGCGTCGTCCACGCCCTCGCGTGCGGCGTCCAGCAGGTGGTTGACCAGCACCTCGATGCGGGCGTCGGTCTCCGGCGGCACCGGCGCGCCGGTCTCGCCGTCGAAGATCGGCAGCGCGCGACCCAGCTCGTGCAGCTCCACGCCCAGCTGCCTGCATGCCCCGATACCGCCATGGCATGCACGCCCGCCGGGCCAAGAAAAGTGGGATTTTTTGTCGTTAGGGACGCCAATTCGCATTGAGCACCGATGCGTCCCACATACACGAGCCAGGGCGCATAATGGGGCGCGCGTGCACCCTCAGAAACGCATGCACACACAGGCTAAAGAGGCGCCTGGATCAGCGCAGCCCGCACCGCGCGACAATGGCAGAAGGGTCCGCGCGCGCGCTCTTGGCCAGGTCGGTCGCCGTGCCGGTGATGATGGAGGCGCCCAGGTCGACGGGCACGCTGAAGCCGTCGCCGCGGTGGGTGTACACGCGGCCGCCCACGCGCGCGCGCGCCTCCAGAACCACCACCTCAACGCCGCACCTCTGCGCGCAGCCTTCTCTTGTCAGCAAGAGAAGGCTGACAAGAGGCCCTGCTGTGCTGCTCCGCTCACAGATGCACTCACTGCCAGCACAAGTGCGTCCGTGTCGGAGCGGTGTGCAACGCGCGCCTTGAGGTGCATGGCAGCGGCCAGCCCGGCGGGCCCGGCGCCCACGACGATGACGCGCCCCTTCACCCTTGCGGGCCCCGGCGCGGCCGCGGCACCGGCTTCCGGCGGCGCCCGGCCCTGGATGTACGCCAGCACCTGCCCCCGGGCAGACCTCCCGACTTCGTGGGGCAGCCCTCTCGACAGGCTGCAGGGCAGGGGTCACAGCCTGGCGTCCGTCACGCTGACGGCAGCAGGCCCAACTTCGTGGGGCGGGCAAGCCTTTCGACAGGCTGCAGTGCAGGGTCACAGCCTGGCGTCCGTCACGCTGACGGCAGCAGGCTCAAGCATGGCAAGTGCTCCGGCGCTGGCGCGTGCCTGGCTGCGGATGAAGTCCTTGTGCGCGTCCACCTTGACGCCGAGCACGTCCTCCAGCTGCTTGCGGATCATCCTCTCCGTGGTCGCCTGCGCCGTGCCGCAGCTTGTCAAGCGCAGCGACCGCGCACTCCGCGCTCCGGCCGGCTCAGAAGCCTGGCATGCTGCGCGCACCGCCATGTCGACGCTGCGCAGGATCTTGAGCGTCTCGACAGCCACCCGCGCCTCGTCGACTGCCTCCGGCGCCGTCGGCTCGGTCAGGGGGTCCCCTTGCAGGAGGCCCGCATTGATGCAGCCCTGCTCCTGGAGGAAGGTGTGCGCCTCGCGCACCACCTCCTCTGCAGGTGCGTCTGCAGCCTCTGCACGCGCACAGGCGGCTCCCCCACGGCTACACGGCCCACTGCGAAACGGCATATCTGCACGCAGAGAGGCACCCGGCGGGGGTTGCCGCAGCAGCCCCACCTATGCACCGCTCGACAGTCAGGTAGCGCGCCGTGTCCTCGTGCCAGAGCTCTAGTACCAGGTTCCTGCGTTGCAAGGCGCGGCGTCACGGTGCAGCAGCGCCATGCAAGGATGGGGCGCTGCTCCTATGAGCAGCCAGGCGTCCAAGCGTGGCAGCATGTCCGCTCCCAAGTAAGCTGTACGCTCAGCGCAGAGCACCCACGCGTGCACACCGGGCGTCCAGGTACTCCGCATGCCGCCCGCCGAACGCTAGGCGCTCCGCTTTGGTCATGACGCCTGGCTGGAGCCCCGCGCCAATTGTGGCAGCGGCGGCTGGCTGCTGCAGGTCCTCCGCGCTCAGCTCGCCGCGGCGCCGCCGGCCGAGCACAGCGCGGGCGCGCAGCCCGTACTGGCCCTGCACCATGGTTGCCGACCAACCCCGCTGCGCCAACGGCGCTCCTTCACCTTGGCGCCTTGACCTTTATATGGCTCGAAAGCTTGGTTGCGGGAGGCCATAGCCAGGAAGGAGGACCTCACTGCAGCCCTTCATTGCTTTGCCAGCACAGCTAATGTCACTGGTTCACACTCACAAGTAGATGAACACGATGAGGGTGCGCTACTCAGAGCGCCACCTGCAGGGCTGCGCCTGAGGTCGACCAGGTGCCAGGAGGCAGGCAGTCCGACCATGGGCGGACACGGTGCGTTGATGTAGCTTGTTGGCTGCAGCAGACCACCTGCTCTCACACCAGTACTAAGCCACAGCTCCGTGCTGCAGGCGGCCTGAACATCCTGCCGCAAAAGTCGTGGAACGTGTACGGGCGCGAGAACCGCCTGAAGGTATCGCGCGACGAGGCCAAGCACGCGGATGAGGAGCGTGAAAAACAGGCCAAACAGCGACAGGTGCGACTCGCGTGTGCCTGCGCTGCAAGAGTGTCTTACGTAGCTGGTGCGCGCACCGGCTGAGTCAGGCGCTGTCCCGGGGCTGCGCAGGCAGACGGGGAGGTGCGGCGGCGCTACCTGCTGCTCCAGGCGCAGCGCAAGGCCGGCACAGCGGACCCCGCCGCGGAGGCCGCGCTCGCGACCGCCCAGGCGTCGGCGCGCGACGTTGCGCGGGCTGACAGCAGCGGCGCGGCAGAGGCGGCAGGCGAGGGCGCGGCCGTGGTCGCGGTCAGCCCGGCCGGCGGCCTGCTGCAGCACATCAACTTCTTCCAGGAGCACGAGGCGCGCGACGAGCACCCAGAGGCGCGCCCCCTCGGCCGCATGCCTCCAGGTCGCAGCGCGTGCGGCGCGCGAGCCCAGCAGGGTCAGCCTGCCGTGCGCGGCCGCAGGTGCGCGAGGAGAAGCGGCAAGAGAAGCGGCGGCGAGGCGACGAGGCCACGCAGACCTCGGACGCGCGCTTCGACGAGCGCTTTGCGCTCGCGCACGGCCTCACAGGCCGCGCCGCGCAGCCGTGGTACTCGCGACGCGGGTCCACCCTGCCCGGCAGCGACCTGCCAGGGTCCACGCTCGCGCCGCCAGCGCTCGCCGCGCCCACCCTCGACCTGGCGTCGCTGCCATTGCAGCCCGGCAGCCCGGCCCGCGCGCCGCGCCTGCAGCGGCCAAAGGTTGCCAAGAAGGATCGGCGCAGCAAGAAGCGCAGGCGGCACGACGAGGAGGCGGGCAGCGAGGCGGCCGGCAAGGCCGCGCGGCTGGAGGCGCTGCGTGAAGAGCGCCGGCTGCGCGAGGCCGGCGAGGCGGCGCGCGCGCGCGCGCTGCTCTTTGCGTCGGCGGACGAGGCCGGCGCGGCGCGCGGCGGCAAGCGGTACCACGGCGCGTTCCGCGCGCCCCTGCCGCGGCGGCCGGCCGCGGCGGGCGGCGCTCCATGAGGCAGGCGGCGGCAGGTCGCACGGTGCAGCTTGACAGACACGGGCGCCGCTCGCGCACACCGTGGTGCCTCTGCTCTGCCGTCTGCTCTGCATTGCGTGTGTGTGCTAGGTCACTGGCAGTGTGGGCCAGACCATTCGTCTGAAGAGTATGCGATTCTAAGAGTAAGTACATCATAGAATGCGAATGGTCCCATTGTCAGTTGCCATTTGCCAGCTGCGCGGCAGACCCTGACGTGGTGCCAGGCACAGCAAAGTGCTGCCCATGCCGCAAGCACAGCAGGCGCCCGTCCAGGCTCAAAGCCACGCCGCCCCCGGCCGCCCGCGCCTCCGCCGCCAGCCTCCCCGGGTCGCGCGAGGCGAGCCAGGCTGAGGCCGCTCTCAAGCGCTCCCGCTCGCCGCCCACCTCCTGCACATGTGCCGGGTGCGGTGTGGCGGGCGGGCTTGCATCACAAAGAACATGGCCAGGCATGGCACGCCTGACAACAGCCCAGCCGCCGCCTTCATTCACTCATGTCAGGAACACGATATGAAACGCATGCCAGTGTGTGCAGACCACCTGCTTCGCTACGAGGAAACCTTCGGATGCTGGCACAAAGGCAGGCGTGGCGCAGCCGCAGGACGAAGCAATGAAGTCTGCGCGCCGCGGCCCTAGCAGAGCCAGGCGTGTCAGCAGGCTCCTCGGCGCCCGATCCACCAGGGCCGCGCGCCTGCAGCAGGGCGTCCTCTGCGATGCTGACCGCCGGCCGCGTCAGGACGACGGTCAGCTCAAAGCGCTGCGCGTCCGCGCCCACCGCGCACGCTTCGCGCGCGATGATGACGCCGTGCGCCGGTCGTTCGCACTCCAGCCGCGGCAGCGCCCCCAGCGTCTCCGCAAACAGCCCCGCCTGCACGCCACGCCGTGTCAGGGCAGGGGCACCCAGGCAGGCGATGTGTGGCCTAGCAGAATTCACAAAGCTACCTAGATAGCCACGCGCATACGTGCTTTGGTGCGCACAGCAGACATGGATCAGCCGTCATCGTCCAGCGCCTTGACATCACAACAGGGATGACAGCCGCGAGGGTGGGCATGCGACAGGGGTGGGGCGCCGCATGCAGACCCTGCTGGCCGCGCGCCTGCGCATGCAGCAAGTCGCGCAGCGCCAGCGGCGCCGCGCCCGCGCACGGCGCGGCCGCAGCGCCGTCCTCGGGCGCCCCGTTCGTGGCCTGCGCGCGGCCCGCCGCCGGCCCGTGCGCGCCGCCGTTGCACGCGGCCGCGGCGGGCCCGGGTGGGCCGGGCGCGCTCGCGGCTGGCGCGGGCCGGTGCTCGCCCAGCCACACCTCCACCGGCTCGCTGACCACCAGGCCGACCTGCTTGCGCAGCTTCTGAATGCGGTTCATCACCTGCGCGCGCCGCGTACAGCCGCGCTGGGCGCGGCCGCGCCCGCCATGGCGCGCAATCAGGCCCGAAGCAGTCAACGGCTGCAGCTCCACCCCCATCAACTGCGAACACAGGCAGGGGTTGCGCTGCCGGCGCCGTGTGGGCAGGCAGGGCCGCGGCGCGGGCGCCGCGCCTCGCGCGCGAGGCCGGCGGCCTGGAGGTCGTCGTCGGGGCGCAGGTCCACGACGACCAGCAGGCCGCTGTCGGGGTCGCTGGCGGCGTCCAGGTCCGCCTTGCTGGCGCCCTCGGGCAGGCGGAAGGCCCGCACCACCTGCCGCGCGCACTCTCAATCGCGCCGTGCAGGGGTAGGCTGCAAGGCGGCCGTCTGGCGCAGCCTGGTCGAGCGCACGCTCGTGCAGGACCATGCGAGCGGGGCTGGCACACCTGAGCAGCACGCACGCTCTCTCTGGTCGCAGCACACCCCCAGCTCTGCAGACACACAGCCTCTCTTGACTGGCCAGCGTGAGCGCAGCGCAGGCCAGCTGCACGCGCGCCCGCGGGGCAGGCAGGAGGCATGCGAGGGGGCGGCGGCCGCGCCCGGATGTCGCCAAGCTCCAGGCGCTCGCCGGCGACGTCGGCGGCGCCGTCGCGCTCGAAGGCCGCGATCTCCGCCGGGCCCATGGCCGCCAGCGCCGCCTTGACCTTGCCCAGCGCCTTGCCCACCTTCTTCCCCAGCACCTGCCTCGCGCGGGTCTCCCGCATGGCGACCGTAACGGGCTTGCATGCGCAGCTCCCATGATATGCAGAGCGCATGCCGCGCCGCCCTGACACAGTCCGCCGAGCGCGCTCCTTCACAGAGTCGCGCACAGAGGCAGGGTGAATAGGGGCAGGAGCAAGCCAGCGCCACTGCTGCGCAGGAGGAGCGCGCATGCGCTGCGCGCGCGGCGCGCCTCGTAGTTGGGCTCCGCGCGCACGGACGCGTACTCCAGCGGGTCCTGGCAGATCTCCACGTCGCGCACGTTTGCCTCCTGCAGCACATACTCCCGCAGCTCCCCGGCCTGCGCCCCCGGCCACACACGTGTCTGCGCCTGCCGCCCGGTGCCCTAAATATCACGCCCGCTCCAGCTCTCACACAGCCTCCCACAACATTGAGGAGCCTTTCGCAGCGGCGCCCGGCTGCGGCTCACTCGGGGCGCGCCAGGCTGGCAAGCGAGGCGGTGTCGACGTGGGAGACGATGATGCGCCGCAGCGGCTGCTTCAGCGGCTTGAGGTGGCGGTCGCGCACGTTGCGCGACAGCTCGATCACGCACCGCATGCGCGCCACGTCCGCCTGAATCTCCTCGTCGCCCGCCTGTTGCTCGCCGGGCCGGCCTGCCTCTGAACAATTATCCACTGTACTTGAGCTGCCTCAGGTCCTTCCCAGGCTGACAGCGTCTTTAAAAGAGTGTGAGGCTCCCTGCCACATGCAAGCAGCTCGAGCTGCACGCCCGGCTGGTCCACCATGTCGCGCAGGACCAGCACAGGCAGCATCGAGCTGCGGCCGAGTGCGCGGGCGCGCCTGCGCGGCCGCCGCCTCGGGGAAGTCGCACCAGTGCACCGACTCCGGCGCGCCGGGCAGCAGCGCGCGGCGCAGGTTGCGGTACAGCGTCTCGCAGAAGAAGGGCGTGAAGGGCGCCATGGCCTGCGCGCCGACGGACGCACGCGTCAAGCTCGCGCGTGGGTACCGGGGCCTCCACAGGCGCTCACACCTCCCTGCAGCCCCGCGCCTTCATTCTGTCATGACAGTTTGCATCTTCTGGATGTCCAGGGGGTTGGGCATGCCAATGCTCAGCGGCACGTCCACACTCCTCTGCACGAGCAGCATGGCTTCCAGAGCACCGCCTCTGGAATGCTGCTCCGCAGGCCCGCGCCTTGCAGACAGTGAGGAGCACGTCGAACAGGCACGCGAGCGCCATGCGGCAGTCGGCCTCGCCGCGCCGGCCCTTGAGCCGCGTGCGGTTGAAGCGCACGTACACGTTGGTCAGCGCCTCAATGAACTGGACCTGCAGCAGCCAGGGAAGCAGCGTTGCGCACTGCTCCAGAGCACCCGCGCCAGACGCACTTGAGCTCTGACAACACTGCCTGTGCATGCGAAGGCCGCAACGAGCGCCCGTGGGTCAGCATGCACTGCACCTCACAACTCGCAACGTGGCAGTTCAAGCACCGCATGCACCCACAACAGAAAATCGCTCATGCACAAACATTTGGCACAGTTGGCACACTCAGGAGGGTGTGGGCGGCTGCACCAGGAAGGGCACGACGGTGTACAGGCGGTAGGCGCCCATCTCGCGCCGCACAAATGCCGTCAGCGAGCGCGAGGCGGCGCTGATCCAGCGGTCCAGCACGTTGGTGGCCGTCCGCACGTCCACCTGCATGTGCAGCGCCCGCACGGTCTTGTCTTTGAGCAAAATCTCTCGTACAAGCATGCATCGTGCGCACTGCTGGCCAGCAAAGTCAGTGTCCAGCATGCCATGTCATTTGTGTATGATGCAACCCCTCAACACCAAGCACTGCATGCTGCGGCAGCATGCGGACCGCCAGCCCGCTGACACGCGCGACCTCGCGGCGCCGCCGGGCCGCGCGCGCGCCTGCAGCGGCTCGAAGCGCGCGCCCGCCTCGGCCTCCCAGCGCAGCGCGTTCTGGACCAGGAAGCGGTAGGCGTTGTACCAGGGCAGCATGACGTCCTTGATGACGCTGAACACGCCCTCCTTGCGGAACTTGAGCGTCTCCGCGCGCACCACCGGCGAGTTGATCAGGTACAGGCGCAGCGCGTCCGCGCCGTACTCGTCCAGGATCTCGGTGGGGTCCTGCGCGGCCGCGGCGCTGTCACCAGGCCCGGCCCCGCCTCTGCTGACTCGTGACTTGTGACCGCAGCCAGGGATGATTGCACGGCGAGGTCGCGCAGGCGTGGGAGGTCCTGCGCTCCTTGCCTCACACATCCACTTGCAGCCTGCGGCGCGGGCGGCCGCGGGCGCACCGGGTAGTTGCGCAGGCGCTTGCTCATCTTCTTGCCGTCCGCGGCCAGCACGAGGCCGTTGCAGACCAGGTTGCGGAAGGCCGGCCGGCCGAACAGCGCGGTCGAGAGCACCATCAGCGTGTAGAACCAGCCGCGCGTCTGGTCCAGGCCTGCGCCGCGGGGCCGCCGGGGGGCGTCGGGGGGCGCTGGCGTGCCGGTGCTCACGCGTCCTCGGCGCGTGCGCATCACGACATCCCGTTCCTCGCAGGAGGGGCACGGCTCTTGATGTGCGTGGGGCGCAGCAGCCCTTCACTCCTCGTGATCATGCAAGAGAGTAACCAGAAGCCAGGATGGGCGCACCCTCGGCGACAAAGTCGGCCGGGAACTGCGCCTCAAAGCCCTCCTTGTCCTTGAAGGGGTAGTGCACTTGGCCGTAGGGCATGGACCCCGACTCGAACCAGCAGTCGAACACCTCGTCCACGCGCCGCAGCACGCCCGTGCCCGCCGCGTCCGGGATGGTCAGGTGGTCGATGAAGTGGCGGTGCAGGTCGGTCACCTGCCAGCAGGCGGCCCGCTCGCGCGCGCGCGCGGAGGCCAGCCCCGCCACGCCTTGGCCCGCCAAGGCGCTCTCTGGGGCCCACCGCACGAACATCAGCGAGGCACGCGACCCATCTGCAGCGCAGACCTCGTAACCTGCCACCCTCCTCTCCCGCAAGCTGGCCGGCCGCGACGCGGGCCTGCCGCAGACGGAGAGGCGCCCGAGGCGCGCCTTTGCGCCGCTCGCGGCCTCCAGCTCGGCGACGGAGCCGATGACGCGGACCTCGGCGCCGTCCGCGCTGGTCCAAATGGGCAGCGGCGTGCCCCAGAAGCGGCTGCGGCTGACCGCCCAGTCGTGCGCGGTCTCCAGCCAGTTCTGGAAGCGCTTCTCCTTGACGTAGGCGGGCACCCAGGCCGTCTGCGCGTTGCACTCCAGCAGCTGCGCCTTGATGGCCTCCACGCGGATGAACCAGCTGGGCACCGCCTGCGCCGCTCGCCCCCGGTGTGGGCGGCGCTCGCTGCCGAGCTGACAAGCGTGCCGCAGGATGCTTCCGTCCTAACAGCCTCAGAAGGACACACTAGATGGCAGAGCGAGCAGACCTCTTGCGCAGCAGAGTAACAAAGTGTGCCTGGCTGAGCCCGCCTCCGCGGAGCATGCCCTCGCAGGAACGCCGTACTGCATTACGGCCAGCAGGCGCCCCGCTGCTTCAAGACGCGCCGTCTGTCACCTTATAGATGAGCGGCGTCTCGGACCGCCAGCAGAAGGGGTAGCTGTGTGTGATGGTCTGCGAGTCGATCAGCCGGCCCGCGGCTTTCATCTCCGCGGTGATGTCCCGGTCGGCGTCCTTGACAAAGCTGCGCGCCGCGTATGCGCGCCGCCGCTCAGCCGCGCCGCCGGTCGCCGCCCTGTGCGTGCTGTCTGGGAGCGCGGCGGGACGCAAGGACCCAATGCATGATCATTGCGCACCGGCCAGCGTATGCGGTCACCTCCGGCGTGAAGCGCCCGTCCGCATCCACAGGGCAGGGTATCTCTGCGCCCTTCTGGATGATGCCTGCGCGCGCCAGTGCCCGCCGTCACGCGTCCTTCCTCCGAGGGACCCAGTCGGCAGTGCGCGCAGAGGGCTGCATGTGACTGCGAAGGGGCCATGCGCTGCAACAAAGCAGGGCGGCCCGCTCACGGGCACACAGCAGGAGCGCGCGCCGTTGGCGAGGCAGACGCGCATGTCGTCCTCGCCGAATGCGGGCGCGCAGTGCACGACGCCCGTGCCGCTGTCGGCGGTGACGTAGCCGTCGGCGACCACGCGGAACGCGCCGGCCGGCCCCGCCAGCGCGCCAAAGTACGGGAACAGCGGCCGGTACGCGCGCCCGGCCAGCTCGCTGCCGCGCACCTTGCCCAGCACCTGCGCGCCGGCCCGCCCAACACAGGTCCGAGGCAGCGCCCAGGGCAGGGCAATTGGTGGTTCTTACAGGGAGTGTTTCACGGTTGAGAAACCGAGTCGGAACGCGGCCCCTGCCAATTCGCACCGCCGCGGCTCCTGCACTGCTGCCCGGCGCGCAGACGGCGCGGGGCGGGACGGCACATGCACGTGCGCCGCGCACGGCGCGCCGGGCCGCGCCTGCCAGCCGGGCGCGGGCGCCCCGCCCGCGCCGCCCTGCTTGGCCTTCTTGGCCTTGGGCACCGCGCCCGGCACCTCGGCCAGCCGCGCGGCGGCCACCACGAACACGCGCCCGCTCGCCGGGTCGCGCGCGCGCACGTAGTCAAACCCCGGGTTCACGCACAGCGCCAGGTTGCTCGGCAGCGTCCTGCGCGGCCCCGCGCATGCGCGCCGTGACCACCGCCCCAGAAGCGCTCCGGCACGAGTGCACGCTCCCTGCCTGGCCGCGCGCGCGCTAGGAGCGGCCATGCCCCGACAGCAGGCCCCCTGCAGCCTGCACGGCGGACCGTGCCGGGGGGGCGGGGCGCGCCAGGGCGTCGTCGTCCAGGCAATCATCTCCGCATTGTCCGGGTCGTCGACCAGCTGGAACGCCACCTGCGCACGCCGGCACTCCAACAGATGGGCGCCTCGCGCTCTGTTGGGCGACGGAGACGATCGGCATGCTGGCTGGGGACCTGGCGCGCCACAGCGCAGCGGGCGGCGGGCGCGCGCCATAACGGCGGGGTCGGACACGTCCTTGTAGTTGAGCCCTGCCTCGAAGTTGGACAGCGGCGTGCAGCAGCCCGTGGAGTACGGCATGACCTGCGTCCCAGCGGCCCGCCGTCGAGGCTGCTCGCCTACGGGCAACATGCGGCACGTGCGCCTGCTGCGCCCGCCGGGCGGCACTCGCTTCTGCATGCAGTGTGCCAAGCGCGCAGCAGCCGGCGCGCGCCTTGAACCCGCGGTACACCAGGCCCTTCTTGTGCAGCTCGCTAAAGACCCACCACACGCTCTCCATGAAGGTCGGGTCCAGCGTCTTGTAGCCCTGCTCAAAGTCGATCCAGCGGCCGATGCGCCGCACCGTCTTCTCCCACTCGCTGGAGTACCTGGCGGCGCGCGCGGCCGCGGCGGGTCGCGGCGCGTCACAGCCTGGCGGGAGCCAGGCAAGGCCTGGGTTGCCAAGTTGGTATAGGCACGGTCCAAGCGATCCAAGACTCCCCATCAAAGCTTAGCCTGCAAACGCAGCCTGCACAGGAGATGCAGCAATATGGATGTGACAGCCAGCTCACCGCATAACGATGCTGCGGCACTCCTCGTTGTACTTGTCAATGCCCATGCGCAGCACATCGTCGCGGGACGTGATGTCTGCACGGCGCGTGCGTCAGGCTCTGGTTTTGCAAGCCCAGGGCGGGCGTGATAGCAGGCACAAGACAAGAGTGCGCTCTGAACTTACTGAGCTTCTTGTCAATCTCGTACTCCACGGGCAGCCCGTGGCAGTCCCACCTGCGAGCCCGCTGCGTGTCATGCAGAAGGTCTGGCTACGAGGCCGAGAGCGCAGCACGTGCACACGGAGGCGCACCCGAAGCGGCGCGGGCAGTGGTGGCCGGTTGTGCTCGCATACCGCGTCACAATGTCCTGCAGCTGCAAGCCTACGTGAGGCAGGTTTCTGACAGTGCAGAGCGGTGCAAGGCAGTGCGGCCGGGAGGGCGCCTTGATTGTGCCGGCCAGGAGGTGGCCGTAGTGCGGCAGGCCGGTCGCAAAGGGCGGGCCGTCGTAGAAGCTGTACTTCTTCTGCCCCTCCGTGCGGCGCAGCTGCTCCTTGAACGCGTCAATCTCGTCCCACAGCCGCAGGACCTCAGTCTCCTCAGTCGGGAAATTGTAGTCCTTGCCCTCCTTCACGTCCTCCATCGAGCGGCGACGCCCCCGGCCCAGCTGCGCGCCAGCGGCCGAGCTGCTCAAGGACAGGGCGATTGCCTCACAGGTGAGCTTTTGCTCCATTGGAAGGCGCAGGGCCTCAGTTGGCAGCCAAATTAGGGCTGCTCTGCAAGTCGAGAGGGCCCAGGCCTTGGACGGGCCCAGGCCTTGGACAGCGCTCTGCGTTTGATCTTAGTTCTAGTGGTCTGCGGAACCACAGTCACTCTGGCGGCATACACTGAGAAAGTACTGTTGATCACAGTGAGAAAGTGCTTTTGACTACAATGCCTGCACTTGCCGTGGGCTTCGCCCAGCACAGGTTCATCGGCAGCCACAGGCCCTTTGCAGCTGCAGGTGAAGCTCTTTTGCTACGTATTATGAGCATGCGTGCCACAGGAATGCGCCTTGCAATAGACTCCAGTACTTGCTGAGTCCTGCTAAGCACACAGTGCTTGCCGTAGGATGCAAGGCGGGGCCGGCCCGTGCCCGGGCGCTGTGCGGACGTGCCACGACCCAAGTGCGGACAGCACACGTGCCACCACTATTGTGGATAGTGGGTGTCAGTCACACCTGACAGACAAGCTGGTGCAAACAGGCGGTGAGCCAGGGCGCGGAGCATGGAGAGCTGCACGCGCTGCGCACAGACAATGCCCGTCTGCGACAGGCAAGGCACACCCTGTGTCCACCCACCGCCGCTTGCGTGTCTGTCGCCTAGGGCGAGCGCTGCAGCAGCTCTGCATGCACAGGCTGTGCGGGAACGGCTTGCAGCACTGAGCGAGGAGCGCCGGCACACTGTGCTGCAGCGGCATGCGGAGCTGCGCGCTCTGGCAAACGGCATTGAGGCGATCCCCAGCCTGGACGCAGAGGCCGCGCCTGAGCCGCTCGCAAAGGTGCGACCCGGTGGCCCCCCCTTGTTGCTGGCAGACCTAAGGCTGTAGGAAACAGGTAGGACTGTTACACACTGTGTGTGGTGGCGAGCAGGAGGCCGCCGCCCCAACCCCGGCGGCAAGCGCAGTGGCGCCTGGCGACGCCGGCCCTGCGGCGGAAGGCGGCTCCAACGCAGCGGAGCATGCTTTGCCATCCGAGCTTGCGAACGGCGCCGACTGGGCCGCCATTGCCAAGGGCGAAGCGGAGGTTATGCAGGGTGAGGCGCCCTGGCACCTGTGGGTCGCCTGAGGTGGCCTTTCCGTCTGTTGTTTCAAATGCATGCGCGTGACTATCTCTATGCTCGGTGGCTGGCTGCACCGTGGTCATCAAGCAGAGGTAGCGCACCCGTTTTAACGGTGGCGTGCATGGCGTTGCGCAGGGACCGATGACACTCTTACCTTCTCCTTTGGCCGTGACCGCATGCAGACAACGGCGGCCCTCCCTGCCCGGGCGCCGGCGCGCCTCGGCAGCGGTACGCCCGCGAGGCGGTCGCTGTCCGGGCGCGTCGGGCGGCGCGGCTGCGCCCTGCGGCCTGCCCGGGCTGTCCCTGCTGGTGCCCCCCCTCCACCCGGCCCTCCCCCTCATGCTCTTACAGCCCCAGCGGTCAGCAGATGCTCTGTTGCATAGGCCCCCTGCCCCATTGTACAACACGCGGTCCTGTGACGCCTGTTTTGTGCAGGGGGCGACGTGGGCGGAGGCCCGGAGCTGGAGCCCCTGCAGCCGGAGGAGCCGCAGCCGCAGCCGCCGCAGGCGCAGGCCGATGGGGAGGCCGACGAGCCCGTGGATGCGGAGGACGCAGCCGGTGAGAGCTACGGCGCCGGGCAGGAGCACGAGCCGCTGAAGCAGCAGCCGTCCCTGGCCCGCACGCCCGGAGCGTCGGCGGCCGCGGCCGCGGCGGCGGGCAAGCGCCTGCGCGAGAGCTCAGGCTGACAGGCCGGGGCAGCGTGCCCTTGGCATGCTACGGTCTCCTAGCGCGCGCGCGCCCGGCAAGCGGTCCACTTAGCGGATCGCGCTTGCATGCCAAGCGCAGGGCAGCGGGTGGCTGCAAGATGCTCTGCGCTGGCGCTGTGCTGTGCTTCATGCAGATGCGTCAGGCGCTCGCATGGCTACAGGGTGTCCTGCGGCCATGCACCGCGCACAACACAGCACGCGCAGGTTGGCCTGTGACTCAGATGCTGCTTTCAGGGGTTGGTTCTTGGGTATACAGCGCTCAGCAAGTCGTGTCCTGCTGAAACAAGGCACGACTGGTGGCCGCATGTAGCAACGCTGGCTTGGCAGTGACATCCTATGAAATTGGTACAATCTCCAACTCGCGACCTGGCCTGCTCAGGCCAGAGGTACCACAACCAATACGGCCCTGTTGTGTGAGCCTGCCGCCATTGTCATGCTGCACACTTGGCAGGCCGCACGGGGTGCAAACATTGCTGTAGAGTCTGTTACACATGCTGCACAGGGCTTGACACACGCTTGATGATGCACAGGGCACAGCATGCGCCTCCAGAAGCCACGGTCAGGATCGGCAATAGTGGTGGAGGCAGCCATGGTACCACGCATTGCACACGACCAGCACAGGACAAAGCTCAACCGGAAGGGGGGGGCGCATCACCAGTGCTTCAGTTCTGTCCTGGACAACAAAAGGGGGGGCCGGAAAACGATGCAGGGCCGAGCACAAATGCGAGCTAAGCTGTCGACAAGCAAAACACAAAAGACCCACGGCACGCCAGCCCGCACCAGATGCGGTTACGCGGCGGCAGCAAGGCTGGCGGCGGGGCCTTGGCCCCTGGGCACGCCGTGGAACTTCCCAGGGCACTTATGTCGACGTCGCCTTCTGCATCTGGCAGCGCCGCAGCATGGCGCGGAACTGCGCCTGCAGACGCGCCTGCACGGCTGAGAAGGCCGGGCGCGCGGCCGGGTCCGCCGCCCAGCACTCGGCCATCAGCGCCGCGAGCGGCTCGGGGCAGTCGGCTGGCACGGGCGGCCGCGCGCCCTCGCGGCACACGGCAACATAGATGGCGCCCGGCGACTCGCCCTCCCACGGCTCCTGCCCGGCGCACGCCGCTTTCAGCAGTTAGGCGACCCTCTGTGGGCTGCAGCATGGCAAGCGCCCCGTGCAGCATGCGCGTCGCGCACATCGCCCGGCAGGGCGGTCTCGCACCTTGCCCGCCACAAGGCTCCACATGATCAGCGCGAAGGAGTAGAGGTCCGCCTTCTTGCTGAGCAGGCCCTTTTCCAGGACCTCCTGCTCCCCGGCGACACGCCTTGTTGGCAAAGCGTCCACCCCGATGCACATGGTGACACCCCGCTGTGCGGCTGTGCGGCATGCCGGAAATGACAGACAGGCGCGTGTGCGGAGCGCCCGGTGCCCCTGCGCAGAGTATCTGCATGTGGCAGACATGCCTAAACACCATTGAGCCCAGTCTGCGCTCAGGCTCTAGAGCGCTGGTGCGACCCTGCCTCTCACGCACAGGCAGAGCAGGCCCCTGGGGCGGACACCCCGTGCCCAGGCGCTCACCGGCGGCATCCAGCTGGCCGTCCCATGGGACGTCGTGCTGATGTGCGCCTGATTGTCGGCCTCCAGGATCTGAGACAGGCCAAAGTCGCAGATCTGCGCGCGGCGCGATCGGCCTCAGCCTGCCAGTTGCAAAGCATGTAGCACTGTGCATACAACTGTCAGCAAGCGCACTGAGCAGCCCCAAGCGGGGGCCTGCGCGCCTTGCAGATGAAGCCGCGGCTGTCGGTCATCTGCGACCTCAGCAGCACGTTGGCGACCTTTAGGTCCCTGCGCGCAGCGCGCACGGCGTGTGGTCAGGCGCAGCTCCACGATGCGTCGACAGCACACACGCATCCGTTTCCACCTCAGCAGCACAACAGGCTGGGCGCCAAGCAGGCAGGCAGCAGCAGCGGGCAGAGCGGAGCGCACCCGTGCACGATGCCGGCGGAGTGCAGGTACGCCATGCCTGCACACCAGCACTGCCTCAGGCACGCGCTCTGTTGCAGCGCTCTTCAGCGTCTGCGCAGTGGCAGGCGCACATGCCGGCAACTCAAGCGGCGCCGCCAGGCTGCTCTGCAGAGTGCGGAGGACGTACCGGAGGCCACGTCGTTGAGGCACTTGAGCACGGAGATGACGTCCAGAGAGCCGTCCAGCCGGCGCCGGAAGCGCCCGTTCTTAATGGCGTCGGACAGGCTCCCCTTGTCCGCATACTCCTGGACGAGCCACGTCTCAAGCAGCGCGCTCAGCCTCGCGCGCCTGCCCCAGCATGTTACCAGTCAGTGAGGCAGCAGGAGCGGCGTTGTAACCTAGGCAGCAAATAACCCGACTGTCCACTTGGCACGCATACGGGCACGTTGAGATGCTCACTTCAAGCGGCACATGCACATCACTTACTACACAGCACAGCCCGAAGACCTGCCATGGTCTCGGTCACCCCTTGACACGCAGGGCACACTGCGGAGCGGCCATGCCATGGCGGGGGCCGCACTCGAGCTCGTCCGGCGGCGGGTAGTCGCTCCCGCGCCGCTGGCTGCCCTCCGCACCCTCGCGGCCGGTGCTGCCCGCGCGCACGGTGCAGATCTTGTACGTCACAACCACGTCTGCGCGCTCCCGCGGGCTGTCACGACAGGCCTTGTGCTGTTGCCCTTCTGGTCACACACAGCGACTGCCGACTCTCTGTCCAAGGCGGCGAGCGCAGGCGGCGAGCGCCGCGCCGCCGAGCGCGGGCGGCGCGCCCGGGGCCGCAGCGCGGGCCGGGCGGCGCACTGGGGTGCGAGAGCGACGCGCTGAGCAGCGCCTCGCGCGCCACGCGCTGGTCCTCCAGCGCCGTCTTGGCCGCGTCGGCCGGGCCGCCGGCCGCGACATGGTCCACGATCTTGATCGCCACCAGCGAGCTGTTCCAGCGGCCCTTGTACACGCGGCCGAAGCTGCCGCGGCCGAGCAGCGGGCCCAACTCCACCTGCGCATGGCGGGATAGGATCAGGGCGCGTGCATGTCCCAGGTTGTACGGCCGGCTGCATCAGTGGCCTGGCGCAGCAAGCCTCCCCTGTGCACGGCCATGAAACAGAGCGCAACCTGACACATGCCCTTCAGGAGCGGAGCGTTGCGCCCCCTCACATGGACAGGGACCAACAGTGCGCCGAACGCGCCTTCTCGTCCGCGCCGCCTCCCAGCCAGCGCAGGCGCCAGAGCTCGGCCGGCAGCAGCGCGGCGGCGCCGCCGCTCACGCGCGGGCTGCCGTCCAGCGACGCGCGCGACGGGCGCGGCTGCAGCGCGTCCTCCTTGGCCACCGACGCGGCCGAGCCGCGGCCGATGCGCTCGGCCAAGTCGACGCACGCCGCGCCGCCGCCCGAGGCCCGCGCCTGCACGGGCGCGTCCGGCGGCGCGCGCTTGGCGGCCTCCGCGTCGCCGGCGCCGCGGCGCCGCCGCCGCCGCCACAGCGCCACGGCGACCACGGCGAGCAGCGCGGCGAGCGCGGCGGCGGC
>JAABUH010002463.1_pt1 | contig 17758 bp, 33 predicted proteins | sample 5559121 | NCBI WGS metagenome assembly JAABUH01 (sample SAMN10711871, study PRJNA513364) | rock metagenome | isolation source: Antarctica rocks | place: Antarctica: Victoria Land, Battleship Promontory nord | collected 2015-12-28
TAGGACTGCAGGGGACACATCAGTGGACACACCCAATCATCGGCCTGACTTGAAGCTGTGGGCACTGCGACAGCAGCAAGCCTTGACCTCTGCCAAGAACTGCTGCGTGGCGACAGTGTTGGTGTTATTAGGTTTTAGACCGCGGCAGTCTCTGAGCGCAATGTGCGCCGCACGCCCACACGGTAGCTCCAGCACGCCGGGTGCACCTTGTTGCCACTGAGCTGCAAGCCCGACAGGTCGTCCCGCTTCACCCAAAGCTCACAGCCGTCCGGTACTCCAGGCGGCGCCCAGCGGTGGATGGGGGTGGGCAGGAGACTCAGCGCATATCGCTGCTCCGGCGCCTGCAACACCATGCATATGGGGGACAGTGGCACCACGCCTTGCGGTATCACCAGTCAACTGTCAAGCCTCGCAGAAGGCTGCCATATTGCTTGGAGGTGGGTACCACGCAGTGCGTTAGGGCACCCGGTACGCAACAAGGCAGGCAGCGCTCGTTGCTCATTGCAGGCGTGCACCAATCAAAGTGCCAGTGTGTAGGTTGCAGCACGCACTGCAGTGGACAATGTTGTGAAGTTGTGTACGAGCTACTATTTGAATCTACCTGTGTAGTGCCAGACATACCTTGATGCTGCTCGGGAGCCAAGGGGGCGGGTCATAGCGCTCCAGCTTGTGCAGCTCGCGCATGCTTGCAGCGGGCGTCGAGCGAATACCCTTGGCCGTCCCTGCCGTGGCACTCCCCATCAGCGCGTCAGAAGTGCTGCGCACAAATGCTCACGTATGCTCGAACAGCTCTATGCCAGGCTCCTATGCAGCAGCGAGGTGCAGACACTTGCAGCAGAGCGCCTTGGTGCTGCCAGTGGCTCCTACAGGCAGTGCGCACCTGCAGTGTGAAGGTGAGGCGAGCAGCGGCAATACAACGCAGGTGGGTTGGCAGCGCCAAGCGAGCACAGCATCAGCGGTATCAGGTCATGCGAGTTGCTTTCGTACTGCTGCATGTGATGTGATGCATCGCTCCATCCGGAAATGTGAGCTTAATGCGGCTAGTTTGGAGAGGGGGGCGGGCGGGGCATTTTGGCAAGGAGCCTGCACCACCACGCAGTCGTCGCTTGGAGACGCCCGTTGCAGGTGCTTAAGCCGTCCAGCCATCACACAGGAACCGCCAGGCAGGGTCTGCAGCAGCACATGCCTCCAGGCATGCTAAGTACCTCATGAGCATGCACCGATCAGCATGCTCCGCCATCTGCATGATCAAGAGTGTATGCAGGCATATCAAGGTGGCAAGACAAGTGCAGCGTGTCAATATCGAAGAGTAGCTGTCTGTCCGTATTCATAGTATTGCATCAGAGCTGGGCATGGTCCGGGATTAATAGCTGCCATGGCCAAGCAATCCAACCCTACTCGCGCTGCAGCCAGTCGCCCAGAGTCCACCACTCAATCAGGGCCATGTACACGCACAGCAGCCATAGGCACGCATCATGGCCTATCAGCCACAGCGCGAGCGCGGCCCGGCCTGCCGCGGGCCGCCCCGCCGCCATAGTGTGGTACCATGCTCGCTGTTGCGCCTGCGCTCTCACATACACCTCAGTTTGCTGCCTCACGTCAGATGGAGCCAGCGTCACAACCCATGCAGCAGGTACACCAAGCACGGAGACATGGCCGAAACTGCATGCTCAGCGCGGGCCTGCTTTGGCCACGCAAGCATATGCCAGGACCTGTGCAGCCGCCAAGCAGCATGCCGGCCCAAGGCACTGACCCACCCAAGCACGCTGCCGGTCTTCACAGCATGTAACAGTGCGCACATGCACTGCAGGCAGCCGCACAAACGTACGGGACAGAAGACCAGAACATGCACAGCCTCAGCAGCAGGCAGGGCGCACCGCCAGGAGGGACGGCCTGGACGCGGCCAGGCTCTCGCCCACGCACGCTGTGAAGGGCGTCGGGGCCAGCGCGGCCTGCACCTCCTGCAGCGCCCCATGCAGCCACGCTCAATTAATGCGGTGCCCAAGCAGGGCTGTACCCCTTTGGTCGTTGCACGCTGTGATGTTGAAGGTACGCCCTCGCGCATGCTCCCGGCCCACCCCGGCCCAGAAAACGCCGGGGCGCCGGCCAAGGAGCACACTTTGTCTATGGTCAGCGCCGGCTGCGGCCCTGGTAGCCAAGCAAGCACGATGCGCCCCGTCCTCCTTTGTCACTCGTTCCGGCATGCGCGTGCCAGCAGGCGCTTGGGGGTTGCGGCGGGGCCGCGCCCGCTGCCTGCCGGCGCGCCGGGCCTGGAACGCATGTAGGAAGCAGGCAATCTGCTTCTGCGGGCCCTGCGGCACGCTGAACCAGACCCAGTCGCACGCCGCGCCGATGCGGCCGGAGCCGCCCAGGAAGGCAAAGTTGTGCAGGTCGCCAAAGCCTGCGATGGGTGAGACGCCTTCAGCACCCTTCAGCACACACACAGCTCAATGGAGCGTGTGGGCAGTTCATACAACCAGCATGGAGCCTCCACAGTATCTTCGTGTCAGGACGGGGCTGTAAGGGCGACATGCGACATGGAGACAAGGTCATGTCGGAGGTGAGTGCATGATCAGAAATGTGTTGATATACGCACCGAGGCCCAGGTCCCGCAGGAAGGGCGGCTGCTGCTGGACCTCGCACCCCACTGCCGGGCACACGCGCACCAGTCAGGCCCCCTACGTGTGGCAAAGGCAGGCAACCTACGCCAGCAAGTGTACATGTCCCCCGCATTATGCACCGGACTCACTCGGCAGCCATGCAGCGCGAGGTATAAGTGTACCCCCCGCGGCATTGCTTGAATGAGTGCATCAAGGTGAAGTGAAGCGAAGGCACAGCCCCTGATGCAGGACTCCCAGAAATGGGGCATGCATGCATGCACGCAGCAGTCTCATGCCAGTCACTCTGCAGCAATTAGCACGCGCACATGCAACCACCAGGATGTCCGCATTCAGCGTGCGGCCGCTGCGCAGGCGGATGCGGCGGCGCTCCATGCCCGCCACCTCGTCCACCACGTACTTCAGCTGGTTCTGCGGCGCCCGCGCGGCTGCATCAGCGCGGCCAGCATCCAGCCAGACCACAGCGGCAGCAGTTCTTCACGGCAGTGCACAAACGCTACACACTGTCTACACTACCGCTTCATGCTACGTGATGCCCCATCCCTTGGACCCGATGCGCGCCCCTTTGGCACGTGGTATGATACGAGCAGGGCCACTACGGACCTTCCTGGCATGGGCTCGCAGCATGACTCTGGGTATCAGAGTATGATAGGACAGCCGCACCCGGTGCGCCAGCCGGAAGAAGGCGTCGCTGCACTGGCCCGTGAAGGCGCAGGCGGAGCCGCGCGCGGGCGCCATATGCTCCAGCATGCAGAACCAGTACAGGTGGCGCAGCCAGGCGTCCAGCGCCCAGCAGCGCCACGCGCGCGGCAGCGGCGCGTGCGACAGCACCAGGAATGCAAACTGCTTCGAGATCGGCACAACCCACCTGCGGCGGGCGCCGCGCACTTCAACGCTGGGGTTGCTCACAATGTGCACAGGCCGAAGAGGTGACGTGCTGCTGTTTTGCAAGTAACAGCACATGGTCACAAGGAGGAGCAGCTGAGTCTGGCTGTCTGCACGCCCCCTGCTCTCATGGAAGGTTGTTACTGATAACGAGAACTCACGTCCCTCACCAAGCAGGGGGCTGTGCCTGTCGCGGGGCCTGCTGATGAGGGTGATGTTGCGCGCTTGCCCCCGGTGCGCCGCCTCCATGGCCTCGAGCGCAAACGCGCCTGTGCCCAGGATGACGACATCCTGCTGGCGCCCAGCCTAACATAACAGCTTGGCATGGCAGCACCTGTTATGCATGGCAGGGACGCATACGAGCAACGCCGGGCTCTACAGAAACAGCCGGTGGACGCATACGCATGCATGTGAGAGCTTGTACCACCGTGTCATATAATGCCCATTATACAATGGGCATTGTGTCCCCAGCTCTGTAATCAGGCCACTGCTCAGAATGGGATGCACGGATATATATTACATGCATCACGAGTCCTAGGTCCCAGCAGCAGCACCAGCAGCACCTTGTACTGCAGGCGGGCCGCGTCGCCGAGGATGCAGTCAGCGCCCTCGCGCTTGGCGGCAAACACCACCTCGCCCGTGAAGCGTGCAAGGCCCGGCACGCCGCGCACTTCCGCTGGCACCTGCTCGCCTGCGTCGCGCACATGTGCTGGCCTGGCCCGCTGCGTAGGCTTGGGTCTGTGTGTCGTGGGTCCTGCACGCAAGTCCTCACTCGGCCGCCGATAGCTCTTGCAGCCATCGCCAGTGAGGAGGCAGTGCACTATTATACACAGTAGGCAACGCACAAAGCACCCTCTGAGCTCATGGAGTGCCTGGTAGGCTGTGCGTGTTGGGCGCGGGCTCGTAAAGGTGCTCGTAAGGGTGCCGATGGGCGCAATAGCAATCAAGTTGACACACCATGGCACAAATGGAGGCCAGGCTGGAGAGCGCTGATGAGGGGCGCGCCGAGAATGCCGGTGCAAACGAGCACAGCGTCCGCAGTGAAGATGCGCTCCGCGCTGCCAGGGACGTCCCGGCACACGAGCTCGTACCTGCCTTTGTCGGCCGAGTTCTTAGGAGGCCCCTCACTTCATGCGAGAAACAAGGGCCCAGCAGGTGCCAGCATGAGCACCTGCCGCTCGGCAACTCGCGCACGGTCACCACCTCGGTTCCAAAGTTTATGCAGCTGTCCACTCCCTCCTTCACGGCAAAGTCCCTCAGTGTGTCGAGCACCGCGCCGGCGCCGACCTTGCCGAGGGGGCCGCTGCTTAGCGGGTACCTCTCATGCCACTGGTACAGGGCCGCGTATGCCTGCGCGCAAGCGTAAGCCTGTCAAGCTTTGTACTCGAGTGCCTTTCGGTGACCAGGCCCGGTGCAAACTAGGACTGTATATATCAAGGTGGTAACTCCTCAGCTTGTGCAGAGTGCTCCAGGCTAAGTGGCTCTGGTGCTGATACTAGTGGGTGCCTCGAGCAAACGATATGAGCAGCAGGACAGCCATCTGCTTGTCGTTCTGGCAGTGAGCAAGTTGCGCAAGGGTGTTTGACCTGGAGCTGGCTGTACGTGTTGGCTCGGGAAACCCATACGCCGCCGACCTGCTCCTCGCGCTCGACTATCCTGTAAGTTATGCCCTGCTGTGCGCACTGGTGGCCAGCCAGCACGCCGCACACGCCCGCGCCTATAATAGCCATCTCGGTGTGGTCCATCCCTGCTGATGTAGCAAAGCTTTCAAGATGTTTTCACTCTGTAATAGCAGAGCCAGTCGGGCTTCTGTCCTGTGGCCGAAAAGCTGGCTCTGTTTTTTCTAAACCTTACCAAACCCTTGAATCGTACATCGAGGGCACATGTCATGGCGCAGCAACCATCACCCAGGACCACTTCCCTGTGCTGAGGCGCTGCTGGTCTGCTCCGCGCCAAAGAGCCCCCAGTCCTCAATGCAGCAGGTGCGCAGCATGCGCAGCAGCAGCGACGGCGCAGACGCGGCGCTCGGCAGGCTGCCTGCGCCGGTGTGCGCCGCGGCGGCGCTGGCCGCACTGACATACGTCGGCGTGTTGAGCTGCACCGCGAGGTCGCTGGCCACCGTCGGCAGGCGCAGGAGCGCAAACGCCACCTGTTCAGCACGGCAACTGTGGGTGGCTTGAACATTTAAATAGGCTCGCAGCTATGGGCGTGGAGCTAGGAGCAGCATGGGCGTGTCACATCTTGTTTTCTGACAATTGTGCTACCAGTGCAATCCAAGCAAAAAAGTTGCATCACGCTCTCAGAGCAGGAGAGCCTCCGCGCCTGCACGGTGTTGGCGGCGTGCGGCCCCTGGCGGCCCTTGGCGACCAGCTGCGTGCCCACGCCATGCGCCGCGTACGTGGCAGCCGGCACGCCAGGCGCTGCCTCAGGGCCTGCGGCAGGACCCCTGTCAGCGAAGCGTTGGGAGCCTGGTAGCGCTGACGGCGGACAAGGCGGGGCATACCCAGCGGAGTGACGGTGCTGAGCGTGCTGCCCGAGGCCTCGCTCTGCTCAGCAAGGTCGCGGAAGTAGGCCTCAGCGCAGGCGCTGTCTGGCGCCGGGATGCGCTCCTGCTGGCGAGCCACGCCACTCAGCAGGCTGGCGGGGCAGTTTGCGGTCGCCAACGCACAATGCGTCGTGCATCATGGTGTGCAGCACCAGCACTTCCACTATCAAGCTCTGGTCGACGCTCGCGTCTGTGTACACCTGCCGCTCCACATACCAACTAAACCATAACGTGAGTGTCCATCCTGTGGAGCAAGGTAGCAACCGGAGTCGCCGGATGCACATGCCTCCTGGTTGTCTGGGACGGGCCTGAAGTCGCTGACGTCCACGAAGCGCTGCGGCAGGCTCAGCATGATTGCGCCCCCAAAAAGGCCCCTTGGCACGAGCGCCTCGGTGTTTTCCTGCTGCATTGCTGCCCACGTAAGCACGCACCGAAAAGGGGGTGGAGGACAAAGACAGACGAACGTACAAAGCACGGCGGTCCAAGCGCTGTGCTGCCCCAGCCTGAGCTTGACACAGCCGGCACTTCCAGCGGCGCTCGCTGAAGCGCTTCCTGCTGGTCTTGTTAAACGGGGGTGGAGCTAGGCACACCAGCGGGTGCCCCTCCTAGGAGCCCGAGTTGGACAAACTCAGCAGTTGCTGTGCACTTCCACAGCTGGAACGCTTTTAGCAGCAGATTGTGTGCTCGTGTGCACTGATACAAACACCTTGGCTCTGGCATATCAGAATTAAGGAGACGCGTGACACGGTTGATGGCCGTGCAGTCTGCGGACACCTTGACGCCCGAGCAAGTCGCCAAGTACAACAGTGAAGGTGACTTCACGCGCACGCTCACTGTTGAACCCCTGCTCTAGCAAAGCGTGCGCTAGAGCTTTAAGAAACTTAGCCAAGCACAGTGACGACCGCGACAAGCCTGGGCCTGGCCCGCTCGCGCCCGCAGGCTACTTGGTGCTTGATGGCTTCGCAAGCGCCGAGCAAGTTGCCGCGCTGCGGCAGCGCGCCGAGCAGCTGGTGGGCGCCTTTGACGCAGCCTCGGTCGCCTCCGTGTTCTCGACCAAGAACCAGGCACGCCTGCTTGTGCTGTCTCGCTCCTGGCTTGCGCAGCGCTGCATGGTGCTGGAAACGGCGGCCTTGCTTGCCCACAAGCCCACAGCGCATAGTCGGGTAGTCATAGTGCACGACACCTCCTTTAAAGCGTGAACACGGGTCTGGTTGGAACGATAGTACATACCAGTTGGAGGTTTGCTCGCCTCAGTGCCCCAGTGCCGCCGCAGGCGAGCGTGAATATGAGTCTGGACGCAAGGGTAGTACATACCAGCTGATTCATGCTCACGTCAGTGCCCCAGTGCCGCCGCAGGCGAGCAAGACGGACCAGTACTTCCTGGACAGCGCGAGCAACGTGTCCTTCTTCTTCGAGGAGGAGGCGTTCGACGCGGGGGGCGGCCTGCGGCAGGCCAAGGCGCTGTCCATAAACAAGATCGGCCACGGTGGGCGCCCGGCGCTGCGTGCAGAGCCTGGTCGTGCTTGGTAAGCACCAGGCTGGCCTTCTATGTCGTCACATGCTAGGAGCAGGAGGCTGCACTCTGGACCACCAAGCTTGCCGTGTCCTGGCTTGCCTGTGTACACAGTATCCCACAGGTCTTCCCCTGAGGCCACAGCATTTCAGTGGAGCACTGGATGTGGTTGTGAGGTAAAGCGTGTGTGCGGGGCGCGACAGCCCTGCATGCCCTGGACCCGGTGTTCCGGGAGTTTTCTCGCTCGCCGCGCGTGGCGGCGCTGGTGCGGGAGCTGCTCGGCTACATGAGGCCGGTGCCCGTGCAGTCCATGTACATTTTCAAGGTGAGTGGGCAGTGCGCTGGAGCCATCGCCCTCGGCGCCTGTCCTTTTCGGCTCGCGTCTGAGATACCTGTGTGAGGCTGCACCATGTTGTCTGCCCTTCACTCTTGCTCTTGCCGCCTGCCAATGACCTGTCTAACCATGTGCACAAGCACATAGCGCATATGCGCACTGTGTGCAGCCTGGCGCACCCTGCAGACAAAGTCTGTGCGCTGGTGTGGCCCACAACGGCCATCCACAGCACACCTTGTGTAAGGGGCGCATGCGCGTGCGCGGCTGCAGCAGCCGAAGATCGGCGGCGAGGTCGTGCCCCACCAGGACAGCTCCTTCCTGGCGACAGAGCCGCCCACGGCGACCGGCCTGTGGCTCGCGCTGGAGCCCGCCACTGTCGACAATGGCTGCCTCTGGACGCTGCCCGCGCCGCCTGCAGACCGCGTGGCGCGGCGCTTCATGCGCAGGCGTGCCGGCAGCATGGCCCGGTTGACACAAAGTTATCTGAGTGCTGTGTATGGGTATGCAATAAGCGCAGGGCCCTGGGTTGCGTCCGGAGCAAGACAGCGCTCGCCGCGCCAGGCACGCATTTGACACATGACAGGGCTGCTCGGCCTGTCACAAGCTCATGCTGATTGGCGTGCCTCCAGCTCGTGGCTGCGGGCTGCACCCCTGCATGCCGTTCCGACACGCTTACCTGGCAGGGCAAGCTGGAAGGTTTTGCTGCTACAAGCCGTGTTTGCCCAGCATGGTGTGGCGCGCAGCGCGGAGGGCGGCGTGTCCTTTGACGCGCCGGCGCCCGCTTACGACCTGGACGCGTTCGTGCCGCTGGAGGTGCGGCCTGGTCCAGGTGCAGGGATGGGATGGCCAGGGTGTGCCTGCGAAAGGTGGTAAACACTGCAGTGATGTGCAGGCTTGCGCCTGGTTGCTTGCATTTGAGTACATGTCAACACCTTAAACAAGCACAGCTACGTGCCGCTGCTTGCATGCTGGCTTCTGTCTGTGTTGTCATCGCTGTGCCGGATGCACGAAATATCCGCACTCTCAGCCAGCGCACCATGCAGGTGCCGGCTGGCGCCCTGGTGGTGCTGCACGGCAGCAACGTGCACTTCTCTCGCCCGAACCGCTCGGCCTGCAGCCGCCACGCATACACCATGCATGTGGTGGACGGCGACGCTGCCTGGGCGCCGCACAACTGGTGTGCCCAGACGCGTCTGACCAGCGATACGTGCGATGTTGCGTGGGTGCCTGTGGAGGGCCATGTAGGGGTTAGTAAACCCTGCGTCCCTCCCGCAGCATTGACGCTGCTTGCAAAGAGGGATACCTGCAACCCATTGCCAGGCGTGGATCATATCTGATGGCTGGCTCGTGGCATGCAGGATGCAGAGGAGTTCAGAGATGCCCTGGGAGCCGCTGTATGATGACGGAGGCGTAGCTGCTTGACGTTCAGACGTTGCACATGCAGTCTTGCATCTGATGTAAATTCTTATTATTTTACGTGATTATTCTCCCGCCTAGCTTCCGGCTAGCCCTTTCACCCCACAGTGGGGGGCCCCACGATGCGCAAAACATACACACAGCCGCTGTACCCTTACAGCTATAGAGTTGCAGCGGCTGTTTCGTATCCTGAAAACTTATAAGCCTGCGGGTACCAGAGGGCTTATAGCGTGCTGACCTGCCAGGTGCGGCTTTCACCTACTCTATGCCAATCGTTGTTGGCGTGCCACAGCTCAACGCCCCACTCCTACGACCAAGGGAGTCTGCTTGGGAGGTGTTCAAGACAGTGGGATTTGAATATGTATATAGTAACATGGCGCGCTGCCAGGCGCTGCGGCTGGTCCGGTCGATATCTTGAGGGGCTGTATACACGTGCGTGCGAGCTGTGTTGCACACGCAGGCTCACTTGGACAGTCTTGGTAGGTTGCACGATCTGCGACCTGTTCCAGTGTGGCGCATGAAGCAGTGACGCACTTCTTGCAGCTTGCTGTGCGAAAGCCCGAGCGTGTCTCGCTGCACACCCTGACTGCGGCCTAGGCTGGCTGGCGCGTGAACACCCTGGGTGCATATCAAGACCTGACGCCACTACCCTTGCACCGCAGGCGCCGAGACAGCTGCTTCGGAGAGCGGAGCTGCCTGCGCGGTGCTGTTGGAACTGAGGCGCCCTCAATATGGTGGCTGTGTGGCATGCGCCAGCCCTGGCGCTGGTCGCGCTGCTCGGCGTGGGTGCAAATGCTGCCAACTCGCAGGCTCGCACCTCCTCTCATAGAACCACAGCGCTGAGGCTCTCCGACTGCTGCTGCTAGCTGTGTGCAGCGTCAGCAGCTAGGAGCCGGTCTGTCTGCCTGTGTGGCCGGCGTCGCGCCCCTCTTGTGGCAGACACTTGATCTTTCGCGCGAACCTCCTGTCCTGTCCTCACTTGGAGTGCGCAGGCACTCAGAAGCCTCTACCTCGCCTGCAGCACGGGCAGCGTGCCATCTCTGCAGTGACCGCCTGACAGCCTCTCATCAGGCGGTCCTCTGCGCAGGCGATGGCCGCCACAGCGCCTGTGGCGAGTATGCCTGCCATGGCGCCCATGGCCGGCGGCAGCAACATGCAGGAGGTGCTGGTGAACTGCGTTATTAAGAACCTCCTTGAGACGCCCATGCCTATGGACGGCTGGTGCGTTCCCCAGCGCTCGCAGCCACTCAGGCCTCCCTGCGGGCGGGTGGGAAGCTTGTACGGAGCATGTGCCTTGAATCATATGTCCAGCAAAAGCACTTACAGGAGCAGGGCGAGTTGTAGTTATGACAGCGCACGAACAGATTAACACGTGCATGCCTGCGCAAAATGACATGCAACTTGCCAAGTTGTGCACCCCATAAAATTTGCTGGAATGATGTGCACTCTTGTTTTTGTGTCCCTGACCTAAGAAGCAGCACAGCTGTCCAGGGCTGGCCGCAAATGCACCTGTGGACTGTCCCAGCTGTCTTCCATGGCAGTTCATTGCCTGGCTGTATGCTTGAGCCCCTCTCACGGTGAATACAAACCCTGGCCACCCCTAATGCGCTCAGACGTTGCACAGACGGCTGCTAGTCATGATGTGCAATATGGCTAGCCAAGCGGCTTTGCTGCAGACCCGCCTGACATGCGCTTTCCGCGCGGCAGCAACGATGCGCGGCAGGAGGCGCTGCAGAAGCACCTGTTCGGCGCAAATTTCACCAAGGTCGCGCCCTTCGCGGCGCCCGCGGCCGCGACGGTCGCCGCGGCGCTGACCGCCAAGAGCGCCAAGCAGCCCGCGCCGACCAGCGAGGAGAGCCGGCTGAAGGCGCGCACTCAGACCCCTTGCACGCCTTGCATGATTGCTCAAAGCTGTGCCGGCTGAGGTTCCCGCCAGATGCAAGCGCTGTGATGGAAGGCAGGTCACACGCTTGGTTGTGTGCCTGGGGATCACTGGGGAGCCTGGCGGGGCGCGGCTATGTCCAGGGTGCGTGTGTGGCCACTGCATATGGTATGGCTGAGCATGGTGCCACGCCTGGCGCTTTGTCACAATGAATGGCCCACCTCACGCTCCTCAGCACGCACTTCATGCAGCAGCGGTACCATGGGCAAGAGCTCAGCTGGTGTCGCCGCGCAGAGCTTGTACGGGAACGACTTCTCCGCCATCGTGACCAACGTGACAGGGCAGAGCCGTGACGGCTGGTCGCGCGAGTCTACGCACGCCAAGACGGTGCGTAACACTGACTACACAGCTGTGCCAAGATGCAGGCTCCTGGTCGCTCTGCCATTGTTTGGATGGTCAGCAAGCACATGCTCGAGCATGCACAGGAATGCATCTGGCAGTAATGCACCGGCATGCCAGCAACACAGCTTGCAGCGCTCACTGTGGGATCCCCTGTGCCGCAGAACCTCCAGGCGGAGGCCCGGAGTAACAAGAACCAGCAGTCCGTCCCCAACGGCCTGGTGCGGACGAGGGGCTGGCTTGCATGTCAGCGCACTCCCGCCCGTGTGGGTGTCTGCGGTCGCCGCTGTCGCAACTTGTCGGCCAATCTAGATACAGGCGTACACGGCAGCCGTATGCGAGATAAGCACCTTGTGCATCAACTTATGCATGCTCCCTGTAGAGCTTGTGCCTGCCCGCCCACCAGCTTTGCGGCTTTTGACACGCTGTTCACCTCCTGATTGCTGTAGCACATGCACGAGCATGAGCACGGGGCACAATGTCAGGAGCAGTGCTGTCCAACCCTAATTAGGGAACCTGCTGTGCTTCAGCAGTGGATCCGCGGTCAGTGCCTGGTCGCACGCGCTCGCCGTGCACTCTCAGCTGGTGCGCACCGAACAGCACCAGCACCGTAGCACTTTGTACCCGTGTGGCCTGGTCTTGATTACGCTCTGTGCCCTGCGGCGGCAGGGCACGCCCGGCTCACAGACCTCCGACCCCGGCGGCGCGACGGCCGGCTCCGCGGCGATGACCTGGTTCGGTGGTCCGACCATGGACAACGGCCCCCACATCGTGCGCCCGTCGCTCATCCTGGTGGTAGCCCAGGTTGACCTAGGCTGGTGCTGCCTATGTCAGCATGCCGTGATGAGACGGCCACCTCAGGGCACAGCAGTCCTACATGGACAGGTTGCTGATGGGTACGAGCAAAGAGCCAAATCGCATTGTAAATGTGCAGTCCCCTGATGCATGGGAAGCGCTTACATCATTGTGTCTCCTGCCCGCAGATCTACTACATCTGGTACGGCGACAAGTGGGACACGACGTCCACAGACTACAATGCGACGCCCAAGATCCTGACGGGTGCGTCGCCTTGCTCAAGGCATGGCATGCTTGGATGCTAAGGAATGATAACCGCAATGAGCGTGCCGTCCACGCTGGATGAAATGCATGGCAATTATCATGGCATGCTGCATGCTGTGCAAACATCCTGCATCCAAAGCGCAGCAGTCTGTCTGAGTGCAGAGGAACGTGCCGGGGCCGCAAGGCTACCTTAATGCCAAAGTGGTTGTCAGCACGTACCACCAGAATGTGCTGGCCTGCGGATGCAACGACGAACGCTGTGAGCGGATGCGGGGGCGCGCCGCGCAGACCTGGCGCAGAGCCTGGGCGGCTCGGACTGGATGAAGATCACGTCCACCTACTACAACCCCACCACCGGCGCCCAGATCCCGTCCGACGTCGCCTACGGCGGCAAGGCCGTGGTCAGCTCGAAGGAGGGCGCCTGCTGGCTGGTGCGCCCGGCGGCCCTCGCGCGCCTGTGCTCGCAAATGCTCCTGCATACGCAGGCGACCACTGCCCTCTCACCCAGGCGCCTGCTCTGTGCCTGTCATCTGTTCCGCTAGCAGTGCTGCATGAGAGAAAGGAAGCAGAACCCGACATGCCCGGCTGCATGCGTGAGGCTCGCCAGGCCCTCCTCGAGTCTGCCAGGCATGCGCATGCGGAGGCGCATGCTCACTGCTTGTGCAGGCGTAATCCGACTCGTATTGTAAGGACGGGCATGCGTCTACTTTGCATTGCGTATGTCCGGCGCTCACGCGCCCTGCGCCGGCAGGGCGCCGACGGGACGGCCGCGCAGTACGGCGCGTCCGACAGCAGCACGTTCATCAACCAGATCGTGTCGTGCGTGCTGGACAAGCAGATGCTGCCGTACACCACGAACGCCGTCTACTTCGTGCTGACCAGCCCGGAGGTCAACATCAACGGTGCGCGGCCCCTCCCGCCTTCACCAGGCTGGAGGCGCCTGTGCGGCCTCTGGCGTTGCCTGCGAGGGGCTTGGCCTGGGCATTTTGCAGCTGTGCAACACGGCAGGCTCACCCAGATACAAGTGCTGGATATGCTCGACCGCCTGGCCCAGTGCCACCGCCCAGGGCTGCCTGCCGGATGTCTACACAGCAACTCAGGAGGACTGGCCGGGAGCCCTCTGACGTGGGGACGCACGCTGGGGGTGACTGGCAGCATGATGCGTTGTTCCCCTGAGCCTCTCCCCAGCTGTGAGTTGCTGCAGGTGCCATTACCCATCTGGGCTGCAGCCCGACAGCATGTGCTGCGGCAGGCTTCTGCACGGTCTTCTGCGGGTGGCACAACACCAACGCCAACACGAACGCGAATGAGTTTGCGACGCGGCCCATGAAGTGCGCACGCTCTGCTCAGCTTGGTTTCAACGCTCTGCCCATTGCATGCATCGGCTGTATCTGCATCTCCAGGGCCTCTTCTGCGCACAGGCCCCCCGCAGCGTGCGGGCGGACAACGCCTGCATGTGCCGCAAGCAGGCGCCGCACGACCCAGCGGCAGGACTGCCTGCTAGGCGAGCTTGGGTCTCAACACAACTGTCCCCTGTTTGAAACTGCGCGCACTGAGGCGCAGCTTCATGGGGAGCCCACTTCGCCAGCCGAGTGCCAGCCGAGTGCATGACCGGCGGAGTTGAAGGCGCGCGTGTGGCTGCGCGCAGGTACGCGTTCATCGGCTCGCCGGCGCGCTGCGAGCGCCACCAGGCGTGCGCGACCATGTCGCAGTGGGGCCCCACCGGCCAGTCCACGCCCAACTACAACGCGGAGGCGGACGGCATGGCGTCCATCATCTCGCACGAGCTGACCGAGGCCGTCACCGACCCCGAGCTCAACGCCTGGTGCGCGCGCTTGCGGCCCGCCTGCACGGTCACCTTGCGCTGGCCACAGCTCAAGGTCATGGAGTGCTGTTGATGTTGAATGGCAGAGCGCGACTTAAACAGCACCCGGACACAAACTTTTTTTGGTTACAAAAAAAGTACAGCTCGGACGGGCAGGAACGGCCTGTGCTACAACAGAATTGCAGTGCTATTTTTTTACATTACATTATGGCAGCAGAGGATGGGGCACCCACCACATGGCATACCCATGTGCAAGTTGCGACATGCATTGGTCCGCCTACAATGGCCAGTAAACCTCCTGCTTTGTCCTGCGATGATGGCTGAGCACATGTGTTGCAGTCCTTTGCTGAGCAGGCTAGCACTGACTAGCATATGCTTGTGTGCAGGGGCGACCTCGCAGGTAACGAGAACGCTGACAAGGTGCGGCACGCGGCCCAGCTTGGGTATGCTAAGCTCGCTACTCAAATCTTCAGCCAGCATGCTCAGCCGCAGCGAGGCCGTGGCCCCGCTGGACAGAGCAAGTGACGTGGCATGCAGTGCCCTCTGACGCCGCCAGCGCACTGCTCGTTCACCACCGCGTATATGATCTGCTGCGATGAGGCCTGCCGCTGAACGTCTCAGCTGTATGCACAAGGCCGCCAGACCTTGCTTTGTAGCAAGCCTACCCTAGGGCACATGCAGCACTTCTAATATCGCAAGCGCCGCGCGCGCAGTGCGCCAACACGTACGGCACGCAGCTGTTCGCGGCGGGCGGCGGCCTGGCCAACATGCACCTGACCTGCAACAACTACCCGGGCTGCAGCAGCCGCAACTACAACATCCAGGTGCCTCCCTGCGGCGGCTGTCTGCTGCCTCTATGGCGTTGCCTGAAAGTGAGCGCTGAGACCGCGCCGCACAGGCTTGCACCAGGGGGCACCTCTGCATGCTGATGCAGCCGATGGTCCAGTACATCCAATCTCTAAGGAATGCATAGGCCTGTTTGCGCTGGGGCCAGCACTCTGCGCTGGCGCCAGGCCCCAGAAAGACACGCAAGCCGTTTGCTGTCAGTGTAAGATTCCATGAGGCGCTGTCAGTGTAGGAGCCGTGAGGCTAGGGGACGCGGGCTTCCGCACGCATCATGAGCAGCCGCTTGCCGAGGAACTTGCGGTGCAGCCCATGAGTGGCACCTGTCCGCGCGGAGAGCCGCGCCGCTGTGCGGCGCGCAGCGCAACTGGGTCAACATCGCGCCGGGGTACTGCTCCGTGAACACGTCGGTGCCGCCGCCGAGCGACTTTGTCAACATCAAGTACCCGACCGATGGCGGCCAGGCGTCCGACACGCTGCAGATCATCTCCGCGGGCGGCACGCAGGCGGCGCGCGCCCGCCCTGCCATCAGATAAGCGTAGCTTTCAGTGCGGGCTACGCATGCTCGCACTCATGTTATTATGAGGGCCGCGCATGATGCACGGCCCGGGCGGTGAGCATGTTTCCAGCCTAAGTGTCCAAGCGAGGCCGCAGTCACATGCGCATTAACTGAAAGCGTGCGTGGGCAGGCATTCCATGCAGGAGAGAGCCGGCGCATGCCCTATGTCGCATACGCGAGACAGCAGGAGCAGTAGGCATGCTGACCGTATGGGGCAGGCTCACGCTTTTCAGGCCGTGCAGGGGCTGGTGCGAGCGCGTACCTTGTGGCGCCGGCGAGCATGGTAGCTCTGGCGCGAGCAAAACCCAAACGAGCACACCCACTGAGAGCTGTGTGGCGCGCGCAGGAGCCCTACGGCCCCAGCGAGCACGACCGCGAGCAGGCGTGGGAGAAGGCGCACGAGATGGCGCCGGCGCCGGGGCCCGCGTCCGCCGAGGCGGCCGCCGGCGCGCTCGGGCCCCTGCCGCTGGGCCGCCCGGGCGCCCGCCCGCTCGACGTGCTCGGCGAGGCATACGCCGCGCCTGCCGCGCGCCGCGGCACCATGGGCCGCAAGTGACAGGGTTCTTCCGGGTCAGCGCGCCGGCCCTGCCCTCCCCGCCGCTGCAGATGCAGCGCCGGCCCTGCTCGCGCACCAGGGCCGCATGCGGGAGGGCTTTGGGGTTTGCGGCGCCCCGCTCTTGTGTTAGCTACGCACTGCTTTGCACGGAGCCACACGCGGGGCACGGGACAGGGGCCTGCTCTGCCTTGCTGCTGGCAAGCCCTTGACGCCCACTTACTGGGTATGCGCGGGAAGGGCGCGCCGCCTGGGCTCCAGTTGTGTCGCATCAACTGCGTGACAGCTGGAGGTGGCTGGAGGGTGGCTGCATGGGTCCATACTGCTCTTCTTTGCCATGCGTCCCAAATAAACGTGGTCATGAGCGGGGTGGTAGTGTGCCTGCGCGAAGCCCCTGGGGCTCAGGATCCCGACCGCCAATTCGCACTGCAAGTCTTTTTCATTGCCTGGTTTACAGCCCAGCCAGGCTCTGTAGTTGTGAAGCAGCCGCTGCTGGGACATGCATGCTGTGCATGGTGAAGCAGCCGCTGCGGGGTATGCATGCGATGCCTGGCTGGACATTAGTCCAGTGGCAGAGCATCAATACCAACAGCCATACCATACTAGGCAGACAGCGCTGTGCCAATGCCATACCGTATTCTGGTCACGCGTAGCCTGCGGGGTTGCGGATGTTACAGCGCACCAGACCTTGGCCACTTGGGGGCTTTGGCGCATGCACACGCACTCCAGGTGCTGCTTTCTGGTGTTTTTTCTGTCTGCAAGCTAATTAGCAGCTCTAGGCCTCTAGGTCAGCCAACGTGCATGACGGCTCTGCTGGTGTTGCATCTGCGCGTGCCCTGATTGCCGCACGCGCTGTGCTTTGCCCAAATTGGACATGCTCTGTTCAGCGGGGTCAGTCATGCTTGTAATTACATACCCTGTGTGCCTCGCAAAGCTTGTCGCAGCATTGCTGCAAGGAAGGAAAGTGCACAATGCCCGCCGTCCTCACCCCAGGCACACGTGACACGCCTTGCTGCCCTTGTCGTTCACAAGCGCCTTGCACACGCAGCTCATGTATAAAAGGGAGCTGGTGGCCCTGCGTGCGCACTGGCCTGGACATAAAAAGCTGTCGCAGGTGAAGACCAGTGCCAGCAGGCTGGAGCTGCAAATGCCGCAGATTGACTCTATCGTGGGTGAAGCAGGCGCAACCACGCACACCCTGCGCCTGCCCCACAAATTGAAAAATAAAGATCATCAGGGCCGGGCGACGAGCTTGCAGAGGCAAAAGCAGCACAGAGGACAGTGCCTTATACCGCCCTAGCCAAAGCGGCTGCACAAGGCAAGCGCA